>ODAI012215827.1_pt1 | contig 11038 bp, 6 predicted proteins | sample 1539321 | NCBI WGS metagenome assembly ODAI01 (sample SAMN02144231, study PRJEB22623) | gut metagenome | biome: sheep rumen | host: Ovis aries | place: New Zealand | reverse complement strand
TATGACAAGATTATAAATAGGCTTGCAGAGCTTGCTACCTGCGAGTCTGGTAAGAAGCGTTGCTTAGAGCTTCTTCCAATAAACAATATAGATGAAATTAAGGTGATGCAGCAGGAGACTGCCTGTGCCTTTAATCGCCTTGTGAAGTTTTCAGATGTAAGCGCTAGCGGTACTACAGATTTGCGTCCTAGCCTTGCGCGTCTTGAGCTTGGGTCAACACTTACTATTGAGGAGATTCTTGCGGTAGCAAATGTGCTAGAGGTTACAAAGCGAGTAAGCGCTTATGGCAAGCAGATGGAAGAGGAGGATGCTCTTAGCTTCTACTTTAATGGACTTTCTCCAGAGGTAGCCATCCTAAACGAAATCAGACGCTGCATCATTGATGAGGAGACTATCGCAGATGATGCCAGCACTGCCCTTTACGATATCCGTATGGGTATGAAGCGAACCAATGACAAGATTAAAAGCGTCATGAATTCCATGCTTAATAACAGCACTACAAGAGGCTATCTTCAGGAGCCAGTAGTTACTGTTCGTGGCGGAAGATTCTGCCTGCCAGTTCGTGCTGATTACAAATCAAGAGTGCCTGGTATGGTTCACGACCAGTCATCAACAGGAAGCACATTCTTCATTGAGCCTATGCAGGCGGTGGATTTAAACAACGAACTTAGAGAGCTTCAGGTTAGAGAGCAGGATGAGATTGCCCGAATCCTTGCAAACATTTCTAACAGAATAGCAGAAAGCTCAGAGGGCATAATTCGTAATTTCGAATTGCTTACAGAAATAGATTTTATCCTTGCAAAGGGTAGATTTGCCATCGAATTAAACGCAAGTAATCCTGAGTTTAACGAAGATGGAATTATCAATCTTCGCGGTGCCCGCCACCCACTTCTTGACCCAAAGAAGGTAGTGGCAACAGATATTAAGCTGGGCGAGGATTACAATCTTCTGCTTGTAACAGGTCCAAACACAGGTGGTAAGACAGTATCACTTAAGACCTGCGGCTTGCTTACACTTATGGCTCAGGCAGGACTCCACATTCCTGCAAAGGACCGCAGCCAGATAGCAGTATTTGATGATGTTTATGCAGATATAGGTGACGAACAATCTATCGAACAGTCACTATCCACATTCTCATCTCACATGGTTAACATTGTCCACATTTTAGAGGCGATAAACAGTGGAAACTACAGCCATGAAACAGAGGAGCTTGTGGAAAAGAACGCAAAAGATTTTGTTCATTCCAAGGTATTACACGGAACCAACGAGCCTAATAAGGTGCCACAGTTCCTTATCCTTATAGATGAGCTTTGCGCCGGAACAGACCCAAAGGAAGGTGCAGCACTTGCCCAGTCTATCCTTGATAGACTTCATACATTAGATGTGCGCACAATGGCAACCACTCACTACAGCGAGCTGAAGGTGTATGCTCTTTCAACTGATGGAGTTGAGAACGCATCCTGCGAATTCTCACTTGAGACTCTTAGCCCTACATATCATTTGATTATTGGTGTGCCAGGAAAGTCAAACGCCTTTGCTATTTCATCAAAGCTTGGTATTCCAACAGATTTAATAGAGGATGCAAAGGGACGTCTTTCAGAAAACGATAAGTCCTTCGAGGATTTGATGGTAGACCTTGAGCAAAAGCGCCATCAGGTTGAAAAGGATGCAGCAGAGGCTGCGGCAGCACTTAAGGAAGCTGAGGCTAAGCTTGCAAATGCCACAGCAAAGGAAGAAAAGATTAAATCACAGCGTGAGGAGCTTATCCGTCAGGCTCATGAGGATGCAGCAGCCATCCTTCAGGAGGCAAAGGATATCGCTGACGAAACTATCCGTGACTTTAATAAATTTGGCAAGGGCGGCGGAAACATCTCTGCTATGGAGGCAAAGCGTGCCGCACTTGGTAAGGGTGTAAACAAGGCAAAGAGCAAGGCCAAGGAAAAGGTTGAGGTTCAGGAGAACACAAAGGTACCTACAGATTTACATGTGGGCGACAAGGTAAAGGTGCTTTCAATGAATCTTACTGGTAACGTATGCTCTAAGCCAAATGCCAAGGGCGATGTAACAGTGCAGATGGGTATCATGAAGTCCACTGTAAACATCAAGGATTTGGTGCTCATTGAAGAAGAGGATAAGTTTGTTCCTAAGAAGGGCACACGTGTCAAGAACATGACCTACGGCGGCTTCAACAAATCAGCATCTATCTCACCAGAAATTAATCTTTTGGGATGCACTGTTGACGAGGGAATCGCTAAGCTTGAAAAATATTTGGATGACGCTTACATCAGTCACCTTACATCTGTAAGAGTTGTTCACGGTAAGGGAACAGGCGCGCTTAGAAAGGGCGTGCAGCAGTATCTTCGCAAGTGCAAGAACGTTGCCGATTTCCATTTAGGCGAATTTGGCGAAGGCGATGCCGGCGTTACAATAGTCACATTCAAATAATAGTAGAGGATAACTATGTTATTTAATTCGTATATATTTATATTTTGCTTTTTGCCAATCTGTATAGTGGGATATTTCCTGTTGAACAAAACAGGAAACTATCGATTGGGACACGGCTTTTTGCTGGGCATGTCGCTGTGGTTTTACGGATACTTTAACCCTAGCTATTTGCTGATAATCGTATCATCGGTAATCATCAACTACCTGATTTATAAGTGGATGAAAACCTTGCAGCACAAGACATTGCTTGAAGCAGCAACAGAAAATCCTGAGCTTGATATTCTTCCAGTTTCATCAGTGGGTCGACTAAAGAGCAGCAAGCCTGTAATGATCTTTGGTGTAATCGTAAACCTTGGAATAATCTTCTATTTCAAGTACATGGATTTCTTCATCGAAAACGTAAATGCGATAGCGAAAACTGATTGGCCACTTATGCACATTATGCTTCCACTTGGAATCAGCTTTTTCACATTCCAGCAGATTTCATTTATCGTGGATACATATCGTGGCGAGGTGCCAGATTACGGCTTCCTTACATACGCATGCTACGTTACATTTTTCCCACAGCTGATCGCGGGTCCTATTGTTACACATGATGAGCTCATCCCTCAGCTTAGAGATTCAAACAAAAAGAAGATTAATTGGGACAACATGGCAAAGGGCTTTTACATGTTTGCCATGGGCCTTGGCAAAAAGGTGCTGTTAGCAGATGTGTTTGGCGTGGCAGTAAGCTGGGGCTTCGAGGATGTCCCATCACTTAAGGCTACCAACGCAATCCTGGTACTACTTGCATATTGCTTCCAGCTTTATTTTGATTTCAGCGGATATTGCGATATGGCCATCGGCCTTGGTCAGATGTTAAACATTGACCTGCCAGTGAATTTTGACAGCCCATACAAATCACTTACTATTACAGAATTCTGGAACAGATGGCACATGACTTTAAGCCGATTCTTCACCAGATACGTATACATTCCACTTGGAGGAAATCGCAAGGGTAATGTTCGCACTTACTTTAACTTATTTATTGTTTTCCTTCTCAGCGGATTTTGGCATGGAGCAGCATGGACCTTCGTTTTGTGGTCAGTGCTTAACGGCATTTTTGTTATCATCACAAGAATGTTTAGAAAGCAATTCGAAGGCATGCATCCTGCACTTGGCTGGATGATTACTCAGGGATTTTTCAATCTCACCTTGGTATTCTTCAGAGCCAACACCATCAGCGATGCAATAGAATTTATCAAGCAGATATTATACGTGGATTTCACCAACATCGACGTACATATCCTGTATGCATTCCAGACTCCTGCCCTTAAATATTTCTTGGATGGCACACCCGTTACACACTCTCTACCATTCATTTATGTAGGCTTGTATTACTTCCTTGCACTGTTTATCGTGCTGGGCTCACGCAATTCCCATGAGCTTATGGCCGCATTCAAGCCAAACGTTAAAAACATGCTTTGGACAGCAGTACTTATTGTGGCAAGCGTAATGTCATTGTCAGGAATCAGTACATTTTTATATTTCAATTTTTAATCTAATAAACAACTATGAAATCAAACAAAAAGAATACAAAAAAATGGCTTGGAGGGATGCTGGGAATTACCCTGGCATTGCTTGTGGCACAAGGGGCTGTTATAGCAGCTGTGGATCCTTATTTTCACTATCACAAGCCTCTTAAAAATTTATACTATGAACTAAATAACGAGCGCAGCCAGAACGATGGAATCATTCGTCATTTTGATTACGATGCAATGATTATAGGAACATCTATGGCTGAGAATTTTAAGACCAGCGAGATGGACGAGCTCTTTGGCGTGAATTCTATCAAGGTCCCATTTGCAGGTGGAACCTACAAGGAGCAAAACGACAATATCGCAAAGGCGATAAAGTACAATCCTAATTTGAAGCTGGTGGTACGCCCGCTGGACTACGCATATCTTATGGATGACAAGGACAGAATCCGAAATGACCTTGGTACTTATCCTGATTATTTGTACGATAATAATCCATTTAATGATGTGAAATATGTCTTCAACAAGGATATTTTATTTGGAATTTGCTTCCCAATGATTAGGGATTCAGTTAATGGCGTCCAGCCAGGCATTACATCCTTCGATGATTATGCAAACTGGATGAACGACCCAGAAACAGAATTTGGAGCAAAATCAGTGTTAGGGGACAGAACTGAATACAAGGAGCCAGAAGAGATTCAGCCATTTGTAGATGAAGTAAAGGAAATGGTAAAACAAAACATCACCCAAAACGTGGTAGAGGTTGCCAAAGCCAACCCAGATGTGGAATTCTACTATTATCTTACTCCATACTCCGTTGCATGGTGGGGCTCACAAAAGGAACTGGGCAATCTGGACCGATTCATATCAGCAGAAGAATATGCCATCTCACTTATGCTAGAGTGCGACAACATTCACCTGTATTCATTTAACACTGAATTCGATATGACCTGCGACCTGGATAACTACAGCGACGAATGCCACCACGGCGATTGGATTAATTCACAAATCCTCGCTTGGCTATACTCAGGAACAGACGAATTAACCCTGGATAATTATAAGGAGTATATCAAGGTAGAGAGAGAATTCTATAGCTCTTATGATTACGAATCACTTCTGTCTGAGAAGAAATAGTTCGGCACATAACCTAAGCATGCTTAAGTAGGAAACTAAGAGGGAGTCCGTAGTTATGATAGAAATCAAAAACATACACAAGCACTATGGCAAACACAAGGTATTAAACGGCGTAGACTTTACCGTGGAGCCCGGAGAAATAGTAGGAATCCTTGGTGCAAACGGCAGTGGTAAAAGTACGTTGCTTACTATACTTGCCGGCTTACAAAATTGTGATGCAGGCTTTTTCAACATCGACGGCAAGGACCTGCTAAAGGATTCGAAATTGCGAAATCAGCTGGTGGCCTACGTGCCCCAGGAAATGCCACTTATCACAGAGCTTACGGCCTGGGATAATCTAAGAATGTGGTACAGCGCTGATAGCTTAAAGAAGGAACTGAATAGTGGCGTTTTAAAGCTGCTTGGCATCGACCAGTTTAGCAAGGTTCCAGTTAGCCAGATGTCCGGCGGAATGAAGAAGCGTTTATGCATTGGCTGCGCCATGAATTCAAATCCTAAGCTGATGCTTTTGGACGAACCAACAGCAGCCTTGGACTTGGTATGTAAAGAAAAAATCTACAGCTATTTTGAACAGTACAAATCAAAGGGCGGTTCCATGATAATAGCCACCCATGAGGTTCAGGAGATAGAGCTTTGCGACAGGTGCTACATCATCAAGGATGGGGTGCTCGAAAACTATAAATATGACGGGGATATTCCACATTTGATTGGAAGATTGTGATGTTATGATTGGGGTTAAGGATTATTTGCTAATTCAATATAAGAGGATTTTTAAATTGCTGCCAGGCATGATTTGCATGATTGCCCTGGTGGCTATTTTGCTATCTGCGGCATTGTTTGGAGTGCTTAATAGCGAAAAATACAAATCTGAGCAGATACGCTATAAGCTAGGCTTAGTAGGTGGAACTGAAAACGAGATGGTGGACCTGGGCGTGCACATGCTAGAGACGGAAGATGATATGCAGTATGTGCTGGATTTGGTTCAGTTTGACGATGAAGACGAGGCACGGGCCGCCCTTCGCAATGCAGACATATCTGCCTATATCGTAATTACGAAGGAATTTACCGATGCGGTAGATTCCATGACAAATGACGCTAAGCTAAAATACTATGCCACCTCAGGACAAAAGGGGATAGCAAATGTGATGATGGATGAAATAGCTCTTGTTGCAACTAACATCATCGTCCCTTCGGAAAAAGGTAGCTGCACCCTAAGGGATGTGATGGCAGAAGAAGGCTATAAGAAAACAGAAACCTACATGGCTGTCTATGAAATCTTTATGGCATACGTAAACACCATGCTGCTTCGCGGTGAAATCTCCACGGTGACAGAGCTTGGCATATCGGATGGCCTGAATACTATCGAGTATTATTTTATAAGTATGCTTCTATTTTTTGCATTGCTTCTTACAATGTGTTCAGTGTCCTTTTTCACAGGTAAGAACAACGGCCAGTATAAGTTTTTGGCCGCAAAGGGAATCAACTCAGTGCAGCAGGTGATGGGTGAATTCATTCCACTTTTGACGGTGAATTTGATTAGCATAGTCGTGGTGCTAGTTATTGCAAATGCTGCAGTTAAGCTTGTGGCTATAGATATAGAAATATCAGCCAGGCTTGTTGCTGGCATCATACTATCAACAGTTATGTTTACCGCCCTGGGCTATTTCCTGTATGAAACCTTGGTAGGCGTTATCAACAAAGTGCTGGTTACATTTCTTTTTTACATCGCAGGTGCTTATGCATCAGGCTACTTCTATCCAAAGAGCATTCTGCCAAACCTTTTGCAACGGGCAGGTGAGCTTATCCCTACAGGCGCTGCATTTTCATACGTAGGAGGTGTGGTGGCAGACAGGAATTTTGGCTGGCCCGTTATTGCTATGGCGGTTTACACCGTTGGGTTTATAGCAATCTCTGTACTTATTAGAAAAAGACGCATATCCTGGTGAGCCGCAAGGAGAATATGAATTCACGGGGCTTATTGTTAAGTTTATTCTGGCTTTTCCCATTTCCACTTAAAAAATGGAAAAGGGGTTAAGTGTGAGAGAGAAAAAAATTTTTTCACTTAACTATATATAAATATTTTTAGGTAAAGTTAAGTTTATTAGAGAATTCCAATTTCACACTTAAAAACCTGTTAAGTGAGAAATAGATTTCAATTATCCACACTTAACTATTCCCCAATTAGGCTATAAAAAGCACTAAAAAGTTAAGTGAAAAATTTTTTCTGCTGAGAAAACTTAACAGGGTTTTGCGATTTTAAGTGAAAAAATAAAAATCTCATTTTCACTTAACTTTGATGAGATTTTTTGTTAAGTGAAAAATCAAATTTCCTTTTGGTCACTTAAGTTGCCAAAAATTGCATCAAAAAGATGCCGCAAGGAGAAGAAAATAATGATTCTTACAAGATATTTGCTATTGCTAAAGCGATTATTTAAAAAGAAAAGCTATATATTGATGTTGTTGATGGTGCCGCTGATGGTGCTAGCCTTAAAGGGGATGGGCAGTGGTGACGCTGGGCTTATGAAAATCGGTGTGTATATCCCAGGGGAGGACTATGCCAGCAGCGCCTTAAAGGAAAGCATTGAAACAGAGCCTGGTAGCTTTAGGTATATCTTTTATGATGATAGCGACAAGCTTATAGCTGATGTGAAATCACAAAAGCTTTCAGAAGGGTGGATATGCCCCGATAATCTGGATGAGGCCGTGGAAAATATTGTGGCGTCAGGTCAAACAGATGAAAAAATAGAAATCATAATAAGAGAGCAAGGGTTATCCCACTTGTTAGGCAGGGAAGTGCTTAATAGCAGAGTGTATGAAAGCTTGGCTAGGCAGATGGCATCTACCTACATCGCAAACAAGCTGTACAAAGGTAACCCAACCGAAGAACAGCAGGAAAAAATCCTAAAGACCTTCGATAGCTATGAAATAAATGGAAACCTGTTTGAACTAGGTTACCTGGATGATTCCCAAAACCAAAACAGCGATGATACAAACTATATAATGATGCCTCTAAGAGGCATGCTGGCACTGTGGCTGCTAATCTTATCTATCGCGGCATCCATGTATTACATTGAGGATAAGCAAAATGGCATATTTATCTGGTGGAAGTCACACCTTTCTATTGCTAGAGACTTTTTATACTATGGAGTGATAGTGTTCATCCCTACAATCATGGTTCTGGTGGGGCTAAAAATCGGCGGTGTTAGCACATCCTTATCCAGAGAAATTCTGGCAATTATTATCTATGATTTCACACTGATTTGCCTGACAAACATCCTTAGGGGAATAATCGGTACCGTAAAAGGCCTAGGGCTTATTACACCGATACTGATTATAGCCTCAGCCTTGTTATCACCAGTTTTTATAGATATAAAGGTAGGCAGGACATTCCAAAAGTTATGCCCTACATTTCACTATTTATACAGCATTCACGATGACTATTATTTGAAAACCTTAATGCTGTTTGGCATGGTTTTGCTGATAATATGGAATCTGATTCACAAGCTTAGAAGCTGAGGCGACTCTTCATTTAGCTGCGGTACTCCCTCGGGGTTTTATTATATTTCTTTTTGAACTGTCTGTTGAAATGAGACAGATTTTCAAAACCTACCTGCTGAGAGATATTAAGCACAGAATCCTCGGTAGATAGTAGTAGGCGGGCAGCCATGGAAAGCCTGTAGTCATTTAGATAGGTCACAAAGCTGACGCCAAAGGCTTCCTTGAAAAATCGCATAAAATGAGATTCAGAAAATCCGGCAAGCTTTGCCATTTCCTCAACAGTGGTAGGCTCACCATAGTGTAGCTCCACGTGCTTGATGACTGGCTTTAGCTTGTCTATTTTTTTCTTAGTAGATGTGTCAATCTGCTGCTCGTAAATGGTAACCAGATTGAAAAGCAGTAGATACATGTTTCCCTTAATAGCCAGCCCCCAGGCACCCTCGCGGTGGCTGGAAATATTGTCATTGCTGTCCAGATATCTTTTGATACTTTCGTAGCCAGTCACTCCAGGCCTAAAGATAACAGGAATCTCTACAGCACTTTCAAAAAATGGTAATAGAAAACTATCATAAAAATCATCCAGAGTAGAAGAAAACATCTTCGAGTCAAAAATGATATTCTCGTACTCCATAGACTCATTCTCAAACTGATAAATCCCATGCACCGTACTAGGCAAAATAAACGCAATATCCCCAGCACTCACCTGATGCTCCCTACCATCAATTACAATGATTCCCGCACCCTTTTTGATATAAATAAACTCCGCATCCTCATGCCAATGCAAAGGCACACTATCAAAATCCAGCGGGATAGTACAAGGGTAGGTGTTGTATGGAATATTGTAGTCAAAGTGGCTTTTGTTTTCGTGTATTGCTTGGTATTCGTTAATATTAATCATGGGACGTCTCCTTCCAAGATGATAGTATAGTATCACTTTTTAGTGGTATAAGGCAAGTAAAATGTCTGCTGTGAGCATTATAATGCAATTAAAGTTGATTGATACATACCCTCATCCGTCACCTTCGGTGCCACATTGTCTCGCCTCTCGGCTCGGTCGTTGCTAAGCAGGCTCCACTGGAGCCTAGCAACCCCAGAGGGGGAAGGCAATCAACACAGCTGACTGATGAGGGGCAAATTTAAGGAGGATAACATGACAGCAAACGAATACATCAAGGTCCGCTTCGGCCGCCACATGGATCAGTGCACAAACGAGGAAATCTACATTGGTCTTCTAGAGTACGTAAAGGATCAGGCAAAGAACAAGGAAATCGCAGGAGGCAAAAAGAAGCTCTATTACATCAGTGCAGAGTTCCTTATTGGAAAGCTTCTTTCAAATAATCTTATTAACTTGGGACTTTATGACGAGGTAAAGGCAGAGCTTGAAGCTTGCGGAAAGTCACTTGCAGAAATTGAGGAAATTGAGGTTGAGCCTTCACTTGGAAATGGTGGTTTAGGACGTCTTGCAGCATGCTTCCTCGACTCAATCGCAACACTTGGTCTTAACGGTGATGGCGTAGGTCTTGCATATCACATGGGTCTTTTCAAGCAGGTGTTCAAGGATAATCTTCAGACAGAAGAGCCAAACCCATGGATGAACGACCATAGCTGGATGACAAAGACAGAGCGCACATACCGCGTAGATTTCGGTGGCTTTAATGTAACCAGCCACATGTACGATATCGATGTAACAGGCTATGATTCAGTTACTACAAAGCTTCATCTTTTCGATGTTGATACAGTAGATGAGAGCATCATCACAGAGGGAATCAACTTTGACAAGAGCGAGTTTGCAAAGAATCTTACACTTTTCCTTTATCCAGATGATTCTGACGATAACGGTAGACTTCTTAGAGTATATCAGCAGTACTTCATGGTAAGTAACGCTGCACAGCTTATTTTGGACGAGGCTGTTGAAAAGGGTTCAAACCTTCACGACCTTGCAGATTATGCTGTTATTCAGATTAACGATACACACCCATCTATGGTAATCCCTGAGCTTATCAGATTGCTTCAGATTAGAGGACTTACAATGGATGAGGCTATTGACGTAGTTTCAAAGTGCTGCGCATACACAAACCATACAATCCTTGCAGAGGCTCTTGAAAAGTGGCCAATCCACTTTATGATGAAGGCTGTTCCACAGCTTATGCCTATCATCCGTGAGCTTCACAACAGAATCCACATCAAGTACAACAACCCAGAAGTAGATATCATCAAGGATGGTCTTGTACACATGGCACACATGGATATCCACTACGGTATCTCTATCAATGGTGTTGCTGCCCTTCATACAGAGATTCTTAAGGATACAGAGCTTAACGCATTCTACAAGCTCTACCCAGAGAAGTTCAACAACAAGACAAACGGTATTACATTCCGTAGATGGTTACTTTACAGCAATCCTGAGCTTTCAAAGCTTATCGAAGAGTTAATTGGACCAGGCT
>ODAI011290195.1_pt1 | contig 11038 bp, 6 predicted proteins | sample 1539321 | NCBI WGS metagenome assembly ODAI01 (sample SAMN02144231, study PRJEB22623) | gut metagenome | biome: sheep rumen | host: Ovis aries | place: New Zealand | reverse complement strand
ATGATAATGGTGCCACCGATGTTATTATTTGTGTAACCACCGATACCTGCGGCTTGAAGCCCACCAGTAACGTTGATGGTACCGCCGTTGATGACGAGTGTTCCCACACTACTGGCTCCGATGCCAGGCTTGTTCCAATCGCAGTCGTTGATGGTCAGCGCACCAGGTCCGTTGATGGTCAGGTTGGCGTTGTTGCCGCTGCTCAGTTCGATGCCTTTCGGGGCGGTGAGCATGGTGCCCTCGCCAAGATTCAGCACGACATCGCCTGTGATGGTGATGCGCGACGGGATGGTGACTACATCGGGTAAATGGTTCTTTCCAGCCAAAACCGGCAAAAATTGCACTACGATAGTGCATTTTCTGCAAAATATTGCACTGTTTTAGTGCAATTTTCGTATCTTTGCATCGGTAAAGCAACTTTAAAGCTCATGAATATAGCACTGATAGAGTTTATGGAAAGTCAGTTGAAGCAGACCACTTCAACATTCCATCGGTATATGTACAACCAAGTCAGCTGGGAGTCACGCATGTTCGGACTGGTAGGACCGCGAGGTGTTGGCAAATCCACTATGATTCTCCAGTATGTCAAGCAACATCGGGAGGGCCGTCGCATACTCTATATAGCAGCCGACCACCTGTACTTCTCATCACACTCACTGGTGGATACTGTCGATGAGTTTGCCAAAGAGGGTGGCGAGCAGCTCTTTATCGATGAGATACATAAGTACGAGAACTGGTCACGGGAGCTGAAACAGATTTATGACTCCCACCCCGACCTGAAGGTGGGCTTCACAGGTTCTTCTGTGCTCGACATATACAAAGGTTTCTCGGATTTGAGCCGCCGGGCACCTATTTTCACGATGCAGGGACTCAGCTTCAGGGAGTACCTGGCACTATTCCATGAGATTGAGACACCAACATACACGCTGGATGAGATTCTTGGTCATCAATCCAAGATAGAAGCCGTCAGCCATCCGTTGCCTCTCTTCAAGGATTACTTACAGCGGGGCTATTATCCCTTCGCCAGTGACGGCGATTTTGATATGCGCCTTCGCCAGGTCATCAACCAGACGATGGAAGTTGACATCCCTCAGTATGCCAATATGAATGCCTCTACAGGGAGAAAGCTGAAGAAGCTGCTGGCAGTCATCGCCCAGAGTGTGCCCTTCAAGCCTGTAATGGATTCTCTGGCAACAGTGATTGGTGTCAGCCGGAACGTGCTGCCTGATTACTTCCTTTACATGGAGCAGGCTGGCATGATAGGACAGCTGCGTGATGACACAGGAGGCATACGTGGCATCGGTAAGGTCGAAAAGGTGTACCTTGACAACACCAGTCTGGCCTATCTGTTAGGTCGTGAGTCCACCGACATCGGCAATATCCGTGAGACATTCTTTTACAACCAGATGCGAGTGACCCAGGAGGTCGTCAGCTCACGTGTCAGCGACTTCGAGATTGACGGCAGAACCTTTGAGGTCGGTGGCAAAAGGAAAGGCAAGAAGCAGATTGCCGATGCAGCAGAGGGATACATTGTCAAGGATGACATAGAATATGGCTCAGGCAACATCATTCCCCTCTGGGCTTTCGGCTTGACCTACTGAACATGTTCTATCCCCAAAAAGATTATCCAAAACGGATAAAACGTGCAAGAACAGCCCCACCGCCTGTCGATACAGGGTGGTGGGGCTGTCGATAAATCGAGACGGTTAGCGGTCAGTGCTCCAAGAGCCAGATGGCCTCCATACCCTCCAGGCCCTCCAGCCCGGGGGCTGCCGCCGGCTGGTTCGGCTCGCCGGGGGCTATCACGCTGGCTGTGAGCAACTGCTGGTGGTGGCGCAGGGCCATCACGCGTAGGACGGGCTGCTGATAGGTTGTCTTTTTCATTGTCATGTCCTCCTGCACTTATTTAATCACAACCTTTTTGCCATTATTGATATACACACCTGCGTGCGACGGCTTGCCGCTGAGTCGGCGTCCATCCAGCGAATACCAAGCCTCACCCCCGGCCCCTCTCCGAGTGGAGAGGGGAGTGGTTACTCCCAGCGTTGAATCGTCGCCGTCGAAGAAGCGGATGGTGGGAGCGTAGGCTGCCGACGACGAGCCGCCGAACTTGCTCTCCTTGCGCATAATCCAGCGGAAGGCACCCACCGTTACCGTGCCGTTGTTGCCCAGGCTCATGGTGCCGCTGGTGTTAATGTAGTAGAACGGGTCGGCGGCCGTAGCCGTCGTGGGCTCGTAGGTGCCGTAGAGGGTGTAGGTGTCCTCAGCGGTCTGCATGGTCAGGCGGACATCGGTGGCCTTCGCCTTCAGCGTGGCATTCATGGTGGTGAACGCATAGTCCGTCACGGCCTCCTTCGGCTTATAGACGTAGGGCATGTTGGCATGCAGCACGGTGCCGGCGTCCACCTTCTTCAGGAACACCCAGATGTCGTCGGTGGCATCCGTCTGTGCGTTGGGAGCATTGGCTATCATGTTGATCTTGTAGAAGTCAAACTTCTCCGTGTCGGCTTCCTTGATGGTATAGTCGAACGGCACGAACCATGCCTGGTGCTTGCCTATGCAGTCCTCGCCGAGCGTCTTCTGATAGGTGGCAGAGGCGACGTTCACGTCTGCTTTGAAGCTATAGGTGTCTGCATCGGTCAATGTGACAGCTTCAGTGGAAGATGGCATCAACGTGATGTAGAAGTTCTTCTCGCCTGCGTAGTCACCCGCGCCGGTGAGGATGAGCGTATGTGTGCCCATCTTGTTGGGGCTGACGGGGAACGACGCCACAGTCTGTCCGTCCAGTGTGGCCGTGTAGTCGGTGCCAAATGCGAGGGACGTTTCGTTGTATTTCACGACTGGCGTTATTTCAACATTGTTCAGACTGTAGGATTCCTCTATGCCGCTGACGGTGCATACAGACATTATGTACACCATCATGTTGCAAATGGTTACTGCCTTGCAGATTTCGTTCTCGGGGAGAGTGGCATCAACCTGAGTGCCCTGTGCCGTGCCCAGCGCCTCGGTGTAATAACAGGTGGAACCTTCTGCTGGGCTGCCACCACGCACGAAGGTAGCGCAACTGGTAGCAATGGCTACCTCGTTGTCTGCCGGTGCAATATTGGGATTGGGGGCATAGAGCGAATTGGTGATATTGAACGTTTTGTTATTATGCCAGCCTATGAAGCCGCCGCATTGGTCAGTACCAGAGCTGGTAAACATGCGACCGTCGTACACGCAGTTAGAGAAGTTTACATTGCCTTCTGGAAGGGCAATAAAGCCACCGTGCGTGCCGTCACCACCGACGCTGCTATGGATGACGGTGCTAACGTGGCAGTTAGTGATGTTCGTCGTTCCGTAATTATGAGCAATAAGTCCTGCGCCAAACTTCTGAGCGGTGTAGATTTCGCCCTCCACCTTCAGGTTTTGGATGGTGGCACCATCGGTGTAGCGGAAAGGAGCGCAGTATTGCTCGTCGAAAGCGCTCTGTGCAGTACCACGTGTGAAGGTCAGCGTGTAGTCGCCGTCGCCGAGGAAGGTGCCCTTGAACTTATTGTCGCTTGTGCCCACCATCGTGGATGCGCTGATGTCGGCATGCAGCTTCACGAACTCACCGTTGTAGCTCGTGCCGTTGTTGACGTAATAGGCGAACGTTATCCATTGGTCATCATTGCTGATAAGGTAAGGATCGCCCTCGGTGCCATGACCGCTTAGTGTAGACAATTCGAAGGGCACAATTTTCTTGCCGCTGCTGATGGTGTTGATGGTGGCGAGCGTCTTCGTGCCGTCAATGAGGAATATTTTTCCATCAGCAAAGGAAACATGATCTAAATTGAATGTGCTATTGAAAAAGTCAGTGAGCTTGGTCCAGCCAATTGTCAGCGAGCCACTGCTGCTTTCACCATTAACACCAGGGCCAATGCCGTATGCAACATTGCCTATGGCAGTCACCTGACCACCATTGATGGTGATGTTGCAGCAATAGCCACGTTCACTATAGGCGGTAAGACTATAATGACCGCCACCGATGCCTGCGGCCCAATATCCACCTGTGGCGTTGACCACGCCACCGTTGATAATAATGTTGCCACCTTCAAAGTTTTGAAAACTTCCACCGATGCCAGCTGAATAATATCCACCCGTGACGTTGATAGTACCTCCGTTGATGGTTAGCGTACCCACATCTTGGGCACCGATGCCCGACTTTTCTCGATCGCAGTTATCGATGGTCAGTGCGCCCGGGCCTTCAATGGTCAGGCTGTTTCCATTGCTCAGCTCGATGCCCTTGGGGGCGTGGAGCGTGGTGCCCTCGCCGAGGAAGAGGGTGACGTCACCGCTGATTTTGATGCGCGACGTGATTTCTAAATCCTGAAATACCCCATATTTCTCTGAAGCCAGCGTGGTCATTTCGCTGTTGATGGGATAATATTCATCTGAGCCTAACACCCTTATATTGCAGGTCTTTGTGCCCGTGTAGCTGCCTTTGCCAGTGAAGGTGAGCGTGTAGCTGCCAGCCTCCTGCACGGGGGTAGAGCTGAGAGTGTAGGTGTAGTCGGTACCCTCCGTGAGCGCTGGGCCGTTGATGCTGCCGGCAGTTACGGAAGGTTCGATGGCGATGGCCGAGCCTGTGTACCTATAATATTCTTTTATATTGCTGACGATGAGAATTATGTAGTAAGTGTTGTTGTTTGCAGCCGTAATGGACTGGTAGACTCCATCGACGGGAGCGGTGGAACTGACCAGCGTGCCCTGTGAGCCTGCGCTGGTGGTCTTGTAGAGGCGATTCATCGTCAGTTCGCCGCCTTCCTTCACGAGGTCGAAATTACTGGTACTCTGCCCGTCGGCCATGATATAGAGGCAGTTGGTGACGCTTCTGGTGCCGCTGTCACCCCAGCCGATAAATACTCTTGTGCAGTTGCCGCCGCCCGTCATCAGGCCGCTGTACACGCAGTCGCTGATGCTGATGTCGCTGTCAACGGAGTGTCCCACGATGCCGCCAACGTACTCGCTGCCGCTGACGTTAGCCGATACCGTGCAGTTCTGGATGCTGTTGCCTGTACCTTTCGAGAAACCCACGAGGGCGGCAGCATGTCTCTGGCTAGAGGTGATGGTGCCTGCCACGTTCAGGTTCTTGATGGTGGCACCACTGATCTGGCGGAATGGGGCAAGGCCCGAATTTCCATCGCTGACCAGTGACACCTGAATGGTTTTATTGTTGCCAAGGAAAGTGCCGCTGAAGGGCTTCGTATCGCTATCGCTCGTGCGGACACCCACGGGCATGGTGATGTCGATATCTGCGTCCAGTTGCACATACTTGCCGCTGTAGCTGTTGCCGTTGTTGACGTTATAGGCGAACGCGTTCCACTCGTCTGCGCTGCTGATGAGGTAGGGGTTGCCCACTGTGCCGTCGCCGCTAAGGGTGGTATAAACGTCGAACGAGAGGCTCTTGGAGCCGACATAGCTGCCCTTGCCCGTGACGGTGAGCGTATAGCTGCCCGGTGTACTGATGTTGATAGGGAACGATGCCACATTGTTACCGTTCAGCGTAGCGGTGTAGTGGGTACCAAGCTCGAGGTTCGTTCCGCTACAATCTTTTACGACTGGCGAGATACCGGATGACAAAGGCAACTCATAATCAGGATTAACGTTGCTGATGGCTCCGAAGCAAAGATCGGGGGAAGTGCCCTTGAACTGGAACAAAGAGAAGTAATGACTATCGCCGCCATGGTTTTCATAAAATTCTAAACGAAAGTACTTATAGGCCGTCGTGTTGCCAGAAATGTTGAACTCGTACGGATGGCTATTCTCATTCCATGTAGGATTATCAGTCACACTGGCAAGTGTCGTCCACTCCGTATCAGACTCGTTCACCTTCGCCTTTACAGCCCAGCTTTTCGGGGTTTTGCCTGTGTTGTTTGCGCTATATGGCGCTGATGTAAAGATATAGCCTGTTGGAACAATATAGCCTGAACTATAGAACTCGACGTAGGCAGGATTACCTGTATATAAATTTATCACCGTATTTGTATTGCCGTCCACAATATTTCCGTAAGGAGTGTTATAGTGACAAGAAGAAGCGGCTGTAGCGGTAAATCCCGTGAATATGCCGTTTTCGTACGTAGTCTCTGTAGCCCACGCTCCCTGCACAACTGCGCAGAGCAGGGCAATCATCAATAATAATTTCTGTTTCATACTATTGTTGTATTATGTAAAAATCGCAATTTGGTTGCAAAGTTACGCATTTTCTCACAAATTATCAATAGGCGGGCACATACTTTCTTACAGTTTTTACGATTCTGAAACGCTTTTTGTTAATTCTGTAACGCTGTTTGTCAATTTTAATGTCTTGTCACCACATCGGGTAACGCATTTATATATATGTTAGGCTAACAAAAAAACAACCCGCACATCCCGCACATCTCGCACGTGAAAAAGTTTCAACACGGCATGGAGCCGCCTTATTGCTGCAACAGTTAGGTGCGGGATAGGCGTGTGGCGGTAGTTGCAAAGTGTCGGCTACGTGCGAGATAAAACGAGCAAAGTGTCAGCTACGTGCGAGATAAATTGAGCAGACTGTCAGTTTACGTGCGGGATGTGCGAGATGTGCGGGATGTTTCGGAAATGAGCAATATGTACGCGCACGCACGAATCATTATTACACTTTGTTGCTGGTTAGGAAAGAAACCTTGTTGCTGGTTAGGAAAGAAATTAGAATAATTAGAATAATTCATTCAACAAATAGATATTTTCATGGAGAGGCCACTAATTTTCGTGGAGCAATGAGTAATTTTCGTGGAGAGGCCACTGGTGATCGTGGAGAGGCCACTGGTGATCGTGGAGAGGCCACTGGTGATCGTGGAGAGGCCACTCATTCATAAGGGGAATGCTACAGATAGTCCATTAGCACGTCCCACACGGCTACGATGTGGCAGATGCTGCCCGCCAGCACGAAGAAATGGAACACGGAGTGCATGTAGCGTTGCTTGTTCAGCGAATAGAAGACCGCCCCCGTGATGTAGCACCCCCCCTCGGCCACTATCCATGCCACGGCCGCCGCCGACACCGAGTCGATGAGCGGCTTGAAGGCCACGAGCACGCTGAGCCCCATGCCTACGAAGCAGAACGTCTCCACGTTGGAGTGCTCCTTCAGCCGCACAAAGCTGACCACCGTGCCCGCTACGGCGCACAGCCACACAAACGTGAACAGCCCCCAGCCCCAGTAGCCCTGCTCGCGCAGTGCCACCAGCGTCAGCGGCGAGTAGGAGCCCGCTATGTGCCAGTAGATGGCGGCGTGGTCCCAGTGGCGGAACCGTTCGCGCCACCGCGAGCGCAGCGGCAGGGCATGATAGACCGTGGAGGCGACATACGAGCACAGCATGCCAAACAGATAGAGCGACACGCCCAGGCGCGCCCACGGACTGTCGCCCTTGAACGCCATCCACAGGAACACCACGCCGAACACCACGGCCAGCACGATGCCGCCGGCGTGGCTCCAGCTGTTCCACAGCTCTTCCTTATGGGTATATCTGATGGCCATGCTGTTGCTGCTCATTCAGGGTTGGTCAATGGGCGGCGTCTGCCAGCTCCCGGTAGATGGCCGCCACGCGGGCCGCCACGTCGTTGCCCTCGAAGCGGCGTATGTATTCGCGGCTGCGGCTGATGCGCTCGCTCCGGCCACGGGCCCCGCGCAGCAGCATCTTCATCGACTCGGCCATGCCGATGACGTCGTCGGGCGACACATACAGATTGTCCGGCCCGCCGGCCTCTTCCAGGCACGAGCCGCTGCACGCCACCACGGGCAGTCCGGCGGCAATGGCCTCGATGATGGGGATGCCGAAGCCCTCGTAGCGCGAGGGATAGACAAAGACCTCGGCCATGGCGTAGAGGGCCGCCAGGTCGGCATCGGGCACTCCGCTGAGCAGGTGGATGCGCTCGTCTTTCGGCAGCTCGCTCGCGTAGCTGGTCTGCCGGCCTACCGCCACCAGGTGGATGTCGGCGGGCAGCAGTTCTACGGCCTCGGCGGTCAGCAGCAGGTTCTTACGCCGCTCGATGGTGCCCACGCTGAGCACGTAGCGCTGAGGCAGCTTGTAGCGCTGGCGCACCTCGTCGCGCTTCTCCCGGCCAACGACCGCCGAGAAGCGGGGCGCGAAGCTCTGGTAGATCACCTCGATGCGGTCGGCATAGTGGTCGCCGCCCAGCTCGATGATGTCCTGCCGCGTGCGCTCGCTGATGGCTATGATGCGGTCGGCCTCGCGCAGGGCCTGCCGGAATTTCCAAGCGTAGAGCCGGGTGTCTATCCAGTGGTAATACTCGGGGTGGCGCAGGAAGATAAGGTCGTGGATGGTGACGACACCCCGGATGCCGGCGCGCCGCAGTCCTATGGGCAGCTCGCCCGTCAGTCCGTGATACACACTGACGCCGTCGCGCCGCAGGTCGTCAACGATGCCCCGCGTGCGCCACCATGCCTTGCCGAGGGCCGAGGGGCTGCCCTGGGGGTAGCAGAACGTGGCACAGCCGTCGCCGATGACCTGGCTGCGCAGCGCGTCGCGCCCCTCGTCGGGGGCATAGAGCCGCAGCTGCATGTCGGCATCGCCCCGCCGTATGAGGTCGTTCACCAGTGTGCGCCCGTAGCTGCCCAGTCCGGTGCCGTTGCGCACGATGCGCTTGGCGTCAAGTCCTACCGTTATCATATAAAGTCGTCGCCGTATTTCATCTGTACCTCGTTCACATACTTGCGCACCAGTGCCGACGAGTCGCCCTTCTTGCAGATGAGCAGCACGTTGCCCTCTTCAGCCACGATGTATCCGTCCAGTCCGCAGATGACGCCCAAGCGGCCTTTGGGCAGCTTGATGACGTTGTTGTGCGAGTCTTCCATCATCACCTCCGTATCGACCACCACGTTGTCGCCCTCACCCTTGCTCAGACACTCATAGACGGCATGCCACGTGCCCAGGTCGGCCCAGCCGAAGTTGCACTTCATGACATAGACATTCTCGCAGTGCTCCAGGATGGCATAGTCCATCGACAGGTTGGGATAGAGCGAGTAGTGGCTGCTGACGTAGTCGAGCTCCTCGTCGTAGGAATAAGTGGGCTTCTCGACCTTCAGGTTGCGCAGCACGGTGGGGAACACGCTCTCGAAGGCGGCTATCAGGTGGTGGGCACTGGCTATGAACACGCCGGTGTTCCAGAAGAACTCGCCGCTCTCCATGAACATCGTGGCGAAGTGGCGCTCGGGCTTCTCGGTGAACGACTTGACGCGGAACACGTCGGGCTTGCAGCTCGGGTCGCCCATCTGTATGTAGCCGTAGCCGGGCTCCGGGCGGGTGGGCATGACGCCCATGACCAGCACCACGTCGTTGTCGGACACATAGCCGATGCCGGTCTCCAGGCTCTTCTCGAACGACTCCTCGTTCATCACCATCTGGTCCGACGGCGTCACGACGAGGTTGGCCTCGGGGTTCTCGCGCAGGATGCGCATCGTAGCCCACGCCACACTGGGAGCCGTGTTGCGGTTGACGGGTTCTATCAGGATGTTACGGGGGGTGACGGCGGGCAGCTGCTCGCGAACCATGTCCTGATACTCGTGGTTGGTACACACGAAGATATTCTCCGTAGGCAGAATCTTGGCGAAACGGTCGAAGGTCTGCTGCAGCTGCGTGCGACCAGAACCGAAGAAATCGACAAACTGTTTCGGGCGCTCGTCGCGGCTGCACGGCCACAGACGACGGCCTCGCCCGCCTGCCAGAATGACGCAATAGTTTCTCTTGCTAATTTCCATGTTTTATAGTATAGATTCAAAATCAGCTACGAAGATACGAATTTTTTACCGATTATGTACTATTTTACGCTGTTTTTTTTATTTTTTTATTCATTTATTTTTTTATTTTTCCTTTTTTTCTTATCTTTGCACCCGCTAAGAAGCCCAGATGGCGGAATCGGTAGACGCGCTGGTCTCAAACACCAGTGGGGCAACCCATCCCGGTTCGAGCCCGGGTCTGGGTACAAAAGGCTAACAGCGAACCCCCTGCAGGCACCTGCTTGCAGGGGGTTATTTAAAATTAAAAGAGCTTATGGAATCAAAACTGGTTATTTACAATACGCTGACGCGCCAGAAAGAGCGCTTCGAGCCTATCAACGCCCCGCATGTGGGCATGTATGTCTGCGGCCCCACCGTCTATGGCGACCCGCATCTGGGCCATGCCCGGCCGGCCATCACCTTCGACCTGCTGTTCCGCTATCTGCGCCATCTGGGATATAAGGTACGCTACGTGCGTAACATCACCGACGTAGGCCACCTGGAGCACGACGCCGACGAGGGCGAGGACAAGATAGCCAAGAAGGCCCGGCTGGAGCAGGTGGAGCCGATGGAGATAGCCCAGTACTACACCAACCGCTACCATCAGGCCATGGAGGCCCTGGGTGTGCTGCCGCCGTCTATCGAGCCGCATGCCACGGGGCACATCATCGAGCAGCAGCAGCTGGTGAAGCAGATTCTGGACCACGGCTTTGCCTACGAGTCGAACGGCTCCGTCTATTTCGACATCGAGGCTTACAACAAGCAGTACCACTACGGCATACTCTCCGGCCGGACACTGGAGAACATCAAGGACGAGAGCCGCGAGCTGGCCGGCGTGGGCGAGAAGAAGAGCCAGGCCGACTTTGCGCTGTGGAAGAAGGCGCAGCCCGAGCACATCATGCGGTGGCCGTCGCCCTGGAGCGACGGATTCCCCGGCTGGCACTGCGCGTGTACGGCCATGGGCAGGAAGTATCTCGGCGAGACGTTCGACATCCACGGCGGCGGCATGGACCTGGTGTTCCCCCACCATGAGTGCGAGATAGCCCAGGCGGTGGCATCGATGGGTCATCAGGCTGTGAAATACTGGATGCACAACAACATGATTACCATCAACGGACAGAAGATGGGCAAGTCGCTGGGCAACTTCATTACCCTGGAGCAGTTCTTCACCGGTAATCATGAGAGTCTGGAGAAGGCCTACTCACCCATGACCATCCGTTTCTTCATCCTCTCGGCCAACTACCGTAGTCCGGTGGACTT
>ODAI014709323.1_pt1 | contig 11039 bp, 7 predicted proteins | sample 1539321 | NCBI WGS metagenome assembly ODAI01 (sample SAMN02144231, study PRJEB22623) | gut metagenome | biome: sheep rumen | host: Ovis aries | place: New Zealand | reverse complement strand
GGAGGCACGCTGGGGCACGTAACGCCCCACCTGGCTCTGATTCCGCATCTGCAGAAGGCCGGGTACGAAATCCACTATATCGGCACCGAGCGGGGCATGGAAGCCCCCAAAATGAAGTCTGTGCCCGGCGTCATCTATCATGCAGTCAAAAGCGGGAAGCTCCGCCGCTATTTTTCCTGGCAGAACTTTACGGATCCCTTCCGCGTCCTGGTCGGGGCCTTTCAGTCCGCCAGGCTCATGGGCCGGATCCGGCCCGATGTGGTTTTCAGCAAGGGTGGCTTTGTCGCCGTTCCCGTGGTTTTCGGCGCGTGGCTGCATCGGATCCCGGTTCTGTGCCATGAAAGCGATCTGACCCCCGGCCTCGCCAACCGGCTGTGCAAGCCCTTCGCAACCCGCTTTGCCACCACCTTTCCCGAATGCGCGGAAGCGCTGGGCAGCAAGGCGGAGATGACCGGAACGCCGCTTCGCCCGGAGCTTTTCCGGGGGCATCGGGATGCCGGTCTGAGGCTGCTGGCCTTTGACGGCTCCAAGCCGGTGCTCCTGATGATGGGCGGTTCTTCCGGCGCGCAGAGCGTCAATGCGGCGCTCCGCTCCGCTCTTCCCGAGCTGACGCCCGTCTTCGATGTGGCCCATATCTGCGGAAAGGGAAATCTGGACAGCGCTCTGGAGGGCTTCCCGGGCTATCGGCAGATGGAATTTCTGGACGCGGAGCTTCCCGATGTGCTGGCCTGCACGGATCTGGTGCTCTCCCGGGCGGGAGCCAATGCGCTGTGCGAGTTTCAGGCGCTGGACCGCCCCATGCTCCTCATTCCCTATCCAAAGGGTGCCAGCCGGGGAGACCAGATTCTGAACGCTCAGAGCCTTCAGCGCCGCGGCCTGTGTCACGTGCTGCTGCAGGAGAACATGACGCCTCAGACGCTGACACAGGCAATCCTGGATACATGGCAGGATCGGGATGCGCTGGTCTCCGCGCTCCATGATGCGCCGCCGGCCGACGGAACCCGGCGTGTGCTGGAGATGATTGAGGAAGTGCAGCGCAAATAATCGGAATGGAGGAACCCCTTATGCTGCGACTGATCGTCAGGCGTGTGATTCTGCTGCTGAGCCTGGCGCTGCTTTTTCTGGGCGCTGCGATCCTCCCGGCCGGAGCAGAGGAAGCCAGGAATCTGGCCTCTGCCTGCACCTTTTCCGCTTCCAAGGGATCTACGCGTCGCTTTGATGCGCTTTACGATCACGACTATGGACGCTACTGGCAGGCAGGCCGCGCCAAAAACAACTATCTGGAGGTACATCTTCCGGAGGGAGAAGTGTGCTCCGGGGTGCAGATCAAGTGGGCTGCCATCAACCCAAACTGGTGTGTGGAAGTGGAGCAGGACGGTGCCTGGGTCTCCGTCGGCGGCTACGAAGCCGATTATCTGACCACCTGGACGCCCCTGCCCGAAGTCAGCGCGTTCCGGATCTCCTCCCATAATCGCGTCGCCAACTATCTTCGCATCAATGAGCTGGTCATCCTTTCCTCAGGTGACCTTCCCGCAGAAATCCAGATCTGGCAGCCCACCTGGGAAAAAGCGGACCTGCTCGTCGTGGTAGGGCATCCGGATGATGAATACATATTTCTGGGCGCGGTCATTCCCTACTACGGCGCGGAACGGGGCAAGCGTGTTCTCGTCGCCTACATCACGGAAAGCTCCATCGGCCGCCGGACTGAACTGCTGGACGGGCTCTGGGCCGCCGGTCAGCGTACCTACCCCCTCGTAGGCCGCTTTCATGACCGCTATACCCTCTCCATGGAAGTCGCCTATCAGCGGCTTGGAAAAAACAGTACCCGGAAGTATATGATTGAGCTGTTCCGACATTATAAACCGGAGGTGGTCGTCACGCATGACATCAACGGTGAATACGGTCACGGCGTTCACAAGGTCTGTGCAGATATCGTCATCAACGCCCTGAAGAAATCCTCCGACCCGAAGGTGGACAAGGCCTCCGCCCAGACCTACGGCCTCTGGGATGTTCCAAAGTGCTACATTCATCTGTATGGCCAGGACCAGATCCGCTTCAACTGGCAGCAGATGCCCCTTTCAGCATTCGGCGGGCGAACCGCCTACGAGGTGGCGGACGCCGCGTGGCACTGTCATCTCTCCCAGCAGCACACCGAATACAAGGTCTTTGTTGAGGGGCCCTATGATTCTCAGCTGTTCGGCCTTTATCGCTCCCTTGTCGGCCCGGATGAGCTCCATCAGGATTTCTTTGAGAACCTGGAATGACGCGATCCCTTTCCTTTTTCCCTGGCGGAAAGGCGCACGAAAAAAGCCGCATCGCTGCGGCTTTTTTCGTGCCGAAGGCGGGACTTGAACCCGCACGGTTTTAAGGCCAACGGATTTTGAATCCGCCGCGTCTGCCATTCCGCCACTTCGGCTTACCGGACGGATTATAGCATACTCCCCCTCCGAATTCAACCCTGCGCTCTGAAAAACAGTCCCCGGTCCGGAGGCCGTCGCTTTATCGGGGATTGTATTCAACCTTTTCCTGATAAGCCTTGTAGGTGGTCTTAAACAGCAGCTCCCGGCGTACCTCCCGATCTCCCTGCAGCCACACCTTCCAGGTCTCCACCACATAGCCCTTGCGCCCTGTCACCGTTTTTTTGCTTTCTCCGGGCGCCAGCTCCGGATTGATCACATATTCCGTTCCCTCCGGCTGAGGAATCGTTTTGGTCGTGATGCTTTCCAGCTCAATCCGGCTGTCCGCGCCAAGGCTCATCCCGTACAGGTTCACCGTGATTTTCTGCTTTGCATAGCCGGCAATGATAAAAATCGGCCAGTCCGTATTGTTCCGGAACTTGAAATCCAGGCCGGGCCAGTTCACCGTCGCGTCGAATCCCCTTTCCACATAGTTGGAGGGCCAGGCATGCGGATTCCGCTCCACGATTTCCAGATCCGCACGGGCGACGGCATTAAACAGGGTGGAACTGGTCTGGCAGACGCCTCCCCCGATTTCATCCCGGCTCTGGCCCCCCGCAATGGCCGCGGCCTCCCGGTAGCCCTTCGCCGCGGTTCGCTCGCCCGTGGCCTGATTGAAGGAGAAGGTTTCTCCGGGCATGACCGTTTTCCCGTTAATCGCCTGAGCGCTCAGCTGAATGTTGGTATTTCTGTTCTTGTTGCTGGTCGTCTGCGTCGTGTAGGAGGAAATCAGTCCGAAACGGTTCATCAGCTCGGTCCGGGTGATTTCCGCCAGAATCTTCTCCGGCGTCACGCGCAGGGTTGTCCGGGTCGTTCCTCCGTCCAGAAGCCGCGTCAGCTGCCCGTACAGCTCATCCCGGTCGATGAACGCGCCGGGCCGGTCTTCACTGAAGGAAAAAGCCTTCGTGTTGAAGTCAAAGCTCTCCACCGTGCTGTTGACCGGATCCCGGTTCACATAATTGACGATGCCCTCCACCAGCGTGCGAAGCGCGGTATGGTCATAATCCTGCCTGGTTTCAAGGATCAGCGGATAGGAACGCAGATCCGCCACCTGATTGACCCGATCCTGAAACGGCGTAACACCGGAGCCCCGCAGGCCGGAGGACTGGCTCCGTCCCGCCGCCCAGGCCAGCTGGACCATCTCCTCAACATTTCGCGAAACGGGAACCCGCTCCGTATTCACATGCCACTCCTGATTGCCGATGGACACAATAATATCGAAGGGCTCGCCCGTTGTTTCTCCGTCACGGGTCAGCCGCTGAACCGCCTCCTCCCGGGTCATACCGCCCAGATGAACGGAATCGATATAAACGCCTGAATAGATGCGATCCGAATAGATTTCCTCCCGGGCCTGGTGCAGCTGCTCCAGCTTCTGCGAATCCATCTGAATAATATTTCCGTTGACAAAGGCCAGCTGCGGCAGGAAACGGTATCTCACGCCGGTCAGCTGCGGAAGCGCCAGCAGCGTCAAAGCGGAGAGACAGATCAGCCCAAGCACCAGCAAAAAGGCCCATAGCCCCCTGCGGGGCTCCCTTTCCGGGTGTTTCGTCCGGGTTCTTCGCGGCAGGGGCATCTGATACCGGTCAAAATCATCAAAAAGAGTTGATGGAGCCTCCTCTTCGTCCGGCATCTCCTCATGCACAAAATACCTTCGTCGATCCTGCGGCCTGCTTTCCGGGGGCTGAGGAGCCTCTTCCTCCCGGATCACTTCTCCGTCCCCCTCATACAGATCATAGTGAATTCTTCTTGCCATGTGTATCCTGTTCCCCTGCGCTTATTTTCTGTGGTTTCGAACCGGGCCGCGTAAAAGATCCCCTGCCGAGCAGGCCGGCAGCGCCATTCGAATGACCTCTCCGCCCACGCCCAGCGTATCGGTCCACTCCCCCGTCTTTTCCCGGTAAATGCCGGAGGCCACGACCGGAAGGATCCCCTTTGGGGTCATCAGTTCCAGATGATCCCCCGTATAAAAACGGTTTTTCAGCTCCAGCCTTGCAAGGCCGCTCTCATCCGGGCCTGAAATGACCCGGGCCAGATACTCTCTCTCCTGGTGAAAGCCTTCCGCTTCCCCGGGCTGCTCCGGTGCGCCCAGCAGAAAGCCCGTGTCAGAGTCCCGATGGCTTGCGCTCTTCAGCTCCTGAAGCAGCTCCGGCAGCGCCTCCCTGAAGGCGGCAGGATCCGCCCCGAGCAACTCCAGCGCCCGGCGGTATGCGCCCGTCACCACCGCAACATAATACTCCGATTTCATTCTTCCTTCAATCTTGAAGCTGGAAATGCCTGCCTCCGCCAGCTCAGACAGAAGGGGCATCAGACACAGATCCTTCGCCGAAAACAGATAAGTGCCGTTCTCGTCCTCCGCCACCGGAAAAAATTCTCCGGGACGTTTTTCCTCCATCACGCTGTATTTCCATCTGCAGGGCTGCGTACAGGCACCCCGGTTCCCGCTGCGCCCGGTCAGATAGGCGGAAAGCAGGCACCGTCCTGAATAGGCCATGCAGCTTGCGCCATGCACAAAGACCTCCAGTTCCATGCGTCCCCGCACATTGGCTGCCAGGGTGCGGATTCTGTCCAGGCTCAGTTCGCGGGCCAGGATCACGCGCTCGCATCCCATCTCCAGATACTGCTCGATGGCCGGCGTATTCAGCGTGTTCGCCTGCGTGCTTACATGCACCGGCAGAGCGGGTACCTCCCGCTTCAGCATCCGGATAGCTCCCAGATCGCTGACGATGACGGCATCCACCCCGGCCCTCATCGCTTCCCGCCCCGCTTCCACAAACGCCTCCATTTCGTCGTCATAGGGCAGGCTGTTCATCGTCAGATAGAATTTTCTCCCCGCTGCGTGAACGGCATCCACTGCCCTCCGCAGCTCTTCCGGATCGAAGTTCCCCGCAAAGGCCCGAAGGCCAAAGCGTTTGAGCCCTCCATATACCGCGTCCGCGCCAAAGTGCAGGGCTGCCTCCAGGCTGGCCGGATCTCCCGCGGGGCAGAGAAGCTCCGGCAGATTGCGTCGATTCATCACTCAAGCCCCCTGGACTGATCATACATCTGCCAGAGCGGCGCGTAGGTTGCGACCGCACGCTCGTGCTCCGCCAGTGTCCTGGAAAAGTACAGCTCGCCGCTTTCCGGCTCCTTGGCACAGAAGAACAGATAATTGTCCGCCATCAGCATTTCATCCGGATACAGCGCCGCCTGGATGGCCCGGGGAGAAGGATTGCAGATCGGACCCACGGGCAGACCCGTTCGCTGGTAGGTATTGTAGGGGCTGTCCGTTTTCAGATCCTCCTGGGTCAGCGCCATGCGTCGAATCCCCGTGATGTAATGAATGGTCACATCGCTCTCCAGCTTCATCTTCGCCTTCAGCCGGTTCTGAAACACGGCGCTGACCTTGGCAAAGTCCGCTTCCTTGGCTTCCTTTTCGATCATGCTCGCCAGCGTCAGCACCTCATCCATGCTGAATCCAAGCTCCTCCGCCCTCTCCTGATATCCAACCGGGAAAACGGCCTCCGTCTGGCTCAGCAGCTTCCGGATCAGCTCCTCCTCCGTCACGTTGGTGTATACCTCATAGGTGTTGGGTGCCAGATATCCTTCCAGCACATATTTTCGCTGTGCCGCCGTTCCGCCGGTCAGAATATCGTCGATATAGTAGTAATCCCGGAACGCGGTTCCCGTTCTGCACTTTTCCAGGAAGGACTGCTGATCGGTGATCACCCCCTGCTCCAGAAGCCTGGCGGAAAAGGTCTCAATCGTTTCACCCGGGATCAGCGTCACGTTGCGCACAATCGGCGCGCCGTCCCCCATGGTCAGCATATCCGCAATATCCATCATGGACATGTTCTTCTTCAGCGTATAGGAACCCACCTGGATTTTCTGCCCCATCCCGGCAAAGTCACAGTAGTACTTGAAGACCGTCCTGCTGCGAATCAGACCTGCCGACTCCAGATTGGAAGCCACCCGGTTCAGGCTCTGCCCGCTGGTGATTTCAAAGGGATAGCCTGCTTCATCCGTCACATCCGCCGGAGCGATAAATGCTTCATATATCCTGTTCCATCCGGTTAACAGAAGCCCGGCCACGATCACCAGCACCGTCAGTCCTACCAGCACCGGACGCAGCACCTGCCACAGTCCGCTGTACCAGTACATGCCGTATTGCCGTTCATCCCGTATGCGCCGGTAGGTATATGTTTCCCTCTTTTGCTCCTTCACCTTGCGCTCCTTTATCTCACCCATCCATGCCAGGCAGCGACATTTCAATATCCGCTGCCTCCGTCACGATGCGGAATATATCCGCCAGCGCCTGCTGAAGCCTCATCTCCGCCAGCAGATACTGGCTCACCTCGGGTTTGGAAAACAGCAGGGCGGAAATCCCGGAAAACCGCTGCTGATCCTCCGCCGCCGGCGCCTGACCGCTCATGGCGGCCATCTGAATGCTGATCTGCAGCTTCCGGTACTCCCGGATCAGCGCCGCAGTCGTCTCCTCTCCCATCACCGTTTCCTTCAGGCCGTGATACGTCCTGTATTCCTCGCTTTCGCGAATCTCCCTGGCCAGCTGATGTGCCATTGAATAATCCATACGCTCCTCCTTCTTTATCATAACGAATCAGGAGAGAGGTTTCTTCCTCTCTCCTGACCTTCCTTTTCTTTCCTCACGCATCCAGGATGATTGGCAGGATCATCGGATTCCGTTTGATTTTTTCAAAGATGAACCGATGCACCTCATCCTTGATGATGTTCTTGAGCTCCGGCCAGTTTTCTCCTTCCAGGCTGTTGGAAGCCAGAATTTCCCGGACCAGCTCCTGCGTCCTGTCGATGATGTCTTCATTCTCCCGGACATAGATGAATCCGCGGCTGACGATATCCGGCCCGCTCAGCAGCTTGCACTGATCCCGGTCAATGGCCATCACCACAATGAGAAGGCCGTCCTGGCTCAGGTGCTTCCGATCCCGAAGCACCACATTGCCAACATCGCCTACGCCCAGACCGTCTACCAGCACGCCGCCCACGGGAACCTGCTCGCCCAGTGCCAGCACATTCTCGTTCATTTCGATGACCTGCCCCATTTCGGGAATCACGATATTCTGGCTGGGGACTCCCATGGATTCCGCCAGAATCGCATGCTGCCACATCATGCGGTACTCACCGTGGATGGGAATGAAATACTTCGGGCGGATCAGAGCGTGCAGCAGCTTCAGCTCCTCCTGGCAGGCGTGACCGGAAACATGGACCTCCGCCATCGCACTGTAAACCACCTGCGCCCCCAGACGATAAAGCTGATTGATCACCCGGGAAATAAACTTTTCATTTCCGGGAATCGGCGTGGCGGAAATAATGACCATATCGCTCTGCCGGATCTGCAGCTTTCTGTGCTCCGCGTAGGCCATCCGGGTCAGCCCGGCCATCGGTTCGCCCTGGCTGCCCGTCGTCATGACCAGGATTTCATTATCCGGGTACTGATCCAGGACATCCATATCGATCAGGCACTCCTCCGGAATTTTGAGCTCCCCGATGGACATGGCGACCCGGCTGACATTGACCATACTCCTGCCGATAAAGCAGACGCGGCGTCCATAGCGGATGGCGCTGTCAATAATCATCTGCATGCGGTGAATATTGCTGGCGAACATGGCGACGATCACGCGCCCCTCCGCCTGTGCAAACATCTTTTCGAAGGTTTCCCCCACCTTCAGCTCGCTCATCGTATAGCCGGGGCGCTCCACGTTCGTGGACTCGCACAGGAAGGCCATCACCCCCCGCTCCCCGTAATGCGCGAAGGACTGCAGATCCGTCACCTGTCCATCGATGGGGGTATAGTCCACCTTGAAGTCTCCGCTGAAAATCACCGTACCTGCAGGACAGGTCACCGCAATGGCACAGGCGCCCGCAATGGAATGGCTCACATGAATGAACTCACAGGTAAATTTCCCAAGCTGGACCACGTCTCTCGGCTTGACCACATGCATCGGAATATTGTCCACCCGGTATTCCTTCAGCTTCAGATCCACCAGGGCCAGCGTCAGCTTGGTGCCGTAAACATGGGATGGTGCCTGCCTGAGGATGTAGGGTGTCGCGCCGATATGATCCTCATGCCCGTGGGTAAAAAGATATCCCCGAATGTGATCGCGTTTGCTCATCAGATAGGAGATATCCGGGATCACCAGATCCACACCCAGCATATCCTCCTTCGGGAAAACGCTTCCGCAGTCAATGACGATAATGTCATCCTCATATTCAAAAACATACATATTCTTGCCGATCTCATCCACTCCGCCGAGGGATACGATCCGCAGCCTGCTCGCTTCTTTTGCGGTTGTCAACCTGCTCTCCACACGAAGCCTCCTCTCCCAAGCACCATGAAATATGAACGGGGGCGTGATTATGTAACGCGTCTCCATCGATACATCTATTCATTGCAACCTCAGTATATCATGCTTTTCACGGATCCGCCAGTCCCAAAACGTTGATTTTGTTCGCTTTTTTTGGAAAAAATGTAACCATTTTTGATTTCGGTGCAACTTTTTTCTAAAAAAGCCCTTTGGCATGAAAAAAACCGGGAAGCTTTTTCCCGGTCACTGGTCCAATTAAGCCACGTAAAGGGGATAACCCGACATAAGATCCTCCACCTGGGCCCTGATCCGAGGTACGGCCGACTCGCCCTCCCGAAGGATTTCCGAAATCCATCCGGCAATCCGGGTCATCTCCGGCTCCCGAAGGCCCCGGCTGGTGATCGCCGGTGTACCAACCCGAATTCCGCTTGTAACGAAGGGGCTGCGCGTTTCCCTTGGAACCGTATTCTTATTGACGGTGATGTTCGCGTTCTCCAGCAGCGCCTCCATCATCTTTCCGGTCATGTCCGTCCCCGTGAAGTCCAGCAGCAGCAGATGATTGTCCGTGCCGCCGGAAACCATCCGTACGCCCAGCTCCCGGAAAGCCTTCTCCAGCGCCTTGGCGTTGAGAATAATCTGATGCTGATAGCTTCTGAATCCATCCTGCAGCGCTTCTCCGAAGCAGACAGCTTTTCCGGCGATCACATGCTCCAGCGGGCCGCCCTGGGTCCCGGGGAAAATCGCCTTATCGATGGCCTTGGCATACTGCTCCCGGCACAGAATCATCCCGCCCCGCGGCCCGCGCAGGGTCTTATGGGTTGTGGTGGTCACGAAATCAGCAAACGGCACCGGGCTGGGATGCTCTCCCGCGGCGACCAGGCCGGCAATATGCGCCATATCCACCATCAGCAGCGCACCCACCTCATCCGCGATGCTCCGAAGCTGCTGGAAATCGATGACTCTCGGGTAAGCGGAAGCACCAGCCACGATCATTTTAGGCCGGCACTCCTTCGCGATCCGGCGCACATCGTCGTAATCGATGACCTCCGTCTCCTCACTGACGCCGTAGGGTACGAAGTGAAAGAAGGATCCGCTCATGTTCACCGGACTGCCGTGGGTCAGATGGCCGCCATGGCTCAGACTCATGCCCATGACCGTATCCCCGGGCTTCAGCATGGCAAAGTATACCGCCATGTTGGCCTGAGCGCCGCTGTGGGGCTGCACATTCGCATGATCCGCGCCAAAGAGCCTGCAGGCTCTGGTCCTGGCCAGCTCCTCCACCACGTCAACCCATTCGCATCCGCCGTAATAGCGTTTACCCGGATATCCCTCAGCATACTTATTGGTCAGGCAGGTTCCAACAGCCGCCATCACCGCCGGCGAGACAAAGTTCTCGCTGGCAATGAGTTCTATATGCGTCCTCTGTCTGTTCAGTTCGCCCTCGATCGCTCCAAACACCTCGGGATCCGCGTTTCGAATGAGATCCAGCTCCATACCCTCAGCCTCCAGTCACAAAGATAAGTTGAGTATACCAATCACGGTTCTCCTGCACAAGACAGAAACACAAAAAAAACCGTGTACGCTCAGACTGGGCTACCCCGCAGCACATCCATCCAACGCTTACTGCTGCTTCCGTCAGGACCTGACAGGGTTCACATCGATGGATCGCACGAGACCCAATCTTCATCGCGCACACGGCCTGTAAAGTATAGCAATGATTCCGGTGAAAATCAAGCTTTTTCTTGCGCTGGCAAAAAAGAGACGGCGATGCTTTAACCGCCGCCGTCCTTTCTTTTCTGTCCGTCCTTCTGGACATGAACCGGTTTCTCTTCGGACTCCGTTCCGCTTTGCCCGTCCTCTGCTTCCGTCAGCATCTCCGTCGGAGCTGATGCTTCCGTGGGCTCCGACATCTCTGTGGGCGCAGGCGTCTCCGTCGGCACGGGCGTGTCCGTCGGTTCAGGCGTCTCCGTCGGTACAGGCGTCTCCGTGGGCGCAGGCGTGTCCGTGGGCGCGGGTGTCTCCGTCGGTTCAGGCGTGTCCGTGGGCGCTGACGTCTCCGTGGGCGCAGGCGTGTCTGTCGGCGCAGGCGTCTCCGTGGGCGCAGGCGTCTCCGTCGGTTCAGGCGTGTCCGTGGGCGCGGGCGTCTCCGTGCTCTTGGGAGGCTTGGTCGCCTTGACCATCACGACAATTTCATCCGTAGCCACCACCGGAACGGGCGCGCACTGAGAGGTACAGCTGACATGAAAGACGGTGCCTTCCGGAGCGC
>ODAI012176122.1_pt1 | contig 11040 bp, 6 predicted proteins | sample 1539321 | NCBI WGS metagenome assembly ODAI01 (sample SAMN02144231, study PRJEB22623) | gut metagenome | biome: sheep rumen | host: Ovis aries | place: New Zealand | reverse complement strand
TTCGCCCTATACCATCACAAGAGTATCTCATTTATTCTCCGGCATCATCATCGCGCTCTTTGCCTTCATCGGAATGGCGCTTCCTGGTATGATGCTTAAAAAGAAGAGTCTATGATGTTCCCTACTTTAGACCCATTGTTGCATTCAGAGTTGCGACTGGCTGTCATGTCGTTGCTCATCAGCACCGAAGAAGCCGAGTTCCCGTATATCAAGGAGCAGACGGAAGCCACGGCGGGCAACCTGAGTGTGCAGATAGATAAGCTCTCGGCGGCGGGCTACATTGAGGTGGAAAAGACGTTTAAGGGCAGGAAACCCTGTACCGTCTGCCGCATCACGCCCACAGGTCGGAAGGCTTTCGTGGAATATGTGTCGGCATTGCGGAGCTATCTGGACGTTGAAAAGTCTTAAATTGGATAAGAAAAAGCTATCCCTTTCGCAAATGCCAAATTGTGGATAATCATGCAGTTATTTCGTTGTGTTCGCACACAAATTCTTGATTTAAGTCAAGAAAGAGTGTAAAAAATACAAAAAGAATGCTGCAACTCTTGCGGGAACCATAAAATCGTTGTACCTTTGCATCGTCAAAAGGTTAATAGATTGTTTAGGTTAGTAGTAATAGATTTAGGTTTTTAGTTATTAGGTTTAAGGTAGATTTAAACGATTGTTTAACAGGTAACAATGGAGGCCGTGAGGCTACCATTCTTTATCGAAAGGATTTTTAGTTAAACATAGGCTTGCGTCGCAGCTCGTTGAGAGTTGCGGCGCGATTTTTTTTGGGTGTTTTACGTCGACGAAGAGTGAGGGATAGACCTTATTCATCAAAATACATTGCCCTTTCTTGCTACACTACTTATGCATGTTCACAAGAAAGGGCAATGGCTATTGCGTTGTTTCGTGTTCAGTCTTTTGTAATCAGTGCGACGGCATAGGCGCTCATGCCTTCCTCGCGCCCGGTGAAGCCGAGACGTTCGGTGGTGGTGGCCTTGATGCTGATGTCGTCGGGGCTGATGCCCATCACTTCGGCCATAGCTGTCTTCATGGCGGGGATGTGTGGGTTCAGTTTTGGGTGTTCGGCACAGACGGTAGCGTCGATGTTGCCGACTTTCCAACCTTTTTCGGCCAGCAAGGCCACGACATCGCGCAAGATGATTTTGCTGTCCATGTCGAGTGTGGCTTCCGAGTTGTCAGGAAAATGGTAACCGATGTCGCGCATGTTGGCTGCACCAAGGAGTGCATCGCAGATGGCATGAATGAGCACATCGGCATCACTGTGGCCGAGGAGTCCTAGCGAGTGTTCGATTTTGATGCCGCCAAGCCAGAGCGGACGGCTTTCAACCAATTGATGGACGTCGTAGCCCATCCCCACGCGTATCTTCATACTCACTCTCTATTTCCTAAACAAGTCTTTCAAACCGTCCATATCGAAGGTGAGGGTGAAGCGCAGCGTTTGGTCGAGTGGGTTGCTCTTGGCTGTGGCAATCACGTAGCCAGCGTCAAGTGAGAATACGTTCATTCTGAATCCGGCACCCACGGTGAAGTATTTGCGGTTACCCTTGTTTTCGCTTTCGTGGTGGTATCCTGCGCGAAGCGAGAACTGGTCGTGGTAGATGTATTCGGCACCCACGCTCCATTGGATTTCCTGCATTTCTTCCTTGAACCCGTTGGGGGCATCGTTGAAACTCTTGAATATGCCGCTGATGGAGGATACATCATAATATTCCTTCTGCTTGCGCACAGCATATTCCTCGGAACTCTCACCCTCGTTCTGCTTAGGATAAGTGGGTACGAGCAGTTTGTTGGCGTCGGCAGCAATGGTGAAGCGGTTGTATTCGTCGACAGGAATCATCAGCGATGTACCCAAACGCAAGTTCGTAGGGATGAACTCTGAATTGTCATCTCCGCCGAATGTGATTTTCGAACCGATGTTCGACACGTTCAGACCCAAGCCCAATTGGCATTCACGCGAACCAAGGTTCAGATAGTTCTGATAATAAAGTGCCACATCGGCCGCAAAAGCCGTTCCAGGCGTGGTGTCGTCGGTGTAGTCGTAGGTCAGGTCGCTATAGATGAAGCGCAGTCCAGCCGACCACGAGAGGTTCTCGCTGAGCATCATTGAGTAGGCCACATCGAACGACATCTCGTAAGGATTGATGGTCATCGACGGGTCAGTGCTGTCGTATGATAACATCACCTCACCCAGTGAGAAATAGCGCAACGAACTGGAGATGGCTGAATAGTCGCCAATGCGGTAGTAACCCGAGAGATAAGCCAAATCCATGTCGCTGACAAGTTGGCGCAACCACGGAGTGTAGTTGACTGAAAGACCTGCTCGCGAGATAGTGAACGGATATTTGGCGGGATTCCAGTATTGCGAGTTCACGTCGGGGTCGGTAGCGGCTCCCACGTCACCCATACCAGCCGCACGTGCGTCAGGGGCGATGGTCTGCGATGTGACCGACGTGTTGATGGGGTTGAACATGTCTTGTTTGTCTTGCGCATGCACCTCAAGGGAGAGCATCAGTAACAACAGACATGTCGTGAATATTCTAAAGATTTTCTTCATGCTCGTGAATGTCGTATTGATAAGTATTTACAATAACGCAGTTTTCCGTCTAATTATTGCCTAGGATGATGAGTTTCTTTGCTTTTGATGCTTTTGAACTGCCGTCGCTTGCCACACGAACACGGTAGAGATAGACTCCTGTCTGCAAGCGTCGGCCTCCGTCAACTGTCAAGTCCCAGTCAACGGTGTAGGCTCCCGTCATCGACAGTCCGCTCTCAGCATGCTTCCAAAGCAGTCGTCCGCTGACATCGAAGATTTCCACTTCCACGTCCATCTCGCTCCCCGTGCGGTCGTGGGTGATGATGAATGTGGTCTCGGTGGTGGCGGGATTGTTGGTGCAACTCACGCTGAAGAGTGATGGTTGCAGTCCTTTCACGACATTGAACGACAGTTGAGTGGTAGACGAGTTGTTCAAAACGTCCCATGCACGGAAAAGCAACGTGTGAGGACCTTCTTCGAGTTCCGGTATATTATAATAGGTGTTGCCGCTAGTGTAACTTCCAAAGTCATACTGGAAGTTGTCGTTCAGCACATAAGTCTTCGTCATGTCGCCATCGATAATCAGTTCCAGGTCGTGTCCGATTCCATTACCAGTGGCGTTGATGCCGTCCTCGTCCTTGATTTGTGCCACGAAATAAGGTGTGGAATTCACGTTGCCGCCATTTGCAAATGATGGTGAATTGAGGTAGCAGTAGATGGACGGACCGATGGAGTCGTTACCCGCCATATCGCTGCCTCCCACCAAAAAGCGGCTGTTTTGTCCGTGTGCGTTGATGGTGTGCTCGTTGTTCACGGCGTAGACATTGATGAGCCCCGTTGCATTCGAGTAGTTGATGTCTTTTGGTACGGCGAACTTGAATTCGAATTTCCCTCCCACAATGCTGTCGGAACCACTGAAGAGAATCTTGGTGCGGTCGCGATAGACATATGCCGTATCAGCTTCGCGTCTGTCGTTCTGCCTGCAGACGATGCGTTCCTCGTTGTCACGCACAGTAACGGTCACAACGCCGTTGAAGTTGTCTGATGCGCCTTTGACGTGTCCTTTCAGTTTTGCAATTGAGCCAGCCTTCAGCACAGCCATTTTCGTGGTGGCGGCTGTAGCATCCAAGCCGTTGATAGAGTCGATTTCAATCTCCATTGTGGGCAGATGCAGCGCCACAGCAGGGTCGCCCAACAACGAATACTGCAGTTTGTTCTCACTCTTATCGCCGCTTTTTGAGGTGATCATCTCGTTCTTGGCGCGTCGCTGTGCTTCGCCGATGCTGATAGGCTTTCCGTTCTCGATGGTCAGCACGTGGCGTAGGAAGGCCATGTTGATGAGCTTGTTGCCCGAAGCATATACGGTGCGAGTAGTACCGAAAAACGCGATAGCCCCACCTTTGCTGTTGAGTACAGCAGTCTCGCCGATGGTTTCTTCAAGTCCGTCGAACGGCATGATATCGCACGAAGCAGTAATCCAAATGGGCAGGTTAGTGTGGTTGAACTGTTGGAAATCCTCCAGTTTCAACACTGCCTCATGAGAGATCTGCTCAGCACGTCCGTGTCCGGCATAATCCATGATGAGCGCTCCGTTATTTTGGTATTGTTTGATGAGGCGCGACACTTCGGGGTATGTGTTGCCTGTAGACGAAGTCTCGCGCTTGTAGGCGTCCCACATCACTTTCTTGATGAAGAATCCAGGATACATGCTGGATATTTGTGTGGCAGCAGCGTTCACGTCATTCATGTGCAGGTTCTGGTTTCCGTCGTCGCCCATGAATACGAGCGTGTTCTGCCAAGCGCCCGAATTGTGGTTGTTCACGTAGGCAATCACCTTGTCCACCATCACCTTTGCCTCGATTTCGCTAGTAACGGGGAACCGTCCTACAGCCATATCCAATTTGTCGGTAGACATGGGGTCGGTGCCTTCGCCATCATCGAGCAGGCAGAAGAAACCGTCATCGATGTAGCATTTCGTTTCGCTGAACGAGTTCTCACTTTCAAAGCATAGCAGATAGTCGTCGGGGCTGCTCTTCTTCCAGTCGGCGGTGTTCATGCGGTTGTCCCATGCACAGTCGCCAAAGAGCAGCAAGTACCGAGGAAGGTCGGCATCACTCTCGGCGCGGTCGTATTGCATTTTCAAGTAGCGCCTGTAAGCGTTGGCATCGGGCGTGCCGCTCGAGAATTCGTTGAACAATTCGTCGGCGGGCAACACTCTGACGCGCAAGCCGTCGTGTTGCTTATGGAAGTCGGCCAGCCGCTCGGCTTGCTTGCGCAGTTTCTGACTGGTGGGAATGACGATGAGCATGTCGTATGCTCCGTCGCCGTGCAGGTCTTGGTTGGTGATGTTGTTCACATATTCAGGCACGGCAAACGTCCCAGCCATCAGGTCGGGCGCGGGATGGGGATTGGATTGGGTGATAGAGATATAATCCAATCTCACGGGACCACCCGAGAGCGTTCTCAGTTTGATTTGGTTGGAGGTTTGAATGTTGCTCACCGAGAATGTCTTCCCTACAACGTTGCCTTTGTCGTAGTCGCCCATTGTGATGGTGATTCTGCCCAGGCTCTCGTCGTTGAACGTCACTTCCACCTCACTCCGCTTCGTTCCTGCCGACACAGCCACATAGACCTTTCCCTTGGCCTCGTCAACAGGTGTGTCCAGCGTGTAAGTCTTCGATTGACCCTCGCTGATGGGGTCGTTTTGGAAAAGGTTGCGTCCGCCGTGATACCAGGCAAAGTCGTCAACCTCATGTAGAACGTGGTAGTCGTCGTTCGAAGGATAGAACGATGCTATGAAGGTTTCAGAATCAACTGTGGCTGGTTCCGCATCATTTTGCGTGATGAAATAATATCCGTAATCAGAATAAGGATTGCGGGTGCGGAACGAAGTGGTCTTCGAATTCCAGCTCACCGGTCCTTTCGCATGGAACAGACGGCGTCCGTTCACGGTGCATGTGGGCACCTCTTTCAAATCGTCAAATGCAATGAGGTCTTCCTCTTCGAGGCTCTCGTTCTGCAAGTTTCCGCCGTAGCCATAAACCTTCACTTTGTTCAAGTCGGTGAATCCGGCGCGTCGGATGAGTTCGTTGGTGAGTTGATAAACTCCAGTTGCTGGCACACGTATCTTTGCCCAATGCCCGTTGGCCAGCACTGAATGCTCAGCATATCGCTCGCGTGGGGATGACACTCCCGACTTGCTCCCGTTGCGTGAGGCTATCCGCCGTAAACCATTCTCAGATAAAGGGGCTTTTTTGACGTCAAGCATGAAGCTGACCAATATCTGATAGCGGCCATTGCGCAGAACTATCGGGCAGAACGAAATCTCCAGCGACCCGCGCTTGCGGTCGAGCACAATGTTCTGTTCCACCTTCGGCATTTCCTGTAGCGGCTCACCGCAGATGTCCATATATCGGGCGATGTCGGCCTGACTCATGTCGATGAACTCGGGATAGAGCAGCTGCACGGTGTAGGTGGTGTCGCGGAAGCCATCGCCCAACGGCACAGAGTGGCTGAAGTGTGGCAACACGGAGTCAATCCTCACCTCGTCTGCAGTCAGGTTGAAAAATTCCTGACCTTTCGAGGGCAGAATCCATAGGAACATCAGGCACAAGGCCACAATAGCGACCCGCCCCAGCCCCCTCCCTATTGGGTGAGGAGTAGTATGCTTTATTAATTGTCTTATTGTCATTAATCGTTTAATATCATTGAGACACATCACTCCCTGCCCTATAGGGAGGGGAGGGGGAAGGTCTTTTATTTGCAGTTGAACTCCAGCACTTTCCAGTCTTCAAGCCATCCCTCCACGTGGTCGTTAGCGTGAACAGGACCCACTCCAGCCGGCGTTCCCGTGTAGAGGATATCACCCGTCTTCAACGTGAAGAAGCGACTGATGTAGGCGATAATCTCGTCCACCTTGTACATCATGTCGCTCGTGCAGCCTTCCTGCACCGTCTTTCCGTTGATGTCCATGTGGAAATGAATGGCTTGGATGTCGCGGAATTTCTCCAATTCCATCCATTTGCCTATCACCGCCGAGCCGTCGAAACCTTTCGCTATCGTCCACGGGCGCCCTAGGTCTTTCGCCTTTTTCTGTACGTCGCGCGCTGTGAAGTCAACGCCCAGCGTCACAGCATCATAGTAGCGGTGGGCGAAACGCTCAGGAATGGATTTTCCCAGTCGGCAAATCCTCACCACCACCTCGGCCTCATGGTCTATGCGTCCCATGAAATCAGGGACGAAAAATGGTTTTCCGTCCTTCAGCAATGCCGAGTCGGCCTTCGTGAAGATCACCGGTTCGGCGGTCTTCCGTTCATAGCTTTCTGTTATCAATAACGGATTTTTCAGCTCTTTATTGTGCTGAGCGTAATTCATTCCGATGGCGAAAATCTTCATAGCTTCGTTTGTAGTTAAGTTTTTTCTTGTTGATAAGACTTTTGAAAGGTCCTGTCAATAATTATGCAAAAATAGGAAGAATCTTTCATCTATCCAAACATTTTGAATGCAAAGTGCTTTTGGGAAGTGCGAAAATATCCTTTTTTATTCTGAATTATCATGACAATTTCATGTCGACAATATCACTCATTCTAGAGCGGAAATAGACTGTGAAAAGCGATTTTTGCGTTCTTCCGGCTCTTTATTCATGCAATCGAATTGTCACATGTGGCATCTGAGGGCGTCAGGTATTATCTCTGACACGCTTACTTGTGGCAAGTGAGAGCCTTACATGTTACATGTGACGGTGTCAGATGCCACAAGTGACAACCGAAAAGCATCGTTTAAGTCGGTCGGAAAAATGTAAGAAAAACGGAAGTCGTTGAAAACCAACGACTTCCGAAAATGTCGATTTTTTGCATTTTTCGCACCTAAATCTTGTTCTTATCTAAAAAATGGCCTGTTTTTAGCATAAAAATTCGGAATTATCTTGACATTCCTATTGTCTTGATATTCTTTTGGCCACGATGTTTCAACTGCGATTTAAAATGGTCGGTTTAGAGCTCAGAACTCAACGATGAGCGTCTGTCGGGGAGCGAGATTTACATTCTGGTCAATCTGCACGGGCTGTCCTGTGATGACGTCAGTGGCTTTCTTGGCTTCGCCAATCACTTCAGCATAGCGTGCAGCTTCGAATGTGGCTGGCTGCGATGTGCCGTTAAGGATGGTGAGCGATGTGCGGCCCTCATGTTGACGTGCGATAACGTAGACGCCCTTCCAGGGAATGAACTGCGTCTGGCTTCCTTTGATAATGAGGTCGTTGCCCTGCCTCCAATGGAGCAGTCGGGAAAGCCACGTGAACATAGCGTTCTCGGCAGGTGTGCGTCCTTCGGCGGTGAAGCAGTTGTGGGTGTCGCCAGCGAACCCTCCAGGGAAGTCTTTTCGTACGTAGCCGTCGGTTACCTCCTTGGTGCCGTTCATCAGAACTTCAGTACCGTAGTAGAGTTGCGGCGTGCGGTTGATGGTGAGTAGCAGCGCAAGCGCCTGTTTGAGGGCGAGCGTGTCGCATCCGTTGCCCAGGAAACGGTCAGTATCGTGGTTTTCGATGAACGCCATAACGCTCGACGGGTTGGGGTAGAGGTAGTCGTAAACGAACGAGTTGTAGAGACGGTTGAAGCCGTTACACCAGCCGTCGGTCTCCTCGTGCTTCGCTTGGTTGAGTTTGTCGAAGAACGCAAAGTCCATTACGGTTTTCAGATAGCTGTTCTCATTGGAGAGCTTCGAGTCTTTCTGCCAGGCTGCCGTGTAGGCTGGCTCGGTGACCCACGTCTCTCCGACGGTGTTGAAGTTGGGGTATTCGGCATCGAGCACACGCATCCATTCGGCCATAGCTGCACGGTCGGCATAGGGGTAGGTGTCCATGCGGATTCCGTCGATGCCCACGGTCTCTATCCACCAAATGGAGTTTTGGATAAGATATTGTCTCACATGTGGATTGCGCTGGTTCAGGTCGGGCATGCTGGGTACGAACCATCCATCGACTGTCTCGCGCATGTCCACTTTAGCGGCATAGGGGTCCATCACGGGAGTGAGTTTGTAGGAGGTTTGCAAGTAAGTACTTTTGGCTGGTTCGGAGCCGTCGGCATTAGCGGTAAAGCCTGTCATCGGGTCGCGTCCGCTCTGCTTTTCCGAAAGCCATTCAGGGGTGTTCAGCCAGTCTTTAGACGGCAGGTCGCTGACCCAAGGATGCTCGAAACCGCAATGGTTGAATATCATGTCCATAACGATTTTCAGGCCTTGCTGATGGGCTTCGCTGACAAGGCGGCGGTAGTCGTCGTTGGTGCCGAAGCGCGGGTCAACACGATAATAGTCGGTAGTGGCATAGCCGTGATAGGTGGAGAAGCCGTTGTCCGTGTCGGGCGAGTTGTTCTCCAGCACTGGAGTAAACCATAGGGCAGTGACACCCAATTCCTTGAAGTAGTCAAGATGCTGGCGTATGCCCTCGAGGTTACCGCCATGACGTAGCGAAGGTTGCGTACGGTCTTCTTTGTAGGTGTTCAGCCCCTCAATTTGCGGATTGTGCTCACCGCCTTGAGCGAATCGGTCGGGCATGAGCATATAAAGCACGTCGGCATTGGAGAATCCGATGCGGTCTTTACCCGCCATCTCGCGCTCCTTGAGTTGATAAGCCACAGTGGTCTGCTTGTCTCCAAGCGTGAAGGTAAGGGGCAACGTGCCAGCCTTTGTACCGCGCAAATTCAGGTAGACGAGCAGGTAGTTGGGCGAGTCGAGTTGCACGAGTGAATCCATTTTCGCGCCTTTCACGCTGACTTTAGCCTCGCGTATGCCTTCGCCGTAGACCATCAGTTGGAGTGTGGGATTGTTCATCCCTGCATACCAGTCGGTGGGGTCGATGCGCGAAATCTTAATGTCGCTCTCCGTCAGTTGGCTCAGCGTCTTCGCATCCTTCACTTCGTTGGTACAGGAAGTGATGATGGACAATAAGATGATGGACGCCAGATAAAATACAGATGACAGTTTCATAATGATGATTGGGATTAATGGGAATGGGTGAGGGATACTTTTGTTAATAGTCAATCATTTTGGTTCAATTGTGAATGATGAGTGCCGACTGTGGGTCGACCACCACTTGGCTGCCGTTGACTTCGCCGAGGCCATTCTCGTTGATTTGCCCGTCGCAGCAGACAATGGTGTATTGGCCATCGGGGATACTGACTTCTCGTGCTTCGCGATTGGCATTGAAGACTACGATAATGTCTTTCCACGCATCGCCGCCAGCATGGTTCTTAAGCCGGAAACCTACAAGGCAGGGCGCCGTGGGAAGGAACTCCAGATGGTTGCGCACAAGTTCGGCTTTGCTGAGTCGAAAAGCGGGATGGTTCTTACGCAACTGGATGAGGTGCTTGTAGTATTCGAACACTTGCGGATAGCGCTGGAGGTTGTTCCAATCGAGATGATTCACAGAGTCGGGCGACTCAAAAGAGTTGTGCACGCCCTTCTTGTCTCGCAACATCTCTTCACCAGCGAGCATGAAAGGAACGCCCTGTGACGTGAAGACAGCGGTTTGGGCGAGTAGGTCGAGACGGATGAGTTCGTCTGTCGAGATGTCTGGCATTTCTGTCTTCAGACGGTCCACAAGGCACATGTCGTCGTGGCACGAGACATAGGAAATCTGCTGGGTCGGCTCGTTCGTCCAAGGCTCTTTCGAATAGTTGACCTTGCTCATCTCCACCTGAGGATGGCTGATGGCACCGACGATGCCGAACTTCAGACTCTCTTCCTCACCTGCTATACCTGCAAGGAAGGCCCCTTTTGTATCGTCGCTGAACGGACCGCGAAGGGCATCGCGCATGTCGTCGCTAAAGGCGGCAATGCCCTTCAACTGACGTGTGTTGGCCTTCGTGGCGAGTTTCTCAGCGGGATAGGCGCATGCTCCAGCACTCCAGCCCTCGCCATATATAAATATGGTGGGGTCAATCTTGTTCACTTCATCGCGGATGATGTTCATCGTCTCGATGTCGTGACAGCCCATCAGGTCGAAGCGGAAACCGTCGATGTGGTATTCGTTAATCCAGTATTTCACGCTCTCAATCATGAAACGGCGCATCATGGGCTGTTCCGAGGCGGTCTCGTTGCCGCATCCCGAGCCGTTGCTGTAGGTCCCACAATCTTTGTTGGGGTATTTAGCCCCCATATTTATATATCTGACACTCCCGGCAGGATTTTCCCCTTTTTCAGTTTTACGGTAATAATAGTCGGGATAGGTCTTCTGGAAATTGCTGTTCACAATATCATAAGTGTGGTTGTACACCACGTCGAGGATGACACGAATGCCCGCCTTGTGCAGAGCCTGCACCATCTGCTTGAACTCGCGTATGCGGCAAGCTGGGTCGTAAGGATTGGTGCTGTACGAGCCTTCAGGCACGTTGTAGTTCACTGGGTCATAGCCCCAGTTGTATTGTGGCGAGAAGTCGGGTTTGGCAGGGAACACACCCGCAGGCAAGTTTTCGTAGGCATACTGCATGTACAGGTCTTCATCGATG
>ODAI010948593.1_pt1 | contig 11042 bp, 2 predicted proteins | sample 1539321 | NCBI WGS metagenome assembly ODAI01 (sample SAMN02144231, study PRJEB22623) | gut metagenome | biome: sheep rumen | host: Ovis aries | place: New Zealand | reverse complement strand
GTTGCTTATTTATTCCTTGGAGAATTATATTATGACATAACTTACAGCAATTTATATGGGGGCTATTCTCAAGATGCTTTGGATAAATTAGTCTGGACTCCTGCTAGTAAGCCTACACCATTAAATGCTGATATACAATTGTCAGAAGGGGATACTTATTATCAGAGATGGGACTGCTTAAAAACTTTCCCAAGAACTGAATCCGATATAAATCAAGTTATTGACATAACCTCTTTCATGGTAGAAACCCATATCAATCTTGATGAGAGGACAGATCAGAATAGGGCTACCTTTAACCCTGTTGTGAGACAATTGAATTTCAACTTGTTTAATAGTGTTTACAATCAAAGTAATAACTTATTCTCCTATACAACAGTAAATCAATTGATGTCCGAAGAGAATTCCCATCAAGTTGCTTGGTCTATGACTAAGAATATTCTTGGTACAGTAGATACTTGGACTAATATAAGTGCTTCAAATGTTGTAAATCTAAAATACCCTGTAACTAAACTTGTTAATTTCAATAATAAGATTTTAGGTTTAACGGAACATTCTGTAGAAGTAATTAATTTCAATGCTAGAAATTTAGTTCCAACAGAGGATAATACTTTTATTGAATTAAAGAATAGTTCAAAGGTTGATGGTACAATAGATTTTACTTTAGATAAGGGTACTACTAATCCTTCTGTTCTAATTACAGAGGCTGGATTGTATTTCATAGATGATAATGAAAACAGCTTAATGAGGATTAACTATAGTGGTGAAATTCAGAATTTGGGAACAAGTCGTATGGATTCTTGGTTTAAGAATAACATTGAACTTGGAAATCACATTGCTAATACTAAAGCATTCCACTTCTCTTATGATAGCAAATATAAAGATGTTTACATAGGAAATGAAGACTCTGTGATCGTGTACAATGAGTTGTTAAACAATTTCACATCCTTTGTAGATTTACAGGAACTAGTATCTTTACATACCTTTAAAGGCAATACATATGCTATTGCTAAAGGTGTTGAGAGCAATAGTCTGTATGAAATGTATGCTGGATATGATTATGGGCACGGGTTTAACAGAAAAGACCTTCCATATTCAATTCAATATAGAGTGAATCCTGGACCTTATAGCGATAAAGTATTTACTAATGTAGAGTTTAGAGCAGATTTAGGAGTGTCCTCAGAAAACAAATCTGCCTCTAATGTGAAACCTTTTGACACAATACAAGCTTGGACTGAATACCAAGATACTGGAATTCAACCTCTTGTGTATGATAGATTAAATACTTTAAGAGAGAAATTTAGAACTTGGAGAGCTTTAATTCCAAGAAACGAGCACACTAGAGATAGAATTAGAAATCCTTGGATGCATCTAAAACTTGATAAACCTAATGTTAATGGTCAGAAATTAGAGTTCCATAATATAACAGTAACATATATGGAATAATTAAAAATTAGTCAGGAATAAATTTTTTCTTTATTTCTGGCTAATTTTTTGTTAAAGGTATTGCATATTTGCAATATTATTTGTAAATTTGTAGAAATTATATACTTCTAAAGAAGATGGCAGATTTTAATAAAATAATTAATGGAGCAACTGGAGCTGCTTCATTGCTTACTTCCGCAATACAATCTGGAGTTAAAATGGGAACACTTCCAGATACTAACGAAGAGCAAGGAGCTATAGATGATTTGTATTCAAGACAAACATCTTCTTCGTCTATGACAGACTTACAAAACTTGTTTGACAGTACAAGATTAGCAAAGACTAATTATGGTTGGAGAGATTTGATAGGAATGTCTGATGGACAGGCTGCCGGTAATATTATTGGAGATACACTATCTCAAGGATTACAAGGGGTACAAGCAGGAGGAGCTTTCAGTCCTCTTGGAGCAGGAATCGGAGGAGCTATTGGTGCTGTTGCTGGAGCATTATCCAGCAGTTTTGGTTATTTAGCTAGAAAGAACAAGGCTATAGCAGAAGCAGATAGACTTAATAAAGAAGGTGTTAGAGCTAATAACGTATTTATGGATAATTTTAGTAATAGTGTAGAAAATGCTATGGTAAATAAAAGAAATCAGTCTCTACTTAATCTAGCAGCATTAGGAGGACCTCTTGATACTACCTTTACCAATGGAGTAAGATTTATTACAGAAGGAGGTTCCCATGAAAGCAATCCTTTATCTGGTGTGCCTCAAGGAATTGCTGCTGATGGTATTCCTAACTTGGTAGAGGAAGGAGAAGTAATCTACAATGACTATGTATATAGTAGAAGATTAAAAGTTCCTAAAGAAGATAAAGAAAGTTTAGGTTTAAAGAAAGATAAAGAATATACTTACGCTGATGCTGCAAAACAAATACAAAAGGAATCTGAAGAGAGACCTAATGATCCGATTAGCAAGAGAAATCTTGCAGAAATGATGAGCAGGCTTCAAGGTTCACAAGAAGCACTCAAAGAGAAAAGAGATGGTCAAGCCCTTAAAAGAGCTGTAAATAATATGACTCCTGATGAGTTAGCAATGTTTATGCAACAATTGCAACAGCCTCAGCAAATGCAACCTATGATGGCTATGCAAGGAATGCAACCTATGAAACCTACTAAAAGTGAAGTTCCTATGTTTGCTAAAGGAGGTTTATTAGGGCATAAACACGCTGTAGATAAAATAGACCAAACAGGATTTTTATATACTTGGGGAGATTTACAACCAACTGATTTAGGAATATCGTTTGATGAAAATGGTCAGCCTATATATGACATCATAGGTGATTGGGGATACACAAGACCTACTGATATTGGAGATGGTAAAGGCATAATTACAAGAGCAGACGAGAATGGTAGAACTCAGTATGCTATTCTTAATAGAGACCCCAGAGATTACGAAAGCTCTCTTAAATACAGACCGTTATACGATAAAGACGGTAAAGAAATTGGTGGAAACTATGAAATTGTGCCAAGAGAATTACCGGAAAACAATAAGGATTTAAGTATCCCTAGCAATCCTTGGGCGCAAGCACTGAGAGCAGCCCCTGTATTTGGTAGTCTTGCCTCATCTATAGCATCGTTATTTGATAATCCAAATTACTCTAATATCGCAAGAGCCGAAAGAGCAATGGCTAGTGTACCTAGAGTTAGTGCCACTCCTATAGGACAGAGAATGGCTTATACTCCTATTGATATTAACTACATAGCAACTCAACAAGCTAATAATGCTTTGGGGGCTAGAAGGGCGTTGAATGAATATGGTGCAGGTAATCCAGCAGGTACACAACAAGCACAGATTACTAATAATTATACTAGCCAAACTGCTCTTGCAAATGCTATTATGCAAGCTAATCAATTGAATAGACAAAATCTTGCTCAAGCATTAGAGTTTAATAGACAAACTGATTCTGCTAATGCTTCAAGTAATCTTCAAGCTGCTCTTGCTAATCAACAAAAAGATACAACTGCTGCTGATTTCTTATTCAGAACAGGACAATTGAGAGATGCTGAATTAGGTAGAGTACAAGCTAATAGAAGTGCTAATCTTACAGGATTGTACAACAATCTTGGTAATCTTGGTCAAGATATACTTAATAGAGACATGGCTACAGCTATGGCACAAAGTTATGGTGTTACATACAATCCATACATGGATGCTCTAATGAGAACTTACGGCTATAGAGGTGCTAAAGGAGGTAAATTGAATACAAAGAAAGGAGGTAAGAATGCCTAATTATGGTTTAGTGGTAACTCCTACATATAATCCAATGAGTTACGAGCAATATATACAGCCCTTTAAGGATTATGCCCAAGTATATAATGCTACAGTTGACCAAATAGATGCTTTGGAGATGGAGGCTAATCAGTGGGAAAGATTAGCAGATAGTGATATAGATGCTCCTCAGTATCAACAATATAAAAATTATGCAGACGATTTGAGAAAGTATGCTAATGAGATTGCTACTCAAGGTTTGAGTAGTAGAACAAGAGCAGGACTTTCAAGAATGAGACAGAGATATGCTAAAGAGATTAAGCCTATTGAAGAAGCCTTTAACTACAGACAGAAGATGGCTGAGGAACAGAGGAAGCTTAATCCTACTGGAGATATACAATATACAGTTGATTTCTCTAATATAGGTTTAGGGGAAATAATGAGAAATCCATCTTTGGGTTATTCTGCAAGAAGTCTTTCTGAAATTGAGAAATCTGCATTTGAACAAGCACAGGCTTTTTCTACTAGAAACATTACCTCTAGACATGCTACTGAATTGGGAAATCAATATTATCAAATATTACAAGGTATGGGGCAAGAAGCAGCCAGCGAATTTCTTAAAGGGGTTCAAGAAGGTAGAAATAATCAATTTACAGCAGAAGATTTGCAGCAACTTAATGATTTGTATAATCAAGTAAGAGATACATATGGCCTCAACTCTCCTTCTTCTCCTTTCTCTTCTTCTCAAAACTCTCTTGCAGACGAAAGAGTGTTAAGCGGGATAATGAAGGGACTTGCCCTTAAAGACCAATATCTAACAAACTATTATGCTAAACCTAGTGGAAGTGGTAGTGGCAGTGGTAGTGGTTCTTCCTCAGAAAGTGGTTGGTTTATAGATAAAGACAGAAGATATTATTATGAACCTTACGGAAACAAAGGTTATGGAAGAGTACTTGATACTACAAAACCTATAAAAGACAGTAAGGGTAATGTTATTGACTATGAACCCGTACAAGATGAAGAAGGTTTGGTAGCATCTTATAATCCAGATAAAGATACTTTTGATACCAATAAAAGAGAGGTTGTAATAAACGGTAAGGCTAAAAAAGCTCAACAAAAAGAAACTCAGGAAATGTACGATAATGTACATATAATGACATTTAATAAAGGAACTGGTGATGAACCTGGATATGAGTTTGTTGATAGTGAACAAATTATTCCCGCAAAGGATTACTCCAAAAACTATGAAACATACATTATAGATGCACCAGGTCTGCTTAATAAGACTGCACTTAAAGATACACAATTTGTAACTTCATACTCATTTAAAGATATATTAAATGAAAATAATACTGATTTAGCTACAGAATATCAGCCAAATAAAAAAGGTGCCTATACAAAAATAAATGTAGTACAAACCAGCGATGGTAGATACACTTTAAGCAATAGTGTAGATTCTGATAATACAGTAGCTGAAGAAAACATTTACAACACAAGAGAACAAGCAGAACTTGCTAAACTTAGAAAATTTATAAAATACCACTTTAGAAATTTACCAAGTCAAGTAAGAAAACATCCTGAAAACTACACTGTAGAAGTAAGAAAATCAGGTAAATCATATACATTTGTATTTACTCCAAACAGTGTAAGAACTGCTTATTCTCCAACTCAGGATGCAGCACAGAGCACACCAACTGGTGAGAATACAAATGTTGAGAATACTGTATTAGGAAACATAGTTCCTTAATAAATAAACTATTAAGTTATGGCAATAATAACACCTTATAAATTAGCATTAAAAGGAATGCAGAGATTGGAGGCTACAGACTACATGTCTGGGGCTTCTAATCTCCCAAATGGAGTAACTCCTGCATTTGATTTTTCTGAACCTAAAGAAGTTATTCAAGATAAGAGAACCGGTAAGGAGAAATTAAACGACTACAGAAGACTCACTAACTATTTTGAAACTTATAACAACATCAGTAGTGATGATAGAAAGGAATTTGAAAGTACAGTACAGTTACCTGAGAATTGGAATTATTTAACTAATGAGCAGCAGACTACTTTATTTCAAAATAGATTATATGCTGAATTGTTTGGTCTTGAGGATTTTAATACTCTTACCAAACAAGAGAGGGATGAAAAATTTAGAAATGCTGTTGTACCTTATGTAGCATATAATATCTTTAAAGGTATTTCCCCAGAGAAAGAGGCACTTATTGCAACAATGACTCCTGAAGGGCAGCTTGATATGTTAAGAGCTTATAGAAACGGAGAGATTGTAACAAATGAAGAAGAAGCTGATAAGAAAATAGATAAAGATTATCGACTTGTAGGAGTTAATCCTATGTTTGGCGGGATTGCTATAGGCAACTATGCAGTTCCTGCACATGGTGAATTAGCAACCATGTTTGAGAATAAGATGCGTCGTAAGCCTCTAGATGCAGCAGAAGATAGATTTCAAGAATTAGTAAGAAAGGATTTTGATAGAAAACTTACTACTGGAGATGGAAGAGCTGCCTATGAAACAGAAAAGAATAATTTGCTTGAAACTTACCAAAGAGCATTGGATACAGATAACTTTAATTTAGAGAGAAATGGCGTAAAGACTAATGCTATTGCTAATTTTGAAAAATCTTTAGATAAAGAGTTGTCTAAATCTAGATATTATCAAGCATATAAAAACGACCATGCTTTGGAGGATTTTTCCATTACAGATAAAATAGAAACTGTAGCTAAGACAAGGGCTTTAAATGACACTTATTCTGAGGCAGACGCTGATATGTTTCTTGAAGGAGACATGCATAAAAAAGTGTTTGATGGACAATCTTGGGGAAGAGATTGGCTTGTAAACACTGCAAAACAAGTAGTTGTTGGGGGTACTGCTAATATAGCTAATACTATTAATGGTGTGGCTCTACTTGGATATGCAGCTGCTGACCAGATACAAACATGGATAAATGGTCAAGAGAGTATGCTCCTTGAAAATAGATTACTTGGTAGAGATGCCGAAGGTAATTCTTTATTAACATCAGATGGTATAGGAAGTTTCTTTAATCCTTATTATTGGAATAAGGTGGAGGAATATAATACATTCGATCCCAATGAAATAATAAAAGCAGACTCTTTAGGTGGTATAAGTAGATGGCAAAATATTTATACTCCATATGAGCAACAAGAATTTAATTGGAATTGGGCTCAGGTAGCCAATGAATCTTTAGCAATGACTAAATTTTTATGGAGTACTGCTTTAATGATGTCTGTTGGTGGTGCTGCAACAAGATTAGGCTCTGCTGCTGTAGGAGGAAGGTTTATGGATTCTGCTGGTAAGGCAGTTAGTGCCTTATCAAAAGAAGCCATTTTAAATCCTCAGATGAGTAATGCTTTTGCTAGAGGTCTTAATCAAATCGGTAACTATGGATTGGCCGCCTTATCTGCTACAGGTGTATCTGAAGCTTATGGTATGCAGGTGTTTAATCAAGCATATCAAGAAAATATGCAAGAAATTGCAGATAGAAAAGTTCAAGATATGCAAGCTCAATATCAGAACTATGTAGATACACAATACTTTGAGGATTATACTAGAGAGTACGAAAGACTCAAAGCAATAAATGATAATAAGGAAATAACTAAAATTAAAGTATCAGATGAAGAATTAAAGAAACAAGCACATAAAAATGTAAATGATGCTTGGATGGCTGCTGCAAGAGATAGGATTGATGCTAAATATGCAGAAGCTGAAGAAGTAGCTGCCACTAAAGCAGCTAATGCTTATATGTGGGATGCTACCATAGAAGGAATAAGAATGGCTCCTACTAATGCTTTATTTAGAGGGTTTTTATTTGATAAAGGCACTAGAGCAGCATTTAGAGGTAATAATTCTCCTTTTTTAAAGGATCTTGTAACTAGGGCAGATGGTACTCTTGGTATTACAAGTAAAGCAGGAAAAACAGCACTTGAAGTTGGTAAAGCAGTAGGTAGTGGTTTCACTTCTAACTACTTTGATGATGTATGGGTAAAAGCTACTACAGCTCTCGGTGTCACACCTTTCACTAATTATATGGAGCATAAGTATAATCCAAGTGCTTATGTCCATGTTACTAGCGATTGGGTAGGAAACATGTTACCTACTGTCGATAGTTATCTATCCTCCTACCAAGCCTTTAAGCAGGGAATAGCAGAAGGTATGGTAGACCCACAGAGTGCATATGATGGATTTATTGGAGCTGCTGGTATGGTATTTGGTGGAATGCCTAAATTAGGATGGATTAGAAACAGCCTTCCTAAAAGAAATGGTATGTCTAAATGGGAGACACTCAAGGCAGATTTAGCAGAAGGTAATACTACTATGCCAGAATTGTTAAACAGATACTGGTCTGTAGGAGCTTTAGATACTTGGGCTAATACAAATGCTTTATATAGAGAGGACATGAAAACTCTTGAAGAAGCTAATAGATTATTAGCATCTAAAAGTGCAGTACTAGACAAAATGTCTGAAACTATAGCAAGTATGAACGAATGGGAAGGTGCACAGCAAGGTAGTGATGTTCTTACCATTAAGGATAGAAAAGCAAGAGCTGCTTTTACACTCGCTCAAACTTTGATGATAAATGACCCTGTTGTATCTCAATCTACAAAGTTACAGGATGGTCAAAAGCTTTTAGAAGATATTGCTGGTGATAATGTGTCCGAAGAAAGAGCTCTTGAACTTATAAACCAATTTAAAAATCAGCCTCAAAATAAGAATGTTGCTGATATAAGCAACGAAGAGGCTTGGCAAACAATTAAAAAGAATGCTCAAACTATTCTTGATATGCAGGCTTCTATAAGAGAAGTTGAGGAAATTGTCAAGAAATCATCTTTAAGCAACACTTTAAGTGGTAGTGGTATTAATGATGTAATTACACAACTTGCCTTTACCAAAGTAATGCAAGATAATTGGGAAAATCGTCTTTCTCAAATTGAAGAAGAAATTAAAGGATCAAAGCAGCAATCACAAGATAGTTACTATACAGACGCTGTTATAGGCTCTAAAAAGAGTCTTGCTGCTGAGATAAAAGCCAACGAAACTTCTCAAGAGGATTACAAAAAAGAGATTGAGGGGGCTACTAAAAATCTTGAAAGATATAGAAATACTGCAAAGAAGTCTTTAAATCTTAACACTAGGGAAAGGGCAAGACAAAAAGCAAGAGTGCAAGAGTTACTACTTGAAAGATATAAGAATATACTTAATTTATTGGAGATTCAGAGAAGTAAACTGGGAACTCTTGAAAATTCAGAATTCAATCATGTATTATCTGCAAGTGAAATTCTTAATCTAGACGCTAAATCTAGAGCAAGAATGCTTAATCCTAAAAATTTAGGATTCTATTCTAAAGAACAACAACTTGCTATAAATGAAGCTCTTATAGAACTGAAAAATAAGGATGCTTCTTTAGTGCAATCAGCTCAAGATGCTGCTACACTGGTGGATAGAATTGAAGATGCTAAGAAATCTTTTGCTACTATAATGGATAATCCGGCTGAAGCTTTGACTTATGTGCAAGATACAAAAGAGCAGCGTTACATTCAAGTGCAGAAGATGTATAGAGAGTTTGAAATAGACAAGAAAATAACTGAACTTGAAAATGCTCCTGATGAAGAATCATTTAAGAATTTGTTAAAGGTCAATCATAGTGAAGTATTAAGAGAATATGTAAAGAAATGGAAAGACCAAGAAACTGATATTCAGCCATACATTGAGAGGTCTGAATACCTTGAAAAACTATTTACTATAGTTGATAATCTTATTGGACAGAATACTCCAGAAACCTTAGCAGATGTTGAAGCTCTTGAAAGACAGGCAAGACACATTAAAGGTAATCTTTACACACTTACAAAGCAAGCCGATACTGTAGAAGAAGTTATAGATGCCTTAGAAAACGCTATAGATAATCCAGAATTACCCGAAGGATTAAGAAATCAAATAGATGAAATTCTTGAAACTTCTACTCAAATACAGATGCAGCGTAATGCCACTAAAGTAGCAGAAAGGGAGCAGAAAGCTGAGAAACAAAAGGCTATTGATAAAAAGGCAGCTGAAGACAAACAAGAAGCTGAAATTATTGCTGACCAAGTTGCGGATAAAGTTGAGACGCCTGAACAAGTAGAAGAACTCAAAGAAGAACCTTTGACAAATGAGGAAGAATCTTCTGATGTTGATGAGGTAGAAGAAACCCTTAAAGATGCAGATGAAATTGTAGATATTACAAATTCAGATGCACTACTTCCTGTAGGAGAAGAAGTAGGAATACTCCAGTCAAGTTCTCTTATTGGTAACGCAATGAGAACGTGGGAAATAGGTTCAGAAGTCAAAAGAAGAGTTCCAGAAAAAGAAGGTGATTCTATGAGTCAATATATGGAATGGATGGATGCAGCAGGCATTCACCTACAAGAGATTATTGACAATGAATTAGGAGATATTAAACAATTTAATCCGACTGTACATTTCTTAACAGTTAAACCTGATGAGAAATCCGCAACAAAAGACCACTACATGCAGAACCATGTGTTATTGGTTGTAGAGGCTACTGATGCTGTAAAGAGACTACATAATGAAAATAGAGGAGGTATCATTAAAGCAAATGGTAAAGAATGGTTAACTATAGGTGTAGCAGGTTATGATGGAAGAGTCCCTGAGCAAAAACAAACTTGGTTTGCTTTAAAGGATAAAATTAAGCGTAACAGAAAGGCTTATTTTGATGCTCATCCTACAGAAAGGTTTGCAGTAGACCCTAATAATACTACTGAAATCAAGGAAATGACTACCGGTAGAATTGTGTCTAAACTTGAAAACGACAGTAAGGAAGGCCCATTAAGATTATCTCAATTATTATATAATGAAGATGGTGGTTTTAATGAGGAAAGAAATCCCCAGCATTTACACTGGGAAGACTTGAGATTTGGTATCGCTATGGAATCCAAATTTGCTGAAGTCGGTAAGATGCAGGGACAAAAATTCTATCCAAACAAGGGAGGTTACGGTGTTACACAGGGCGTAGGAAATGTTTATGTAATGGTGCAGGCTGCTAACAAAGCTTGGATTCCTATTGAAATAAGACCTGTTACAAGTAACGAAATTGCTGAAGGTAAACTTAAGAATACTATTACTCAAATATTAAGAGAGCTTACTGCCCCTACAGCAGAGGAAAGGAAAAATGCTTGGGTTAAACTTCATAACTACTTGGTTATGACTGATGAACACAGAATAACTTTTGGTGACGAAAATACCCAAGAACTTGCTATAATTAAGAATGGTCAAACTGAAAAACACTTTATTCTTAATGATGCATTTAATCCTCAAGAGTTCAT
>ODAI014676075.1_pt1 | contig 11043 bp, 8 predicted proteins | sample 1539321 | NCBI WGS metagenome assembly ODAI01 (sample SAMN02144231, study PRJEB22623) | gut metagenome | biome: sheep rumen | host: Ovis aries | place: New Zealand | reverse complement strand
GATATTCCGTATTCACCGGTGTTGGAGAGCGTACCCGTGAAGGAAACGACCTCTATCACGAGATGACAGAATCGGGAGTTATCGACAAGACCACCATGGTCTTCGGTCAGATGAATGAGCCCCCCGGGGCAAGAATGAGAGTAGGACTTACCGGCCTTACGATGGCTGAGTATTTCCGTGACAAGGGTGGAAAGGACGTGCTTCTTTTCATCGACAATATATTCCGTTTCACTCAGGCAGGATCCGAGGTTTCGGCACTTCTCGGACGTATGCCTTCGGCCGTTGGATATCAGCCTACTCTTCAGACTGAGATGGGTGCTCTCCAGGAGCGTATCACTTCGACCAAGAACGGATCCATTACATCCGTACAGGCTGTATACGTACCTGCGGATGACCTTACCGACCCTGCACCGGCTACGACATTTGCACACCTTGATGCAACGACGGTTCTTTCCCGTCAGATAGTTGAGCTTGGTATCTATCCCGCAGTCGATCCCCTCGAGTCCACCTCGAGAATACTCGATCCCCGTATCGTCGGAGAGGAGCATTACAGAGTTGCCCGCGGAGTACAGGAGATGCTCCAGAGATATAAGGAACTCCAGGATATCATCGCCATCCTCGGTATGGATGAGCTTTCTGAGGAAGACAAGCTTGTCGTATCCAGAGCGCGTAAGATCCAGAGATTCCTCTCACAGCCTTTCTTCGTTGCAGGACAGTTCACCGGACTCGAAGGAAAGTATGTACCCATTTCCGAGACCATCCGTGGATTCGGTGAGATCCTCGAGGGTAAGCATGACGATATCCCCGAGAGCTACTTCCTTAATTCCGGAACTATCGACGATGTACTTGCTAAGGTTAAAAAGTAAGTTAAGGAGTCAAAATGGCTGATAAGGAATTTACGCTGCGTATAGTCACTCCCGAGAGAGTATTCTACGAGGGAAACGCGCAGATGGTTGAATTTAATACTACCGAAGGCGAGATAGGTGTCCTTCCCGGACATATTCCGCTCACGGTGATCGTAAGTCCCGGACTGCTCCGTATCCATGAGGAGGAGGGAGTGAAGATTGCAGCTCTTCATGCGGGATTTGCGGAGATACTTCCCGACGGTATATCGATATTGGCCGAGATTGTCGAATGGCCGGAGGAGATAGATAAGGAGCGTGCGGATGCAGCGCTTCACCGTGCGGAAGAGAGACTCAAGAGTAAGGATGGCGATCAGGATGTAAAGCGTGCGGAACTTGCACTCAAGCGTGCAGTCGCCAGAATAGAAGCTTTGAAGTAATAGTCGCAAGAGTAAAGATGCCGTCCGCAAGCCGGATGGCATCTTGTTTTATGGATATCAATGAAGAAAGTAATCCTTAGGATAATAATACTTCCTATCATCTTCATATTGACGCTGATCATAGCGGGAAGGATCCTCAACCAAGGCCATGAGAATATAACCATGGAAATGGCAGGGGCGACTTTTCCGCTTATCTCTTTTGCTCAGGATGATGACACTCCGTATTACAATACGCTGCACGGATATGCCGGAAGCGCCGACTATTCGCTGCAGCAGGATTCGCTTACAGTACTGTCCGAAAACAGAGATCTGCTGTTCCGTATAGAGACGTACGGCAATCTCGTATCGGGCATATCCTATGAAGTAAGGAGTCTCTCCGGAGACAGACTGATAGAGAAAAACACTCCCGACACATATGAACTCTCACAGGACGGCAAACTCCTCACGGGTAAGATAGTATTAAAGGATCTGCTCGAATATGACCGGGAATACTCCCTGAGAGTGGATGTAAGGGTAAATGATACAAGGGAGATCCATTTCTATACCAAGGTTATATGGCCGGGGAATAATGACATGGGTGAAAGGCTCTCTTTTATTTCTGACTTCCATGATAAGCTCTTTAATGAGGAACAGGCCAAGACTCTGTCCAGATATTTAGAGCCCAACGCGGGCCTTAATGATAACTCGGATTATGCACATGTCGATATTCACTCATCGCTCAAGCAGGTGACTTACGGTGAGTTGGGCGTATATCCCTTTAAAGAACCCGTTATCACATTGAAAGACAGTGCGGGAGAGGTATCTACTTTCCTTGTCGATTATATGATGCAGAGCGGACGCGGAGACGATAAGACATATTATTTCGCTGAGGAGCTGTATCGTATCAGATACACACCGGAGAGGGTATATCTGCTCGACTACAGGAGAACGATGGACAGGATCGTGAACTCTGAGGATATGCCTGTCAATGACAAGATAGTAATAGGAATCTCAAGCGGTGATATAGAGATAAGCGAGAGCGAAGACGGAAGGATCATGGCGTTCGTCTATCTCGGGAGACTCTTCGGATACAATACCGGATCGGGTAAGTTCGCGGATATATTCAGCTTTGACAGGAGCGGCGAGCCTGACCTGAGGACGCTCTACGGAGCACATGATATTAAGGTTCTCGATATTGACGAGGCCGGAAATATCACATTCGCCGTATACGGATATATGAACGGAGGACGCCATGAGGGTGAAGTCGGAATAGAAATATATGTCTACAGCGATGAGAAAAATACCATCGAGGAGATAGTATACATTCCATATGACGGAGAGTACGGTGTACTTAAAGAAGACCTGGAGAGACTGCTTTACCTTAACAGAAACGGGCATCTCTATGTATCGCTTGAGAACAGCGTGCTGATGATAGATCTCGAAAAAAGGTCCGTGGAGAGTATCAGGAGCCTTCCGGATGACGATGCTGTAAGGACCAGTATCGATCACAGACTGCTGGTCGTTACGGAGAACTCGGAAGAAGAAGCGGGAGCTCTGAAGATCAGAAATCTAATGACCGAAAGTGAAGTGGCCATAAGGACGGAAACCGGAGATTCAATACGTTTCATCGGATTCATAGGACAGGATCTGGTTTACGGTATGGCACACCGCAGGGATATCTATACCGATAACAGCGGACATGTATTCTATCCGATGTACAGGATCTGTATATGCGATGAGTACGGCAAGCCTATCAAGAACTACGAGAATCAGGATGTATATGTTACTGACTGTCTCATCAAGGACAACCAGATATTGCTCACAAGAGTATCTATAGATGAGGACAGAAAGGTGAAGGATGTATCACCGGATCAGATAACGACGAGCGCATTTACCGAGGAGTATCACAACTATGTAACGGTGACTGCGATAGATGTCTATAAGAAATACACTCAGATCCAGCTCCTGACAGCGGTAAATAAGAAATCGCTTAAGATCACATATCCGATGGAGGTCGTATATGAGGGCGGAAGGAGTCTGGAAGTCATCTTAGAAAAGCCTGAAAGATTCTATATATATGACGGGTATGGTCTCGAGGGTATATACAATCTGCCGGCTCCGGCAATAACTGAAGCTGACAGTGTATACGGCAGGGTAATAGCTCAGGACGGAAGCCTGATATGGAGGAAAGGATCCAGAGCTTCCAAGAATCAGATAATGTCGATAGAGCATGAGTCTGTCACCGAAGATAAGAACAGTGTGGCAGTATGTTTGGACAGTATGATGAAGTACAAAGGGATCATTCGTAATTCCGATTATCTGCTGATGCAGGGGCAGACACCGATACAGATACTCTCCGAGAATATGCCCGAGGAGAAAATACTTAAGCTTTACGGCAGCTCACTTGATAATATACTCTACTATGTGGCACAGGATATACCTGTTATAGCGCTTCTCGGGGATGACACTGCAGTGATGGTCATAGGATATAATGATCAGATAATAGTGGCTCTTGATCCCACCGCGGAAGAATTAAAGCGTATTTCCATAGATAAGGCGAAAGAGATGTTTGAACTGAGCGGAAATATGTTCGTAACATATGTTGATCGCCAGGAATAAGTTAAAACATAACAAAAAATGGGCAAAAAAAACGGCTGCCATGAGCAGTCGCTTTTTTGCGCATTTTTAACCTGCGATCGATATTTACTCGCTCTGTGCGAGCTCGGCGCTGGCTTTTTCGTACTCTTCAAGGATCACTTTCTGAACCATTTCGCGAGTGTCCTTATTGATGGGGTGAGCGATGTCACGATACTCTCCATCGGTCGATTTCTTGCTGGGCATTGCTATGAACAGTCCCTTTTCGCCTTCGATAACCTTGATGTCGTGCACAACGAATTCGTCATCCAGTGTGATGGAAACGACCGCGCGCATTTTTCCCTCTGATGTAATCTTACGCACTCTCACATCTGTTATCTTCATACTGCAAACTCCTGTATGCTGTGCCGATCGATGCCTCCCTTCGCTGTCTGTACCGATGATCAACTGGAATTATGTTACTCCTAATATTTAACATGGAGAAGCAGGAGTTGTAAAGCAATATTTTGCTCAAAAGTGCCCGACTTTTGCTGTCGAAGACTACATTACGAAGCGTTCGCCCTGCTCAACGACGATCTTTATACCGTCATCACCGCGCAGGAAGGAACCACCGCGGATGGTACCGTGGCTCTCTACGATACAGTTCTCGATCGTCGAATTGTCTCCGATGTAGACATCGTTGAGGATGATCGAATTACGGATGGTGCAGCCGTTTCCGACATAGCTTGCCTTGAATATGACGGAATTCTCCACCGTGCCGTTGATGATGCATCCACTCGATATGAGACTGCCACGGATGTTTGCTCCGGGATTGTATTTGGCCGGAGGCAGATCATCCACTTTGGAATAGATATTGGGATACTCCTTAAAGAAGTAATTGCGAACCTGACTCTCGAGGAAATCCATATTCGTGTAGTAATAGTCCTCGACAGATGCTATGTTTCTCCAATATGTCTTGAGTTTGTAGCCGAAGATCCTCTTTACATCCTTGTATCTGATGAGGACATCTCTTACGAGGTCGTAGCGATCCTCCTCAGCACATTTCTCGATCATCTCGATCAGCATACGGCGTCTGATAACATATATGCCGCAGGAGATGGTATTGGTCTTGGGCTGGAGGGGTTTCTCTTCGAAGTCCGTAACTCTGTCATCCTCGTTGAGGAGAACGGTTCCGTATCTCGAAGGGTCGTCATCGCTTTCGAGATCCTTGACCACTATAGTGATATCGGCTTTCTTGTTGATGTGATACTCAAGGAGCTTGTTGAAGTCCATCTTATATACACAGTCGCCGGATGCGATGATGACATAGGGCTCGTGGCTTTCTTTGAGGAAGTCCAGATTCTGGTAGATGGCATCAGCAGTGCCTCTGTACCAGTTGCTGTTATCGGATGTCATAGCGGGTGTCATGACGAAGAGTCCGCCCTGCTTACGTCCGAAGTCCCACCACTTGGATGAACTCAGGTGAGTATTGAGACTGCCTGCATTGTACTGCGTGAGGACAGCCACCTTCTGCATATGCGAGTTTGACATATTGCTCAGCGTGAAGTCTATACTGCGGTAGCTTCCTGCGATCGGCATGGCGCATACGGCACGGCGCTTGGAGAGTGCTCCCATTCTGTGATTGTTTCCTCCGGCGAGGATTATTCCTATCGCTCTCATTACATATCACCTGCCTTTATAAGTGTGCGTCCGCCGTTTAAATATCCGTTCTCATAATCGGAGGGTTCGGTCTCTCCGTAGATAACGGTATTTTTGCCTGCACTGACTCCCGCCGGGATGATACTCTTCTCGCCGACGGTGACTATTCCGCTGTTATAGATATGAGGTGCGGTTTCATTCGGGATCTCGTCTCCGAGTCCTAACTTAACACCGTCACCGATCAGACATTTCTCGGCTATGATACCCTTGTAGATCTCACAGTTGTCTCCGATGGTGGTCTCGTTCATTACGATCGAATCGCGGATGATCGTATTCTTGCCGATGGTCACACCGCGCCCTATGACAGAATTGTAGACCTTACCGTAGACTTCGGTTCCTTCACCGATGATGCAGCGGTCAACGACGCTGTCCATCGAGAAATACTGAGGGGGCTGGATATCACTCTTGGTGTAGATCTTCCAGTATTCCTCATACAGATTGAACTCGGGTACTATATCGATGAGCTCCATATTGGCTTCCCAGTAGGATGAGAGAGTACCTACATCCTTCCAGTAGCCGTTAAATTCGTACGCGTAGAGAGGGAATCCCTGCTCTCTGCAGTACGGGATGATATGCTTTCCGAAATCAAGATTCTCCTGATCCTTTAATGCGAGCATTCCTTTTCTGAGTGTGGGCCAGTTAAAGATATATATGCCCATGCTCGCGAGATTGCTGCGGGGATGCTCGGGCTTTTCCTCAAACTCCGTGATCCTTCTGTCCTCGTCGGTGATCATGATGCCGAAGCGGGATGCCTCCTCAAGAGGAACGGGCATAACTGCGATAGTGACATCCGCACCCTTGGCCTTGTGGAAGTCGAGCATCACTTCGTAATCCATTTTGTAGATATGATCTCCCGAAAGGATGAGCACATAGTCGGGATTGAAATTTTCGATATATTCCAGATTCTGGTAGATGGCATTGGCGGTACCTGAGTACCACTCTCCGCCTGAACTGCCTTCATAGGGCGGCAAGACACTCACTCCGCCGATATTACGGTCGAGGTCCCAGGGGATACCTATGCCGATATGGGAATTAAGTCTGAGAGGCTGATACTGCGTCAGGACACCGACGGTATCGATACCCGAATTGATACAGTTAGAGAGCGGGAAATCGATAATGCGATATTTGCCTCCGAAGGCTACAGCGGGCTTAGCTACTTTTGATGTCAGAACCCCAAGTCGGCTGCCCTGTCCGCCGGCTAGGAGCATCGCGATCATTTCCTTCTTTATCATAGAGGATACCTCCCCAAAATATGTGAATATTGTATCATTTTTTGCTTGTTTTTGGAATATCTTTCGCCCTTTTTTTGCGGGAAAATATATTACACATTGTCCCCAAAATAAACTATAATATCTAGTTGAGTAAACAATGACGGGAGGATGACATCCGTATGGAACATATAGACTTTAGCAGACCCTGTAAGATATATTTCTGCGGCATCGGCGGTATAAGCATGAGCGGTATCGCTGAGATACTTAAGGATGCGGGCTTCGACGTATCAGGCTCGGACCGCTCCGAAAGCGAAGTGACAGACAATCTCGTAAAGCACGGCATCAGAGTATTCATCGGACAGCGTGCGGAGAATATTCCGGATGATATAGATGTCGCCGTACTCACTGCGGCCATTCACGAGGACAATCCGGAGTATGTCGAACTCAGGAAGAGAAACATCCCCATGCTCTCGAGAGCGCAGCTGCTCGGGCAGATGATGAAATCATACAAAGTGCCTATCGCCATAAGCGGAACTCACGGCAAGACCACGACGACTTCCCTCATCAGCCAGATACTTCTTGAATCCGGCAAAGAGCCCACCATCAGCGTCGGCGGCATGATGCCTTCCATAGGCGGCAATGTGCGTGTGGGTGCGAAGGATTACTTTGTACTCGAAGCATGTGAATATACCAACAGTTTCCTTGAGTTCTTCCCCCGTATAGGTGTGATCCTCAATGTCGAAGAGGATCATATGGACTTCTTCAAGGATATAGACGATATCAGAAATTCCTTTGCAAAGTTCGCGGGTCTTCTTCCCGCTGACGGAGCGCTGGTCATTAATTCCGCAATCCCCGAGTACAGAAAGCTTACAGCCGGCCTCGGATGCAAAGTGATCACCTACGGCATGGAAGAAAAGTGTGCGGACGGATCTGCTCCCGATTATTATCCCGGTGATATCTCATATGACGACATGGGATGTGCATCTTTTAAAGTGTACAGAAGAGGAGATCTTAAGGGCTCTGTAGTACTTAGGATCCCCGGAGAGCACAATATCGGAAATGCACTCGCAGCGATAGCCGTTGCCGATGAATGCGGTATCGACAATGACACCGCACTGTCAGCGCTTTCGAAGTTTACCGGCACGGACAGGAGATTCCAGTATAAGGGAACTACAGGCGGAGTGCGCATTGTGGACGATTATGCGCATCATCCGACCGAGATAAGAGCATCTCTGTCCGCAGCGTTAAAACTCAAATACAATAAGCTCTGGGTCGTATTCCAGCCTCATACATATTCGCGCACAGTCGCATTTTTGAAGGATTTCGCTGAAGCTCTTTCTATGGCGGATACAGTCGTCCTCGCAGATATCTATGCCGCGCGCGAGGTCAATACATGGGGCATCAGCTCGGATGATATCAGGAAAGAGATCGAGAAACTCGGCAAGAAGAGTTACTATTTCCCCTCTTTTGAAGAGATTGAAATTTTCCTTCTGAAAAATTGCATAAAGGATGACTTGTTGATAACGATGGGAGCGGGAGACGTTTATAAAATCGGCGAAGACCTGCTCGGAAGGGAGTGATTTCCACATCATCCACATTATTTTGTGAAAGTATCGAATAAATAACCGGTGGATTAAAAATCTTGTATCGGGTGTGATAAAAAGCAAAATAGCGAAGATCGGATTTTTAATCCACTTTTTCCACAGAATTCACGACAGCTGATCTCAAATTTTCACTTTAAATTGCGAAACTGCATATCGTCACTTTGCCCATTTTATTTCAGAAAAAACTGTGCAATAATCCTCGTATAAATTTTTGAGGAGCACTTGTTTAAAATGGCAGGTATAAATATATATCAGGACAGCTATATCGGCGCTACTATCATCTCCAATCGATTTATAGACGAATACATGAAGGATGCAAATGATGCACAGCTGAAGGTATATCTTTACCTTCTGAGGATGCTCAATGCGCATCTGCAGACGGATATCTCGGATATCGCGGATCGCTTCAATCACACCGAGAAGGATGTGATGCGCGCACTCGAATACTGGGAGAAGAGAGGACTCGTGTGTCTCGACAAGGATGAAAATGACAAGCTTGTCGGAATCAGAATGAAGAACCTCTGCCACGGTGAGAATACGGGCGAGACCATTGAGGAGACTCACGCCCCCGCCCCGGCTACGGCACCTGCCCAGCTGAGCTACATCAAGCCCAATTATTCCGCAGATCAGATAAAGAATTTCAGGGAAGACTCATCCTCATCCAATCTCATCATGCTCGCGGAAGCATACCTTGCAAGACCACTGTCGCAGGCTGATCTCAACAGTCTTGTCTTCATCAGGGACGTACTTGGATTCTCAGACGATCTCGCGGATCATCTCCTGCAGTACTGTGTGGGACGCGGAAAGAGGGATTTCCGTTATATAGAGAAAGTCGCTATTTCCTGGAAGGAGCAGGGCATCACCACTCCCGAGGAGGCCGAGGAGAACATATCCCGCTACAACGGAGAAGTGTACTCGATCATGAACGGTCTCGGAAAGAAGGGAAATCCTACGGATATAGAGATCGAGTATATCAGGAGATGGACCGATGAGTATGGGTTTACTCAGGATATCATACTCGAGGCGTGCAACCGCACCGTGCTCGCTACCGATACCAACAGGTTCAATTATGCGGAGTCCATCCTGAGACGCTGGAAGGAAAAGAATGTCCGTCACAAGTCTGATATAGATGTGCTCGATAAGGAGCATGAAAAGAAAGCAGAGAAGGCGGCATCGTCAGGAAGGCAGCAGGCAGATAAGCCCAAGTACGGAGCGATGATGCAGAATGCCATAGACTTTGACGAGTTTGAAAAGAAAGTATTGAAGGAGTGATATGGCACTCACCAACGAACAGTACGATCAGATCTTAAGAGAATATGAGATCAGACGTCGTGACAATGAAATAAAGAGCGCTGAGAACAGAGCCAGGCTTGAAGAGGGTTTTCCGAAGCTGAAAGAACTCGAAGACAGGCTTTCAAGGCTCTATATATCGGGGCTTATGAAGGATCTGGACGGAGAGGGCCGGAATGCGGAAGAGACTGAAAAGGAAGCGGCCGCGATAAAGAAAGAGATCCACGATATGCTTGATGAGCAAGGATTCTCCGAAGGAGATCTTGAACCCATCTGTGACTGCTACGACTGTCATGATACGGGATTTATCATCGGCGGGGACGGTATAAAGACCAAATGTCACTGCTTTAAAGCGAGGGAACTGGAGCTTCTCTATGAGAATTCCCATCTCGGGGAGCAGGTTGGGAGATGCAATTTCGATAATGTCAGCTACGAAGGCCGCGAAGGTGAGGACCTGGAATCACTCAAAAGAGCGGTATCAAAGGCAAAGGATTTCGCTGAGAATTTCGGAAAGGACTTTCGAAATATCATATTTTATGGTACAGTAGGTACCGGCAAAAGCTTTTTGTCGTACTGCATTTCGGATGTGCTTTTAAAGAGTCACAGATCTGTGATCTATATGAGCGCAAATGATCTCTTTGACAGGATCGGAGACATCAGTTTCCGTATGAATGAGATCGGTGAGAGAAATGCGGCGTACAGGGAGCTGACCGACTGCGATCTGCTCGTCATTGACGATCTGGGGACGGAGCTTACGAATGCATTTACCGAATCGGAGCTTTTTGCGCTGTTAAACGGCAGATTGCTGAACAGAAGATCTACGATCATCTCTACCAATCTGGATCTTTCTGATATAAGAGACAGGTATTCGGACAGGGTTTTTTCAAGACTTGCGGGGGATTACGAATTTGTAAAGCTGGTCGGAAAAGACTTCCGATTCATAAGGAGAGAAAATGCCTAGACGCGAAGAAAAAAGAAATCTTGAAACTATTCCCGTAGGATCGCTGGGGATCATATCCTTAAGCGGATGCAGACCGCTCGCCGAGATGGTAGACAAGTATCTCGTCAGATGGAGAGCGGAGCGTGAGAGTGAGCACAAGGGTTCACTTGCTTTTGCGGGATACCAGAGAGACTCATATCTCCTGCAGGCCAAGGTGCCGAGATTCGGCTCCGGTGAAGCAAAGGGAGAGATACTCGAGTCGGTAAGAGGTACGGACCTTTATCTTCTCGTCGATGTGCTCAACTATTCTGAGACTTACAGGCTCTGCGGACATGATAACCATATGTCACCGGATGATCATTATCAGGGCTTAAAGAGGATCATTGCAGCCGTAGGAGGCAAGGCGAGAAGGATCACGGTCATCATGCCCTTCCTCTATGAGAG
>ODAI013811847.1_pt1 | contig 11043 bp, 10 predicted proteins | sample 1539321 | NCBI WGS metagenome assembly ODAI01 (sample SAMN02144231, study PRJEB22623) | gut metagenome | biome: sheep rumen | host: Ovis aries | place: New Zealand | reverse complement strand
TGGAGGATGGGTCCATTGACCCGTCAGGAGCCACACCGCCATATCCGATGCCGTCACCAGCACCTCCACCTGTCACGCCTGTGAGGGAGTCGGTAAGAATCATGTCATTCTGGATGCCGATGATCTCACATTTCGGGGAAATATAAGTCTTTTTCATCATTTTATTACCTTTTTGCCGTTAATGATATAGACACCCTTCTTCAGGTTATCCCATTTGTTCTCGTCGGTATGTACCTTGCGTCCCTGGATATCGTAAATACCTTCAGCAGGCTGGCCCACTGTCACGTTGTTGATGCCATCTGCCTCGTCAAAGGATAAAATGATGTTGCTGTTATAAAGTTTGTCTTCTACTTCTGTTAGTACATTATAGAAATCGAAATAGCCTCGGAATGCCTTCATTTTAGTACTACCGGTAGAATACCAGAATTTATTTCCGTTTAAGAAGAGAGCCAATTCGGGTACCTCGGTGTTTGCAGCATAAGTTCCGCAAAAATAGTTATAATGGTATACAAATGGATCTCGTGTTGTTCCTTTTCCTGTTATCCATTCATCTTTTTTTATAACAGGCTCCTCAGTAGGAGAAATATTTACGTTGTCTACCGTGAAATCCGCCACAGGTGCAGAAATTTTGATGATATAGGGGTGGTTGGCCTCTATTGAAGTCACAGCACTGAATTTCACCTTAATGGCTGTGACGTTTTCACCTTCTTTTGTGGTTTCGCATCCGGTGAAGTCACCAATCTTCACATCATTACCAAATACATTCACCACTTGAGTCGCATCCATGTCAAAAGGCAAACAGATGGTTGACCATTCATTGGCTTTAATGCTTCTGATGACTTTCACATTAACATCCTCGATGTATTCTGGGGCAACGGTTGATTCTTCATTTAGGGTTACGAGATTGCTTACGATAGCGATTTGAAAATCTGAGTCATCAACATTCTCTTTCGTGCCGCCTGTCGTGGAGAGGATGATACCTTGTAGTTTAGCTTTGGCAAGATCTGCGCCTTCATTTAATGATGCATCTGCATTCAGTCTCAAAGTCATCAATGTGCCGGAAAGACCTGTGATGGCCGTGGTGGGATTTGCAATGCAAGTCAGTTTATAGGTGTTACCTTCTTGGCTGGATATTTCTATTCCATGCTTATCATCGAGGCAACTGCCTTTGATAATATCAGTAGTTGAAAGAGTGATTCCTTCAGGAAGGGAAATAGTCAGCTCTATGGCTGCGTATTTGTTTGCCTCATCAAACTGATACTTGAGGACCAGATCGCCAGAACTACCCTGACGTACGGAAGCGTTGTCAGCAGTGATGACGTTTTGTGCGAAAGTGGCTGTCAGCATAAATAATGAAGCCACAACGGAAATTATTCTATATTTTTTCATGATATTTCAAATTTATTGTGGATCTAACATTATTTCTTTATGTTTTGGTGCCTGCTGTGAAGAACTCGGCTGGTGTAGAATATTGATGATTGAAACAGCGTCAGCTATGTCGATGCCGTCATCCTGATTCACGTTGGCCAAACTCTTGTAGAAAACGTCATTCGTCTTCTCGTGGATGTTGTTGATGACGCAGACGGCATCAGCGATATCCACCTCTCCATCTCCATTCACGTCGCCGAGCTTCATCACCTTGATGTTGAGGGTCTGTTCTTGGCTCTCAAGCACCTTTGTCGAGACATCGGTGAGTTCGATGCGGCTTGTGGTGCGCGCATAGCCCTCGTAATTGGTGGCAGTGGTCTCGGCAGCCTTGAGGGTGAGGGTGCACAACAGGTTTTTGCCCGTCGGGAAAGTCGCATTTCCGGTCTGGAATCCGATCACCACGCTTTGGCCGTCTTTGTTGTTGCTGGTGGCGAAAAATTTGGACTTCGCGTCATACGATTCGTCGCCAAGGCTCTCATAAGCGCCTTTCTTGATGTCGGTGAGTGGTAGGGGCTGTGCCATCTCCACATTCTCGATGGTGATGCCATCGGGTAGGGGTACATTGATCTGGAAGGCCTTGAACGTGCTGTTGGCGTCCACTTCGTAATACACTTCCATCTCTCCCGTGCCGCCTTGGGGCAAAACGGTTTCGGTGAAGGTGATGTAGGAAGCACTTTGCGCCAAAGCCGTTGTTGTCATGGCCAGAAGCATGGTTGCTGCCAGTAGTATTCTTCTTTTCATGTTCTGATAGTTAATTTCTGGGGATGCTGACTTGCCGCCAACATCCTGGAATGCGTGTTTGGGGGCAAAGTTACTCTTTTTTTTTGATTCACCACCTACCTCTAATATTTTTTTTTGTCTCAAACAGGAAAATAAGGTTTTTTCCCCTGTTTCTCTACAGCCCGATGTCGCGGCCCACGTTGCTGCGTATTTTCTGAAGGTATCCTTTCATGCCCTCGGCATCCTTGGTGTCGATGATCTCGAGCAGTTCCTTGAGTTCGGTGCGGATCTGCGATACCTGGTCGTGGGTGTAGGGGTTGAAAAGGATTTCCTGCAGGAGATAGTCGTCCTCGGTGAGTACGCCCTTGGCGATGCGCATGTGGCGCTTGAAAGTCGTGCCGGGCGCGTCCTGGTGCTTCATCACGGCGGCGAAGACGAAGGTGCTCACGAAGGGGATGCTCAGCGAGTAGGCCACGGTGCGGTCGTGCTCGTCAAAGGTATATTCATAGATGTTGAGACCGAGCCGCTGGTAAAGGTCCTTGAAAAAGATGCGTCCCATGTAGTCGCCCTCGCTGATGATGATGGCGTTCTCCTCGCTGAGCTGCTGGAGGTTGGCGAAGGTGGGACCGAACATCGGGTGGGTCGACACGTAGCGGTGGCCGCACTGCTCATAGTATTCTTTCAGACCTGTCTTCACCGAGGCGATATCGCTGATGATGCAGTCGGAGGGCAGGTGGGGCAGTACCTCGTCGAAGGCGGGGATGGTGTATTTCACCGTCACGGCGTTGATTACCAGTTCGGGCTTGAATGCCTCCACCTCGTCGAGGGTGGTGAACCGCTGCGTGTTGTAGGTGAACCTCATGCGGCGCGGGTCTTTCTCGTAGACTGCGGTCTCGTGGTCGAAGCTCAGCAGGTCGAGGAAGAAACTTCCCATCTTGCCGGCTCCCATGACAAGTATTCTCATGGCTTCTTATTTGTTGATGATTTCCATTTGCTGGCGTACGCTCTCCTCGTGCACGCTCTCAAACACTTTCTTGATGAATTCGGAGTCCATGCCGCAGAGTGTTCCCTGTGCCCCGCGCTTGTCGAGGATCTCACCGTAGCGCACGGGTTGCAGCACGGTCATGTTGTGCTCGCGCTTGTAGAGTCCGATCTCACGGCACACGCGCATGCGTTTGGCCAGGAGGTCCATCAGTTGGTTGTCGAGCTCGTCAATCTGGCGGCGCAACTCATGGATGCCTTCGGTGGAGACCACCTTGTCGCGGATCACAAGGAGCGAGAGGATGTAGTCGATCACGTCGGGGGTCACCTGTTGCTTGGCGTCGCTCCAGGCGTTGTCGGGATCGCAGTGCGACTCCACCATCAGACCGTCGAATCCCAGGTCCATCGCTTGCTGGCAGAGGGGGGCGATGAGCTCGCGACGGCCGCCGATGTGGCTGGGGTCGCAGATGATGGGCAGCGAGGGGATGCGGCGGCGCAGTTCGATGGGTATCTGCCACATCGGCAGGTTGCGGTAGATCTTCTTGTCGTAGCTTGAGAACCCGCGGTGGATGGCAGCCAGACGGGTCACTCCTGCCTGGTTGATGCGCTCCAGGGCTCCGATCCACAGTTCCAGGTCGGGGTTGACGGGGTTCTTCACCAGCACAGGGATGTCCACCCCTCTCAGGGAGTCGGCCAGGGCTTGGATAGCGAAGGGGTTGGCGCTGGTGCGGGCTCCTATCCAGAGGATGTCGATACCGTATTTCAGGGCAATCTCCACATGTTCGGGAGTCGCCACCTCAGTGGCCACCATCATGCCGGTCTCTTCTTTCACGCGCTGGAGCCAGGGCATGGCGATCTCGCCCTGTCCCTCGAATCCTCCGGGTTTGGTGCGGGGCTTCCATACGCCAGCCCTGAACAGGTGGCAGCCCTTGCTGGCCAGTTGGTGGGCGGTGGTCATCACTTGCTCCTCGGTCTCCGCCGAACAAGGTCCGGAGATGACGACGGAGGGGCGTTCGTTGTCACTTGGCAGTCTCAGTGGTTGTAATGTCAGTTCCATGTCGTTATTTGATTGTTGTTTTGATTCTTTCCAGTGCTTCTTTCATCTTCTCGTCCTTGGCGCAGAGCGAGATGCGGATATGCCTCCGGCCGTTGCTGCCGAAGATGAATCCCGGGGTGATGAAGACCCGGGCCTCGTGGAGCACGCGCTCGGTGAGAACTTCGGCATCCTCGTAGCGGTCGGGGATCTTGCCCCAGAGAAACATGCCCACCTGTGCGGGGTCGTAGGTGCAACCGAGGGTCTGCATGATCTCCTCGGCGATGGCACGCCGCCGGCCGTAGGTCTCGACATTGGCTTCGCGGTGCCACGACGCATCGTTGGCATAAGCCTCGGCGGCGGCCAGTTGCAGTCCGCGGAAGGTGCCGCTGTCGATGTTGCTCTTCACCTTCAGAATCCAGGAGATGAAGGTGGCGTTGGTGGCGCACAGGCCCACGCGCCATCCGGGCATGTTGTGGCTCTTGCTCATCGAGTTGAGTTCGATGCAGCAGTCCTTGGCTCCCTCCACTTGCAGCAGTGAGAGCGGATGCTCGTTGAGGATGAAGGAGTAGGGGTTGTCGTTGACCACGACGATGCCATGGCGGCGGGCGAAATCGACGAGCCGCTCGTAGGTCTCCATCCGTGCGTTGCCTCCGGTGGGCATGTTGGGATAGTTGGTCCACATCAGGCGCACGCCGCTGAGGTCCATCCTCTCCAGTGCATCGAAGTCGGGTTGCCACCCGTTGTCCTCCTGTAGGTCGTAGTTGATGATGCGTGCCCCGAGGATCTTGCTCAGCGAGGTGTAGGTGGGGTAACCGGGGTTGGGCACCAGTACGCCGTCGCCGGGGTTGACGAAGGCGAGGGTGATATGCAGGATGCCCTCCTTGCTGCCGATCAGGGGAAGCACCTCACGGGCGGGGTCGAGGCTGACACCATACCAGCGGTGGTAGAACCCGGCCATGGCTTCTCTGAGTTCGGGGGTGCCCATCGTGGGTTGGTAGCCGTGGGCGTCGGGGCGCTGGGCCACTTCGCAGAGCCGGCGCACGGTCTGTTCAGAGGGCGGCATGTCGGGACTGCCGATGGCGAGACTGATGATGTCGTGTCCCTCGGCATTGAGCCGGGCCACCTCCTTCAGCTTCCGGCTGAAGTAGTATTCCTGCACTTGGCTGAGCCTTTCGGCAGGTTGTATGTCAATTGGTCTGTTTCCCATTTTGATATTCTCCTAATATTTTAAGTTCTTTGGTCAGCGGGGTGATGGCGTCGATGCTCTGGCGGTAGCGGGTAAGGTTGTCGTAGGTCACGTCGACATAGAAGAGGTATTCCCACTCGTGTCCGATAATGGGCAGCGACTGTATCTTGGTGAGGTTGATGTTATAGAACGAGAGGATGGTGAGCACCTTCGACAGGGCACCTTGTTCGTGAGGCAGAGAGAACACCAGACTCGATTTGTCGGCTTTTTCCAGCGGGCGGAGGAAATCAGCTTTCCGCGGGTCGCAGACCACCAAGAAACGGGTGAAGTTGTGCTTGTTGTCCTCGATGGAGTCCTCCAGCACCTTCATGCCATAGAGTTTGGCGGCTGTGGCATGGCAGATGGCAGCCTTGCCATGCAGTTGGCGTTCCATGATCTCCTCGGCGGCACCGGCCGTGTCTTCGGTCTCCACGGCTTTCATGGTGGGGTGGGAGGCCAGGAAACCGCGGCATTGCATCAGGGCCACGGGATGGGAGTGGATCTCTTCGATGGTGTCCCAGTCATCCTCGGGCAGGCAACAGAGGCAGTGGCGGATGTGGAGCTTGTGCTCGCCGACCACAGTGGTGCCGGAGTCGCGCAGCAACTCATAGTTGTGGAGCAGGCTGCCGGCGATGGTGTTCTCGATGGCCGTCATGCCGATGATGGTGGGGTCGCGGCGGATCTGGTCGTAGACCTCCTCGAAAGTGGCACAGCAGATGATCTGCACCTGTTCTCCCTCGAAATAGATATGGGCGGCGATGTCGTGAAACGAACCGATGCGCCCTTGGATGGCTATTCTCTTCATCTTCTCTCAATAAAAAATCCCGCTTCTTGCGTGAAGCGGGATGGAATGATACTATGGCTAAAATCTATACGCAACTTCCCGCTTCACAATTCCTTGCAAAGTAAAAATAGAAGTAAAAGTATGCGTTAAGAGTTCTCATTTGTCGTAAAATCGCTTTGTCGGGTGCAAAATTATAACTTTTCCGTGAAACGCAAAAACATTTTGCCAAATTTTTTGATATAAATGCAAAAAAGTGAAAGTTCGGGTACATCACAGCACCCCTTCTTCAGTCTTTTCCCTCGGCGGAGAAATCGCCGGTGATGCCCGACAGCGCTTCCGGGTCGATTTCCAGCACTTGCCGCATGTCGCTCTCTGCACCGTCCTTGTCGCCAAGCGCCAGACGGCAGGTGCCACGGGCCTTGAGGGCGGCCGTACTGAAAGGATTGCCCTCGATGGCACGGTCGAGAAAGCCGATGGCACTGGCATATTGTTCCTGAGCCATCAGCACCCTGGCCTTGAGCAGAAGGGCATCCTCTGCGTCGCCCACCGTCTCGATCAGATGGTCGGCGTCTTCGGAGGCTCCTTCCACATCGCCCATCCGCAACAGGATGTCGCCTCGTTCGAGATAGGCAGCCGAGAAAGTGTCGTCGAGCATGATGGTCTTGGTCAGCATGGCGACAGCATTCACCAGGTCGTGCTGTCCTTGGCAGCAGCGGGCATAAAGAAACATCACCTGGGCGTTGTCTTTGTCGATGAGCATGGCTTTCTCGCAGATTTCAGCCATGGTGGTGTAATCCTCCATCATATAGGCCACGTGGGCCATGGTGATGAGGATATGGATGTTGTCGGGCTGAGCGTCAGCAAGCAATTGCAGATGACTGAGGCCCTCGCCGAACTCCCCTTGGTGCACCAGGGCTTGCGAGAGATAGTCGTGGGTCTCCAGGTCGTCCTTGATCTCCAGGGCTTTCCTGAAGCATTTCACGGCATACTCCACCTGTCCCATGCGCATGGCGCGCAGACCATCCGACTTGAGCACGTCGAACTGACGTGCCGACGCTTTCTCTCTTCTCTCCTCAGGAGACTCGTCAGTGCCTCCGAACAATGTCTTCAGAAATCCCATATCACTTCCCTGTCACCAGTCTTTCAAATACTTCATTGGTCATCACATCGGTGCGTATCCACAATGGCCATTTCACCTGCGTGTTGATATAGGGCTCACCTACCTTCTTCTGACGCTCGAAGACAAACTTGGCATTGATGTATCCTTCGTTGCCGTCCTTGCCCAGAATATAGCAGTAGAGTGTCTGGGCATAGCCTGTCACCTCCTTGTTGGTCTCCACGGTCTCCGTCTGCCAGTCCTCTTGGGGAATGACGCAGGAGCGGACTTTCACGTGGGGGTATTTCTCGGAAAACTCCTTCAGGCAGAGGGCGCGCATCGACTCGCCATCGTTGCCTTTATAGAGATTGGTGTCGTAGATGTTCATGTAGTACTTGCCACTGATGCGGCGCAGACCGCTGCTCTCGGAGTTGATCTCGTTTTCTATTCTCTCCCCGACTTTGTCGATCGACTTCTTTGTCTTTTTCCAGAAATCCGACACACGCTCGTTCAACTGACCGCTGCCCTTGTCTTTCTTCGTCGCCTGGGCTCCTGCCGGGAGCGTGGTCAGCAGGACCAGAAGGGTCATCGTGATGATTTTCCTCATTTCCAATTTCTCCTTATTATTATATGGTGTGGTTTTGTGACTCCCCTGTTTCGGAAAGCTCGTTGCAAAAATAATGTAAATCCCGTCCTCCGCCCTATTTTTTAAAGGTTTTTGTCTTTTTTTGTGAAACTTATCGACTCATCGCGAAAAAATCGCTAACTTCGCAACGTACAAATCAAAAAAAACAGACACACTATGAAGACAAGAAGCAAGACATTCCAATTGGAGAGCGAAATCGCATGGGAAAATCCGTCTCCAGGGGTGACACGGCAGGTCATGGCCTACGACGGTCAACTGATGCTGGTGAAGGTGAAATTCGAAAAGGGGGCTGTGGGCACACCTCACACCCATTACCACAGCCAGGCATCCTATGTGGCCAGCGGGAAGTTCGAACTGACCATCGGCGACGAGGTGAAGGTGCTCGGACCGGGCGACGGCTACTATGTGGAGCCCGACCAACTGCACGGCTGCGTGTGCCTGGAGGCCGGGGTGCTGATCGACACGTTCAGTCCCATGCGCCAGGATTTCCTCTGATACTGATGGAGTCGTGATGTAGAGCAGAGACGCCACACCGTGGCGTCTCTACTTTATTGTTTGAGGATGATATTGACGATGGCCATGATGTCTGAGACATTGATCTTATTGTCGCCAGTGAGTTCGGCCTCGTTCTCAAAGAAATTCTGGGGGTTGTTGTCGAGAATGTGGTTGACTACCAGCATCACATCCGTCACATTGACTTTGCCGTCGTGGTTGACATCGCCGATGGGGTAGGATTTGTAGGTGAAGGTGCAATAGTCCAGGTATACATAGTCGTCCTTGCTGTAGTAGGGATAGTGGTAGAGGTCCACCTCATACCACTCACCGTCTTTCAGTCCGTCGAAGGTGAAGTTCACCTGGGCGGTCTCGCCGGCCGGGATGTTCACCCGTGAGGCCAGGGCATAGTCGATGTTGTAGTTGCTGTGGCTGTCGAAGAGGAAGGCCACCAGCTCACGGCTGTAAGGTTCGCTGGCCTTGTTATGGATGGTGGCTGTCACGGTCTTGCCCGACAGGGTGAAACCCTTCACCTCGAGGTCGGCTTTGCCGGTGGGCTGGGGATTGATGGTCACCTGAGTGGTGGCGAGCACCTGTTTGCCTTCCTCGTCGAGCGTCACCCAGAGGTTCCAAGTGCCCACTTTGTCGGGGGTGAAATAGAGATAGGCCGGTGCGGTGGCACCAGCCTCCACCGTGAGTTGCGTCATGTTGACGGCACTGCCCATGCTGGAGGTCATCGAGGCGAAGAGATACACCGGACCGTAAAACTCGCCGTTCTTGTTCTGAGCCATGAGCTCCACCTCCTGACTCGCGCCGACAGTCAGGTTACCGTCGACGCTGAGCGTGCCCGCAAGGTCGGTCAGGGGCATGGCGGTGCAGGTGACGCTGCCTCCGCTGACCACCACTTCGACATATTTGTAGGAAGGGAGCGTGGAGCGCCACTCCTCGGTGCCTGCGACACGGCTCACGGGCACCAGGTAGAAGGTGCCTTCGGGCAATTCAAACAGGGAGGCGTCGACGGAGAGCGACGGGTAGTAGTAGCCGGGGTCGAGGTCATACCCGTCGCCGAAGTCGGCGATCAGTTGCAGGCCGGTGCCGGTGACCATCGCCATGCCCAACTCGAATTGATGCCAGCTGTTGCTTTTGTTGTGGGCATCGAAGGTGATGGTCGAACCCTCGGTGGTGACGAACGACGACGTCATCCAGGCTTCTTCCGTGACGGTCTGGCCGGTGGGCTTCTGCACGCCGATCACAGCGTTCTGGTCGAAGGTATAGCCGTCGGTGGTTGAACTGCCTCCGGTACCTGTGCCGTCGGGGTTGAGGATGGAGAGTTTGAAATAGCCGTTGAGATAACCGCTCCAGCCCCAGTTGATGTGGTAGTTGCCTTTGCCGTCGTATCCGTCGCATACAAACTGATGACCCACGTCGGTGGCTGAACCGCAGTAGAGCACGGGACGCCCGGCGGCGAGTTCGGCATAGATCAGGGCATCCCATTCGGCAGCAGAGTAACCGTCGCGGTGAATGAGCTGTGCTCCGGGGTCATATCCGAAATAGTTGGTCAGGGCGGGTGCGATGAGCTGCGAGATGGCATCGCTGCCGCTCAGGGCATACCCCATCTGCACGCTACGTCCGCAATAGTGCATCAGTGTGGCCACGGCTTGGGCTCCCTCGTCGGTGTCGGCGTCATCGTAGGTGTCTCTCATCGCCGACCAGTTGAAGGTCACAGGGGGAAGGGCTTCGCGCTTCACACCTCTCTTGGTGTATTCCGGGATGGTGGTGCAGCTGGCTTGTGGCCACTGGTGATAATACATCACTTGTGCCATGGCAGTGGCCACGCATCCCGTCACACAATGACTCTTGCCGGACAAAGGGCACTCATTGTTGAAGGGGGCGGTCTGGTCCCAACTGCAGGTGAGCATCGTGGCGATGGCGGTGTGGTTGGGCACCCGTGCGGGTTGTACGCTCCCGCCCGAGAGCATGCCGATCTGCTGGGCGTAACCCTCCAGCCATGCCTTCATGTTGTCGGGCATGTGATCGGGGTCGATGTTGCCCTTGTCGGCATAGCCGAGGATAGGGTCGGTGGCATCGTCGCCGGAGACGATGACGTAACCTCCGTCGCGCTCTGCATTGAAGATATAATATGGCGCCGACAGACCAGGGACACCTGCTTTGGAGGTGAGGCGGGGGGTCTCGACTCGGGTCAACTGCTTGCCGCGCAGTTGTTCGCTGGCTTTCTGGCGGGCTTGTTGCCATGTCACAGGGGCTGCCATGGCAGCTTCTGCCATGACGGTCAGGAGGATGGGGAGGAGGATACGTCTCATAGGTATCGGGATTAATGTCGCAAAGTTAATGATTTTTTTCTCTTCCTCCAACCATCCCGGATGCTTTATTTTGACAAAATCGGCAGATTATGGCAAAAAGCGATTTGGAAAGTAACAACTCAGTACCAATGTGTGGACATAAAAGGGAAAAGTGATGGCGCTGAACCCACTATGGAAAAGTAATTACTCAGCACCTAAGTAAGCATAGCCATTCGGGTGGATTTGCTTTTGTTCGGGTGGATTTGCATTTGTTCGGGCGGATTTGCCGCTCGGCACCCGATAGGGTGACGCTTGGCTTGTCCAAGAATCCGGCC
>ODAI013285651.1_pt1 | contig 11043 bp, 10 predicted proteins | sample 1539321 | NCBI WGS metagenome assembly ODAI01 (sample SAMN02144231, study PRJEB22623) | gut metagenome | biome: sheep rumen | host: Ovis aries | place: New Zealand | reverse complement strand
GATTGTTTCAAGGCACAGATACAGCTGTATCTGTGCCTTGAATGCAAATTGGGCCGTTTAGGCTTAGCTAACTCATAAAGAGAAAGGAGACAACAATTATGGCACGTGTTATTAGTGATGCTTGTATCAGCTGTGGTGCTTGTGCAGCTCAGTGCCCCGTAGAGGCAATCGCTCAGGGCGATACCCAGTACGAGATCGACGCGGATGCTTGCATCGATTGCGGTGCTTGCGAAGCAGGATGTCCTGTTGGCGCTATTGCTGAGGGTTAATCGTAAGGTCTATTGACCCGGCATAATATGGAATGAAAAAAGAGGGGCTGTCGCTGACAGCCCCTTTTGTTTATGCATTTAGTATGATTTAATATACACTACATCCCGGGTGATCCCGTTTAAATGCCTCGATCTGTGTCTCTGAAAGCTGATTGCCGCTAATCGACAAACTGGTAAGAGATTTCATATCGCTGAGCGCATCCAGGCTTGTGATACGGTTATTGCTCATATACAAGTATTCCATCCTCGTCAGCCCTTTGAGAAAAGAAATATCTCCAATCCGCTCGGCCTCCGGCGTATCATACGATTTTGAAATATCCAAATACCTGAGTTTCGCAAGATTTGACAAGACCCCTTTGTTTGTGAACGGGATATAGCTTAAATACAGCCTTTCCAAATTTGTCAGTCCGGACAAGGCGCTTATGTCATATACCGGATTCCTTTCTATGTTCAAATATTCCAGGCTTGTCAACTCAGACAGTACGCCTATGTCAGATACCTGATTATAGCCTATATTCAAGTCGGTCAGCTTTGTCAACTCGGACAGGACACTTATGTCCGACACCTGATTATTTCCTATATCCAAGTTGGTCAGGCTTGTCAGCTCAGACAGTACACTTATGTCAGATACCTGATTATAGCCCACATACAGCGTCTCCAGCTTTTTCATTCCTGACAATGGCTCTAAGTCACTGATCCCGTTGTTGTATACATATAGATATCTCAGATTCGTCAAGCCGGAGAGCGGCTCCAAGTTTTGGATACTGTTGCAACTCAACCCTAACGTCGTTAGATTTTGCAGATTTGACAATACACTGATATCCTTAATTCTGCTCTGATCCGGTGTACTATATTCTTTTGAAAGATCCAGCCTTTCCAAACGTGTCATCTGTGACAAAAAATCCAGGTCCACGATCGGATTATATGAAAGGTCCAGCTTTGTTAAGCAGGACAGGCCCGCCAGCGGTTCCGCATTCAGGACGTCATTGTCATACAAGTCCAGCTCTTGCAGCCGAGTCAATCCCGACAAGGGATTCAGATCAGAGATCATGTTGTTCCTTAATTCAAGACGCTTCAACTTGCTCAGTTTGGAAAGCGCGCTGATATCCCCTAATCTTTCATTACTTCCTGCGCCATAGTTCTTCGAAAGATCCAGTTCTTCCAAATTTGTGAGCAATGAAACCTCCTTGAGATCCTTAATCGGATTATTACTGAGGTCCAGCGATTCAAGATTCCTGAGAGAAGTAAGCCAATGAACATTGTCGACTTGATTATCAACCAAATTCAATTTCTTCAGCTTTGACAGCCCTGACAGCGGTTCCAGATCACTGATCCTGTGGTAAGAAAGGGTAAGGCTCTCCAGCTCGGTCAATCCCGATAATGCACTGATATCCTCTATTCGATCGCCGCTCTCACTGTCGTAGTGTGAGGAAATATCCAATTCTTTCAAGTTCGTAAGACCTGACAGGCCGCCAATCTCTGTTATTCTGTTCCCTCCCAAACCCAGCTTCTCCAAACTGTGCAGATCGGAAAGCGGCTGAATATCCGTAATCTGATTTCTCGGAAGAGTCAGTTCTTTCAGGCAGGTCATCCCCGATAAGGGAGTCAGGTCACTGACATTGTTGTAGTTTAATGAAAGCTTCTCCAACTTCGTCATGCCGGAAAGCGCACGGATACTGCCGATTTTTTCCTCTTCCGGAGGATCATAATGTTTTGAGAGATCAAGTTCCGTGAGCTCCGTCAGCCCCGACAGCGGCTCTATATCAGAGGCAGGGTTTCCATAAAGGTTTAGTATCTTAAGTTTTGTCAGCCCCGACAGCGGCTCCAGATCAGTGATCGCATTTTCATACAGGTTCAGTTCTTCGAGGTCAGTCAGGCCTGATAAGGCCTGAATATCTGTCAGCTTTTTGTAACCGTCTTTATACCCGGCAGACAGGTTCAGTTTCTTCAGCTTCGTCATCTTAGAAATGTCAGAAAGATCCGTGATCGGATTTGAGGACAGCCCAAGACTCTCCAGCTTCTTCAGCTTCAACAGATCTCCCACGTCAGAAATCTGATTACTGCCGAGCATTAATTCTTTCAGCTCTTTCATGCCGGAAAACATACTGACATCGGAAATGCCATAAGAAGACAGCGATAGACTCTCCAATTTTTTCAGTTTAACAATAATACGAAGCTCTTCACTGTGATCAGCGTCTTGCTCGTCGTCTGAAGGTGACAGGCTCAGCTTTTTCAAGCTTTTAAGTTTTGTCAGTACGCCGAGATCCGCAACCGGGTTTCCCCCAAGGTTCAGACTCTCCAGCTTATTGCATCCGGTCAGCGGCTTTATGTCGCTGACCTCATTGTCATAGAGAGACAGCTCTTTCAGTTCCCCAAGGCCTGAAAGCGCATCGACCTTCTCTATTCGATTATTTTTCAGTTCAAGCTTTTCCAGGTTCTTTAAGACCGAGAGTGCGCTGATATCCCGGATCTTCTCGTCTTCCGCCGTATAATAATCGGCTGAGAGATCGAGCTCCGTCAGATCAAAGGCATCTTCCGCCACAAAATCCTCTCTGGTATTGCCGGTGATCTTCCGCATTTTGGCTTCCAGTGCAGGATCTCCCCAAGGGGTCCTTGTACTGGGTCTCTCTGCTTTTTTGGACTCTTCCGCCTTTGCACTCTCTGATTCGATGTCCTGCGTCGTTGATCCTATTCCGGGAATCACGTCAGGAATTCTGGGCACCACAAATACCCAGCCGGCCACTACGATCAGCATCGCGATAATGGTTGCCGCAACAGGCGCGGCCACTTTCCTCAACAGGTTGTCGGGGTCTTTCATGGTTCTTGAATCTCTCTATATAAAACTTCAGTTGAAAAGCTTCTCTAATAATACTTCCCTGATAAAAGCTTAATGGAACAGTTTCTCCATATCTTCGTGGCAGATCGGACGGATCCCGTTCTCTGTGAGGACACGGATCGCCTTGTCATTGTCCGCGACGCGGAAGACCATAAAGGCACTGTTTGCTTTTTTGGCCAAAAAAGCGTAGGAATACTCGAGGTTGACCTTGTTGTCTCCCAGGATGTTGAGCATTCTCACCAGCGCGCCGGGCTTGTCCTCGATCTCCACCGCGATCACCTTGGTCACGGAGCAGATATAACCCTCATTCTTGAGGACCTGGATCGTTGCGAACGGATCGTCTACAATGACGCGCACAATGCCGAAGTCCTCGCTCTCTGCCAGAGAGAGTGCCCGCAGGTCAATATTGCTGCTCTCCAGGATCTTGGTAAACTCCGCCAGCGCACCGGGCCTGTTCTCCAAAAATACAGAAATCTGTTTGACTGTCATCTGCCCCTTCCTTTCTCCTCTTTATGGAGGTGAATCTGTTTATTTGCTTTACCCCTTTATCTGAAAGCCGGTCTGAGACCGTTTCAGCCCTTATACAGGTCTCTCTTGTCAATGACGCGCTTAGCCTTGCCTTCACTCCTTGTGATCGTTTTAGGCGCCACGAGCTTGACCACACAGTAAATGCCCAGCATCGCCTTGAGTGCGGATACGAGCTGCTTCTCTCTTCCCGCCACTTCCTTCAGGGAATCCGAGAACATCTCCGGCGTCATTTCGACTTGCACTTCGATGCGGTCGCTGTTGTTGGCTCTTGTGACGACGATCTGATAGTTGGCCGGATAACCGCTGTTGAGAAGGACGGTCTCGATCTGGGAAGGGAATACGTTGACGCCCTTGACGATCAGCATGTCGTCGCTTCTGCCCATAGGCTTGGACATTCTCACATGGGTCCTTCCGCAGGAGCAGGGCTCGTCGTTCAAAATACCGATGTCCTTGGTCCTGTAGCGGATCAGCGGGAATGCTTCCTTCGTGATGCTCGTAAAGACAAGTTCCCCTTTCTCTCCGTGAGGAACCGGCTCGCCGGTCTTGGGGTCGATGGTCTCCACAATGAAGTGGTCCTCATTGACGTGCATGCCGTGCTGGGCACTGCACTCGAAAGCTACGCCGGGACCTGAGATCTCGGTGAGACCGTAAATGTCATAGGCTTTGATCCCGAGTCCGTTCTCAATGTCGCGCCGCATCTCTTCCGTCCAGGCTTCTGCGCCGAAAATTCCGGCTTTAAGCTTGATCTGATCACGGAGCCCTCTCTCATTGACGGATTCCGCAAGATAGGCCGCATAGGAAGGCGTACAGCATAAAACAGTCGTCCCAAGGTCTGTCATGAACTGGAGCTGCCGGTCTGTGTTTCCCGAAGACATGGGGAGTGTCAGGCTTCCCAGCTTGTGGGAGCCGCCGTGCAGACCTGCGCCGCCGGTGAAAAGGCCGTATCCGTAACATACCTGCACGACATCGTCCTTGGTCGCGCCCGCCGCCGCAAGCGCTCTCGCGCAGCACTCCTCCCAGAGGTCCACATCATTTTGTGTATAGAACGCCACCACTCTTCTACCGGTCGTTCCGCTGGTGGAGTGGATCCTCACACAGTCCGATAGCGGCACTGCCATCAGGCCGTAAGGATATTGGTCTCTCAGGTCGTCCTTGGTGAGTGTCGGCAAAAGGTGCAGGTCCTGGATCCCATGGATGTGCTCGGGCCTGACGCCGAGCTCGTCCATCTTTTTCCTGTAATAGGGAACCGCGTTGTATACCCGCTCTACCTGCCTGACCAGTCGTTCATTCTGCCATGCTGTGATCTGTTCTCGAGAGGCACATTCCACCTCCGGGTTAAAATAGTGCTCCATGATGCTTTTCCTCCAAATGCTGCCTACTGTAATACCTGTAGTTGTCCGCGCCGGGTGTCAGCGCGCCAAATTTGCAAATTTAGTGAGCGACGGCTGCCAGCTGAGCTCCACCGTGCCGATCGGGCCGTTTCTCTGTTTGGCGATAATGATCTCCGCAACGCCCTTTTTCTCGGAGTCCTGATTGTAGTAATCGTCGCGGTAGATGAACATGACGACATCTGCGTCCTGTTCGATCGCACCGGACTCTCTGAGGTCGGAGAGCATGGGTCTGTGGTTGGGCCTGGATTCGACCGCTCTCGACAGCTGGGAGAGCGATATGACAGGCACGTTCAGCTCTCTTGCGAGCGCCTTGAGCGATCTGGAGATCTCCGAGATCTCCTGCTGTCTGGATTCCCCTGATTTCCCGCTTCCGCTCATCAGCTGCAGATAATCGATGATGATCATTTCCAGTCCGAATTCCATCTTGTATTTGCGGCATTTGGACCGCATTTCCTGCACAGTGATCGCCGGCGTATCATCAATGATCAGCCTGCTCTCACCGATATTGCCCGCGCTCTCGATCAGGTCCGCCCATTCCTGTTCGGTCATGTCTCCTGTTCGGATCTTCTGGGCGTCCACATGGGACTCCATGGAGAAAAGACGGTTCGTGAGCTGTTCCTTGGACATTTCCAGTGAGAAAATAGCGACACACCGGTTTTCTTTCACGACCAGATGCTGAGCGATGTTCAGGACAAGCGCCGTCTTGCCCATAGAGGGTCTTGCAGCAATCAGGATCAAATCAGATGGCTGGAACCCCGCCGTGCGGTTATCCAGGTCCGTAAAGCCCGTAGACAGGCCTATGACATTGCCCTTGATGTGGCTGGCATACTCGATCCTTTCGATCGCATTGAGTACGATCTGCCGGATCGGGACAAAGTTCGAGGCATTTCTTCTCTGGGAGATCTCAAAGATCTTCTTCTCCGCATCGTTCATGATCGCTTCGAGATCATCCTTCTGCGTATAGCAGGCCCCGGCGATCTCCTCGTTGGCGCGGATCATTTTCCTCAGTACCGATTTCTCCGCGACTATTTCCGCATAGGATTTAATGTTGGCAGAGGTAGGCACCTGCTCGATCAGTTCCAGGATCGTTCCGCTCCCGTAGATCTCCGGGGGCAGGTTCTTCTCCCGCAGGCGGGCCTGAAGGGTCACGGGATCCACTGCCAGGCCCTTCCCGTTCATTTCAAGGATCGTCGAAAAGAGCACGCCGTACTGGCGGGCATAAAAGTCCTCTTCCCTGAGCATCTCCGATGCGATCTCGATCGCTTCCGCATCCATGAGCATGGATCCGATGACCGACTGCTCCGCTTCTATACTATGGGGCATCACCCTTTTTACAACATCTTCCTCTGCCATTCTTTTTTACCGTTCTTTTTACGCTTCCTCTACGACCACATTGAGTTTTCCGGTGACCTGGGTGTGAAGTTTGATCGGAACTTCAAAAGTGCCGAAGGACTTGATCGGCTCCGCCACCTGGATCTTCTTCTTATCCAGGTCCAGTCCGTGCTGATCTTTGGCCGCCGCCGCAATCTCCTTGGCGGAAATGGATCCAAATACTTTGCCGTTCTCGCCGGCTTTCATCCTGACGACGATCTTGCGGCCCGCAAGGTCTTCCGCCATCGCTTTGGCGTCTGCAAGCTTCTTGGCCGCCATTTTATCTTCATGTGCTTTCTGAAGTCTCAGTTCATTTTTGTTCTTTTCGGTAGCCTCTACACCGAGCTTTTTGGGAAGGACATAGTTGCGCGCGTAGCCGTCGCTCACCTTCACGATCTCTCCCTTTTTGCCGAGTGACTTGACATCCTGCAATAAAATGACCTGCATAATTCATTACCTCCGTTTCTCTTTTTATTCCTACGCTCCGAGTTCTCCCTCTTCCGTCATCTCGCTGATGGTCCTCTTGAGCGTTTCGATCGCCTCTTCAATGGACATATTATCCAGCTGGCAGCCCGCAACGTTCAGATGGCCGCCGCCGCCCATTCTCTCCATGATCAGCTGCACGTTCACCTCGTCGATGGAACGGGCGCTGATAAATATTTTGCCCTGGTAGCGGGTCAGCACGAAGCTCGCCCTGACTCCCTTGATGTCGAGCAGATCATTCGCCGCCTGGGCGCCCACGACCGTGGGACTCTGCACTTCCTCACCGTTGCAGACAGAGATCGCGTAGACGTCTCTGTAGATCTGCGCGTGGGAGACGGCATCTGCTTTGGCCCTGTAGGCTGCCACGTCTTCCCTGAAAAGCTTGCGGACGCGTGTGACATCCGCCCCGCACCTTCTGAGGAATGCAGCCGCCTCAAACGTGCGCACACCGGTCCGGTTGGTAAAGTTGTTCGTATCCACCACAATACCGCCGTAGATCGCGTCCGCTTCTTCGGGCCTGACCTTGACATTCTCGCCGGTGTACTGCAGGATCTCCGACACCATCTCACAGGCCGATGATGCATAGGGCTCCACGTAGGAGAGCGTCGCATTTTCGATCACTTCCTTGCCCTGTCTGTGGTGATCCAGCACGACAATGGATTTACACATCTTGAGGAGCTCCGGGCACTCCGTGAGGCTCGGCTTGTTGACATCCACCACGACCAGCGCGGAATTGTCCGTGACCTCTTCCATCGCGTGCGTGTTGTCGATGATCATATCCTTGCTGTAGTTCTCGTTCTTTTCGAACAGTGTCAGCACCTGGCGGATCGAAACGGTCCTCTCGTTGAGAACGATGAAGGCCTTGCGGTTGAGCGTCTGTGCGATCCTGTAGATGCCGAGCGCCGCGCCGAAACTGTCGGGATCTCCAAGCCGGTGGCCCATGATAAATACCGTGTCCCTCGTATTGAGGATCTCCTTGAGCGCCTGCGCCTTGACCCTGGCCTTGACGCGCGTGCTCTTTTCGACCTGGCGGCTCTTGCCGCCGTAATAGGTGACGTTCTCGGAATTCTTGACGACCGCCTGGTCGCCTCCGCGGCCCAGCGCCAAGTCAATGGCATTGCGGGCGAACTCGTAGTTCTGCGTATAGGACAGTCCGTCCAGGCCTATGCCGATACTCAGAGTTATGGCCATCTCATTGCCGATCTTCACTGTTTTGGCATCTTCCAGGAGGTCGAAATGATCCTCTTCCAGCTGCCGCAGCGACTTCTTGCGCATGACGATCAGATATTTGTCCTTCTCCATCTTGCTGCAGATGCCGTCAATGGAAGCAATATATTTGGTGACCTTCCGGTCGATGAGTGCCACGAGTAGGGATTTCCTGACGTCTTCAAGCGTGTCGACCGCCTCCTCATAGTTGTCGATATAGACAAATCCCACGACCATGCTCTGGTCATCCACTTCCTGGATCGCCAGACGGGCCGCTGTGTCATCGAACAGGAACAGCGAATAGAGCTCCCCCTTTCCGGCCTTTTCGTCCAGCATGGTGCTCGACGGCAAAAGATCCATCACCGGCAGCCGCTTGATCCTGGCCATGAAACTGAAGCCCTCCAGTTCCACCTGAATGCGGATCTCTTTCTCATCCTTGGGGAACCCTTCCCTGCGGATCGAGGGAAAGATCGTCGTCACACTGCGCCGGTAATCCGAGTCCTTGTGCACGGCGGCACCGAATGCGTCGTTGAACCACATGAGCTTTCCCGTCTCGTCCATAAGCGCATAGGGCACGTCGAAATTCTTGAGCAGCTCGCTCTGGATCTGTCCGTAGGAAGTGGCAAAACTCACCATCTCCTTGCGCAGGATCTCACTGTTGTTCAGGTACATATATAGTGTGAATATAAAGTAGATCACCAAAAAAACAGTCAGGATCACGCCGACCGGCCAGAATATGAAATAGACCAGCACCGTGATTCCCGCAAGGAACAGTCCCAGCAGGAGCGGGATCCTGAAAAAGGCGCTCAGTTTTTTCCTGCGTCTCTCCTGTATGCTCATACACCCTCACTTTCATCCTATCCCTGATACTGCCGCGACGGCTTTCAGCGTTTCTCCTGGGCCATCACGCCTTCCGGATCCTCGCGGTATCTGCGAAGCCATTCCTTGTAGGGAATATCCGGGTTGAGAACAAGTTTGCCGTGATCACTGGTTCCGATCACGAACTCGTGATAGTTGCCGTACTGCCGGCGAAGGTGGATCTTGTAACCCGAAGGGACCGGGACTTTGAGCATCTCAAAATCGAGATATTCCGTTCCCTCGAACTCCGAGCGGAGATCATACATCTTCATGCCGTAGGGCTGGAAGCTGATCTTGGCCACATATTTGGTGGGCAGGTCATTGTATCTGCGCACTTCCTCTTCGAACTTTTCGTACGCGTCCCTGTAAGAATAGAAACGGCTGAGGAGCGGGGTGACCAGATGCGCCGTCTTTCTGAGCTTCGATGCGCCCTCGGGATTGAAGCCTTCCGTGGTCCTGTAGAGAATCTTGGCCTGCTCTCTGTATTTCTCGATCCGCTTCATCTGCTTGGCCCAAAGCTTCCTGTTGCGGACAACGTTGTCTAAGGGGAAGATATCGATGAAAATGCCCTGGTTGAAAGGCACATTCTTCGAGATCTCCTCGACCAGCACGCCGGTCGTATTGCTGTTTCTCAGCTGCGCATGGCCTCTGAAATAGCCGTCGTCCGTTTCGTATGTCTGGAAGAAATAGGGCTCCTCGAACTCGTCCGCGTGCTCGCACAGAAGATCATACTGATCCCGGAGCATCATGATATCAATATCGTCGTCCCACGGGATCATGCCTTTGTGCCTCTCTGCACCGAGGATAGTCCCTCCGGACGCATAATATGTGATCCCGTACTTCTCACAGACCTGCTGCAGCTGGTAGAGCAGGTCCAGCTCCACTGCCCAGATCCTCTTCATTTTGGCGGAGACCAGATATCCGCACCGCTCTTCTTCCTGATAAAAAGAATCGTCTATTTTCAGTTTCATATTTCCTCCACTGTACTATAAAAATGCTCTTATCCGCAGAAATACCACATGATATCAATACAGTATACCACTAAATGGCGATGCGAAAAAGCGCATTGGACAAAAAACAGCACTCGGGCCTAAGGCTCGGGTGCTGTTCCTAAACACTTTTTCTTGTTGATCAGCGCTCTGTGTAGGGCATAAGCGCCAGATGACGTGCTCTCTTGATCGTGGTAGTCAGCGCTCTCTGATGTGTAGCGCAGGTACCGGTGATCCTTCTGGGAAGGATCTTTCCGCTCTCAGACACATACTTGCGAAGCTTTGCAGTGTCCTTATAATCGATCGCGTTGTCCTTGCCGCAGAATACGCAGACTTTCTTTTTTCTATGGAAGCCGCCTCTTTTTCTGAAAGGCGCGTCTTTTCTCTCGGTATAAGCCATTTTAACCTCCTGTATTAGTTCAGATACACAGCCGGTCGGCAAACGCCCGATCAGGCAAAAGGAAGTTCCTCATCAATTCCGTCAGGAATATTCATAAAACCGTCAAGACTGTCGGCTGCGGGTGCGCTGCTCTGGGAAGCCTGGCCGGCTCCGCTGTCAAAGCTGCCTGCATTGTTATAACCGCTTCCGCCGTTATAACTGTTGTTGTTCCCGTAATTATTGCCGCCGTTATAGCCGCTTCCGCCGCCATAATTTCCGGCACCGTTTCCGCCGTAACTGCCTCCGGATGCAGCGTTCTTGCTCTCTGCAAACTCCTGATCTTCAACAATTACTTCTGTAGTGTAGACCTTGACGCCTTCCCTGTTGGTATAGCTTCCGGTCTGGATGCGGCCGGTGATCGCAACCTTCGTGCCTTTCTTGAGATATCTCTCCGTGAACTCAGCAGACTTTCCGAACACTACGCACGGAATAAAATCTGCGTTGTTTCCGTCTCCGGCGGAATTGCGGTTGAATCTCCTGTCAACTGCCAGTGTATATCTGGCAATGCACATGGTATTGTCGCCCTGTGTATATCTGACATCGGGGTCCCTTGTAAGTCGCCCCATTAAGATTACTTTGTTCATTCTGACCTCTGCTTTCTGTTAAGCTTCGTCCTTCTTAACACACAGATATCTGATGACATTGTCCATAATGCGCATACGGCTCTCGATCT
>ODAI010165026.1_pt1 | contig 11043 bp, 8 predicted proteins | sample 1539321 | NCBI WGS metagenome assembly ODAI01 (sample SAMN02144231, study PRJEB22623) | gut metagenome | biome: sheep rumen | host: Ovis aries | place: New Zealand | reverse complement strand
CCCCCCTCAAGATGAGATATCCCAAGACCCCTTAAAGACAATGAGGTTGATAGGACAGAGGTGGAAGTGCAGTAATGCATGGAGCTGACTGTTACTAATCGGTCGCACGCTTATCCTTGATATCGGTTCAGGGAAGACGGAATGGTGTTTGGATAAAGAATTTTGTATGCGGTTTTCAGGGTATGGTCAGTACTTGCAGAGCATAAAATATCCTAAATTTGTATTTGACAGATATGGGTATACGTGTTATAGTATGCGATGTGAGTTGAGAGACCCACCTGGTTATTCGCGGAAGTGGCGGAATTGGCAGACGCGCAGGCTTCAGGTGCCTGTGATCGTTCAGGTCATGTGGGTTCAAGTCCCATCTTCCGCAGAAAAGCTTTCTGAGCGATCAGAAAGCTTTTTCTTTGCCTTAAATCATCCGAAGGTCTACTTAGGAGGAGATCGAGCATGTCCCGACAGGATATCGATTCATACAGAGAGAGGGTAACACGCGGGCCGAACTGGAAAAAGATCATGGCGATTGTACTGTGCCTGCTGCTCGGCCTTGTCGCCGCAGGCAGTTTTGCCATCTATTTCTATGGACACAGCCTGATCAGCCTGGCAAACTTTGTAGCAGATGAAGATGTCATGCAGGTGGAGACACTTCCGGATGCTGCCTACGAAGAGACGGAGGCCATACTGGAAGGGACAGTTGTAAATGAATCGGAGCTGGATAATATCCATCTTCTCATGAGTAAGACGGAGAGTCTGGATACCATTCTCAACGAAGATGTTTATAATATTGTCCTCGCGGGTGTTGACCGCCGTGACAAGTCCTGGAACGGGAACGCGGACAGTGTGATGCTGGTTTCGATCAACGCCGAGAAGAAACGGGTCAGCATTATCTCCCTGATGCGCGATACTTATGTCAATGTGGCGGGACACGGCTATATGAAGCTGAACGCCTCCTATGCCTACGGCGCCGGTCCCCTGCTGGCGAAGACCATAAAAGAGAATTTCAGAATCGATGTGGAGCGCTACGGAGCCGTCGATTTCGAGGACATGGTAAAGATTGTGGATGCCCTCGGCGGCGTGGAGCTCACTCTCACGGATGAAGAGGTTGAGGTCGCCAACGGCTATATGATGGATATGTGCAATACCATGGAGATCCCCTATGAAGAGCATCTTCTTCCCGGCTGGGGAACCTACATGTGCGATGGAATCCAGGCCGTTGCCTATGCGAGAAACCGCTTCGTCGGAAATTCGGATTATTCCAGGACGCAGCGTCAGCGATATGTCATTTCCCAGATGGTGGAGCGGATCAAGACTCTCAGTTCCACAGAACTGATCGGTTTTGTGATAAAGGTGCTTCCGCTCATCACGCATAACATCCCGGAGGAGGAGATCTGGGATCTGGTTTCGGATGCGCCGAAGCTTCTCACCTACTCCTTTGTAACAGACCGCGTGCCTTATGACGGCATGTACGATATCATTACTGTTGACAGCCAGGGCATGCTGGTTCCCGACTGGGACGATACGATCCGTCAGATGCAGGAGACCATCTACGGAGACGGCATGACAAGCGGCAACGCGGACAATGACTCCGATTATGTAGAGGAGCAACGCACGCAGCTGACCGATGAATACATGAAGATGACCGGAGGGACCGGAGTTCTGTTCCCGGACGGATACGGTACATCAAAATACAGTGAGACCGAGGCTGCCTGAGAACAGCCGGAACTTATGAAGAGTCAGAAAACGCATCTGCAAAGAAGCAGATGCGTTTTTTAGCAGGAAGTATTAACAGAGGACTGCAAAGCAGCTTTACAGAAGCGGAATGCCGGCTTTTGCGCAGATCGCTTTTGTATCGGCGTCCCAGACACTGGCCTGGACCTCGCCGATATGGGCAGATCCCAGAATGAGCATGCAGAGTCTGCTCTGTCCGATTCCTCCGCCGATGGTATAGGGCAGTTCGCCTGCCAGGAGGGCTTTATGGAAGGGCAGCGTGCGCCGCTCATCGGCCCCGGCTTCGCGAAGCTGACTGTCAAGGCTTTCAGGGCTCACGCGGATCCCCATGCTGGACAGCTCATAACTGATATTCAGCGTATTGTTCCAGAAAAGAATGTCACCGTTCAGATCCCAGTCGTCATAGTCCGGCGCTCTGCCGTCATGGGGTTTCCCGGAGCGGAGTTTCTTCCCGATCTGCATAAGGAAGCTGGTTCCATTTTCTTTTACAAAGCGGTTTTCCCTCTCCTTCGGGGTGAGGTCAGGATACAGGTCTTCCAGCTCCTGGGAACTGATAAAGGTGACTTCCGGCGTATGGAGCGGAAGCTCATACAGGGCCGGGAACTGCGCGTGAAGGTTCATCTCGCAGGCGCAGACGGCGGATACGATGGCACGCACAGTCTGTTTCAGATAGTCGATGGTGCGGTCCTCCTTGCGGATCACCTTCTCCCAGTCCCACTGATCGACGTAGATCGAATGCAGGTTGTCCAGTTCCTCATCCCTGCGGATCGCGTTCATATCCGTATAGAGGCCTTTTCCGACGTGGAAATTGTAGTCCTTCAGGGCCTGGCGCTTCCATTTTGCCAGAGACTGTACGACCTGAGCCTCGGTTCCGGTATCCTTGATGTCAAATGTGACCTTTCGCTCATATCCGTTCAGGTCGTCATTCAGGCCTGTGGACGCTTCCAGAAAGAGGGGCGCGGAGACCCGGTGCAGCTGAAGGGTCGCGGCAAGCGTGTCAGCGAACTGTCTTTTGATGGTTCCGATCGCTTTCTGCGTGTCATACATGGACAGAAGAGGACGGTATCCATCGGGAATGATTGTGTGGCTCATTGTGTAAAACCTCTTTTCTTGCTAAAATAAAACATGGACAGAACAGATGATCAGCGGGCGGAAAAGCTCTGCACCGGAGCAGCTGCGTCTGAGCGCATGCTGCGCCGCATCTGTAACGCCAAGATTATCACATAAAAAGACTGGATTGTAAAGCGATGGCACAGGGCAGAAAAAAGAATCAGAATGATTCATACCACATTTTCCGGGACCAGCTGAAGGAGAGAAGCTTCTGCAGGGTCTATCTTTTTTTCGGAGAGGAAGCCTATCTGCTCAGGCAGAATATGAAGGAGCTGACTGCGGCCCTTATACCCGAAGGAGATACCATGAATCTGAATATTCACAAAGACGGAAGGATTTCTGCAGGGCAGCTGAAGGATGAGGCCATGTCCATGCCTTTTTTTTCTGACTACAGGATGATTCTGGCCGAGAATACCGGACTGTTTGCGCCGGGGGCGGATGAGGGAGAGACCGCTGCCATGCTCTCTTTTCTTCCGGAGATTCCCCAGACCAGCGTTCTTCTTTTCTCAGAGGACAAAGTTGATAAGCGGAGCCGCATGTACAAGGCCGTTCAGAAGAACGGGCTGGCGGTGGAATTTCTCCATCCGGATGCGGATACTTTAAGAAGATGGGTTCTTGGACGTTTCCGGAGAGAGAAGGTCAGCATTACGGGTACAGCCCTCGAGCATCTCCTGGAACTGACCGGGGATGATATGGTCCGGATCAGCTCCGAGACCGAGAAACTGATCGTCTATGCCGGAGAGGGGGGCGGCATTCAGATCCGGGACGTGGATGATCTGGTCAGCGCCAGGATTGAGGACCGTGTTTTTGATATGATCGAATCTGTGACGCGCAGAGAGCGGGGCAGGGTCCTTCGCCTCTACGGCGACCTGCTGCAGCTGAAGGAACGGCCTGAGCGGATTCTTGCCCTGATAAGCAGGCAGTACAATCTGCTGATGCTCACAAAAAGCATGATGGAGCGCGGCCGCGGCTACGCGCAGATCCAGGAGGCGCTGGGGCTGAAGTTTCCTTCCCTGGTCAGAAAGTATATGGATCAGGCGGGCGGGATCCGCGGGGAGGAACTGAGACAGGCGGTGGAGGACTGTGCCCGGACGGAAGAGCATATTAAGACAGGAAGGATCAGCGGGGAGCTGGGAGTGGAACTTCTGCTGGTGAAATACAGCAGCCCGCGCTGAACAGGCGGCCCTGAAAACAGGGGCTCCGGAAACAGGCGGCCCTGCAGGCAGGGGGCTACGAAAATGAGCAGCCCTGCAGGCAGGAGGGCTCCGGAAACAAGCGGCACTGCAGGCATGCAGCTTCGGAAACGAGCGGCTTTGCAGACAGGGGCCCCGGAAACGAGCGGCTCAGTAAGCAGGTGGCTCAGTAAGCAGGGGAATCCGGAAGCAACCGTCACACAGAGATAAAAAAGAGCACCGGGATGACGGTCCGGTGCTCTTTATCAATTACCTTATATATCGCTCGGATTACTGAATGCCGTTGACAGCCTTCGCAAGACGGGAAACCTTGCGGGAAGCGGTATTCTTCTTCAGAACGCCCTTCTTTGCGGCTTTGTCGATCACAGAAGTAGCATTCAGAAGCGCCTTTGCGGCTGCATCCTTGTCGGCTGCGTCGACAGCTGCGACAACTTTCTTGACAGCAGTCTTGACACCGGACTTGATGGCTTTGTTTCTTTCATTTCTGACCTTGCTCACCAGAACACGCTTCTTAGCGGATTTGATATTTGCCAAAACGTACACCTCCAGAATTATTCATAGTCTTATCAACTCTATATAATGAAGCGCGTGTCTGAAATACGGACACGGACGTTTCAGGCACACATACGAAAGTATTCTAATCCGGCAGGGAGAAAAAGTCAACATGAAAACTTGCTTATTTCATGGCGATACGTTAAACTGATTGCGGTTTACGGCCTGACGCCGGCTGTGCCGGTGAAAGGTGGATTACAGTCATCCGGAATATTGAGTCAGAGTACAGAACTTCGTTTTAGGAGGAGGAATGAGTTTGGCCGGAATTGAGGAAAGCAGGATCCGCAATTTCTGCATCATCGCGCATATTGATCATGGAAAGTCCACGCTGGCGGACCGGATCATAGAACAGACAGGACTGCTTACCAGCAGGGAGATGCAGAACCAGGTCCTTGACAATATGGATATAGAGCGGGAGCGGGGCATTACAATCAAGTCCCAGACCGTACGGATCATTTACCACAGCAAAAACGGGGAGGAGTATGTCTTCAATCTGATCGATACCCCGGGGCATGTGGATTTTAATTATGAAGTGTCCAGATCGCTCGCTGCCTGCGACGGGGCGGTGCTGGTGGTGGACGCGGCGCAGGGGATCGAAGCCCAGACCCTGGGCAATGTCTACCTGGCCCTGGATCATGACCTGGAGATTCTGCCGGTTATCAATAAGATCGATCTTCCCAGCGCGGATCCGGACAAGGTTGCGGCGGAGATCGAGGATGTGATCGGCCTGGACTGCGAGGACTGCCCGCGGATTTCCGCAAAGACCGGCCAGAACGTTGAGGATGTGCTGGAACAGATCTGCACGAAGCTTCCGGCGCCGACAGGAAGCGCCGAGGATCCGCTGAAAGCCCTTATTTTTGATTCCCTTTATGATCCCTACAGAGGCGTCATCGTCTTCGTCCGGATTTTCGACGGAGTTCTGAAGAAGGGAATGAAAGTCCGCATGATGGCAAAGCAGACGGAGGCGGAGGTGGTGGAAGTCGGCTATTTCGGCCCCGGACAGTTTATCCCCTGCGACAGCCTGGAAGCGGGCATGGTCGGTTACTTTACGGCATTTCTGAAAAATGTGAATGATACCCGCGTCGGCGATACGGTGACGGACGCGCAGCGCCCCTGCCCGGAGGCCATGCCCGGATATAAGAATCCCCTTCCGATGGTATACTGCGGCCTCTATCCGGCGGACAGCGCCCGCTATCAGGACCTGAGGGACGCGCTGGAAAAGCTCCAGCTCAATGATGCTTCCCTGCAGTTTGAGCCGGAGACCTCCGCCGCGCTTGGATTCGGTTTCCGCTGCGGATTTCTCGGGCTGCTCCATCTGGAGATCATCCAGGAGCGGCTGGAGCGGGAGTACAATCTTGACCTGGTTACCACGGCGCCCGGTGTTATCTATAAGGTGCATAAGACAAACGGGGAAGTCATAGACCTGACGAATCCGTCCAACCTTCCGGATCCTTCGGAGATTGAATATATGGAGGAGCCGATGGTCTCGGCCGAGATCATGGTGACCACCGAATATATCGGCCCCATCATGCAGCTGTGCCAGGAAAGACGCGGCATCTACCAGGAGACGGAATATATTGAATCGGACAGGGCCGTTCTCCGCTACGAGATGCCTCTGAACGAGATCATCTATGACTTTTTTGACGCGCTCAAGTCCCGCTCGCGCGGCTATGCTTCCTTCGACTATGAGCTGAAGGAGTATGTAAGGTCCGAACTGTGCAAGCTGGATATTCTGGTCAACAGGGAGCAGGTGGATGCGCTGTCCTTCATTGTATTTGAGGGAAATGCATATGAGCGCGGACGCCGTATGTGCGAGAAGCTGAAACAGGAGATTCCGAGGCAGCTGTTCGACATTCCGATCCAGGCGGCTGTAAACGGCAGGATCATCGCCCGCGAGACAGTGAAGGCGCTGCGCAAGGACGTCCTGGCCAAGTGCTACGGCGGCGACATCACCCGGAAAAAGAAACTGCTTGAAAAACAGAAGGAAGGCAAGAAGCGCATGCGTCAGGTCGGATCCGTGGAGATTCCCCAGAGAGCCTTCATGAGCGTGCTGAAGCTGGACGAAGAATAATAATATTCATCCGGCACTGTGTGAGCGGTGCAGGATTTCTGAGATCCGGCACCGTGTGAGCGGCGCCGGTTTTTCTCTGTGTGAAAGGCGGAAATGGCTGCCGTGCGTCCGCGCGCAATACTGCCGAAGCAGAATTGATTTCCGCCTCTGCCATACCGGGGCCGGACGGACCGGCCCCGGCACAGGAAGGAGGAAGGGCATCATGGAATCCAGTATACCTTTTCAGATCTATGTTCATATTCCCTTTTGCGTCAGGAAATGCAATTACTGTGATTTTCTGTCCTTCCCGGCCGCGGAGGAGGTTCAGAGGCAGTATTTTGACTGCCTGAAGCAGGAAATCCTCGGCTTTGAGGAGACAGAGGGGAAAGAGGTCGTCTCGGTCTTTTTCGGCGGAGGGACGCCTTCCCTGCCTGACCCCTCCCTGATCACGCAGACCCTGGATCTGATACGTTCCCGCTTCCACCTGGCGCCGGATGCCGAGATCACACTGGAATGCAACCCGGGAACGCTTTCCTCTGAAGATGCCTCCGGCGGGAACCGGGAGGCCGGGCCGGATTCCTGCGATAAGCTGATCCGCTATCGGGCAGCCGGAATCAACCGCCTGAGCATGGGGCTGCAGTCCGCTGACAACAGCCTGCTCAGGACGCTGGGCCGGATTCACAGCTTTGAACAGTTTGAGCGGGAATACCGGAAAGCCAGGCAGGCCGGCTTTGACAATATCAGCATCGATCTGATGTACGGACTTCCCGGTCAGACGATTGAGAGCTGGAACGAGACGCTGGACAGGGTGCTGGCCCTGGAAAACAGCCCGGAGCATATCTCCGCCTACAGCCTGATCATAGAGGAGGGAACGCCTTTCTATGAGCGTTACCACGAGGATGCGCAGCTGAAAAGCCTGGGGGAGAAACCGCTTTTTCTTCCATCTGAGGAGGAGGAGGGGCAGATGCTGCACGATCTGAAGGAAAAGCTGTTTTCCGCCGGCATGCACCGCTATGAGATATCCAATTATGCCCTGGACGGCTTCGAGAGCAGGCACAACAGCGGTTACTGGCTCCGGCGCCAGTATGCGGGCTTCGGCCTGGGCGCCTCCAGCCAGATCGGTTCCCTGCGCTACAAAAACACGGACGATCTCAGCCGCTATCTGGCAGCTGATTTTTCCAAAAGGGAGATGTTCGTCCTCTCCAGGGACAATGAGATTGAGGAGACCATGTTTCTCGGACTCAGGATGACGCGGGGAGTGGACCTTGAAGCATTTGAAAAAAAGTTCCGGGTGAGCGCTCTTACGGTGTACGCGGATGTGATCGCGCGCATGCGGGAAAACGGGCTGCTTGCGCTTGAGGACGGGAGGCTTTTCCTGACGGAGCGCGGAACAGACATAAGCAACCTGGTGATGTCGGAATTTCTCCTGGACTGAGAAAAGCGGATGCGCCGGGAGGCCGTGTTCGACGCCCATGGCAGACTTGGATTCTGTCAGCGGGCAAAGCGGATGCGGCGGGTGACCGTGAGAAATGGGATTGCATTTATACCCTTTTGTGATAGAATGATTTCTATAAAAACGATGTTGATCGATATGATGATTGCAGTATCAGAAGTCCGCCCGCAGGATAGTCATCCGGGGTATTGAATCAGGTTACAAGACCTCGCTTTTGGGAGAAGTATGAAACGACATTTATATGCAGCCATCCTGGCCGCCGTTCTGGCGATCCTGTTTCTGGCAGGCCTGGCTGTTTTTGTTTTCCTTGAGCACCGGCAACTGATGACCTCCGCGGGGGAGATCGTGAATCCCTTTGAATCGGATGAAGGGCTCGCGGCGGCCCTGAGAGGGAAGAATTCTTCATATGAGGAGGGTACGGAGCAGGAAAGCGCGGCAGAATCCGCTTCCCTGGACAGCCATGGCTCGAAGGCACTGGAATCTGCACGGTCACAGCTGCAGGAGGGCAGGGCCCACCGCATCCTGTTTGTGGGCGACTCCAGGACCCTCGGCTGCCGCGACGCGTTCGGCAAGAGCCCCCGGAAGGATGACTGCCTTTTTGTAGGCAGGGTAGGAGAGGGCTGCGCCTGGTTCCGGGAGGAGGGACTTGCGGAGATGGAGGATGCGATCGATGAAAACCCGGCTCTTCCGGTTGTCCTGAATTTCGGCGTCAATGACCCGGATCAGATCAGCCAGTACCTTGCTGTTTACACTGAGATGATTCAGCAGCATCCCGATACGGACTTCTATTTTCTTTCCGTGAACCCGGTGGAAGAGGAAAAGATGCCGGAAGAAGCGCTGGAACTTGTGAATAACGGGAATATCTCGCTGCTGAACGAAGCCCTGAAGGATGCCTGGCCGGACCGTTATCTGGATTCTTCGTCCATGCTTCTTAAGGATGGCTTTGAGACTGTCGACGGGATCCATTTTACGGAAAAAACCTATCTCGCGATTCATGACTTTGTGGTCAGGCAGCTGTTCTGATCAGGAACGGCACAATAAAAGATCTGTTTAAGAGCGCGCCCGCTGCGGCGCGCTCTTTTTCCCTGAAAAAAAGTTCATAAAAAAGTGTTGACAAAAAACAGGCATGGTTCTATTATAGTGCCATGGATGTTAGCACTCCAACACATTGAGTGCTAACAGAAGCGGAAGGAGGGACAGTGATGGAACTGGATGATCGCAAATGGACGATCTTAAAAGCAATCATCAAGACTTATCTGGAAACAGGCGAGCCGGTAGGGTCCAGGACCATCTCAAAGGATCCGAATCTGAACCTGAGTTCCGCTACGATCCGCAACGAGATGTCTGATCTGGAGGATATGGGGCTGATCATCCAGCCGCACACATCTTCCGGAAGAATTCCTTCCGACGCAGGCTACCGCCTGTATGTCGACCGGCTGATGGAGGAGAAGGAGGCGGAAGTCTCCCAGATGAAGCAGCTCATGATCACCCGGCAGGACAAGATGGAGCTTCTGCTTAAGCAGATTGTCCGTTTCCTGGCCGTGAACACGAACTACGCGACGATGATCACCAGCCCGCAGTACCACAGGATCAGGCTGAAGTTCATACAGCTGTCCATCGTGGACGAGGAGCAGATCCTGGCGACCGTGGTTGCGGAAGGAAATGTGGTGAAGAACCGCATTATCCGGATTCTGCACGGACTGCAGCGGGATCAGGTGCTTCAGCTGAATATCCTTCTCAACAGCAGGCTCAACGGGCTGACGATCGAGGAGATCAATCTCGCCACGATCCAGAAGCTGAAGGAGGAGGCAGGAATCAGTTCGGACCTGATCTCCCAGGTGCTGGACGCGGTTGCGGATGCCATTTCACAGGAGGAGGACATAGAAGTATATACGAGCGGTGCGACGAATATATTCAAGTATCCGGAGCTGTCCGCAGACACGGAGAAGGCCAGCGGCCTGATTGAAGCCTTTGAGGAGAAACATCCGCTCCTGTCTCTCATGGACGGGGGACCGGACGAGGAACACGCGATTCAGGTTTCGATCGGGAAGGAGCTGCAGAATGAGAACATGAAAGACTGCAGCGTAGTAACGGCCAGCTACGATCTGGGCGGAGGCATGCACGGACGGATCGGCATCGTCGGACCCAAGCGGATGGATTATGATAAAGTGGTGGGCATCCTGAAGAACCTGACCAGCCAGCTGGACAGTATCTATCACAGGGATGCGGAGGATCCCGGTCATTAGCGCCGGGCGGATAAGCGGAGGCTTGCATGACACAGGAAAAGGAACGGGTGAATGAGGATATGCCGGATCTGGATGAGAGAAAAAACAGAAATGAGCAGGATCCTGAGACCCTGAACAGGCAGGATGACCTGCAGGAGAATGCAGATGAGATGAATGCATCCGGGGCCGCGCAGCCGGAGGACGGTTCAGAGGGCGGTCAGCAGCAGGATGCGGCTGAGGAGAATGCGGCAGATGCCGGGGCTGCCGGAGAAGAAGCAGCAGAGGCGGAAAGCAGCCCGGAAGATCCTTCTGAAGCGGATCCGGAGGAAGATGTCCTGGAAGGGAACTTCCGGAAGGCAGATGAGAAGAAAGGCTTTTTCCGCAGAAAGAAAGACAAGAGGGATGAGAAGATAGAGGAACTGAGCGACCAGGTGCGGCGGCAGATGGCGGAGTTCGACAATTTCCGCAAGAGGACGGAGAAAGAAAAGTCCGCCATGTTTGAGACCGGCGCCAGGAGCGTGATTGAGAAGATTCTTCCGGTGGTGGACAACTTCGAGAGAGGACTCGCAGCCGCGGGGGACAACAGTGACGATCCTTTCGCCCAGGGCATGGAGAAGATCTACCGGCAGCTGATTCAGACGCTGGAACAGATCGGGGTGACGCCGATCGAGGCGGTCGGAAAAGAATTTGACCCCAATTTCCACAACGCCGTGATGCACTGCGAGGATGATT
>ODAI010476300.1_pt1 | contig 11044 bp, 8 predicted proteins | sample 1539321 | NCBI WGS metagenome assembly ODAI01 (sample SAMN02144231, study PRJEB22623) | gut metagenome | biome: sheep rumen | host: Ovis aries | place: New Zealand | reverse complement strand
GTGAGTTCATGCTTCTTGATACGTCCGGTTTCGTAGTCCTCCACAGATGCGGCGACCATCAGTCCGAATTGCGTTTTGTCATGCCATGTCTGGGCATAGACATAGTAACATTCGTCCGGGTCTTGCAGCAGCCATCCGTTCTGTTTGAAGAGAGCGTATTGACGGGTCGCTTCCTGATAGACTCGCTCGTCGTATTCGCTGGTTCCAACAGGGAAGTTAATCTCCGGCTTGTTGATATGATATAGACTCATGGGCAGTCCTTGTGCTTCAGCGCGAGCCTCTTCAGACGAAAGGACATCGTATGGGCGGGCACTGACAATGGCTGCCATTTGTTTAGGAGGACGTATGCCTCGGAATGCTTTTACCTTTACCATATGGAAATGCAATTATTTGGTTTGCTGTTGGGGTTGCTGGGATATTGCAGATGCCTGCGGTTTGCCCATGACACATGTACCGTTGAATACCGCATTGGGTTCAACGATAAGCACTTGTGTGTTTACCTCCGCCTGGATCTTCGCGGTCGAACGGAGTGCCAAAGTCTGCTTAACTTCAATCTTGCCCTCCAGTTTGCCCTGCACATCCGAGTTTTGGCAAACGATATTTCCCTTGATATATCCTTGTTCGCCAATGATGACTTTTCCGTTGCATTTGACTTCTCCTTCGATGGTTCCGTCAATACGGATGTCGGAATCGGCGATAACCGTACCGATTATTTTGCTTCCGGCAGTCAGTGAGTTATACATAGAGCCGGAGGATTGTTGTTGTGGTGTAGCCATATTTGTATTATTGTTCTGTTTGAAAGAATTAAACATAGCAGTTCATTTTTTTTAGAATGGAGGAGTAGGCGCGTCCGGTGGAGAAACCAGATTGTCGTTAATCGGGCTGGCATATCCATATCCGTCATTGCTTGCTACTACACGTGATTGATAAGAGGAGAACGAGTTGGCGTTGTACCCTTGGATGATATCGTCATCGTTGTCGAACTTGGCATAGATGTTCTCGAACCTCAGTTTGACATCCGTGGTGGCACCGTTACGGTGCTTGGCGATGATGATATGTCCTTTTCCCACTTCGGAAGGGTCATATCCCTCGGACCGCTCCCCTTGCCGGTAGAAATAGTCATACCTGTGGATGAAACATACCATATCGGCATCCTGCTCGATGGCACCGGACTCACGCAAGTCGCTGAGTTGCGGCACTTTGCCTTCCACTCCGGCGCGTCCTTCGAGCGAACGGTTGAGCTGTGAAAGAGCGATGATGGGTATGTCAAGTTCTTTGGCGAGCCCCTTCAGTGAGCGTGAGATGGTGGACACCTCTATTTCACGGGATTGCATTTTCTGCCCGGCGGACATCAGTTGCAAATAGTCGATGATGATGCACTCCACCCCTTTCTCGCGAACCAGACGGCGCGCTTTGGAACGGAGTTCGAAGATTGACAGTCCCGGCGTATCATCGATATAGATAGGCGCCCGCTGCAACTGCGGAATGTTCTGGTCGAGAGCGGACCAATCTTCGCGTGAGAGGTTGCCGGAGCGCAGTTTGGAACCCTCGATAGAGCATACGTTCATGATGAGACGGTTCACCAACTGGATGTTGGACATCTCCAAGGAAAAGATTGCCACCGGATGGTTCATCACGCCCATGTTCTTCGCCATGGAGAGGACGAAGGCTGTTTTACCCATGGCAGGACGTGCGGCGATGATGATAAGGTCGGAACGTTGCCATCCCGCCGTCACTTTGTCCAATTTCTCGAATCCTGAAGGAACGCCGGTGATACCACTGCTATCCTTGCTTGACTGTTTTTTGAGGCGCTCGATGGCATCGGAGATAATATCGTTGACGCCGCGCACATCCTTCTTTTGGGAGTACTGCGCAATCTCGAAAATCCGCCCTTCGGCATCGTTCATCAGTTCTTCGACATCGGTGGTCTCATCGTAGGCTTCTTCGGCAATATGGAGTCCCATGGAGATGAGTTGCCGTGCCAGTGATTTTTGCGAGATAATGTTGGCATGCGCCTCGATATGTGCGGCAGACGCCACGTCAATCGTAAGTTGTGCAATGAAGTCCGCCCCTCCGGCTTGCTCCAGTTTCCCTTTGCTTTTCAGGTGCTCTGTAACCGTGAGAAAATCGATGGGGTTGCTGTTTTGCGCCAGTTCGGTAATCGCCTCGAAAATCAGTTGGTGTTTGGGCTCGTAGAAGGACGCGGGTTTGAGTATCTCGGCTATTTCGCCGTACACATTAGGCTCAATGAGCAGTCCTCCCAGCACGTACCTTTCCACCTCGACAGCTTGCGGTTGCCGTTTGCCGACAAGTTCATCGGTTGTGGGTTGTATTTTTGGTTTATTGGCTGGCATGTTAATTTTTGTTGTTGTATATATCCAATAAGTCGTGCGCGGCAACAAAAGAAGAGACTTTGTTCTGCAGCACTTTTTCTTCTGTCCGTTCCAGCAGTTGTTCTATGCGCGGGTCGTGGTAGAACGAGTCCAATAGTTTTTGATTGATAGTCTCGTACATCCAGTACTTGGACTGCTCGGTCCGCTTGCGGCGGAAATAGCCGTTACGCTTGGTAAAGAGCATGTAGTCTTCAATCATTTTCCAGACATCGTCGATTCCATTGCCTTCGACAGCAGAACAAGTGACAGCCGTTGGTTTCCATCCTGATTCGTGAGGCGGGAACAGAGCGAGGGCGTTTTTGAAATGGATACGTGCCACGCGCGCTTTCTCGATGTTGCTTCCGTCACATTTGTTGATGGCGATACCATCCGCCATCTCCATGATACCTCGCTTGATTCCCTGCAGTTCGTCGCCGGTGCCGGTAACCTGCAAAAGCAGGAAGAAATCGACCATAGAGTGTGCTGCCGTTTCGGATTGTCCGACGCCGACGGTCTCCACAAAAATGGTGCTGAATCCTGCCGCTTCACATAGAACAATCGTCTCACGCGTCTTGCGTGCAACGCCACCGAGCGAGCCTGCCGATGGGCTGGGACGGATAAATGCGTTGGGTTGTGAAGATAGTTCCATCATTCGGGTCTTGTCGCCCAGAATAGAGCCTTTGGAGCGCTCGGAGGAGGGGTCGATGGCCAGTACTGCCAGTTTTTTGCCCTCCTTGCACAGCTTGGTTCCAAGTGCTTCTATGAACGTGGATTTTCCTGCTCCCGGAACTCCCGTAATGCCGACTCTGACAGCATTGCCGGAGTAGGGGAGACAGCCCTCTATCACCTTTTGTGCAATAAGTTGGTCAGAGGGCAGGTTGCTCTCCACAAGTGTGACGGCCTGCGAGAGAACGGTAATATCTCCGGAAAGGATACCGTCAATGTATGCCTGCGCATTCAGCCTGGGCTGACGCATCTTGGGACGGAAATAAGGGTTGATGGCAGGTGGTTGTTCTACGCCTGCATTGACTTGCAACCCTGTATATTCCGCATCGTTTTCGGGATGATGATGTTGGTCCACTTCTCTAATTTGTTATGGTTTATGTTATGTTTATCTCTCGGTCATCTCTCGGTCATCTCTCGGTTCCCGTCTCAGGGAAGTTTGCATGTCTGCCGAGACCATTCCCTTACTTAACCGTCCACGTAATTGTAATGCGTGTATGCGGTTTTGCAGGATCGTTGGAGATTACCTCGATTTGTTTGCGGAAAGTTCCCACTTCCTGTCCGGCTGTTACCTGCACTTTTACGTCTTGCGACTTGCCGGACTTGATGGCCTGCCTGGGTGTGTTCACCTTGATATTCTTGGCACTGCAACGAATCGTGCGGATGTTGAGTGGATTGACACCTACGTTTTTCAGCGAGATGTTTTTGCTGAGTTTGGAGCCGGCAGCAATGGTGCCAAGATTCAAATCAAGCGTAGAAACCTCCATGATAGGAGCGGTTTTCTTGTCCACATCCGAGAAATCCTCTTCAATCGTGTAACTGAGCGTGACCTTGTAGTCGTCTGTGAGCATACGTTTGCCATCGACAACCAAGTAGATATAGGAGTTCTCCAAGCCCCACACTTTCGCCTTGCTGCCATCGATATTAACATGCAGCTGTCCTACCTGTTTGGGCTTGACAGTGGTGAGCGTAGCCTGCGCGTCAATCCACGGCTGTTTGTCACTGAAAAGCACTTCTACGGTGATGTCCTTGTCGGAATTGTTGGTGTATTCAATCGTCTTGGTGATGTTCTTGGTGTTGAGGATGGAGCCGTAAGTGAGGATGCGGGTGTTGGCTGCGAGTGCCTCACCCATCTTCTGCGGAAAACGATTTATACTCTGCTGTGTTTTGGGAATCACCTCGCCGCGGATAGTCAATTTTGTCGTAGGATTGGATGCATTGGAGGTGATAGTAATGGTTTTTTGGAACTTGCCGGGTCGTCCATTAGGGTTGTATGTAACGGTGATGTCGCCTGTTTGCCCGGGCTCAACGGGAGTTTTTGTCCATGTAGGGGTCGTGCACCCGCATGACGCGCGCACATTAGAAAGGACAAGGGGTGCCATACCTTCGTTTTTGAATGTGAAGATGGTTGTCACGCGTCCGTCCGCCTCGTTGATTTGTCCGAAGTTATGTTCCGTTTTTTCAAAAGTGATAACAGGTTGTTGTGCGAATGCCAGCGTGCAAACCGCCAACACTACTGTTGCTAAAAAAGTACGTTTCATATTGTTATATTGTTATAGTTATTAGTTTTGTTCGTGATTAACTCGTTGTGCCTCATTTACTTCTTCAATCTTCCGGAGGGCGGCGCATAGGTCCTCCACCTCCTTGGTGTTATGGGTGAATATGCGCATCGTTCCCTCGAAGATACCGTCCTTGGCGGAAAGGTCGATGCGTCCCATATTGAGGTTGAACTCTTGGGATATCACCCTAAGTATTTCAATAACCATGCCAACCTTGTCAATACCTTGAATGGAAATGGTGCATGGGAAAGTGTGCTTGTCGGTTACGTTCCAGTCAGCGGCATAAAGTGAGCGCCCATACTTGACTTTGAGTGCATCGGCTTCGGGACAGTCGCGTTTATGGATAATGATAGCGCCATCCTCGTTCATGTACCCCAATACATCATCGCCCGGGATTGGCTGACAGCATGGGGCAATAATATGTTCGTTTCCTATAGTATCGTCGGTAATGGTAACATGCTTGCTATGAGGCAGATAGCGCAACGGATTCCACTTGCTGTATTCCTTCTTTTCTACTTTCTTTTTCGGCTCGGTGGGAAGCAGTCCGTCTTTGCGCAAGCGGCGTTTGAGGCATTCCTGCGCTTTGGCGGTAGTGGCCCATTGCAGCCATTCAGGTTGGGGTGTTTGCAAGTGCGATGTCAGCACTTCCACCTGGTCGCCGCCTTGCAGCACATACGACAATGGTTCCAATTTGTGGTTCACCTTGGCACCAATACAATGTTCGCCCAGGTCGGTGTGCAACATGTAGGCAAAGTCGAGCGCAGTGGCACCCAGCGGCATGACCTTGATTTCGCCATGAGGCGTGAATACGAACACTTCGTCTGCGAACAGATTGAGTTTGAACGTATCCATGAAATCGATGGCATCTTGTTGGGGGTTCTTGAGCATCTCCTGGATGGCACGAATCCATTTGTCCAGCTCGGTCTCGTCCTCAAATCCGGTTTTGTATCGCCAATGCGCCGCCAATCCGCGCTCGGCTATCTCGTGCATGCGTTCGGTACGAATCTGCACCTCCACCCATTCACCGTCTTGGGTCATAAGGGTAACATGCAGTGCCTCGTATCCATTGGCTTTCGGCGTACTAATCCAATCCCTGATCCGCTCGGGATGCGGTTTGTAGAATTGGGTCAGTGCCGAGTATATCATCCAACACTGGTCCTTTTCAGACATGTCAGGTTTAGGCTTGAAGACGATGCGTACGGCAAGCAAATCATACACTCCTTCAAAAGGAATATTCTTGGTTTGCATCTTTTTCCAGATGCTATATACCGACTTGATGCGTGCTTCGAGCGTGAACTCATAACCCATGCCGGTCAGTTTCCGTCTGACAGGAGCAGCGAACTTCTCGAACGTCTCCATTTGGATATTCTTGTCCGCTTGCAGTTTCTGCTCGATTTGTGCATAGGTCTCCGGATGCTCGTATTTGAACGCCAGATTCTCCAGTTCAGTCTTGATGGGAAACAGACCGAGACGGTGTGCCAACGGAGCGTAAATGTATAGTGTTTCGCCGGCAATTTTGTACTGTTTCTCAACTGGTTGTGCCTCCAGTGTCCGCATATTGTGAAGACGGTCTGCAATCTTGATAAGAATCACGCGGATATCCTCTGACATCGTGAGAATCAGTTTCCTGAAGTTCTCTGCCTGCATGGAAGCCTGTTCACCGAAAACTCCGCCGGAAATCTTGGTCAGTCCCTCGACGATAGAGGCTATTTTGGTACCGAAACGCTGCTCAATATCCTCCACTGTATAGTCGGTATCTTCCACTACATCGTGGAGTAGGGCGGCACAAATAGATGTTGAACCCAAGCCCATTTCCGACACGACGATATGTGCAACGGCAAGCGGGTGCATGATATAAGGCTCGCCCGAACGCCTGCGAATACCGGCGTGCGCTTGTTTGGCGAACTCGAACGTCTCCTTGATCAAATCCACCTTTTGACGGTGCGGCGTCTTGCTATAATCTTCCAGCAGCGATTCAAATTCGGTTTGAATCATCAACTCGTCCTGCGCAGGGTCAAAATTGTTTGTCTTGTTCATAATATGCAAAATTAGCCAATTTGGTGCAAAGTTACTGCTTTTTTTTGACATGACCAAAAAAAAATGACTTTTTTTTCAAATAACTGCGTTTTTGTTTGCATATATCAAAAAAAAGTAGTATCTTTGCACTCAATTTGATAATTTGACTTATTGTGCGTATTAGGCACTTTAACATACTAATTTGAAAACCAAATGAATTGGAAACAATATATATTGTTCGCGGTCTTTTTCATCGCTCTGCCGGTGTCCGCGCAAAAGAATGGTTCTGTTCAAAAAACGAAGCCCTTTACCGTAGTCATTGACGCCGGTCACGGAGGACATGATTCCGGTGCCGTGGGTAAAATCACGCAGGAAAAAAAACTGAATCTCGATGTCAGTCTGCTTGTGGGGAAAATGATAGAAGACGAATACCCCGATGTGAAAGTGTGCTACACGCGCAAGACCGATGTATTCCTGACCTTGCAGGAGCGCGCTAATTTTGTTAACAAAAACAGTGCCGACCTGTTTATCTGCATTCATACCAATGCCTCGGAATCTTCTGCAGCAATTGGTGCCGAGACGTTTGTGCTGGGTATCGATAAAATGGCAAGCAACCTGAGTGTTGCGATGCGTGAGAATGCCGTGATGCTGCTCGAGGACAACTACGAGACCACCTACCAAGGCTTTGATCCGAATAGTGTGGAGTCCTACATCATGTTTGAACTGATGCAGGACCAATATATCGACCAAAGTCTGCAGTTCGCTACGCTTGTACAGCAACAGTTCAGCGGCTCGCTCAAGCGCGCAGACCGTGGTGTCAGGCAGGCAGGATTCTGGGTGTTGCATAAAAGTGCATGTCCCAGCGTGCTTATCGAGATGGGTTTTATCTCGAACCACGATGAAGAAATTTACTTGGCATCCGTTGCCGGAAAGCAGCAGATTGCCACTGCCATCTACAACGCTTTTGTGGGCTACAAGAATGCCTACGACAAGAAAAACGACAATTTCGCCCAGTCTGCTCCCAAAGAATTGAAGTCCTATAATCAGCCCAAAACGGAGGGAAAAAAGGCTGAAAAACACGAGTCAACTCCCGATTCGGCACAAGTAGCGAAGAATGAAGAGATTGCACCATCTGATACAGACAAAAATGTCCATACATTTTTCGAACGGCCTGCTTACCCTCTCCATACCCCCTCCGAACCTGCTCAAGACACCAAAAAGCCCGTTTATTCGGTACAGATATTTGCCACAAGCAAGGTGCTGAAGAGCAGTGACCCCACCTTCAAGGGCTTGAAAGGATGCAAATATATCAAAGATGGTAATTTCTACAAATATAGGTATGGTGAAGTGACCGATTACAACGAGGCGCTTCAGTTACAGAAACAAGTGAGAACCAAGTTCCCCGATTGCTTTATCGTGGCGTTTCTGGACGGAAAACAGATACTTGTGAAAGAGGCCAGAAAAATGTAACGTTCAAATGGAAGAAAATACATGGATATGAAACATAAAAAGGAAATAATCGTGGCAGTGCTTGCCATCATTGCTTTGTTTTTGCTCTATTTTGGATTCAATTTCTTGAAGGGCGTAAACATCTTCAACAAAACCAACTCTTATGTGGTGAAATATGAAAAGATGAACGGACTTGTGGAGCAGGGACCGGTGTATATCAAGGGCTTCAAGGTGGGACAAGTGGACAAGATTATCTATGATTTCACTCAATCCGAGTCTTTCACCGTTCATTTCTCCATCAACGATGATATCCGCCTGCCAAAGGGCACGGAAGTAGTACTGATTCCGGACGGTTTGATTAGTGGCGAAGCATTGGAGCTGAACCTGCCTGTTGATAGCATAACTGCATGGTATTCAGAGGGTGATACGCTTCCTACTTCCATCACGCCGGGAATGTTGAGCGCTGTCGCTGAAGCGGTGTTATCTCAGATCAATCCGATTCTGTCCAGTATTGACTCGGTTGTGAACGTGCTGCAAGAAACCGTCTCCAAACAGCAACTGCAGCAGATTATCGACAACGTGGACGGCACCATGGCAAATGTGAACGCCATCACACGCAAAGCCGACAGGATGATGGACAGACAGTTACCGCAACTGCTTGACACAATCCAACTAGCGATGAACGACATACATCGCATTACTGACAATCTGTCACAAGCCGACCTGAAGGCTACTATTGCGCGCGTGGACGGCGCTGTCGATGAGGTGAAGGCACTTATTGCCGCTGCCAATTCCGAGGACGGAACACTCGGCAAACTACTCAATGACAAAGCTCTTTACGAGGATATTGACAATACCGTCAAATCTGCTGACAGCCTGCTGATTGACCTGAAAGCTAATCCGAAAAAGTACGTTCACTTCTCACTCTTCGGAGGAAACAAAGACAAAGAAAAGCACGAAAAGAAATAATGGAAAACAACGCCTCAAAATATTGGGACAAATGTAAAACTCTGCTCAAAGAAGAACTGACCGATTCTGCCTACAGGACTTGGTTTTCCGGAATTATTCCTCTTCGCTTTGAGAATGGCATACTCCTTTTACAGGTGCAAAGTCAGTTCGTAGTAGAGTATATTGAGGAAAACTACAGCCGCTTGCTCGGCAATGTGCTCTTCCGTGTATGCGGACCCGGCACCAGGTTGGAATACCGTATCCCTATTGATAGTACTTCCGGTATTGGAATAACCACATATAGCCAAGGGGTGGAAAAAGAGAAGTTGCTGCAGGGACGCCCGCCTCAACAGCCTAATCCACGCCTGCAAATGCAAGAACCCCAACTCCCGCCTTTGGACAGCCGTTTGAACACGATGCAAACGTTCGATAGTTTTGTTCAGGGCGAGGTGAATCGTATGGTCCGCACCGTGGCAATTGCAGTGGCTCGCGACCCGGGAAAAACAGCATTCAACCCCCTCTTCGTGTACGGAGGTTCAGGGGTCGGAAAAACCCACCTGCTCAATGCCATTGGCAATCAAGTGAAGGCACAATATCCGCAGAAACGGGTGCTTTACCTTTCTGCAAACGACTTCAAGATGCAATACATGTCTGCCGCTAATCCGCAGAACAATGATGTGGCGAACTTCATCAATTTCTATCAGACGATAGATGTGTTGCTGATGGATGATATTCAGTTTATTACCCGATTGGAGAAAACGCAGGAGGTGTTCTTCCATATCTTCAATCACCTGCACCAATCAGGTAAGCAAATTGTGCTCGCTTCGGATAAATCGCCACTGGAAATCAAAGATGTGGACGACAGGCTGATTACTCGTTTCAAATGGGGCTTCTCCGGCGAATTGCGTCGCCCTGACTTTTCTCTCAGGCGGGATATCCTCAAAAACAAAGTAAATCGTGACGGCGTGAATATTAGCGAAGAGATAATTGACTTCATTGCAAAGAACGTTCGCAATAACGTGCGCGATTTGGAAGGGGTGTTGGCATCACTGTTGGCATACTCAACGCTAACGGACGAACAGATTAGTTTGGAGTTGGCGGAACGGGTTGTCAGTCAGATTGTGGATGTTACCGTCGCAACGCTGACGGTGAACAATATCATGGATGCTGTTTGTGAGGAGTTCAATGTCACCTCGGAACAACTGCTGTCAAGTGCACGTTCTAAAGAAGTGGCACAGGCAAGGCAGGTGGCGATGTACTTGACTAAAATTTTGCTCGACAAACCCTTGATTGAGATTGGCAACTGCTTCGGTGGAAGAACGCACGCTACTGTACTGCATGCCATTGCTTGTGTTAAAGACCAAATGTCTGTGGATCCTGTCTTCGAACGTCAAGTGAAGCGGCTGGAAAGTCGCTTAGTTAAATAGTGTAGTTTGAAACTCGGTTAGTTAATTAAGTATGGAAGAACATAAATATATCGTTTCGGCGCGTAAGTACAGGCCTTCCGCATTCGAGTCTGTAGTGGGGCAAAAAGCACTTACAGAGACCCTGCGAAATGCCATTCGCTCGAACCATCTCGCGCATGCTTACCTGTTCTGCGGACCGCGTGGCGTGGGTAAGACTACTTGCGCACGCATTTTTGCGAAAACAATCAACTGCCTTGCGCCAACGGAAGATCACGATGCTTGCAACCAATGTGAGTCTTGCGTCGCTTTCAATGAACAACGGTCTTTTAATATCCGTGAACTGGATGCCGCCAGCAACAACTCGGTGGATGACATCCGCGCCCTGATTGACGAAGTGCGCATTCCGCCTCAGATTGGCAAGTACAAAGTGTACATCATCGACGAAGTACATATGCTGTCGGCAGGGGCTTTCAATGCGTTGCTGAAAACATTGGAAGAACCGCCTTCATATGCCATTTTTATTCTCGCTACGACGGAAAAGCACAAAGTGCTTCCCACCATCTTGAGCCGC
>ODAI010153232.1_pt1 | contig 11044 bp, 8 predicted proteins | sample 1539321 | NCBI WGS metagenome assembly ODAI01 (sample SAMN02144231, study PRJEB22623) | gut metagenome | biome: sheep rumen | host: Ovis aries | place: New Zealand | reverse complement strand
GCCGTCCAGCTTTTCGTCAGATTGCCTAAATTCGACGCAGGCTTGCTGACGCAAGTCAAGGAGAATTTGGGTAATATGACGGAAAGCTGGCAAGCAGATGATGTGCAGAGGCGTTAGCCGCGGGTCGTGCGGTGTTGCCTTTATTTCACTCTGATTGAGCTAACGGCGCTGTAGTTGCCGTACCGGGTATTGTTCTGCGCGGTGAACGACCGCACCTTAACATACCAGGTCTCGCCGGAGGCCGGGACTCTTGAGAAGCCCTCGGAGGTATCGTTCAGATCAAAGGTCGTCCAGGAGTGAACGTCCTTTTCAAAATTCTTATCCTTGGAGTAAAGCACTTGATAGCCGCTTGCCTGTGTATCCTTGTTCCAATAGATGCGGAACAGGCCTCTTGAGGAGGTTATCCTGTTTATCGTCTGCTTTGCGGGCTTGACCACAAAGCTCTTTGTCCATGTGCCTGTCACATTCGAGGTCAGCGGAGCAAGTGTCAGCTTTGCCTTGCCTACCTTTATATTGGAGCTGCAGGTCACCTTGAAATCCGAGGCGGGTATCACTGTGCCGTCCTTGAAGGTAAAGCTCACCTTGGGGGTTATTGCTTTCCCGGTGTAGGTATATGAAGCATAGGGAATGGAAAGCTTTGCATAGGAGGAGGTCACATTCAGCGGCTTCACCGTAAATTTCTTTGTCGCGGTGCCGGCATATCTGCCCTTGCCCTTTACTGTTATGACTGCTGTTCCGACGTTTGTATTATTGGAGTAGGAAACGGTATAGTCGGTCCCCTTTACCAGCTTTGTGCTGCCGTATTTTACCGTTACGGTCGGCTTGATGCCGCGGCCGCGGTAGGTGTAGGAGGAATAGGGTATAGTCACGGTGCAGTCGGCGATCGAGGGAACAACATTGACGGTCACGGACTTACTCTTTCCGCCGCAGGAGGCTGTTACGGTCGCGGTGCCGATGCTCTTCGCAGTGACTCTGCCGTACTTATCCACTGTGGCAACTGTGGTATTTGAGGACTTCCACGATGCGTCATACAGCAGCACCCGCATATCCTCTTTGCCGTTCTGTCCAAGGAAGCCGGTCAGCTCAAGCTGTGCCGTTTCGCCCTTCAAGAGGCTGCTGCCGCCCTTTATAAAGGAAAGGGATGCGCTTACAAGCTCGTTCTTCTTCACCTCAACGGGAACATAGCAGTCCTTCAGCGAGCTGCTCTGCTTGGTGGATGTGCCTGCAGAAGCGCTGAAGCGTCCGCAGACGGATGCCCAGCCGTACTTGTTGAAAAAGCAGCCCAGTCCCACATAGGTATAGCTGGGACTTATCATGGAGGTATAATGCCCGGTGACGGCGCCGGTCTGTTTTACCCAGTCGTCCTTTTCGCTGTAGAACATATCCAGTCCGCTGACCATATCGCTGGTCCAAGCTATGACCTCTGACCAGCCGGTCTCGTACAGACCGACATCAGCGGAAAAGCAGCTCTCTCCGTTTGGACGGCCGTGGGAGAAGTAATAGGTCGCCTCGGCCGACCTTAATCTTGCGACCTGCTCAAGGTCATAGCTCCACTTGATAGGCACATAATCGCTTTTGGTCAGCCGTCTGCCGGGGTCTCTGGGGTCGGGCACGCCCTCGGTGCAGGCCTCGAGCCTAAAGGTGTTTATCCTATCCAGTGCCTGCTTGACCGCAGCGTTGTAATCGCCCTCAAAGGCCACGTTGATGCAGCTGCTGTCGGCCTTGTGTTCATATGACGAGATGAAATTCGACCTCTCGTCAAAGGCGGCGCTGCACACTGCGCCCGCAGCAGCCGCGCAGACCGCCGCCGACGCCGCTGCTGACAGCTTGAGAATGATCTTTCTTATCCTGTTCATCCTGCACTCCCCTGTCGGTCAGTAAACCTTATAATATCTTGTCATTCTGGTCTTGAATATCCTTATGACCGCGCTTGCCGCCGCAGCGCACAGTGTGAGTGCAGCTATGATCGCTGCGATTCTAAGAAATACTTTCATGCAAACATCTCCTGCCGTTTTATTTTACTGTTATAACGCTTACTGCGCTGTAATTTCCGTAGCGTGTATTGTTCTGCTCGGTGAAGGAGCGCACCTTTACATACCATGTCTCGCCGGACACAGGCACCTTTGAGAAGTTCTCGGTCAGATCCTCAAGATCCTTCGAGGTGTAGCTGTGTACATCGGCCGAAAAGTCCTTGGTCTTGCTGTAAAGCACTTGATATCCCGAAGCGCCCTCTGTAGCCTTTTCCCATTTCAGTCTGAACGCACCCTTGGTGGTGGTTATGGAAACGATCCTGTTCTTTGCGGGCTTGACCACGAAGCTGCGGGTCATTGTCCCGGTAAGGTTGGAGGATCTGGCCGTTACTGTTATCTTTGCCTTGCCGACCTTTACATTGTCGCCGTAGATCACAGTATATTCCGACGCAGGTATCAGCGAGCCGTCCTTGAACTTCACCTTGACTGCCGGAGTTATCTCCTTGCCGGTAAAGGTATAGGAGGCATAGGGGATAGTCACCTTGGCATAGGAGGAATCAACGTTCAGCGGCTTTACCTTAAAGGTCTTTTCGGCGGTGCCGGAATACTTGCCGATGCCCTTTACGGTGATCTTGGCGGTGCCGACGTTCACGTTGTCGGAATACTCCACCGTGAAGTCCGTATCCTTCACCAGCTTTGTGCCGCTGAATTTAACGGTGACAGTGGGCTTTATGCCCCGTCCCCGATAGGTATAGGAGGAATAGGGGATAGTTATGCTGCATTCGTTCATACCGGGCTTTACAGTTACCTTAAAGCCCACAGAGTCGCTGGTGCCCTCGGCTGTGATGCGGGCAGTTCCCGACTTGACGGCGCTGACCCTGCCGTACTTATCCACCGTGGCAACATCAGTATTGTCAGATGTCCACTTTGCGTCATAGAGGATGACATCAGACTTCCACACTGTTTCGGTCGAGCCGTTTTTATAGGTAAAGCCGGCGGTGCCTCTAAGCTCAAACACCGAGGACTCCTCCGAAGGGATAGTCTTGGTGCCGCTGACGGCCTGTATCCTTACGCCGCTGAAATTATCCTCGGGTATCTGCACCGGGACGATGCAGCTCTCAACAGCCTTGCCCTTGGTGCCGTCGAGATTTGCCTCCGACCTGCCGAAGCGCAGACACAGAGCGGTGGAATAGCCTGTAGTGTCAGAGGTCTTGAAGCAGCCGATGCCGAGATATCTGTTGGCCGGGTTTATGATCTGGGTATAATGCCCCGTGACTGTGCCGGACTTCTGATTTACCCAATCTGATTTCTCCTTCAAGAACTGGTCTATGCCGCTCGTGACCGAGCCGCTGTTGTTCCACGCAAGGCTTTCCGCTTGATAAGCAAATTCCGACTCTGTTTTAAGCGAAAAGCAGCTTTCGCCGTTGGGGCGGGTGTGGCCGTAGATAAGCACGGCCTCGGCGGAACGAAGTCTTGCCAGCTCCTCCAGCTCGGAGGAATACTGAACGGGAACGAAATCGTTGAGCGTCAGCTTTTTGGCGGGATCGTTGGGATCCGGCGCGCCCTCCTTGCAGGCCTCGTACCTTGCAGAATTTATCTTTGCCAGAGCGTTGTCGGCATCGGTGACATAGCCGCCTCTGACTCCCACTGTTATCATGCCCTCTGCAGCCGGCTGTTCATACTCCGTAAGGATAACGGTATCGGCATCAAGCGCCGCCGAGCCCACAGCTCCTGCTGCCGCTGCCACAACAGCAGCCGCAAATCCGATCAGCAGTCTTCCTGCCTTTTTTGTTCCAAGCATTATGCATTCTCCTCTCTGTAACGTATCTGATAAACATACCATACAATTATTATATCATACTCCGCCGGATTTTTCAACAGTTTACAAAAGAAAAATCCCAATTCAAATACAATTGACAGTTGATAATGAAAGGAGCGCCCGAATGGGCAGCCGTGTGCCAAGGGCGCAAGCCTTCATTATCAACTGTCAACTATCCATTATCAACTGTCATCTGTCAGCTGCAAAGGGTCCTCGAAGTATTCAAGGATATCCCCCGGCTGGCAGTTCAGCGCCTTGCAGATAGCATTTAGGGTCGAGAACCTTACTGCCGACACCTTGCCGGTCTTGAGCTTGGAAAGATTCACGTTGCTTACCCCCACACGCTCGCTAAGCTCGTTTAGGCTGATCTTGCGGTCTGCCATAACGCGGTCAAGCCTTAGTATTATCGCCATGCTGCCACCGCCTTAAAGGGTCTCGTCCGACTCCTGCTGGAGCAGGCAGCCGTAGCGGAACACAGCGGTCATAGCGAACATGAAGCCCGACAGGAACAGCGGCGCCAGCATGACCGTCAGACCGCTTTCTTCGATAACTGTTTTATATGACAGCTCCGACAGCGGCACCGGCAGGGTCAGAGCGTAGAAGATAAAGCCCACAAAGCTGGGCACCACCGCCGACACGAGCAGCAGCAGCGAGATCTTTTTCAGAGAGGATGCCGTCCCCTCCCGGAAGGGTGTGCCGTCAGCAAGGATTCGCCCGAACAGCCGGATGCAGATCATGAACGCGGCAGCGCATATCACGAAAAACAGCAGCCTTGCGATGCCCTTGGAAAGGTCGCCGGATAGGGCGCTGCCCGTGAGCCCCTTTTTCTCCAGCTCCTCCGGGGCAAGGGACATATCCCTTGCGGCGGATATGATCTTTACCGCCAGTGCAGCCACTGCGGGTATGCAGAAGCAGAACAGCACCACCGCGGCTATCCTCACCTTTTTGCAGATGCTGATGATGCTGTTTACGGGATCGTTTCTCTCCATATTTACCGTCTCCTTTCATCTGCCGGTTGCCTGCTGCTCTCCCGGCGTAGTCACAGTATAGCATACGGTTTTATGCTTGTCAACTACTTTTTAACGATAAACATTAAACTTTATATGTTTTGCACAAAATCTCTGCCGCATTTTCAGAAAAACAATGCTATCATGGGCAATAAAAACAGTCAAGGCTGCAAAAACTAACAGGAAATAAATTGTTAAAAATAATAATTGCATTATGGCTGTATATGTGTTATAATAAAATGTAAACGTAAAATTAGTCAATGAGGTCTGATATATGTCGGAAGCTGTTGTTAAAAAGAGCAGCTATAAAAAGCTGTTTTCAAATACCGTGATCTTTGCCGTGGGATCCTTCAGTTCAAAGCTGCTGATAATCCTGCTGGTAAAGGTCTATACCACCTACCTCTCTCGCGAGGAGCTGGGTATCAATGACGTTATCACGCAGATAGCCAACTGGCTGCAGCCGATCGTGACGGTCACCATAAGCGAGGCGGTGATCCGCTTCGGGCTGGATAAGGCCTTTGACAAGAAAAAGGTCTTTACCATAGGCAACATGATCTGCATGGCGGGCTTTGCCGTGCTGGGGCTTATCCTGCCCATTGTGGCGATCTCCGGAGTGGCGGACAAATATTTGAGCGGCTATTCGCTGCTGCTGTATGTATATGTGGTCACCTCGGGGCTGAAGCTGGTTTATTCCACCTTTGTGAGAGCGCTGGAAAAGGTCAAGCTGTTTGCGTTAAACGGCATACTGACCACCCTGCTGACGCTGATCGGAACAGTGGTGTTCATCATCGGGTTCAAAATGGGGAACACGGGCTACCTGCTGTCGATCATCATCTCCGACGGGCTTTCGGTGGTGTTTCTGACCTTTTCTGCAAAGCTGTGGAGGTATATAGAATTCCGCCGGCCGGACAGGGCTCTGCTGCGGACTATGCTCTATTACTCCATTCCGCTGATACCGGCGCAGATACTGTGGCTTATCACCAACAGCTCTGACTCCTTCATGACCACCGCCTATATGGGGTCGGCCGCAAACGGCGTGCTTTCGGCGGCATATAAGATACCGAACCTTGTGGCTACGGTCTATTTTATGTTCGGACAGGCGTGGAATATGTCGGCTATCATGGAGGACGACTCTGACGACAGGAACGAATTCTATACAAACGTATTTGAGCTGAACCAATGCCTGCTGTATATCATCGCGGCGGGCTGTCTGATGCTGGTAAGGCCGCTGACCTTTATCTGGCTGGGGCCGGAGTTCCAGGAATCGGCGCTGTACTCTCCCCTGCTGATATTCTCGTCGGTGTTCTCCTGCTTTGTTACGTTCCTGGGGTCGATATACCTTACCTCCCGCAGGACCACCCGCTCAATGGTGACGAGCCTGTTTTCGGGTATAATAAACGTAGGGCTGAATATAATACTGATACCCCGCATCGGCCTTTACGGACCCGCCCTCTCTACCGTGGCAAGCTACAGCGTGGTGTTCATCATCCGCGCTATGGACTCACGGAAGATCATCCCCTTTGATCTGAAGATAAAGAAGATCATCGTGAATGTCAGCCTGCTGCTTGCAATGGTGCTTATCAACAATGACGATATGAACAAGGGTCATGAATGGACCTTTGTTCTGCTGCCGCTGCTGTTCATCGTGGTGTTCATCATCAACTACAAGCCTCTGTGGAAGCCGATCTCCGCCCGTCTGCCGAAAAAGGCCGTTAGGCTGCTTGAACGCATGGGCATCTTCCGCATAATGCTGGCTGTGCTGTTTGTGGTATCTGTGATCGCTTTCGGCGTATATATGGGCGGCTGGCTGTTCTATTTCATCGGCGGGCTTCTTCTGGCGCAGGGGGTCATCCTCCGCAGCAGGAGGTTTTCATATATCGGCACCTTGATAGTTTTCCTTGCCGGACTGATACAGTTCAATCTGGGTGCAGCGGGCTTTGCCGCGGCGGTATGCCTGCTTATCATGCTTATAGCCTTCAAGTCTCCCGGCTGCGCTCTGCTGCTGGCCACGGCGGCGGATATATGCATCTGCACCTATTTCGGACGGGGCATAGGCGGGCTTGTTATCTGCGGTGAGCTGATACTGCTGCTGATACTGATGCGCAAGCAGATCGCCAAGGCCGTAGGAAGGCTGCCCGGTATGCAGCCGAAGCGCAAAAAGCGCAGGAAAAAGCGCAGGGCTCACAGCGGCGAAGCGCCCCGAAGGAGGTCTGCATCCGCCCCGGGGACAAAAAGGCCGCAGGGAAAACGGCCTGTAGGGAAAAAGGCATCTCACCGCAGATAAGCGGTCTGATATAACAAACAACTGATATTATGGAGGAATTTGTCATGGCAGAACTGAAATTTGAGATCACAAAATCACTGGGCGTGCTTTCCGAGAACGCCAAGGGCTGGACAAAGGAGCTTAATATGGTAAGCTGGAACGAGCATGAACCCAAGTATGACATCAGAGAATGGTCTCCCGACCACACCCGCATGGGCAAGGGCGTTACTCTTACCGAGGAAGAGATCAACAGCCTTCGCGCTCTCCTTAACGGTGAGGAGCTGGAGGACGATGTTGACGATTCGATGATGCTGTGATCCGGCATATTTCGTATAAAACAAAGAACGGAGGAATACACTATGCTCAAAAAGCTGCTAAAGGCAGCGGCTGCTGTTTCGGCAGCGGCTGCTGCAATGCTGATAGCTTCCGTTACAGCCTCGGCCGTTACCTATACGGCTGAAAAGACATCCGACGGAAAGACCTATCAGCTTACTTCTATCAATTATGAATATACCGACGACAGCTTGACCACCATTAAGCTTCCCACAAAGGTGGACGGCCACACCGTTACCAAGATCGGCAGGAACGTGCTGGACAGTATGTTTTACTGGTACACCAATGTGAACAAGCTGGTCATTCCCGAGGGCTATACCGAGATCGGAGAGGAAGCCTTTTATAACTGTCAGTTCAAGACCGTTGAGCTTCCCACGACTCTGACAGCTATCGGAAAATCTGCCTTTGCCGACTGCTATCAGCTTGAGACCGTAAAGCTCGGCAGAAACGAAACAACTATCGGCGACGAGGCCTTTTACGGCTGCAGCCAGCTCAAAGCGATCGACTTGGGCCCCAAGCTTACAAAGCTTGGCAGCAGGGCGTTTATGGACTGCTCCTCACTGAAAAGCGTTGACCTTAGCCAGACACTTAAAACTATCGGCTCGGAGTGTTTCAAATATTCCGGTCTGACCACGGTCATCATACCGTCCTCCGTTACCGGCATCGGCAGCTACGCCTTTTCGGAGTGCAGCAGCCTTACCGGCGCTTACATTAATTGCCGCCTTGCTATCCCCGAGGGCTGCTTCTGTTACTGCACCAGCCTCAAGGAAGTGATTCTGGGAAGTGCATATTCTATAGGAGACAGAGCCTTTGACAGCTGCTATTCCCTTGAAGCTATCGACATTCCCGCCGCTGTATCCTCCATTGGCGAGGACGCCCTTTGCTATCCTGTCGTTACCACGGAAAAGGGCTCGGCAGCAGAGAGATACTGTCAGAACAACTATCTTGAATACAAGACCAAGACCTTCTATAACTTTGCGAAAAGCACATTTAACGTGAAGCTCCCCGACTTGACCTATACAGGCAAGGCCAAGACTGCCGAAAGCATCAGCATCAAGTACGGCTCAAGGGTGCTTAAGGAGGGTACGGACTACAAGGTGTTCTATTCGCAGAACACCAAGGTCGGACAAAGCGCACTGATGATAATAGGCATGGGAGATTATTACGGCACCTATAACCATTACTTCAGCGTAAAGCCGCTTGACCTTACCAACTACAAGGTAAAGGTAACTATCCCATGTGCATCCTATATGTACAGAGGCAGGGGCATCAAGCCCACCGTCACCGTAAAGTATGACGGCGTAAAGATCGACTCCTCGGCTTATTCCGTTTCCTTTGCCAACAACACCTATCCCGGCACCGCCGATATCACCGTTACCGGCAAGGGCGGTCTTGCCACAGGCTCCTACAATAGACACTTCACCGTTACCAAGCTCAACCTGTCTGACAGCAATGTAAAGGTGACTATCCCCTGCGCTTCATATATGTATCGCGCAAGAGGCATCAAGCCCACCGTTACCGTAAAGCTGGGCTCTGCTGTCATACCGGCGGCTGATTATACAGTACGCATCACCAACAACACCGAGCCAGGCACGGCCTATATAAGCGTCACCGCCAAGGGCAAGTATGTTACCGGCTCCCGCCGGAGGACATTCCAGGTCACAAAGCTGGATGTTTCCAAATGCAAAGCCAGCATCCCCTATGCATCCTATACCTACACCGGCTCGGCTATAAAGCCCGCTGTCAAGCTGAAGGTCGGTTCTACAGTCATCCCGGCTGAACACTATACCGTTAGCTACAGCAATAACATCATACCCGGCACAGCAAACATCATCGTTTCTGCCAGAGGGTCAAAGGCCACCGGCAGGCTTACACGCACCTTTACCGTAAAGCCCGGAAGAGTAAAGCCCGCTAAGATCTCCGCTAAGGACAGCAGGGTAACTCTCTCCTGGAAAAAGGCTGCCCAAGCGGACGGCTACGAGATCTGGCTGGCTGACTGGTATCAAGACACGAGCAGCTGGAAGCCGAGCGTATTCACTCCCGTATCGCTTTTTAAAACTATCACAAGCGCCTCTACACTAAGCACATCCTTTACAGTGAACGACACAAACAAGTATTACGGCTACGGCATCAGAGCATTCAAGACCGTCAACGGCAAAAAGGTTTACGGCGACTATGCCTATACTGACCATGCCGGAAGCCTTACGGCTGTGATAAACGGCGCTGCCAAGTCCTCAAAGCGCACCACCTACTACGAGGTGAACACACAGGGCTCCAAGGACATAAAATACACTCACACCATGAGCAGCAAGAGCATTGCCGCTATCGAGGCCTTTGCAAAGAAGAATTTCACCGCTGATATGAGCGACGGTGAAAAGATCAAGAAGACAGTTGATTACATCCGCAGGAACTTCAAGTACAACTACGGCTTCAAGACCTACTACTCCAAATATGTGGGTATGTCCTACGCCAACAACGCCCTTGTGGTACACGCCGGACAGTGCAACGACTACAACGGCGCGGTATGCGAGATGCTCAACTATCTCGGCTATGATGCAAGGCTTATCATCGGCTACTACAACAGACAGGGCAACCAGCATTACTGGACAGAGGTCACCCTCAACGGCAAGGTCTATGTCATCGAGTGCGGCATCACCGGCTACGCTGACGGCTCCACCCATGTAAACTTCCCGGCTGACCTTACCACCTATTATCAAGGCACTCCCTTTGTGAGAAACAGCCACGCATGATATGACGGCATAAAAAACGACCCCGTCCTTCCGTTTTACACGGCAGGGCGGGGCTTTTGTGTATTATCTCAGTGTGATCTCGGCTACCGAGCAGGCAGGCAGAGTAAACGTCAGCTTTCCGCCGGAGATCTCGGCCTTCAGCCCGGTGATCCCAACTGCTTCGGGTGCCTCGAAGGTGTTATGGGCGTGTACCTCGCCTGTCAGAACTCTTGCGCTGACGGAGGAGGCCTCGAAATTGCACACATCGCAGGTGATCTTAGCCTCGTCCTTAAGCGAGCAGTTAGCCGCCGTCAAGGTGAGGACGCCGTTCTTCACCGATGCCGAGGTTGACAGCATGGGAACGTTCTTACCCTCGGCGAGGTTCTCGTTCTGTGAATAGCAGTAGATGCAGTCGCCGTCCTGATGCTCCTTATAGAGGTCGAAAACGTGATAGGTGGGAGTTTTCAGCATCTTCTCGCCCTCGGTGAGTATAAGCGCCTGAAGGACATTCACCGCCTGTGCGATATTTGCCATTTTCACCCGTTTTGAATGACGGTTGAAGAGGTTTAAGGAGATCGCCGCCACCATAGCATCCCGCATGGTATTCTGCTGATCGAGGAAGCCGGGATTGGCGCCGGGCTCAACATCGTACCAAGTGCCCCATTCATCCACGAAAAGAGCCACATTTCCCTCGGGGTCATAGCGGTTCATGATCTCGGTATGACGGGTAAGCAGCTCATCGGTATAGTTGTTGAGGTTCAGCAGGGTGTAATAATCCTCCTCGGTGAACTCGGTGGCAAGCCCCTTGTTGTTCCATTCGGGGACGGTATAGAAATGCAGCGAGATCGCGTTCGCAGTCCACCAGCCGGGGGTCTTAAGCGTTTTCATCATGACCTCTGTCCAGTTGTAGTCGGCGCCGCTCG
>ODAI012053312.1_pt1 | contig 11045 bp, 9 predicted proteins | sample 1539321 | NCBI WGS metagenome assembly ODAI01 (sample SAMN02144231, study PRJEB22623) | gut metagenome | biome: sheep rumen | host: Ovis aries | place: New Zealand | reverse complement strand
CCGAAGTGCAATCCGAGTCAAAAACTCCTCCCCTGTCGAAGAAAGGGGAGGTGCCCGTAGGGCGGAGGGGTAAAAGTCATTTACTATTTGTCCATTTACTATTTTGACATTGATTTAGTTATTTGGTCATTGAGTAAATTTATCCGAGTCAAAAACTCCTCCCCTGCCGAAGTGCAATCCGAGTCAAAAACTCCTCCCCTGTCGAAGAAAGGGGAGGTGCCCGTAGGGCGGAGGGGTAAAAAGTCATTTACTATTTGTCCATTTACTATTTTGACATTGATTTAGTTATTGGTCATTGAGTAAATTTATCCGAGTCAAGAACTCATCCCCTGCCTTTGAAAAGGGGTGAAGAAAAATTTGCAATTAAATAATCCCGCATTCACTAACACGCAGTAAAAATGAAAAGTGTATTTATAATATTTAATCAGGCAAATACCGAAAGGGTAGAGTATATGCTCGATACCCTCAAAATAAGTGGTTTTACATTCTTTGAGCAAGTTCAGGGACGAGGCACTAACGGAGGGGAACCGCGTCGCGGAACTCATGCGTGGCCCGAAATGAACTCGGCGGTTATCACCATCGTCGAAGACGATAAAGTTGACGAACTGCTGCTCACTATCAAAAAACTTGATATGCGTAATCCCGAAGTCGGGGTGCGAGCCTTTACATGGAATATCGAGCAAACAGTATAAAAAAAGTTAAATAATCTTAAAAAACGCTATGTTTTCATAGAAAACCATGTTTTATAACATAAAAAGGCTTACCTTTGCACATGTTTTTCATGGTATTAGATTTTTTAAGGTTATTAAAGATTGGGTTGTCGTGAGACAACCCTTTTTTTTTGCTCCTACTTAATCCGCAGCTTTGCCGTTTGAAAAATTATGCTTAATTTTGTGTTTAAGAAAGTTTTCGCTTATTATGATATCTCAAGGTGTGCAAAATATGATACCGGCTATTCAGAATTATTTTTCATGTCAGCCGGTGCAACGAGCCTATCTGTTTGGTTCCTGTTCACGTGGCGAGGAAACGCCTGCCAGCGATGTTGACATTCTTATTAACTTTACGGATAATACACTATCATTGATGTCAATATCGAGGATGATGGTTCAGTTGAGTAAACTGCTTAATCGTAAGGTGGATATCGTTGAGGAAGATGGTTTGCTCGAAAGTGCAAGAAACAATGTCAACAATGATAAACTCTTAATATATGAGAGAACCGATTCGTGATAAAGAGCGCCTTGAGCATATCAGTAAAGCAATTCAAATTATTATTTCAAGAAAGGATTTTTATTCGTTAGAGGTTCTTGAGGATGATCCAATAGTTTTCTATGGCTTTGTAAAACAAGTGGAGATTATTGGTGAGGCTGTGTATAAACTTACAAAAAAATTTAGAGAAACTCATTCAGATATCGAATGGGACGCTATTGAAGGTATGAGACATATACTTGTGCATGGTTACTATTCAATCAAGCCATCACAACTGTGGCGAACAATAGTTGAAGATATTCCATTATTGCAGCCTAAAATAGCCTTGCTGCTTGAGAAATATACTGATTAATCCGCAGCTTTGCCGTTTGATAAATTATGCTTTATATATTAACGGCTATGCGTAGAAAAACGATATCAAAGAACAAAATTCGACAGGAGAAACGTATTCCCCATGTCGATTTTATTTTTGCTGAAAATAGATGATGTGGTGTGTGAGAAATCAAAAAAATATGTATCTTTGCATGAGATAACATTTTGATATGGTACCGACCAAAATGTCAGATAGGAAGTTGACGCGCCGTTCGGAGCGCACAAGAGCCGCTATAATTGACACAGCTCGTAGTCTCTTTGCACAAAAGGGACGTAAAAACGTGTCGATGAGCGACTTGGCGGTGGCTGCCGGCAAAGGCAGAAGAACGCTATATTCCTATTTTGATGGCATGGACCAGATATATAAGGAGGTGATACAGCAAGAGATAAATTCCATCTACGATTTCGTGCTCAGTCGTTATAATCCCTCCTTGCCGCCTCGCGACTGCTTGCGCGAATGTATGTTGGCGCATCTTGATGCCGTTAAGGATGTCGTAACGCGTAACGGCTCCCTAAAAAACGACTTCTTTAGGGATATATATCTTGTAGAGCGTTCACGAAGGCGGGTAGATAATAAGGAGATACAACTCTTCAGGCAGATATTGGCTGCCGGAGTGCGTAATTTCAGTTTCCTGCCTATGAACCTTGATATGTCCGCTACGATACTCTTCTATGCCCTCAAAGGTATCGAAGTCCCGTATATTAGGCAGAGTATCAGCACATATTTCGAGGGTAACAAGCATGTCGTCGTGGACTTTATACTGCGTGGCATAATGCGATAAAAGGATATAGACATAAATACATAAATACTTAAATACTTAAATATATAATGGTTTATCGTTTCAAATTCGTTTCCGAAGAGGACGGTGATTTCCAATTCGTGATAGACATAGACAGTACTGCAAAATTCATTGACTTGCATCGCGCTATCATCAGTGCCGCAAAATATCCCGACGACCAAATGACATCATTCTTCATCAGCGATGACCGCTGGGAGAAGCATGAAGAGATAACACTCGTTGATATGGGCGAGGGTATGGGACGTTCTGATTACGACACCTTTGTGATGGACGCTACATCTCTTGATGAATTCATTGAGGATGAAGGTCAGCGACTCATCTATGTCTTCGACCCTATGTACGACCGCTGTTTCTTCGGTTCTCTGAAGAAGATAATTCCCGGTCAGGACCTTGATGAGCCTGTCTTGGTCAAAAAAAGCGGAAAAGCTCCGAAGCAGACACAAGAAATGGAAGATGTGACAAAAATCATCAAGGATGCGCAAAATCTTGACATTGAAGACCTCTATGACGGTGTAGAAGGCTACAATGAGGACGAGATTGATGCCGAAGGATATCAGGACCTTGACTTCTCGGAGGGCGACCCATGGAACATCTGATGCGCTCTTTTGTTCCTGATTCCTGATTCCTGATTCCTGATTCCTGATTCCTGATTCCTGATTCCTGATTCCTGATTCCTGATTCCTGATTCCTGACTCTTGACTCTTGACTCTTGACTCTTGACTCAAAAAACATGAAACGTCTCGTTGTTCTGTTAGGTCCCACCGGCGTCGGTAAAACGGACTATAGCCTATCGCTTGCCGAAAAACTTGGTTCGCCGATAATATCTGCCGATAGTCGGCAGATATTTCGCGAATTACCCATCGGTACCGCGGCGCCTACAGCAGAGCAGCAAGCACGAGTAAGGCACTATTTCGTTGCTACACATTCGATACATGACAACTATTCCGCAGGGCAGTACGAGACCGAATGTTTGCAACTTCTTGATGAACTTTTCACAACTCACGATGAGCTGCTGCTAACAGGTGGCAGCATGATGTATATTGATGCGGTATGTCGTGGTTTTGACAATATTCCAAGCGTGAACCCCGAAGTGCGGCAGCGTGTTGCGGAACTCTATAGGCAACGCGGATTGGATTTTCTTGTCGAAGAATTGAAAAGACTCGATCCGGAACACTATCAGCGTGTTGACCGGCAAAACCACCAACGCGTCATGCGAGCATTGGAGGTATGCTATCAAACAGGAGAACCATATTCGTCTTTCCGGACAGGGAAGCAAAGGCAAAGACCTTTCGAGATAGAAAAAATAGGACTGACACGACCTCGCGAAGAACTTTATCAAAGGATTAACCAACGTGTTGACATGATGCTTGAGCAGGGCTTGTTAGACGAAGTCAGACGAGTCCTTCATTATCGTCACCTCAATAGTCTTAATACCGTTGGATATAAAGAACTATTTCCCTTTTTTGACGGCATGACAACTCTTGATGCCGCTATCGAACAGATAAAAACCGACAGCCGCCACTATGCGAAACGACAGATGACATGGTTTCGTGCCGATACGTCCATCAGGTGGTTTAACGCTGATGAACCAACTGTTGACGAAATTTTGTCCTGAAACCTGACCATGAAAAACGTAATGCAGAAACGATAGCGGTAACACTTTGTTGGTTGAAAAATAATCAGTATCTTTGCAAAGAAAATTTGTTGCGTCTCACCAGAGATTATTATCACCAAAAAAAATATACCCCAAAACCGTTACTAACTATGAAAAGACATCTACTTGTCGCCATCGTATGTCTGTTGTTTTCAGCGCTTACGTATGGTCAAGCATGGGATGGCGTGTCGCTCAGCGAGCCTCAGCTGTCTGGCACGACTTACACCATCAGCACTCCTGCGGAATTGGCATGGGTGGCAGCCCAGAATCAGACTTTTGCCGGATATTCTTTTATCATGACGGCATCGTTGGACCTCGGCGGTCAGGACCAGGTTTATTGGCTTCCTATCGGTACTGAGGCAGTGCCCTTCGAGGGCGATTTCGACGGCGGATGCCTCACGGTGAAGAACATGTCGCTATCTAACATCTCCGGCCGTCAGACTGACTACGGCCTCTTCGGAGTGATAGGTCAGGCAGGTCATGTTCACAACCTTGCCATCGAAAGCGGCAACTTCTTCTTTGACCAGAAAACCTATGTGGGCGCCATCGCGGGCCGCAACAACGGCACCATTGACCACTGCTTCTCTCTGGCGCGCATCTTCGTGGACCAGACCGACAACGTGGGCGGCTTGGTGGGTGCCAACAGCGGTACTATTGACCACTGCTTCCAAGGCGGATACATCGAGTATGCCCGCGACAATGTAGGTGGCATAGCCGGCAATAATAGCGGCACGATAACTAACAGCTATGCAGCAGGTTATGTGCGCGGCGCCGGCGCCGGCGCTGTGATAGGCGCCAACAGCGGCACGCTCACCAACGTGTTCTTTGACCAGCAGATGGGACCCCTGCTCCCCGGCAAGGACGGTCTCGTGGCAGGCGTGACGGCTATTGTGCAGACAATGCTCATGTACGACATCTTCAGCCTTGACGACGAATGGCTCACGGCAGAAAACTTCTATCCGCAGCTGCAATGCTTTGCGCAGACGTCTCCCGATGCCTCGCTCGTGGCGGCGTGCCAGGTGCTGCTCAACAACGTAGACCTGCCCATACAGCGCGCCGAACTCAACTCCAAGGACCTCAAACTCGGCGCCGCGCAAGGCGTGGCATGGTCATCAAGCGGTGAACAGACATCGCTCGGAAAACAGATAATAGAGGTCAGCGGAACAAACGGCAAGGTTACGCGACCCTGCTCAACGACCGATGTGAAACTCACAGCCACCAAAGGTTCATCGTCAAAGACCATGATGGTCTCTGTACAAGGCTACGACCCCTTCGACCCGGGTGTGATAGGCGGCAACGGAAGAGTGTGCAAGGGCGACATATTCAACTTCCATGACCGCGACAGAGGCGGCGAGATACGAGACGCACAAGGCGGACGCGATGATGACAAAAGACGATACCCCTACTACTATTATTTCGACAAGTTCCTGCTCCAAGACCTTGACGGCGACGGAGTGATGGAAGACACAACCTTTGTGGAAAAAATTGATGTGGGACCTTCTGACTATTACAAGGACTTCATGATATTTGCCAACGAAAACGGCCATTGGCTCTACCGCCGCTATGTCCGCGACAGCCAGTGCCAGCTGGAGTACGTGCAGTCGGTGGGAGAATATCTGCTCACAGTGTTTGACTACTTCGATGCCGGAGAGGTTGGCGGCGAACAAGTCGTTTACGGCTCGCTGCCCCAGACGCTCACGCTGCCAAGCCTGCGCGACGCGCAAGGTGGAGAAGGACCCTACTTCTACTTATGGTATGTTAGCAGTTTTGACCTCGAGGGCAACCAGCTGCAAGACAGCGTAGTGCTCCCCGTATCGGACATCGAAGCCATGAAAATACCAACATACGACTTCCAGTTCACAACGCCCGGCGACTACTACTTCTACCGCGCAGCGTGCGATTTTTTCTGCTCTAACAAAAGCTATTCGCAGAGCGAGGGAGTGATGCATGTCAAGGTCTATGAGGAACTGCTCCCCGGAGCCATCAAGGACAGCATACATGCTTCCTGCACCACAGACATCACAGGGCTTATTGAGGAACTTGAAATCCCTGTCGGAGGCGGCGGACATTATGAATATCGTTGGTTGTGCAACGGAGTGCCCGTGGCAGGTGCCACTACGGCGACATTCAACCTGAGCACCTTTGACTTCGAGAGCGACCACACGTACCGCTTCCAGCGTCAGGTGAGAGATAATGCCGCTGTAGTAGAATGGCTTACAAGCACCAATGCATACGTCATTACAGTGTCAAAAGCTATTTCGGCAGGCCGCATAGCGCATAGTGAAACAACGCAGTGCCTTGCGGCTGACGCGACGGCATACCAGCTCACTATCAACAATCTGCAGTCAGCCACCGGCGAAGGAGAACTACAATACCGTTGGATTGTTAACAAACTCAACAGCAACGGAACGGAAACAACCGTCAAGACCCTTGATGTAAATAGTTCGGCGTTCAACGGCGAAATCCCGCTTACGGGCATCAACTTCCCCGTTACGCTGCTCGTCAAACGTCAGGTACAATCCCAAACCTGCCAGCAGGAATGGGCTACGGCGGAAGATAATGCCATACTGCATCTGGGCAAAGACAAGAACCAAAACAAAGACGTCAACGTTTGTGGCGAGGAACTTCCCTATATTTATACCTACACCTATGCCGATGGACATAAAGAACAAGTGACTTTCAACGCCACAGGTGAAACGCACGTCATGAACGACCTGCAAGTCGACGGCTGTGCACTCAAGGTTACTCTGCGTTGCCGGCTATGGGCGCAACCGGTGGTGGATATACAGCCGTTGGGCAATAAATGCCAAGGCGAGACGCAGATACTCTTGCACTACACCGTGCGTTCCGGCAATCCCGATACGTATCGCATAACATTTGGCGGAGCGGCTCAACAAGCAGGTTTTGAAACTCTTACGGGAACCATTGATAATGGGCCTATCATAATCAACGTACCGGAGAACGTACCTGTCGGAGAATACGAATTCTATACGGAATTCTATGAGCGTGAGGCGGTTAACGGATGCGCACCTCAGAAAGTGACACATAAATTCAATATAAGCGCACAAGGCTACATACAGCAGAAATGGAACGATGTGCTCTTTGTCGATAATAACGACCAGAACCATAATCCGGCGGGAGTTCAGGACCTGAAATTCAATACATATCAGTGGTATAAGAACGGCGAACCCATCGAAGGTGCTACAGACCAGATGTACTACGAGCCCTACGGACTTGACGGTGTTTATTCGGTAGTCCTCGGAGGTGTTGACGGCAATACCTACTACAGCTGCGACGTTGAAGTACACCCGCAGACGGCTCTCAATGACGTACAGGGTTTCACGATGCACCCCGTACCGGTAGTTGCGGGACAACAATTCGTGCTCACAACACCGCTAATGGGAAAGGCCGAGATACTCGACATATCGGGGCGTTTGGTGACAAGTCTGAAACTTGTGGCAGAACAGCGCTATAACATCACGGCACCGCAACAAGCCGGAACGTACATCGTCAGAGTCATCACCGAAGACGGCAAACAGGCATTTGGTAAACTTATAGTAAAATAAATAGGAGGATAACGACAATGAAAAACTTCATCACTTACGTATTTGTACTCCTATTGACAATAGGATTTACTGACACTCTCACTGCCCAGTACCGTCGTCCTGTCCGCACAACAACCCAGGCCCCCGACCAACCTACCGCAAAGCCAGCGTCTCAACCAGCCGGACAACGCACCACGCAACGCTCTACTGCGGCTTCCAGAGCTGCCGCGGCTTCGGCTGACAGCGATAACAGCACAACGGTAGTGCAGCAGCGCCAGCACCGTAAACAGGAAAAATTCGATACCGGATCTTTCTATCACTTCGGAGCGGCTATGGGAGTCAGCAGCCTCGGATACCAACTTGAAAGCGGAGAGAAGAAACTGAGACCGGCATTTAACTTCAGCTTCGGATATAGCTATTTCTTCAAACCTTTCTTCGGACTTAAGACAGGACTCGAATTCGCCTCATACGGCAATAACCTTCGATATACCGAGCCGCTGATGTACCCCGGCATGACAGACTATGCCGGTGACGAGTATGCGCACATTGTCACTCTCAATAACTACACCGAGAAGCAGCGGCTCTATCAACTTGAGATACCTTTCCTCGTCAGTTTCAAGTATAAGCCCCAGAAAATAGGTCTCTATGCCGACTTGGGCGTCAAACTCGCCTTTGCCGTAAGCCGTAAGTATTCCATCAAGGATGCCGAGATAGCCCATAGCGCCTATTCCCCCTTCTGGGACCTCACGGTTCACGACCTGCCGGGACGTTTCGAAAGCGAAGCAATACCCAACTACAAAGGTCAGATGCAAGCCCTGTCACCCGTCAATGCCATGGGACATGCCGAACTGGGTATGCTCATTCAACTCAAACAGCGCATAGACCTCACACTCGGCATTTATGCCGACGTAACGATGAATAATGCCGACCGTTGGGATAATGACCGCAAAGAACCATTGGGATTCCGCACAGAAAAAAATAACTACGACTTTATGACCAGTTATCACGGAGCCTTTGGTACAAATCTGACAAGCAACGCTCACCCGTGGCAGGTAGGACTAAAAGTCGGCGTTATGTTCACGCGGCAACTCAGCGAAGCGCAGAAAAAACGCAAAGCCAAGAAATTCCTCGAAGACTATGCCGACTATCTGCCCGAATGTACCGCAATACCCGACACCATCTACGTTCCCGACACCATCTATGTCGTCAACGAGATAAAAGTCCATGACACAATCTACGTTCGCCCTGACACCCTGCCTGACCAACTCATACCGCTCTCCACGGAAGCCAAACAGGCTCGTCAGCAGATGAATGACCTGCTTGAGGAAACGATAATATGGTTCAACCTCGACAGTTATGAACCAATACTTGAGCCGGCAGATATCCTCGACTCCATAGCCGCCATACTCGTCCGCCACCCCGAACTCCGCGTGCACGTCAACGGACATGCCTGCAAGATTGGTAGCGACGGATATAACCGAAAACTATCACTCAAACGTGCTGAGGCGGTGGCTGCTTTGCTTGAAAAGAAAGGAGTGAGAAAAGAACAGATGATAGTAGCGTCCTTCGGAGCCAACGACCCATTCCACTACACCGGAGAGCACCAGCTCGCCAAGGACAGACGAGTGGAGATAATACCCGTAGGCATGAACAAACAAAAGAAGAAAAAATAAAATAACGATAAACCAGTCATAATACGCAAAAAGCCGGATACCATTCCGGCTTTTTGCGTATTATAGTAGAGGAAAAGTGATAAGTGCAAAAAAAACTCGCCGAAGGTTACCTTTTGCGTATTTGAAGCATATATTAGTGAACAAATCAAAAAAATTAACCTTTATGATAGTACTTGGAATTTTATTAATGATTGTGGGCGGAGCGATATTCGCCGCCGGAGAGCATGATAATTGCCTAATGATGATTGTAGGCACAGCAATTAACTTTGTCGGTATCGGATTAATCGTTAGTGCGTTTTAGTTGTGTTTAATAAATAAGCCATAGAAAAAATATTGTATATTACACATATCTTTCCTATGCTATAAAAATCACAAGCACGTTGATTTACAGAGTAAACCAACGTGCTTTTTAGTAATTGCAAAAGATGTCGTTTGTTTGCTTTGAGCGGCAAACGGGGCTCGAACCCGCGACCCCCAGCTTGGGAAGCTAGTGCTCTGCCAACTGAGCTACTGCCGCAAAACACGTCATGACGCTGACGATAACCTATTCAGGTACTAACTACAACCTGCTCCGGCACAAATGAATGGCTTACACCTTACTGCGTGCCGAAAAAATACGGGACTGGCATAAAAGACACCACAAAGGTATGAAAAAAAACTCGAAACACAAAATCAAAGATTTGCTCATGTGACAAAAAAAATGTACCTTTGCGTGTTTTATTGTGTAATAACGTAAATGTCTTCGGATGCGCGCAACGTATCTAATTAAAATATTTGTTGTTCTTATTACGGTTTTTGCGTTCTCATCCGCTTTAGCGCAGGAGAGTAAGCCCAATCCGTGGGCTGTCAATTTGCCTCCAAAGCTGCAAAAGCGTATAGAAGAACGTCGCAAGGCCCGTGAGGCTGAGAATGCCGCTCCCGTAGTCGTTACTCAAAGTGGCGACACGTTGCCTATGCGCGAAATGCCCGACACGCTGCCGGTCAATGTACGCAACTATGATATTGAGAACTATGAGGACCTCAACGCTCCGGCACCTACGGTGGACCTTCAAGACCCTGAAAATATAAGTACAGAAGTCGAATATGATCCGGCTTCGGGAAATTATATCATGCACACAAGGGTAGGGGAGATGGATATCACCACACCCTTTGCCATGTCACAGAGCGAATATGCCAATTACTCGGCAAGGCAGGCCATGCAGCGCTATTGGCACGAAAAAAATAATACCGGAGAACACGGACGACCCAAGTTTGATATTACTGACATGAAATTTAATATCGGACCCGCTGATAAGGTCTTCGGTCCGGGTGGCGTACAGGTCAAATTGCAAGGTTCTGCGGAACTCAAACTGGGCTTTAACCACACATATACTGATAACCCATCGCTCACCGAAAGGTCGAGAAAAAGTAACGTCTTCGATTTTGATGCCAAGTTACAGCTCAATGTCAATGCCAAGGTGGGCACCAAGGTGGCATTCAATATGAACTACAATACCGAGGCGTCATTTGACTTCGACCAGCAAAACCTCAAACTGGCCTATAAGGGTGAGGAGGATGACATAATCAAAGTAATTGAAGCAGGTAACGTGCAACTGCCACTTAACAGCACTCTCATACAAGGTAGCCAATCGCTATTCGGCGTGCGTACAGAGTTGCAGTTCGGCAAACTTAACATACAAGCGATAGCTACGCAACAACGCAGCCAGACACAATCGGTTAGCAGCCAGGGTGGAGCGCAAATGACAGAATTTGAAATCAGCGCTAACAGCTACGATGAAAACAGGCACTTCTTCCT
>ODAI010313874.1_pt1 | contig 11045 bp, 8 predicted proteins | sample 1539321 | NCBI WGS metagenome assembly ODAI01 (sample SAMN02144231, study PRJEB22623) | gut metagenome | biome: sheep rumen | host: Ovis aries | place: New Zealand | reverse complement strand
TAGCCGCCGCCGTGGAGCCACACCAGCACGGGGCGCTTCCGGTCATCCAGCCCCGGGGTCCAGACATTCAGGTTCAGGCAGTCCTCATCCATGGGCCAGTACCGGTGGGGCACATACAGCTCCCCGTTGGGCCGGTCATTGGCCAGGAGGGGGCAGACGAAGCCGTAGCTGGCGGCATCGAAGACGCCGTCCCATTTCTCCACCGGCTCCGGCGCGTGGAAGCGCTTCGCTTTCGCGTAGGGGATTCCCTTGAAAATGCTCAGGCCGTTCTGTTCATAGCCCCTGACCGGGCCCTTGTCCGTTTCCGCAAGCGCCGCGGCGCTGTCCCACCTGAAGGTCTGCTTCATGATCCGTCCCGCCTTTTTATTGTTTTGTGCTGCCGATTCCCTTTTCCGGACGGCAGATTGCTTCTGCAATGATTATATATCACCTTCCGGAGGGAAGTCCAGCGGCTTCGGCGGGGATTCCGGATGATGAAAAAAACAGCGCTGAACCGCAGGGATCAGCGCTGATGGTTTTGAGTGAGCCGGTTATGCCAGCAGGGCAACGGCCACATCGTTGACATTGGTTCCGGTGGGGCCGGTCATGATCAGCCCGCCTGTTTTCTCCAGGGCGTGATAGGCGTCATTGTCCTGCAGGACGGCCTCCACCGAGAGGCCGCAGGCCTTGAGCTCCCGGCAGGTGTCCCCGTCCGCGTATCCGCCGGCGGCGTCCGTGGGCCCGTCCGTTCCGTCACTGCCGACGGAGAAGACAGCGGCCCGGTCCATTCCGGCGATGCCGGCGGCGGCGGAGAGGGCGATTTCCTGGTTCCTGCCGCCGAGGCCGTGGCCGGTGAGCTTAACGACGGTTTCCCCTCCGGCGATAAAGGCAAGGGCCTTGGGATCCGAAGCGTGGGTTTTCAGGACAGAGGCCAGGAAGCTGCCGGCCTCCCGGGCCTGGCAGCAGAGCTGGTCCGTCAGGAGGATGGGCTCATAGCCCAGCTCCCGGCAGGTTTTCGCGGCGGCGGAGCACAGCTCCCGGACGCTGCCGTTGATCTGGGTATGCACATTGTCCAGGACCTTGGGGGTTTCGATTCCAAGCAGGCGCTCCGCCTCGCCGGAGAGGCGCAGGTTGTATTTGGCCCGGATCCGCTGGGCATCCTCCGCGGTGGAGGAATCGGGACAGGCGGGGCCGGAGGCAATCATATCCAGCGGGTCCCCGAGGATATCCGAAAGCACGACGGCCTCCACCTTTGCGGGCCAGCACAGCTGGGCAAAGCGTCCGCCCTTGACCTGGGAAAGGCGCTTGCGGATGGTGTTGATCTCCACGATATCCGCGCCGCAGGCGAGGAGCTGGCTGGTGATATCCTGCAGCTCCTCCCCGGGAATGAGCGGCTTTTCAAACAGGGCGCTCCCGCCGCCGGAAAGGAGGAAGAGCACCGTATCCTTCTCCGACAGGTCCGACACCAGATCCAGGGCGGCCTGGGTGCCCCGGAAGGAGTTTTCATCCGGCACCGGATGGCCGGCTTCGAAACAGGTAAAATTGGCAATGGGCCCCATGACGTGGCCGTATTTGGTGACGACGACGCCGTTTTCAATCCGGTCCCCGAGACAGTCGGAGGCGGCTTTGGCCATCTGCCAGGCGGCTTTGCCCGCTGCCACCAGCAGCACCCTGCCGGGGAAATCCCGGCCGCTGACCGCGCGGCGGACGGCCGCGTCCGGCTGAACGGCGGCGATGGCTTCCCGGACGATCCGGTCCGCGTGATCCCGCAATTGCTGATTCATACAGTCCTCCTGTAAAAATATAAAGTACGCGCCAGGCGCGGGGCCTGGCGCTTAAAGGTTTCCCATCAGAAGATGAGGCTGAGGATGAAGATTTCCACCATGGCGGCGATACCGATCACCAGGGTCATCATGGTCTGGGTCTTGTAGCCTTCCTCCGGCTGCATTTCGCCGAAATTGGTTACCACCCAGAAATAGCTGTCATTGGCATGGGACACGGTCATGGCGCCGGCGCCGATGGCCATAACCACAAGGGCGATCTCCACGGGAGTAGTGAAGCCAAGGACGGAAAGCAGCGGAGCCACAATGCCCGCGCTGGTGGTGATGGCCACTGTGGAGGAACCCTGGGCGCTCTTGAGGATGGCAGCCAGCAGGAAGGGGAAGAAGATGCCGATGGCCTCCAGGGTGCCGGCATGGGCCGTGATGAAATTGACCATATCGGAGGAGGAAATGACCTTGCCCAGGACGCCGCCGGCCGCGGTTACGAAGAGGATCGGTCCAACGGTTTTCAGGGTGTCATTGGTCATGTCGTAGAAATCCTTCTGCTTTCCGGCAGTGAACAGCTGGACGATGGCCAGGACGGTACCGACGGCCAGGGCCATGATGGGCGTTCCCAGGAAGGCCAGGAAATCCGCGATGGCACCGGTCCATCCGGCCATGGAGGAGACGGAGGAAAGGGCCATCAGCAGGATCGGGACAACCAGGGGAGCCAGGGCGTTCAGGCCGCCGGGCAGCTTGCCGTACTCAGCCTTGAGCTGCTCATAGGTTTTGACGGTTTCGCCGGAAGCGTTGAGTTCGTCCGCGCTCTTGATTTTCTTTCCGATGAACTTCGCGTAGATCAGTCCGGCGATCAGGGGGCACACGGAGCACAGCAAACCGATGCCGATCACCAGCAGCAGGTTGTCACCCACGCCGAGGGTCTGGGCAGCCGCGATGGGGCCGGGGGTCGGCGGGATGAACACATGGGAAATATACAGGCCGCAGGAAAGGCATACCGTCATGGCCACGGAGGACACGCCGGTGCGCTTGACAAGGGCCTTGCGGATGGGGTTCAGGATGACGAAGCCGCTGTCGCAGAAGACGGGGATGGAAACCACCCAGCCCATGAGCTCAATAGCGAGCTGGGGATTCTTCTCGCCCACAAGGCGGATCACCATGTCGGCCAGCTTCAGGGCCGCGCCTGTTTTTTCAAGCACGGTACCGATAAAGGCGCCGAGGATAATGACGATACCGATGGAGGTAAAGGTGCCGGAGAAGCCGGAGCCGATGATTCCCGGGATCTGCTTCAGCGGAATGCCGGCGACGATGGCAAGCAGCAGGGAGATGGCCATAATCGCCAGGAAGGGATGGACCTTCAGCTTGGAGATCAGCAGGATCATGACAACGATAGCCACAACAAAGGCTATAATGAGGGGAAGACCGGTCATTGGGTAACGCCTCCTTAGAAATATGAAATTGGCTTACCAGATACTGTTGATTATACGGCCCGGGCATTGAAAAGTCAATACAAAGTCAGACATCGACGAAGCGACGAAGTCAGACATCGACGAAACCGACGGAGCTGTCAAACCGGTCGACATAGACCGGGACGGTTCCGGCCTTCAGGAGGGCTTCCACCTCTTCGTCCCGATACAGGAGGCGGCTGCGGTAACGGCGGACAACGCCGGAGGGATCCGTATACTCGCATTCGATATAGCGGGGAGAGGATCCGTTGACGCGGACATTGGGCTGGTATCCGGCGCCGGTGACGCGGGCGTCCACGCGCATGCCGCCCAGGTACGCCTGGCGGAGGCGGTTCCTGCGGCGAAGGTCCTTCGAAAGGAAGAAGAGCCCCAGGACCAGGAAAAAGCCGCCGACGCCGCCGGAAACCGTGAGGAAGAACGTTTCGCCGCCGGGCCGGTTCCAGGTGAATCCCGCCTGGGAAACCGCCAGGGCAATCAAGACGAAAAACAGCCCGATGGGGGCGAAAACAAGCCCGACAATTCCGAAAGCGGACCATCCGTATTTCTTTCTCATAACGCGCTCCTTCCGGCAGGGAGGACCATCCCCCGGCCGCCATGTCAAGGGGATGATATCAGCTTCGGGAAAGGCTGTCAAATGACGGCAGGGGAAAGCAGGGACAGGACGGGCACGCATAGAATATAAACAGGAAACACAGGAAATCCCCGGGAATGCATCAGCGGCTGCCGCTGCCAGGGGCGCCGGGAGCTGCGTATAAATCCGGGAAGATGATAAATGAGGGGGGATCAGGATGAAGACAGACGTGATTGTGATTTCCGGGGACGGACGGCGGACGGAAAAGGCGCTGCAGCAGGCTGAAAAGGTGATTGCCTACAAGGAACTGAAGGGGAAGAACGCCCTGCACCTGCGGCTGCTGACAGAGGAAATGATGGGTATGATGCGCTCCATCACGGGAGAGACGGAGGGCAAGTTCTGGATCGAGGACCAGGACGGCGAATTCCAGATCCACCTGCGGGTGGTGACCCGGATGGACAGCGGAAAGCGGGACCGGCTGCTGTCGGTTTCCAGCAGCGGGCGGAACGAGTCCGCCCGGGGCTTGATGGGAAAGATCCGGGACTTCTTTGACCGGAGCGCGGACGATGACCTGGCGGCCTATTCCGGCGCGCTGATGCTGCCGGAAATGTACGACTATTCCACCGCGGTGACGCCGGAGCTGGAGTGGTCCATGATGGAGTACGAAAACGCCCTGTCCGGCCGGCTGAAGAACCACGAGGCCGGCGCGGAGGAGGCCTGGGACGAGCTGGAGAAGTCCGTGGTGGCCCACGTGGCGGACGACGTGAAGGTGTACATCCGCGAGGGCGTGGTGGAAATGGTGATTTTCAAGAAGATGGCTTGAAATCAGCCATTCCCTGTGATAGGATAATATCAGACAAAAAAACCGAAAGGATGGTTCATCCCATGAACAAAACCGAACTGATTGAAGTTGTATCCTCCAAGGCCGAAATCACCAAGGCCGAAGCCGGCCGCGTTGTGAACGCCGTGTTCGATGGCATCATCGAAGGACTGAAGAGCGAAGGCAAGGTTATCCTGCCCGGCTTCGGTTCCTTTGAAGTGCGCAAGCGCACCGCCCGCACGGGCCGGAATCCCCGGACCGGCGAGGAGATCAAGATCAAGGCCTCCAAAGCGCCCGCCTTCAAAGCCGGCAAGGGCATGAAGGACGCCGTGAACAAGAAGTAAGATTCCAGGAGATCAGCCCGGAGCCGCCAAGCGGCTTCGGGTTTTCCTTTCCGGCCTTGATCTTATGCGCTTTTCCGGTTAAAATACAGGTATCACAGGCATATCCGAGGGGAACGAAATGAAGACCAGAAAGAACACGGCAACATTGGCTGCCGCCATCGGCGGCGTTATTGTGACACTGATCCTGGTGCTGGGGACCATCTGGAGGGGACAGGCAGCCAAGCGGGATTCGGACCAGGCGGTCCGCTCCGCAAGCCTCCTGTACCTGGAGGAGCTGACCGGCAGGCGGGAGCAGGTGGTGGAAAAAAACCTGCAGGATAAAATCGATAATATCAAAACGGCCATCGCCCTGATGACGGAGGAGGACCTGGGCGACCTGGCACACCTGCAGGCATACCAGGCCAGGATGCGGAAGCTGTACGGCCTGGAGAAATTCGCCTTCGTGGACACGAAGGGCACCATTTACACCGCAGGTGGAAAACAGGACAACATTGCGGATTACGACTTCGACTACCGGAACATTACAGGGCCTGAAATCTCCATCCTGAACCTGAAAAGCCCGGAGAAGAAGGTTGTTATCGCCATACCGACGGAGCCCATTCCCATGGAGGGCGAGAAGCTTACGGTCTGCTTCATGGAGATCGACATGAAGGAGATGCTCCAGGGGGTTTCCATGCAGTCCAACGAGAGCGGCGCCACCTTCACCAACATCTATACCCGGGACGGTATCGCCCTGAGCAATACGGTGCTGGGCGGACTGGCGGTGGAGGACAACCTGCTGGAGGCGGTGAGCCACGGACAGTTTGAAGAAGGATATTCCTTTGAAAAGCTGAAGGCGGATTTCGAGGCAGGGAACCGGGGTGAAGCTTCCTTCACCTACAAAGGGATCCGGGAAACACTGGCCTACACCCCGGTGCGGGGAACCGACTGGCTGCTGACCTACCTGATCCGGGAGAGCGTGATCAGCGAGAAGATCGGCAGCGTATCCGGCGGGATCATTACCCGGAGCCTGCTGCAGTCGCTGGTGGCGGTGGTATTCCTGAGCATGATTTTTGCCTTCATTCTCCGGCAGCTGCGGAAGAACAGCCGGCTGGAGCTGGAGAAGGAGACGGCCGAGGTGGCCAACCGGGTCAAGCAGGAGGAGCTGGAGCAGCGGCTGACGCTGCAGGGAAAGCTGCTGGAGGAGGAAAAGCTCCGCGGCGAGCGGGACAGCATGATTACCGCCATGGCCTCGGACTACCGCAGCGTATACCACGTGGACCTGGACCGGGACGAGGCGGTCTGCTACCGCAGCGACGAGGCGGATGAAGACGGATTCCAGGCCGGGGACCATTTTTCCTACTCGGAGGTATTTACCCGCTACGCCAACCGGTCTGTGGGCGAAGCCTACCGGGAGGGATTCCTGAAGTTTATCCGGCCGGAGAACCTCCGGGAAGGCCTCCGGAAGGAGCCGATCCTGGCGTACCGGTATCTGGCCCGGCAGGGAGACCGGGAGTACTACGAGATGATCCGGGCGGCGGACGCCGGGCAGCATGGAAACGGGGAAGGGGAACGGATCAATACCGTGGGCGTCGGGTTCACGGTGATCGACGCGGAAATGCGCACATCCATGGCCCAGCAGCAAGCCCTGAGCAACGCCCTGAACGCGGCGGAGCAGGCCAGCAAGGCCAAGACGGCATTCCTTTCCAGCATGAGCCACGAGATCCGCACGCCCATGAACGTGATCATCGGACTGGACAACATCGCGCTGAACGATCCGGAAACGCCGGAGAAGACGAAGGTACACCTGCAGAAAATCGGGGAGTCCGCGGAGCACCTGCTGCACCTGATCAACGATATCCTGGATATGTCCCGGATTGAATCGGGACGGCTGACGCTGCGGAAGGAGGAGTTCTCCTTTACGAAGCTGCTGGAGGCCATGCGGACCATGTTCACCGCCCAGTGTGCCGAGAAGGGGCTGGAGTTTGCCATGGAAACGGAAGGCCCGGTGGATGAATACTACGTAGGCGACGGCATGAAGCTGCGCCAGGTGCTGATCAACATCCTGGGGAACGCGGTGAAGTTTACGCCGGAGGGCGGGAAGGTTTCCCTGTCCGTGAAGCGGACCGCCCGGTTTGACGGGCTTTCCACCCTGCAGTTTGTGATTGCGGACACGGGAATCGGCATCAGCCGGGAATACCTGCCCCACATCTTTGATACCTTCAGCCAGGAGCATTCCTCCAACACCAGCAGGTACGGCTCTTCGGGGCTGGGGCTGGCGATCACGAAGAACATCGTGGAGATGATGAACGGCAACATCCAGGTGGAGAGCGAGAAGGGAAAGGGCACCGTGTTCACCGTGACGGTGACCCTGATGGACGCGGAAGCAAAGCACGAAAAGGAAGGTCTCCCGGAGATCCGGCCCCAGGATATGAGCGTGCTGATTGTGGATGACGATCCCGTGGCCTGCGAGCATGACAGGCTGGTGCTGGAGAAGACGGGAATTGCCGCGGAAACGGCTTCCTCCGGGGCGGAGGCGGTGGAGATGGTGAAGCTGCGTCACGCCCGCATGGAACCCTACAACCTGATCCTGGTGGACTGGAAGATGCCGGAGATGGACGGGGTGGAAACCACCCGGCAGATCCGCTCCGTTATCGGAAACGAATCCGCCATCGTCATCCTTACTGCGTATAAATGGGATGAGGTGGCTGATGAGGCGGAGGAGGCCGGCGTGGACAGCTTCCTGGCCAAGCCGCTGGTTGCCTCGATGGTCATGGATGAGTTCTCCGCAGCGGTTCAGCGGCGGGGGAACACCCTGAAGAGCGTGAAGACCAGGCCCGAGCTGAAGGGACGGAAGGTGCTGCTGGCGGAGGATGTGCAGGTGAACGCGGAGATCATGAAGGCGGTCCTGCAGATGCGGGAGATGGAAGCGGATCCGGCGGAAAACGGGCGGATCGCCGTGGAGAAATTCGCGGAACACCCCGCCGGCTACTATTCCGCGATCCTCATGGATATGCGGATGCCGGAGATGGACGGGCTGGAAGCGACGAGAAGGATCCGGGCCATGGACCGGGAGGACGCGAAAACCATTCCCATCATCGCCCTGACCGCCAACGCCTTTGACGAGGACGTACAGCGGAGCCTGCAGGCGGGACTGAACGCGCACCTGTCCAAGCCGGTGAAGCCGGACATGCTGTTTGAAACCCTGGAAGACCTGATCCATGACTGAGAAAAGCCATCCGGAGAGGAGAAGCAAGCCGATGCGCAGCCATATTGAAGACGGAAGCCTTGTGGTTTATCCGGAAGGACGGATTGACTCGGCTGCCGTGCCTGACCTGGAGGAGGAAATCGCCGCGGTCCTGAAGGAAAACCCGGGGATCCCGCTGGTGATCGACGCGTCCGGAATAGAGTACATCTCCAGCGCCGGGCTGCGGCTGCTGCTGCGGCTGAAGAACGAATCCGGCCGGGAGCTGACGGTGCGGAACGTGGGGCCGGAGGTTTACGAAGTGCTGGAGATGACGGGGTTCACCATGCTCCTGAAGATCCAGCGGAAGCTCCGGGAGATCAGCACGGAGGGCTGCCCGGAGATCGGCCGGGGAGCGGTGGGAACCGTTTACCGGCTGGACAGGGATACCATTGTGAAGGTGTACATGCGGCATGACAGCCTGGAGATGATCCGCAACGAGCAGAAGCGGGCCAGGCAGGCGTTCCTGCTGGGCATCCCGACGGCGATCCCCTTCGACGTGGTTCGGGTGGGGGAACGGTACGGTGCCGTTTTTGAGATGATCCGGGCGGAGAACTTCAACGACCTGGTGGTGCGGCATCCGGAACGGCTGGAGGAGATCCTGGAAAGCTACGTGAACCTGATGAAGACCATCCACCGGGTGGAGGTGCCGAAGGGGGACCTTCCGGACGCCAGGGATGTATACCGCGGGTACCTCAGCGAGGTTTCCGGATTCCTGCCGGGAGACACGGCGGAGCGGCTGGACCGCCGGATCGGGGAGATGCCGGAGGACCGGCATGCCCTGCACGGGGATATCCAGCTGAAGAACGTGATGCTTTCCGACCATGAGCCGCTGGTGATTGACATGGAAACCATCTGCACGGGAAATCCGGTGTTCGAGTTCGCCGGGCTTTACATGAGCTATGTAGCCTTCGGCGAGGACGATCCGGAAAACAATCCGGCGTTCTTTGGCTTTGACAATGAAACAAGCGCGAAAATCTTCAATGAGTCCCTGCGGCTGTACCTGGAGGATCCGGACGCGGAAACCCTGCGCCGGGCCCGGGAGCGGATTGAGCTCCTGGGGTCCCTGCGGTTCCTGTACCAGGTGGCCGTTGCAAAATTCGGAAAACCGGAGCTGTGTGAACACCGCATCCGGCGCACCGGGGAAAAGATCCGGGAGCTGCTGGAGCGGGTGGATACGTTGGCAATCTGACAAAAAAACGGAGGGGGACGGGGAACTTGATCAAGACAAAACCGCTTATCAACAGAACGGATATGATCCATTGCGTGCTGTGTGCGGACGCTCCCTGCACGGCTGCCTGCGAGAAGATGAAACCGGGCAGCCTGCTCCGCCACATCTGGTTCAGGTATGAGCAGGGCGCGGCCCAGCAGCTGCCGGAAACCAATCCGTGCCTGACCTGCAGCGCGGCCTGCGAACGCTCCTGCGTGCGGCCGGGGGAGGTGCACATCCGGGATTTGATCAACCGGCTGTACTACCAGGTGAAGCCGGAATGCGAAACGCCGGTTCCGGAGAACGAGGACCGGCTGAAAAGCGAGATCTGCGGGATTCCGCTGGAGAATCCCTTCCTGCTGTCCTCCTCGGTGGTGGCCAGCACCTACGATATGTGCGCCAGGGCCTTCGAAGCCGGATGGGCGGGGGCCTGCTTCAAAACGGTGAGCACCCTGGACATCCATGAGGCGTCTCCGCGGTTTTCCGCCATCACCGGCGGGGACGGCGGGATCATCGGCTTCAAGAACATCGAGCAGCTGTCGGACCACAGCGTGGAAGAAAACATGGAAATCTTCCGCCGGCTGAAAGAGAAATATCCCAAGAAGTTCATCCTGGCCTCCATCATGGGACAGAACGAAGAAGAATGGAAGGAACTGGCCCGGAAATGCGAGGAGAACGGCGCGGACGCGGTGGAGCTGAACTTCTCCTGTCCCAACATGATGGAGGGAGGCCTCGGATCTGACATCGGGCAGGTTCCGGAGTTGGTGGAACGGTTCACGGCGGCGGCCAAAGCGGGATGCAGCATTCCGGTGCTGGCGAAGCTGACGCCCAACGTGGCGGAGATGAACACGGCGGCGGAGGCAGCCCGGCGGGGCGGCGCCGACGGGATCGCGGCCATCAACACGATCAAATCCGTTGTGGGAGTGAACCTGCATACGTACGTCTCCGCGCCGGCGGTGCACGGACAGGGCGCCGTGGGGGGATACAGCGGAAACGCCGTCAAACCCATTGCGCTGCGGTTCATCGCGGAACTGGCGAAGGATCCGGCGCTGGAGGGAATGCACCTGAGCGGGATGGGCGGCATTGAGACCTGGCAGGACGCGCTGGAATTCATCATGCTGGGAGCGGGCTCCGTGCAGGTGACGACGGCCGTGATGCAGTACGGGTACCGGATCATTGAGGAAATGAAGGCCGGACTCAACATGTACCTGGCGGAGAAGGGAATGTCGTCGGTCCGGGAGGCCCGGGGACTGGCGCTGGACAGCCTGAGGCGGCATACGGACGCCATTGAGCGGGACACGCTGCTCTTCCCGAAGTTTATTCCGGAGCGCTGCATCGGATGCGGCCGGTGCATGATTTCCTGCGCGGACGGCGGGCACCAGGCCATCCGGCTGGATGAAAAACGCCGCCCGAAGTTGGACGGCAAAAGATGCGTGGGCTGCCACCTGTGCGTGCTGGTGTGCCCCCAGGGAGCGGCGGTTCCCGGCGGGAAGCGGATCAGCCGCGGGTGACGGGAGGCAGTTACAAAAAAAGGCCGGAGGGACGGTTGCTATAAAACAGTTTTTCGTTTGTTAGCTTTTAATTCCAGACTGGCGCATGATAAAATAACAGTAAAAAACAGAAGTTCCGGCGGAAGAGGATGCATGAATAAAAC
>ODAI012946765.1_pt1 | contig 11046 bp, 10 predicted proteins | sample 1539321 | NCBI WGS metagenome assembly ODAI01 (sample SAMN02144231, study PRJEB22623) | gut metagenome | biome: sheep rumen | host: Ovis aries | place: New Zealand | reverse complement strand
CTTGTCGCCGGTGTTGATGAACAGCGGCACCTGCAGGCTGAAGCCGGTCTCCAGCGTAGCGGGCTTGTAGGTGTTGGAGACCGTGTCGCCGACGAAGCCGGGCTCGGTATCCGTCACTTCCAGCACCACGAAGTTGGGCGCTTCCACGGAGAACGCGCTTCCCTTGAAGAAGCGGACCGTCACATTGGTGCCTTCCTTTACGAAGGGGATGGCGTCTTCCACCTGGTCCTTGCTCAGGGGCAGCTGCTCATAGGTCTCGGTGTCCATGAAGTAGTACAGGTCACCGTCATTGTACACATACTGCATTTCCTTGGTCTCGATGATGGCCTTGGGCATCTTGTCGGTCGGGTTGAAGCTGCGCTCCACGACCGCGCCGGTCATCACGTTCTTGATCTTGGTGCGGACGAAGGCCGCGCCCTTGCCGGGCTTCACGTGCTGGAAGTCAACGATGTTCCAGACGCCGCCGTCCCACTCGATGGTAATGCCCTTTTTGAAATCTCCCGCTGTAATCATGGTTCCTACTCCTCCATCTTCTTTATATACTGTTCACAGTTCACAGAATCATCAGCTGCTTGTCCGCCGTAGTCAGCGGAACGCATCCGTTTTCCTTCACCAGGCAGGTATCCTCAATCCGCACGCCGCCGATCCCGGGCAGGTAAACGCCCGGCTCCACGGTGATCACCACGCCCGCCCGGAGCACCTCGTGGCACGAAGGACTGAGCCGGGGTTCCTCATGGATATCGATGCCGACGGAATGGCCCAGTCCGTGACCGAAGCGGCCGGCATAGCCCCGGGCATCGATATAGTCCCGCGCCAGCTGATCGATCTCGAAGCAGTTCTTTCCGGCTGCCAGCGCATCCTCGCACATGGTCTGCGCCCGGAGAACCGTTTCATATACCCGCCGCATTTCATCCGACGGCTGGCCGAGGGCCACCGTCCGTGTCATATCGGCACAGTAGTTGCCCACCTTGGCGCCGAAATCCATGGTGATCATATCGCCGGACTGCAGCTTCCGGGAACCCGGAATCGCGTGCGGCAGGCTGCCGTTCTCGCCGGAGGCGATGATCGTGCTGAACGCCAGTGCTTCCGCGCCGAGGCGGTACATCGTGAAGTCCAGCTCGATCTGCAGTTCCTTCTCCGTGATACCGGGGCGGATCTTTGGCAGGATGGCCCGGAATGCCTCGGAGGTAATGTCGCACGCCTTGCGGATGGCCAGCACCTCATTCGGCGTCTTGATCTCGCGCAGCTTCTGCGGCGCCTTTTCCAGGGGACCGCAGGATACCTCGTCCCCCAGCTCCGCCTTGATCTTTTCATACTGATCGACGGAAAGATAATTGGTTTCCAGCAGGACCTCGGAGATCTGATCCGCCCGGACCAGTTCGGAGAGGACCTGGGCGCCCGTTCTGTCCTTGCTGGTCATTTCGACCTGGAAGCCGGGGGCCTGGTGTTCCGCCTGCTCGGTGTAGCGGAAGTCCGTAATGATGACGCGGCGCGCCTGGGAGATATAGACCAGGCCTTCGCCGGAATACCCCTCCGTGAGATAGAACATATTGGAGGGATCGTGAACCGCTACGGCCGTGTGCGGACCGAGGCGCAGCAGTTCAGTGAGCCTTTCGGATGGTGTCATTTTGCCTCTTGCCTTTCTGTGCACCTGCAAAATGCAAGCACACCGTTGATAATGATACCATAAGGACGGGGATTTGAAAAGAAAAAAATGCTGAGCGTCAACCGCTCAGCAATTTTCCTTGGGTTGCTTATCCCAGTACCGCCTCGCCCATGGTGTCGGGATCACAGACGGCAGTGTGACGGATGGGGAGATCCTTCAGTGCGCGAACCTGCTGCGGAATATCGATATGGATCAGGTTGGAGATGCCTTCGCTGGCCCGGAACGGATCCTCTTCCCTTTCTCCGGTGACAGCGCAGAGCACGTCCTGGGCGAACTTGAAGGGGCTGGCCGTGGAAACGAGCACGGTCGGTGTGTTGTCGTTGAACCTGATCCGATACTGGCGCAGCACGTGGCTGCCGACCGCCGTATGCGGATCCATCAGATAGCCGTCATGGAAGCGGCGGGAGATCTCCGCAGCGGTGTCCTTGTTGTCCGCGCAGTCACCCCAGAACATGCCCGCCAGCCAGTCGCGGCGCTGTTCGCCGACGGAGTAGCTGCCGCTGACGGAAAGCTGGTTCATCCAGGTGCGGATCAGCGCGCCGTCACGATCCGCCGCTTCGTACAGCAGGCGCTCCAGGTTCGAGGAAACGAGGATATCCATGCTGGGGCTCATCGTCTTGAAGAACGTCCGATGGGTCGTATAGATGCCGCTGTTGAAGAAGTCCGTCAGGACGTTATTCCGGTTGCTGGCGCAGATGAGCCGACCCACGGGCAGGCCCATGCAGCGGGCATAATACCCGGCCAGGATATTGCCGAAATTGCCCGTTGGCACGCAGAAATTGACCGGCTGGCCGACGGTCACCGCACCGGCATGCACCAGATCCGCATAGGCGGAGAAGTAATACACCACCTGGGGCACGAGGCGCCCCAGATTGATGCTGTTCGCGGAGGAGAGCACCTTGCCCTGATCAGCCATCTTCTGAATGAAGTCTTCCGATCCGAACAGTTTTTTGACGCCGGTCTGGGCATCGTCAAAGTTGCCCCGGACGGCAATGACCTTCGTGTTGCTGCCGCCGGTGGTCACCATCTGCAGCTTCTGGACATCGCTGACCCCGTCCAGCGGATAGAAGACGGCACAGCTGGTTCCCTCCACATCCCGGAAGCCTTCCAGGGCAGCCTTGCCGGTATCCCCGCTGGTGGCCACGAGAATGCAGATTTCCCGATCCTCCCGGTTCTTCCGGGCGGAGAGATGCATCAGATGCGGCAGGAGCTGCAGCGCCATATCCTTGAAGGCCAGGGTCGGTCCATGGAAAAGTTCCAGTGCCCATGTTGCCTCATCCAGCCGGTGAATCGGCGCAATGGCGGGATGGTCGAACTTGTCGGAGCGATAGGCCGCCCGGACCGCTTCCTCGATTTCAGGGATGCTGAAATCCTCCAGGAAAAGCTTCAGGATCTCCACCGCCCGCTTCTCATAGCTCATTTCCGCCAGCTCCGCCAGCTTTCCCGTTTCCACGATCGGGAACATGGCGGGCACGTAGAGTCCCCCATCCGGCGCGATTCCGCGAAGGATCGCCTGGCTGGCCGTCACTGCATGACCGCCGCGGGTAGATAAGAACGACATCAGGTTTCCCTCCCCTATCTGAATATGAAACAAAGAGGCACCGGTGGTATACCGATGCCTCGGGTATTACTGTCGGATACCTCAGGTAATCAAATCAAATACTGCTTATAGAAATCAGGCAGCTCTTCCGGATCCGCGCTCAGGCTCAGGACGAAATCCACCTTGTGCTTGGCACCCAGCTCCGCCAGGGTCTTCATCACGGGCTCCGTATCGGCCAGATCCTGATGGCACAGCTTCAGGAACGCATCGATGAACACGGTTCCGATATCAAAGTTGGAAGACAGCATACCGCAGAGGAAACCGATAAACATATCGACATTATGAACATGATAATCCTCGGCATTGATGAAGCGAACCTTGTGATCCACATCGAACATATACCGATTGTCATCATCCAGAAAAACTACATCATGAACCGCTTCCCGGGCGGTCGCGTTGGCCAGGTCAATCAGCCGCTTCGTTTTGCCGGAGCCCTTCTTGCCTGCAATTACCTGTATCATGGGAACACGCCTCCTTTATGGCTTTTTCGCTGGAATCATTATACGCTATTTTAGGCCTGTATGCAAACTCTTTTTCCGGGACGACCGGAAGCGGTTGGAAAAGGCCGGAAGAGAAAGGACTCTCTCCCGGCCGGTTTCTTCCCGATCAGTTGTTTTCCGCGGTGGTTGACTCCGTGCCGCTGAAGTTCAGCACAGGGATGGTGGCGTTGCCTTCGCCGGACATGAAGGTGGGGAGCTTGCCGTCCCAGGCCTTGATCTCGTTGAAGCGGATCAGGCCGTCCGTCAGGGATTCGGCGATCATCTTGTTGGCTTCGGCTTCCGCTTCGCTGCGAACCTTCACGGCGTAGGCATCCGCATCCGCGTTGATCTTGGCCACGTTGGCCGCAGCTTCCGCGTTGATGCGCTGCCGTTCCGCCTGCTGTTGGGTTTCCATGGTCTGCTGGGACTGCTCAATCTCCGCCTGCAGCTTCCGCTGAGCGGCCACCTGCTTCGCTTCCACCGCGTCGGTGAAGGCATCGGTGAAGTCGATGTTTTCGATCGCCAGGCTGATCACGTTGATCCCGTAATCCTTCAGCTCATCATACAGGCCATCCCGGATCGACTCGCTGAGCTTCTGACGGTTGGCCACGAGGTTTTCCGCCGTATACTTGCTGAAGACGCCCTTGGTGATCTCCAGCATCCGGGGATAGACCAGCTTGTTGAAATAGTCCGTGCCGACTTCCTTGAACAGGTTCATGGCAGTCGCCTTGTTGATGGCGTAGTTGATGCTGCCGGTGATGTTGACCTGCTGGATATCGCTGGAGAAGGCCTCCGTGGTGAAGCTGCTCTTCTGCTCCCGGTTGTCCATGGCAATGATCCGCTGGAAGGGGCTCTTGAAATGCAGACCGGCTTCCAGGGTCACATCCTCCACCTTGCCGAAGGTGGTGACGATGCCGGTATAGCCCGTTTCCACCGTCGCAGTGCAGGTTGTCGCAATGATGATGACGACCACCAGCGCGACGATCCCGATGATTAAACCTTTCTTCATGACTTCTTTCTCCTTTCGCGGCCTTCAGGGAGGCCATGTCCCGTCCCGGGGCGGTTTCCCCGGATCACGCGGGTATTATAACAAGAGCGGGTATTTTCCGTAAACGGCTGTTTCCGAAAAATACCCGCTCATAATTTTCTTTTTATCTCCGGGTGCCGCGGAAGAAGAGGGCGATGGTTCCGGGGCCGGAATGGGCGCCGATGACGGAGCCGATCCCGGTGATCAGGGTGACCTTGTGATTTGTTTCCTTCTCGATGATGGTCTTCAGCGTCTCCGCATCCTCCAGGCTGTCGCCATGGGAGATGAAGATCGGCGTATCATCGTAAATCGTCTTCTGCAGCATTTCCGCCATGGTGCGGAGGGACTTCTTGCGGCCGTGAACCTGGGTGATCTTGATCAGCTTTCCCTCGTCATCCACGTGCAGAACGGGCTTCACGTTCAGCGCCGTACCCAGCAGGGCTGTTGCCGCGCTGATGCGTCCGCCGCGCTTTAAATATTTCAGGTCCTCAACGGTGAACCAGTGGCACAGATGCAGCTTGTCCGCCTCAATGGCATCGGCATTCTCGTCCAGCGTCATTCCCTTCTCACGGTTCAGCACGGAGAGGTAGACCATCAGGCCCTCCCCCGCGGATGCCGCCAGGGTATCCACCACGCGGATTTTCCGGTCCGGATAGCGGCGCGACAGCTCCTCTGCCGCATTCCGGCCATGTTCATAGGTGATGCTCAGGCCGCTGGAGAAGGCCAGATACAGGATATCCTTTCCTTCCTGCAGCACCGGCTCAAAGGATTTGAAATAGACATCCTCATTCAGGCTGGATGTTTTGGCGATCCGCCCGGCGCGCATTTCCTCGTAGAACTCGTGATTGTCCTGATCATGATCCAGCTTCCCGACGCCGTCATCCGTGAACAGATAGGGCATGCAGATGAGCTCCACGCCCCACTCCCGAAGCTTGTCCGGCAGAATATCACAGGCTGAATCCGTAAACATCACATAGCTGCACGCCATTCCATTTTCCTCCTCGTGCTTCTTCAGTGAACAAAACGCAACAGGATTTATACCACATTTTCCCGAAGCATGTCAATCCGCGCCATGGACATCTTCCCGCTCCGGGCCCTCCGTTTCCGCCGCTTTTCCGGGGTTCTGCGGCGCAAAATAATGCTCCGCGGCATAGGAAAAATGATCCTCGAACCGGGCGATGGCCTCCCGGACCTCCTTCTTCGCCGGGAAGAAGATATCGTAGGCATGGAACCAGTCCGGATATACGTCCACTTCCGCCTCAACGCCGGCTTCCTGCAGGCGGCGGACGTAATCCACCGTTTCCTGATAGAACGGTTCGATATCCCCGACATAGGTATAGCAGGGCGGCAGACCCCGCAGATCCCGCCGGCGGGCCGGCGCGGCATAGCTGGGAACGAGCTCCGTTCCCCAGGCGGAGCGAAGATACCTTTTCCACGCCTTGTGGTTCCGCTTCGTGTTCCAGTTCTTCGCGTGGTTATCCCGGGAGGATTCCGTATCCCGGTCGTCCAGCATCGGGTAGATGGGCATCTGGAAGGCGATATTCACCTCGCCCCGGTCGTGGGCCAGCATGCACAGGGCTGCCGCCATCCCGCCGCCGGCGCTCTCCCCGCCGACCATAATCTGGTCATCCCGAACGCCCAGCTCCTCCGCGTGCTCCTTCAGATACAAAAGCGCGCCGTAGCAGTCATGAAGCGCCGCCGGATAAGGCGCTTTCCGCGAGAGGCGATAGTCCGGCGCCACCAGCACCGCCCCGTGACGGACGACCAGGGACAGCGCCCGGGTGACATAAACGTCCCTCGAGGAACCGGACTGATACCCGCCGCCGTGAATCCACAGGACGCCCGGTGCTTTCCGGTCTTCCGTTTCCGTCAGCGGTCGGAAAATCCTGATTTTGATCCGGTGGGTTCCCACGGTGATTTTGCGTTTCTCCACGTGGAAGGGGAGCTTTGGCATTTTGCGATGACCTCTTCATTTTCGATGATCGTAAAATATGCTGCGCCGCTGAGCAGCGCAGCATCGGAATCAAAAGAGTTTCCTGGAGTTTAGATCAGGTCCGCGATATCGGTGTTCGCACCGCGGAGAAGCACCTTGGCGCCCTGGGCGGCTTCGGAGGAATCCGCATGGGCCAGCAGCCACTTGTTGGACGCCCAGAGGATTTCATCCTCCGCATTCCTGACTTCGATCTCCGGCTTGTCGAGGTTCGTGCCCTTCGGCAGGACGACGATGACCTTGAAGCCTTCACCCTTTTTCGCGTTGCAGGGAGCATAGTGCAGGGTGGTGGCATAGACTTCGACGAGGACGCCGGCGGGGCACTTGTAGGCGACCACCTTGTCGGTGTCCAGGACGCCGTCCACCAGGTCTTCGCGCTTGGCCAGCAGCAGGATGAAGTCCTTCGTGCCCACATTCAGCTCGCTGTCCCGGTGATACTCCAGGCAGTTCAGCTTCGTGTTGTGGCCGTTGCACCAGCCGATCTGGATCGGCATGCCGCCGCAGGCGTTGTTCCGGAGCTCCTTTTCGATCGGAAGCGCCATCAGCTCCGGCTGTTCCGGCACGTAGGCCGTACCTTCCGGCAGCGGAGTGACGCGGTCCAGGGTTTCGAGCAGTTCTTTCACGTCGTAGCCGGGAAGGATCTGTCCGTAGTTCTGGAAGGATGGGTCGGTGACGGGTAGGATTTTCATGCTTGTGTACCTCCAATATAAAAATTTAAAAATTCTTCGTCAGATCATAGCGTTCATAGAACTCCCGCCGGTAGTCCAGCAGGCGGTCCTCCGCGATCGCTTCGCGGATCTCCTCCATCATGTGGATCAGGAAACGAAGGTTGTGGATCGAGGCCAGACGGCCCGCCGTGATCTCCTTCGCATTGAACAGATGCCGGATGTATGCCCGGGTAAAGTTCCGGCAGGCGTAACAGTCGCACTGATCATCCAGCGGCGTGAAGTCCCGTGCATATTTGCCGTTCTTGACAACAACGCGTCCGCGGCTGGTCAGCACGGAACCGTTCCGTGCGATCCGGGTGGCCAGAACACAGTCGAACATGTCCACGCCGCGGATCACCCCTTCGATGAAGCAGTCCGGTGTGCCGACGCCCATCAGATAGCGGGGTTTTTCCGCCGGCATGTACGGCATGATCTCATCGAGCATCTCATACATCACCGGCTTGGGTTCGCCGACGCTGAGTCCGCCGATCCCGTAGCCGATGAAATCCATGTCCCGGAGGGCCCTGGCGCTCTCCACCCGCAGATCCTTGTAGAAGGCACCCTGCACGATGCCGAACAGTGCCTGATCCTCCCGGGTGTGATACGCCTTGCAGCGCTCCGCCCAGCGGTGGGTCCGCTCCATGGCGTCCTTCGCCGTTTCCCAGTCGCAGGGATAGGGAGAGCATACGTCGAACGCCATGGCGATATCGGAACCCAGCGCTTCCTGGATCTGCATGGATTCCTCCGGGCCGATGAACTGCTTCGAGCCATCCAGATGGCTGCGGAAGGTAACGCCTTCCTCCCGGATTTTGCGGATGCCCGCCAGGGAGAAGACCTGGAAGCCGCCGCTGTCCGTCAGGATGGGCTTATCCCAGCCCATGAAGGCATGAAGTCCGCCGGCTTCGCGGATCAGATCCTCCCCGGGGCGAAGATGCAGGTGATATGTGTTGCTAAGGAGGATTTTCGTCCCGATTTCCTCCATTTCCCGCGGCGTCATGGCCTTGACGCAGGCGCTGGTGCCTACCGGCATGTAGATGGGGGTGGGGATGTCGCCGTGGGGGGTGTGAAGGACGCCCAGGCGGGCGCCGGACTGCTTGCATATGTGGGTGACTTCGTATGAAAACAGTTTGCTCAAATGATTTATCTCCTGTTATTCTTCGCCCTCATCCCCTGACCCCTTCTCCCATGATGATACTGGGTTCGGGGTGTTGATTGACTGAATGGGAGAAGGGGAACTTTATTTGGGTGTGGGGGCTTCGCCCCCACGGCCCCTTTGCCGCTGTGTCGGGGTGATCCTTCACTGCGCTCAGGATGAGAACGCCAGGTGGAACGGACAGGCCTTCACTGCGTTCAGTCCATTTTCAGCCGGACATCAAAGGAGCTCGTCCACCTTGATGGGCGGGAATTTGTCGAATTCCTCGAGCTTCTGGACGACCTCCTCCTGGATGTGGATCTGCTCCGGCTCGCGCTTTTCATCCAGATCCTCGGGAATTGTCAGCAGGTCCGCGTAGAGGTTCCAGACATTGCCGTCCGGCATGGAATGGAATCTCATCTTTTCCCGGGTGACGGGATGAATAAAGGTCAGCCGGTATCCCCAGAGGGCGATCTGCTGGCCCGGGATCCCATTCCCGTAGCGGTTGTCCCCCCACAGCGGATGGCCGGCAGCGCACATCTGGGCGCGGATCTGATGCTTCCGGCCCGTTTCCAGCCGGATGCCGCAGAGGCTCGTTCCGTCCCGGCGGTCGATGCAGCGGCCATGCAGGATGGCCAGCTTTGCGCCCTTCTCGTCCGCCTCGCAGACGACCTCCCGGTTCCGGACTGGATCGTGAATCAGGTAATCGGTCAGGGTAAAGCGGTCCTCCGTCTCCCCCATCGCAACACACAGGTATTCCCGACCCATCTGATGCTCCCGCATCTGGGCGGAAAGACGGGCGGCCGCCTTGCTGGTGCGGGCAAAGACCATCAGGCCGCCGACGGGCCGGTCCAGCCGATGAACCAGGCCCAGATAAACATTTCCGGGCTTATGATACTTTTCCCGGATGTATTCCTTCAGCACGGTGAGCAGATCGGAATCTCCGGTCTCATCCGCCTGGGAGAGCATATTCGGAGGCTTGACCGCCACGAGCACATGGTTATCCTCGTACAGGACGTCAACCACGCTGCCACCTCCCGCTGGCGCCGCAGGGCAGCACGCCGCCGGTGGTTACCGGCAGGCAGAGCTCCTGGCTGTCCACGGTGCCGCCAAAGCGGCGGGACACGCACTTGCCGAGCATGTTGCTGAGCACGCTGGCCTGGAATCCGGTCGTATAGCTGTTGATCAGGAAAAACAGCGGGCGGTCGCTGAGCACGCGGGCGCAGGTGTCCACCAGGCCGAAAAGCTCATTTTCCAGCTTCCAGACCTCCCCTGTCGGGCCCCGGCCGTAGCTGGGCGGATCCATCAGAATGCCGTCGTAGGTGTTGCCCCGACGGATCTCCCGCTGCACGAAGCGCAGCGCATCCTCCACGATCCAGCGGAAGGAGCTTTCCGGCAGACCGTTCAGTTCCCGGTTCTCCTTCGCCCATGCCACCATGCCCTTCGCCGCGTCGACGTGGGTGACGTGCGCTCCGGCGGAGGCACATGCCAGCGTGGCGCCGCCGGTGTAGCCGAAGAGGTTCAGGACCTTTACGTCCTTGCGGCCGGAGGAGCGGATCAGGCTGCTCATCCAGTTCCAGTTCGCCGCCTGTTCCGGGAAAAGGCCGGTGTGCTTGAAGCCCGTCGGCCGGACGTAGAAGGACAGGTTCTGGTGACGGACGATCCAGCGGTCCGGCAGCTTTTCGAGGAATTCCCATTCCCCGCCGCCGCGGTCGCTGCGGTGATAGTGGGCCTGGGCCTTCCGCCACAGGCTTTCATCTCCCCGGGGCCAGATGGTCTGAGGGTCCGGCCGGCGGAGAATGATGTCGGACCAGCGTTCGAGTTTTTCACCTTCTCCGGTGTCGATCACTTCGTAGTCTGTCCAGGTATCACATAAAAACATGAAATGCTCCTTGTAACCTGCTCGAAAAATTATCCTTCGTGAACAACTCACGCACCGTAAGGTTCATCCGGTCTTTCCAGTGCAGGGCCACAAGTTGGCCCTGCGCCCATGGACCTTCGGTCGTCATCTGTTATATTACAATACAATTCTCCGACTGCTGCCTATGGTTCTTTATCTTCAACGAGCATATCCGCATTCTGCCTGATCAGGGCTTCGACGACTTCCTGGCAGTAGAGACGGTCGAGGCCGGACAGGGCGGGATCGGTTTCCACGTACTCCCGGACGGCACCCATGTCGCCTGCCGCGGCGCGGGCCGCCAGGCGATTTGCCTCGTCCACCTCCGCCAGGATCTCCGCCAGCGCCTCCGGCACGCGGACCGGTTCCGTCGCGTCCTTCCCGTTTTCCAGGCGCAGCTCCGTCTCAATCACGGCATCGGGCGACAGCTGGGGCATCGTGCCCCCGTTTCGCCGGGTCACCGCCGGAATCACATCATCCTTTCCGTTCAGGACGGAAAGCGCCAGGCGGATCGGCCGGATCGGCGGAGCCTTGGAGAGGAGCAGAAG
>ODAI010413413.1_pt1 | contig 11046 bp, 14 predicted proteins | sample 1539321 | NCBI WGS metagenome assembly ODAI01 (sample SAMN02144231, study PRJEB22623) | gut metagenome | biome: sheep rumen | host: Ovis aries | place: New Zealand | reverse complement strand
TTTTAATCTTGTTGTATGCGGTTTCAGTGTCTATATTGTAGAATGCGGACAAGTCACCCGCCAACCCGACCAAATCTGTAGCCATCTGGTTCGAGTCTTTAACCGATACATTCGATGCTTGGAACATCGCTGACATGGTTCCGGCATACTGCTTTGCCGCTGTGGACGCGATACCGAACTTCTCCATCGTATCGTTCGCCCAATCATTGACATACCCGACCATATCCTCGCCGAAAACAGATTTTACAATGTGTCCAATTTCGGTAACATCCGCACCCATCTTCATCATCTGCTTTGACCAGTTGAATACGCCTACGATTCCACGGAAACCAATCATCGTTCCGAGCAGTGTTTTTATATTGCTCGTCAACGAATTGACTCCGCTTGAAGCCCGCCCGATATTCGATAGGTTTGTCGCCAATGTTTTTATGCCGTTTAATGCCCCGCCGCCGATTTTCTTCAAGGCGTTGATGATGGAATCAAGCACCTTGTTTAATCCTCTGCCGACTATAGAAGCGTAGTTGAACTGCTTTGCTGTCTGTCCCGTACTCGCTGATACAGTTTTCATAGCAGTACTTGCATTCTTTCCACTCTTAGCTATCTGTGCAAGCGCTTCAGCCATCCGTACCGTATTATCGGCAATCGTGACATTCTGCATGGAATCAAAGAAAGACCTTAATTCCTTTGCCAGTGCCGGAAACTCCGCAGCTGTCTTTTTGATCTTCGTGGAACTGCTGACGAACTGGTTCATGGATTGCACGAAGCTAGTCATTGATTGCGATGCACCCGATATGGTTGTAAGGCTCGCAAGACTGCTTGACAGGTCATTGATTTTTGTGGGATTGACCTTATTGACCGTCTTGACCAAATCGCCCATAGACTTCGTAATGTCTGAAATCGACCGACTATTTGGCTGAACGGTTCCTATCACTCTGAGGGATTTTGCCATAGAAGCAATCTTCGTGGAATCAAGCCCCGCCATTGTTTGCAGTGAAGCCGTCAGGTTCTGAAGATCTTTTACGTTTTTCCCAATGCCGTCAAGCGATGTCTTCAGTTTTGTCAGCGAACTCGCTAGTTTAGTCAGCGATTCATCCGCGCCTTGAGTACTGGCAGAGATTTCCAACGACAGGCTGTCTATACTCACTGTGTCTGCCATTGTTGCATCTCCTTCCCATAATAAAAAAGGATGAAGATTTTACTCTCCATCCGCTTGTTTTGATCCTTCAAATTTTCTCTGCATCTCAAAGAGATTGTCGAAAAACTTCGTAGTCAGTTCCGCTTTCACGTCATCAGACATGTCTTCCGTTGCCACAATGACTTCATTCGTATCCTTTTCGCTGTATGGCTCCTTGGGATACTTGGCTTTCCTGCTCAAGCATGACGCAACCGCAGACCGCACATACAGACCACTCAGCCATGCTGAGTATTTCATGCGTTCAAATTCAGCATCCATTTCAGCGCGAATACGTTTGTCGTACTGATTTATGAATACTTCTATGTCATGCGGTGTGCCGTGAAAGAAGTCATGCTTCGACATCCCCCGACCAATTGCCGCCGGATAGATGTCTTCAAGGATTACTCTTCGGAAACCTTTGTCTGTTTCCTCTTGTGATCCTGCGGCTTCTTCGGTTCTTTCTTCGGTTCTGTCGGCTCCGTACTCAGCATATCGCTCATGCCGATCAAGTCGAAAAAACCATCTTCGGACATCTGGTCAAGGCAGATACGGAAAATGTCGTACCAGTTCTTGACTTCACTTTCCTCATCCTTCAGAAGCTGCTTTGCCAGACGCTTTGCCGTCAGCAGATTAACAACCTTGCCGTCACCCTCTATGCCATGATGCTCCATGAGTCCGGCGTAGAAACAGATGACAGCAGTGTTGGGAATATCGGAAATGCCGGAAAGGATCTGTTTAACATCTCTCTTATTCTGTCCCGAATCAATACTGTACATAAGATTCGTGATCTTCTCGATGCAATCATTGTAAAGTGATGCTTCGATGGAAAATTCTAATTTATAGTCTTCTCCACCAATTTTAATAATCTTATACATCTGAACCCCCTAAGTAATGTATATGCGTCAGTTACTCACCTCAAGTAGGAGTGACCTTGGTGTCCATGCCGATGTACTCGTCAATCGTGAGCGTGACATCAACCGTCAGAAGCTCGTTCTGAGAGAAGTCAGGCATCGGGATCTTTGTACCCGGCTGTGCAACAACGAAGAACGCTTTCGTAAGGTTCGGGCTGATGACCTGGAACCACGTTCTCTTGTTCGCCGCAGTAGCTGTTGCCGCCGCTTCGAGCATCGTTTCAATAATCGCTTCAGTCTCAGTGGTAAGGTTGAAGGTCACAGACCAATCACCACCTGTGGACTGTCTGCCGGAGATGGATCTCTCCTGATAATCTTCAAGCGCAGATGCGTCAATCGTCTCGACATCAAGTTCGATGCCAGAAATGGCATTCACGCGAGGAAGAAGCGTAAAGGTTTCCGGCTTGGTTCCGGCAGTCGCCTCAACACCGTAACTAAGCGTAACGCCGAGGGTGCTGACTCCAGAAATAGTAGTAGCCATTTAAAATACCTCCCATAATTGTTGTGGGTTAGCGGCTATCCATCCGTATCGGATAGTCGGTGTATATATGTTTCTTAATCGGATTCAATGTCTTTTAGAAAGAATCCAGTGTAATTTCTCAGGGTGAAGCGGCTCATAATCCTTGTGACCGTATTACTCACCCTTGTTATCTGAGAGTCTCCAACACGCCGGAAACCTAATTCAAGGAAGAATCTTGCACTGGCATCATCAATGTTGTAGAGCGTCATGTACTTGCCGCCATTGATGTACGCCTCCGTATCAAACGTAAGATCGACACTCAGTTCGTCACCTTCAAGATCCCCGCCCTCCGTAGGTCTTCCGACAAATGACAGGGTTGCGTACGGAAATTCAGCCTGTTTTGACGGATCGAATATCACGCCAAAATGCCTTGCCTGAGAATTGGCGAGTAAGTACGTTCGCCATGCCTGATAGATTTTTTCAAAATTTACTTCGATCATGACTTGAATACCTTTCTCGCTTCTGATATAAATTTATTGCGAATTTCCTCATCTGCTTTCGCAAGGGGCTGTGCGGCTTCCGTACCATGTGATGTCTTAAACCGTCCTAATGACTCATCGTAGTACACCCAGTAGTCATTCGCGCCCTTGCCATGACCGTACGAACCGATGGTGTATCCAAGCTGTACGCCGAACGGATTCGGACTGCCTCCGGCAGAACCGTTGAAATGAACACCCGCGCCGAATTCGATAAACGCTATGTCCTTGCCGTCCAACACCAGTGTGGCTCGTGACTTCGTAATGCCGTCACTGTCTAACCGTACATATCTATGGATGTCGTTAAAATCCGAGTCGCCCGAACTGTATTTGTTGGCATCGATAACCTCCAGACCGATATCCACAAGACGGCTGACAAGTTCCATTGTCTTGAAATTCATCTCTTCCTTGTACTTCAGAACTTCGTCAATTGCCTTTTGGATTGAATCCGTAGAAAGCGTCATCTTTATGACTTTACTCATCTCCCGCCACCTTCTTGATTCCGTATCTGGCAATCGTGCCTTTCTGCGTATCGCCGATATGGTTCAGCACATAATCCGGCTTTGTAATCGGTTCGCCATTCTCATCCAGAACAAGTTCTTTAGTTTCAGCATCCAATACCGGCACTACATCGACATAAAGCATCATGCCCTCAACGGGCTTGAAGTCACGGTCAAAGCTGACAATATATCGATTATATTCAGCTACGATACCTACAGGCAGTTCGTGCGGCGTTCCAGTTGTGTTGGATACTGTGAATCTATGTTTCTCAGGCTTACTGTATGTTGTACTCCCCTCGATTGTTTCATCGTTCCTTGTGGCGATTGTAGTCCATACGTCTTGTTTACGTCTTTGGAGACTTCTCATATATCAACCCTCCGTATAAATCATGTTCCGATCCCGCCGTGTATTCTTGGAACATCCCTGTGCGACAGTGGAGGGTTCTGCACACAATCGCACAACGCCAACTGATTCGCTTAAATAATTCTTGCTAAAGGGATGATGCCGTGGAAAAAACTTGGAGGTGTGCCGCCCTTTTCCCATGAGGTGGTCTGTCCGGCTTCATAGAAAGTAGTCACTCCCTCTTTTCCGATCTTGTCGTAATGGTACTCGCAGATTCTGCGGATAGATCCAGGATACCGCTTGAGAACATCTTTCTCCTGTGATTCCTTCTCTTTCTCATCTGAGTAGCCAAACGGAAATCTCGCATTCCTGACTTCCTCTATTGCATCATCCACAATCGACTCAACAAGGGAAGATTGTCCGTTTTTGTAATCATCCCCCGCATATACGGTTAAGATCGATATGAATTCTTCCCTCGTCATCATCGTTATCACCTCTTGGGCTGTCTGCCCCTTCTGCCAGTAGGCTTCTCAATCGTGGGGGACTTCTCAGGTTTTTTGGCTTCGGGAGAAGCCTGTCTCAGCTTCTCCTTACGCCTATGGATCATCATTCCCATGCAGCACCCCCGATTAAGAAGCGAGAGTGACCTTAATCAGCTTGCTCGTGTCGTACACATACGGAGCGAACAGCTTGGAACCGATGATGTAGTTGGTCTGATCGATCTTGTCACGGTCGAACTCAACAAGAGTATCTCTCTTCATGAAGATAGCAAGAGCATTCGGCTTAACGATGTAAGCAAGGTTTGCCGTTCCCGTTGTCTTTTCGTAATAGTTGCCGAGATCTGCGGTTACAGGATTCGCAACAACTACATAACGTCCATCGGCATCCTTCTCGTAATATGTCTTGCCAGAAGAAACAGCAGAGTCGGAAGTCTTTGCGAATGTAGAGGAAGATGTGTTCGCAAGTCTGTTCGCCGGAACAACCTGACAACCGTGAACCATACCGATAGTGCCGCGAATGATGGCATCCGCACCGATCTCCGTGTTCGGGATCCATGCCTTGGACTTTCTCAGCCGCGCATAGAAGGTCGGGGGAATCACGAGAACCTTATCGCCGTCAATATCTTCGCCGAACTTCGTAAGGCAGTCGGCAATGCCGTCAGCCGGGTCGGAATTTGCGGCAATCGTCTCTGTGAGGACAGCATCCGTATCCATTCTGGCAAGCAGATCAGCTTCGACCTTATCATTAATCGCAACGACAACCTGACGAGCCGCCTCCTGTGCGATGTCGTTGTTATAGCCGGAAAGCAGTGCCTCGTCTGTAAACTGAATGGCTCGACCGATCTTGGAGATCTTCACCTTCCGAGTGGTCTGCGACAGCTTCGCAATCGGAATGTCCGCACCTTCAGCAACCGCCTGTGCCGCGCCAACATACTGGTACTGCGGGAGCGTCACCTCATCTCCCGGTCTGCCGACAAGGGTATTGTCGATATGGGCAAGCGGGGCAAATCTGATAGCATCAATTAATTTCTTGTCAATGTAATCTGCGACAACCTGGGGATCGAGAAGATCCGCAAGCATCGTGGTATTAGCGGTAGCACCCATTTTTATACCTCCGTTGTATTATGCATTTATTCTTGTGCGAGAAGTCTGTTATAAGTTTCAAGATCTTCTCTTCTTAACTTTGTTTTTTCAAAGAGATTCATCTCTCTGAACTGTTCGACAGTCAACCCACTGTGTGTGCCGCCGTCCGGGATGTCAGGCCTCGATTTCAGCCACTCAGCTTTTGCCGCCTTTAAAGCGTCCTCTTTGTTCTTGTTGATGTTGGCAAGCACTGTGTCCATATCGCCTTTGATTTCGGCAGTGGCGGTTGCTTTCGCCAGTTCCACGTCCATGCCCATGCCGATGTAACGGCTCGATGCTTCAGTGATTAGCTTGAACTCCTCAAGTTCCTTCACATAAGCATCCATCTGTGCTTTTGCCTGTGCTTCAGCCTCGTCCTGTTGCTCCTGTGCGCTCATGCGTTCTCTCTTCCACTTCGTCAGTTCCGCATTGTCATGCGTCAGCTTATCGATGGAATTTTTGTACTTCGCACGTTCCGCATTCGCCTGTGCCAGTTGCAGTGTCAGTTCTTCGATGGTCGGAGTCTTCTTCTCCGGCTCCTTATTCTTCTGCTCATTTGCATCCGGCTCTTGCTGAGTATTCTTATTCTCTTCAGCCATAATTAATTCCCTTTCGTGAAATTTGTTATCCCGCTTTCTCTAGCGGTGCGTATTTGTGTTTTAATGACTTCTCTGTCAGTTTCGTACTTGTGAAATTTGTTAAGCCCCTTCTCTGGGGCTTATATAAAAGCCTTACGGCTATTATTTTTGGTAGGACAAGCTGCATCTGCAATTCACCAGTTCTTCATCGCTGACTCCCATTGAATCATCGCCCGGAAATTGCAATAGACCGCCTCTTGCCATAAACGGTTGATCTATCGGCATTACTGTTCCGTTCAGTTCTGCATGGCTGTCACGCTCTCTGCCGTCCATGATGGTATTCCATCTCTTCCGTGTATATCCGGCTCTCAGTGCTTCAGCCAGTTCGGAATATTCGTAGACGAAGTTACTTTCTTCTTCAGCAATGGCTCTCGCTCTGTCCCTTGAGTAGTAATAAGCATCATCGAGATGCCGCATCAGCACCGCAAGCATTCCATAGATGGTTTCATCTGCCCTTCCCGGCAAGCGTCTGTCAGGATCGTAAATGCCATCGACAGCATCGAGATATTCCTGTCTTGCCTCTTCGATATCCTCGATGCGGTAAACCATCGTGCCAGACAAGCGGTTTATTTCATCAAGTCCGCTGATAATACTGTACTGTCTCTGAGACTCATAAGCCGTAATCAGGAGTCCTTCAAATATGGTGTCGAGCCGCTTTGCCAAATCTGCTCTGCGGCTCTTCTGCACCTTGCTGATCTTCATCGGCCTGTAATACTCATCATACGGTTCGGATACCGTGTACCCGACCTTATCGTTTAAGTCCTTGTAACTGCGGACTTCACTTAGTAACACCCGCGCCATGTCTGCCACCTGTGCTTGTTGCCGTGCCGCCTATAAACGGGCTGTTTGACGCTTGCATCGATGAGTCCTGAGAGCCTGTCTTCGTCTCGACCGTGCCGTCATCATCGATTTTCATATCGCCGCTTTCGCCCGACTGCGCTCTGCTGATTGCAGCTCTCTTTGCCTCGAAGTAGAGATCCAGGTATTCCTGGCTGTCCTCGTAAACGAGATTCGTATCGGGAAACAGCTTTATCGTCTCGATTGCATGTTTCGGATCGATTCCGTTATTCAGCAGTGTTGCAAGCGTGTTCGCTTTTGTTGCCATGTCGTAATTACGGTCGCGGAGTATGCTTGGCTGAATATCCGAAATATTCAAGTGCAGTGCTTTGCTGTCTTCCGGCGTATCCGTGGATTCTTGAATCGCCTTGAGGATCAGCCTTGCGACTTGCATCTTCCCTCTGCGCATGTAGGCTTCTTCTTTCTGAGCCTGTACTTCCGCATTTTCCCATCCAGAAGACATGGACATCGCGGTTCCTGTTGAACCACCACCCGCAGATGCCATGATCGGGACAAAGCATCTTTGCTTGATGATGTCCCGCTGATATTTGATGTTGCTCAGAATGCCATCATACTGCGTTGCAATCACAAGTGCTTGAACGCTTGCTTTCTTGTTTTCGCCGGATTCCGTAAGTATCCAACCGCCGGACTTCGGTACTTTGTATCCAACCACATTCCCATCGGAATCATACTTTTCGGGAAGGTCGAGATTATCTCCCCACCACAGCGCCTGTGTATCCTGTGCAACATTGTTGCAGAAATCAGATTCAAGAATATTCAGCGCATCGATAGCGGATATTTGTCTCTCAAAGCATCCCATCCTGTCTGACGATCTAATGAATTCGACAATGTTGACCATCTCAAACGGATTCTTTTCTCCGTTTCTCCACCCGAAGACCATGCCGTCTTCTTCGTTCTCTCCGTCAAACTTGGAGAGATTTGTGATTTGGAACCTCTGGCTGTCCGTCATGCATGTGAAGTGCGTATTGCCGGAATTGTCCGTCACATACGTCACGCCCATGAGAGGCCTGTGATGCACGGAATTATCATAGACAACAAAAGTGTTCATCGGGTTCAGCGTGACGATATCAAACACCGCAGTGCAGTCCACGTTGCGCTTAATATCCACAAGCTGATACCCTACTCCGCACGTTTCAACAAAGTATCCCAGTTCCGCATCCGCTGAAAAGACATCTTCTTCGTTCAGCATCTCGTTGATTTCAGCAATGCCGGAATTATCAACCTTTGAATCACTCTCGTTCGCGTCATAGATACTCCGTTGCTTGTAGGTAATTGGGTTTCCCCACTTGTACCCGGTCTTAAACTCAACAATCTCGTTCGGCAACGAGTCCGTGCATATGATGTCAATATCGTGACGGATTACCTTCTTCCGCTGAAGCGGTTGGTCGCCGCGCTCGTACTTGATCAGGAAGTTGATGCGCTCCCGATTCAGCAGATGCACTGTATAAGCATCAAGAAGCACCCTCCTGACATTTTCTTTGGTTATGTATTTTTCATCTGTCGTAATCAGGATTCTCCCGTACTGAACAGATTCGTTCACTAATGCCATGCCGCTCCTTGTATTTTGCGTACTCCTTTTCGGTCATATATTTGCCGCGAAACTCAACGCCAGATGCCTGTCGAATGTTCCTTGACGGAATATGTACCCAGTAACGCTTTTCCTTGTCGTTGTCCATCTACAGTTTTCCTACTTTACCATGCTACATGAAATTTCTAGGAATTTTAGGAATTGTCAGAATTTATATTTTCTGAGTATCTGTCCTATCCTCGTCTGATCGTAATGCATCAGAAAAGCTATCTGCTGTTGGCTCTTCCCGTCAATGTAGTAGTACTTGCAGATCAGCCTGTCTCTGGCGTTCTCAATGCTCTTGATGTATGTCAGTACGCTTTGAGTGATTTCCATCAGTTCCTGTTCATCATTCTCGTACTGGTTCAGCTGAAGGAGCAGTCTCGTGCGCTTGGACGCATAGTCACGCATTGGCACTCCCTCGATGACAAAATGCTGAATCCCGCCACTGCCGCCCTTTACGGAATCCTTTGTGGTTCCACTGTTCTCGATGTCTGTCAGCTGATGTTTCGTTCTCGCTATTCTTCTCTCAAGGTCTTTTAATTCCTTTTCGAGATATCTGTACTGTTTTAGCTTTGAATACGCCATTAAAACAAACTCCCCATTATCACGGCCTGTTTCCTCGCACCGGGATTTTCGATGAACATATCAAGCTGAGTCAATCCGTCAGCTGCGTCATCATGCTCGTTCTTGCCAATCGTAACGAACATACACAATTCTTCCATCGCTGCCTGATATTCTGCGGAACGGTGATCCTCGTCCAAAAAGATGAACTTTCGTTTAATGTCACCCGAATATGCTATAATTTTCTCCATCTTGGAAACCTTGTTCGGGGCTTTCCGTGATGTGCAACTGCATTTGTAGCCATGTTCCTGTAGGCGTTCGTCCACATACTGCGCATACAGATCGCCGCCTGTGTTGCCCTCAAAGCGTATCTGCCGGATTTCGTTGTTCATGATCTGCCCTGTCACGAGCGGCAACGTATCTTCCTTCTTCCCGCCGTTAAACACCCAGTCAAAGATAAAGACTCTCCCATCCTCGTACTCTCTGCCAATCGGCATGGATAAGCTGTCGCCGCCGCCCCACGCCACGTCAACCGCAGATACGACACGGCTGTCACCCTCCGGCAGTACGCCGTTGTAAAATTGCAGTTCGTCTTCCGGGAATAAGAGTCCTTCACGGACGAACGGCCTCTGCTGATATTTTGCCTCCCACTCGTTTTTGTCGAGTCTCGACCGCACGTCTTTGTAATACTCCGTGCTGAATCCAACTCCGTAGTCATATTGGAAATTGCTTTCACCTTCAGCATTCAGCGCGGGTATCTCAATGAATTTGTATCGCGGATTATTCTTCTTGTCAGCCTTAACTCGTCCAAGAGGATCGATGGTGTTCCACCTGGTTCCCACCATCAACTCTTTTGATCCGTCATTCTTTCTGTCTACAAGAACATTGAGATAATCCTGATACCGATTCTCCAGTCTGGACGGACTAAGTGACTCCATTCTGTCACGAACAAGGTCATCGACATAAAGGTATCCGTCAGCAGAAATATCGACAGCACCCGTCCATGTTCCGTCAATACCTCGACAGGTCAGTGTCGCAAATCTGTCCGGCTTTCCGAGATTGATCTCCTTTAAGTCAGCAGACTTTCTTTGTAGCTTCGCACGGGGAAAAATCTCTCTGAACGTGTATTCGTCAGTTCCTATCAGGTTGAGCGCTTCACTGTAAAATCCATTGGCAAGGATCCCGGAGTGACCAGACATGGCGTTGTGGCTATTGGGACGCTTGCCCATAACCCATGCCATAAAAAATATACACATAGTAGACTTGCCTACCCGAGGGGGTAAGCTGATTCCAAGGAAGTCATACTCTCCGTCTTCCAGTTTTTGCAGTTCTTCGACAAGAACATGCAGAGTCTTTTCCCGTGGACGATAAAACTGCTTTTCAATCGGCCTGTACCGCTCCATGTAATACAAAAATGATTCAAACCAGAACGGAGCCTCCCACCGCAGAAAATCCCAATACAGGTCGAAAATCCTTGGATCATCCGCATAGGCATGGGCATATTTGTGTGCCAGAATGGATTCATGCACGAAATACTTACATTCCTCGACATGACCGCCTTTTGTAAATTTCCAGTCGATCTCCGCATCCGTCAGCAGTTGATACGCCGCAAGCAATCCTTCGTAGGTTTTATATTTGCGTCTATTGTCAGCTTTCAGCTTCGCAAAAAGATCTTTGTATTCCTGTATATTCTTCCTGATGACCATAAAAATAAGCCACTCCGCTCATGATTAGCGAAATGGCTCTTAAAAACAGATTACGCCCTATTCTGTTCGGCTCTCTGTCTCTGTATTCACTTCAAATGCTTCTCTGCAATAACTGGCACGGCATCGAAATACCTGTCCTTTGATGATCGCACCGTCCGACAATGGAA
>ODAI010165062.1_pt1 | contig 11046 bp, 2 predicted proteins | sample 1539321 | NCBI WGS metagenome assembly ODAI01 (sample SAMN02144231, study PRJEB22623) | gut metagenome | biome: sheep rumen | host: Ovis aries | place: New Zealand | reverse complement strand
CACCCCTACCTTGCGGCCAGCGAGGATGTAGAGGCCCTTAGGCAGCGACTTCACGTCGGCAGCATTGGTCCGTACGAGACGTCCGTCGAGCGTATAGATGCCCGTAGCAAGAGGCTTCTCGATGCGTGCGTTCTGCTCGATGGCAATCTGCTGGATGCCTGTGAGCTTCTCCTTGTTGAAGGTGGGATAGCTACCCTCGGCCATGTCGCATGTCCAGGGATCGCCCCAGCTTACCACGTACTGCTGCAGGTCGGCGAAGTTGGTGCCGTCATAGTAGCGGGTACCAGATACCACGTCGTTCTCGGCCGTAGCGCCAAACTCCGTAGCGTTGTTCCAAACCACGCAGTTGGTGTAGGTGCTGGCCGGCGTCGAGGCATTCTGTCCGCCGCCGATGATACCGCCACCCTTGTTCTGCGTGCCGGCTGCATAGACATTCTCCATCGTCAGCTCATCACGAATACGTCCTACGATACCGCCCACGTAGTTCACAGCGCTGGTGATCTCGAGGTTCGTGTAGCAATTCTTGATGATGCTGGGGCCGCCGATGTTACCAATCAGACCGCCGCAGTAGGAGGAAGCCACATTCAGCTTACCGGTTACCCAGACGTTTTCGAGCGTGTTGGTGTACTTGACGCCGTTAGCGTCGGCATAGTTGGTATGGCCCATGTAGCCACCGATTACGCCGCCACCGGTGTTCTCTGAATAGATGTTCACATTCTCGAAGCCTACGTTGCGCACAGCACCGCAGAATACGCCGAATACGCTGCTATACTCGTAGCCGCTGCAGGAGAGGTTGCTCACCACATGGCCCTGTCCGTCGAAGTCGAGCCAGTTCATCCAGCTCTTTCCGTCGGCCGTGTTGGTGGCATCGTTCAGCGGCATCCAGTTGCCAGCCTCGCTCATATCGATGTCTGCCACCAGCTTGACGTAAGTGGTCGTGCCCGTGTGCATCTTGTTGTGCAGATCCACAAACTCCTCGGCAGTAGCAATCTCGTAGGGATCGTCCTGCGTGCCCTTGTGTACCTTGCCGATTCCGGTGACAGCTCTCAGTGCATCTATGAGAGCCTCCAGCTCGTCAATGTCAGCCTGTGTGCCCTTACCGGTCTTGGCCAGATCGTACTTAGCATCAGCCACGGGGCTCAGAGCATCCACGGCTGCCTTCACGTCGGCATTCGTGTTGTAGAGGCTGCCCTCGCCAGTGCCCACGCTGTACATCTGGAACTCTGTAATGTTCCAATACTGGTTGTTGCTCGTTACGTGCAGGATGTAGAAGCGGATGTACTGGCATGCTTCTCCCAGCTGGATGGGCTCCTCCGTCTCGAAGTGAGCGCCGTTTTCGTTAGGAATGTCGTACTGCACAGTAGTGAGAACCTTCCAGCTACTCTCGTCGTTCGGCGTATTGGTACCCTCGATGCGGATACGGTCGGGGGGATCGTGCCAGTTCTGTGCAGGCGTACCGTCGCTGCGGCCCGTGTACTCCATGTAGAAGGCATTCACGGCAGCCGGCAGGCTCACCTGGAAGTACTCGCCCGAATTCTCCAGCGGAAGGTCAATACGCGAGTGGAAGTAACTCAGCAGATCGCCATCAACCATATTGGTGATGGGGTTGTCCGTATTCCAAGCACAGTTCTCAGAGAGCTGCGAGGGATCGGTAATCAGCGGCTGGTGTCCGTCGAGCTTCGTCATGTTGATCAGACCCTGAGCCTCCTGAGCCATTGCCAGCAGTTCGGCATTGACTGCGTCGAAGTTGGCATAAGCACCGTTGTCCAGCAGGCGCACGACGTAATGCGTGTTGTCCAGGACGGGAGTAGCGTCGTCGGGCAGTGTCTGGTACCAAGCCACGCCGTCGCCCTCGGTGGCGCCACCGTTGAGCAGATAGGCAATCTCGCCCGATGCGAAGCGGGGAGCAGAAACACTGGCCTGGCTGTTGGTGGTGGTGCCGGCCTGCGTGCTGGTCACGCGCTGATGGTCCGTGTAGCAGTTGTCCACGATGCCTACCCACTTGGAGTCGTTCTGTGTGTCGCCGGCAATACCGCCGAAGCGGCCGCTGGAATGACCCACCACGCTGTTCTTAAAGCCGTAGCAGTTGCGTACCGTACCGCCGCAGACAGCACCTACCACACCGCCGCTAACACGTTGGTCGGCGATAATCGAGGAGTTCGTCACGAAGCAGTTCTCCACAAGACCCGTGCTGGTGGTCGATGCAGTCACCGTACCGACGAGTCCGCCGGCGCGGCAGTCCATCGAAGCGTTGAACGAAGCACCGACAACGCCCAGGTTACGTACCGTACCTGTCAAGACACCGAAGAGACCTACACCATTGCCCTCGCCAGTCTCATTGATGACGAAGTTCGAAACGACGTGTCCCTTTCCGTCGAACGTGCCGGCATAGCCAGGATTGCTCACGCCCTCGGGGCCAGCTGTCTTATTATAGCAGGGAGCCACTCCGATGGGTGTCCAGCCATTGCCTTGCAGGTCGAGGTCTGTCGTGAGGTCGGCATCAACGGTGGAATAGAATCCCGAGTTGACCAGTGCGCCAAACACGATGAATTCCTTGAGGTTGGAAAGGGTGACCTTATTGTCCACAATCTGGGGAACGAAGGAGAGTCCCTCGAAGGGATCTGCGGCCAATGCCTCCTCGTAGGAATATGTGCCATCCACGTAAGCAGCGCTGATGACGCCATAGGTAGTCGTCATCATATTTTGTTCCTCCTCGGTGAGCAGGCCCATGTCATACATGTTGCTATAGAGGTCGATGAGTGCCTCTGCCTGGGTCATCATCGTGGCGTAGGCCTGCTTGCAGTCATATACGCGCTGCATCAGGTCGCCCAGCGAAGCTATCTGTGCCATCTTGTTGTCAGCCGCAGGACCATTCTCGACAGCCTGGACCACCTCCTCCTTGAGGGCATTGCTGTAGCTTGGTGTTGCAGCGTAGTCGTAGCTGTCGATCTTGTAGTCGTTGGCCAGCGTGCTCAGTCGTGCGAGCTGGCCGTCCAGCGTGGCATCGTAGGCAGCGACAGAGGTCTCGGAGCTGGCCGTACCGCAATACATCATGCGGAAGGCACCGATCCAAGTCTCGTTCGTCGAGTTGCAGCCCAGGGTATTGATACCCAGCGTGAGCTTGCCGTCCTCGCCCACCTCGGCTACGATGACATTCTCGTAAGCGCCCTCGTCAAAGGCATAAGCCGAGGCTTCGGTCGAGTTGGGGATGTAGCCGATTGGATCTACTTCCTCGCCGTAAACAGGCTCGTAGCGATCCTTGTTGGCAGTCTCGGTGGAGAGCATGCCCTCGTAGCGCGTGGGCAGATATACCTTATTATTATTGGCGAAGAAGAAGGCTGCCTGGTTCAGGTTATCGTTGGCGCCCGCAGCACGATAGTAGGCATTCACGCGAATCTCGTAGATACCGGGCTGCAGGTCGGTGATGGTCTGCGACAGGCAGGTCTTGCCATTCGAGTAGGCCACGTACTTTGTTTCGGCAGCGGCCACGTTCGACACGCTCATCGAGCCGTTCTCGATGGTCCAGTTCTTGGTGCCCTCCTTGAAGGCGGGGTTCATGATCAAGCTTGTGATGTCGGAGCCCTCGGTGTATCCACCGGCCACGGCCCAGTCGAGCATCCGCTGTACGAAGTCGGTCTCTGTAGTAATGGCCTCGTTGTCGAGCTCACGCATGTCCATGACATAGGAGTAGGAGCCGTTGGGATACGTGTCGTTGGGCTCGATATCGGTGTCCAGATAAGCGTCCAGGATCTCGCGGTTAGTGCCGGTCACGCTGGGGTTGGCCTCCAGATAAGCCTTCACCTCGTCGATCTTTGCCTGATATGCGGCATAGCACTTGGCCGACTCTATCAGCTGGTTCTTCATCTCCATCGTCTCATTGTAGAGAGTGAAGAAATCGGCAATGGTACTTGCGGCGCTCAGGTTGTCCAACACAGCCACGTAGGCATCCACGAGGCTCTTCTGGCAGATGACCTCATCGCTGTACGTATATTCTTTCTCACAGATTTCGTCGCGCTCGAATTCGAATCCGTCCTCGGCAATGCTGAAGAAGGTATTACCGCCCTGGAGCACATAGCCGTGTGTAGCGTCGAGCACGGGCGTCTCGTCCTCTTCCAGGTTCTGGCGCCATACGGACTCGAGGGTGGTCTTGCTGCCGTTCAGCTTATAGGCAATCTCGCCGTTGGCAAAGCGCTCGGCGCTCACTCCAGCCTGGCTGTTGTTGGTAGTGCCGGCCTGCGAGCTGGTCACTCGGGCGAAGTCGGTGTAGCAGTTCTCCACCGTACCTACCCATCCATTGTCGTTCTTCGTGTCGCCGGCAATACCGCCAAAGCGGTCGCCGTAGCCCGAGAGGGTGACGTTGAAGGCGTAGCAGTTCTTCACCGTACCGCCACAGATGGCACCCACCAGACCGCCGCACACACGCTCGGTGGTCAGGATGGTGGAGTTCACCACGTAGCAGTTCTCGATGAGACCTGCGCTGCGGCCCGAGGCCGTCACCGTACCGGCCAGTGCACCGGCGCGGCAGTCCTTCGTGGCATTGAACGATGCACCGTCGATACCCAGGTTCTTCACCGTACCCGTCACGATGCCGAAGAGGCCCGCAGCCTCGCTGGACTCGTTGATGGTGAAGTTCGAGATGATGTGGCCCTGTCCGTCATAGAGACCCTCGAAGCCTCCGTTGACCACTCCGGCTTCGTTGTCCGTCTTATTGTAGCAGACACCTGCTCCGATGGCCGACCAATCGGCACCGCCCAAGTCGATATCTTCCGTCTGGCGCACCTTGGCGTCCGTCTTGATACCCTTGTTCACGATATTAGCCAGCTCGAAGAGGTCTTCGACTGTCGATACGAGATAGTATCCGTCGGCATCCTGCTGGAGGTTGATGTCCGAACCTACGATGCTCAGGTATTCCGACTTCGTGATGAAGTGAATGTTGCGGATATCCATCGTGATGCCGGCATCCAAGCCCAGGTCGAGACGCAGGAAGTCGCCAAAGGCACCCCAGCTGAATGAAGCAATCGGGTTGCTCATATCCAGATAGAATGTCGTCCAGTCCTCGGCTGCGGGCAGGTCGAAGGTGAATTCGCGTCCACCAGCGATGGGGGAGAGGAAGAACTCGGATCCGGCAGCACCCATCGTACACTTGTACTCGAAGGTCAGCACGGTCTCGTCCTCGCCCAGCGCCTTCTGCAGGGGCGACCAGTAGATGTAGGGGTCGCCACCCGTGGTCACCAGCTCGTAGCTGTACGGCTCTTCGAGCTCGGTGCAGGTCATGGCGTTGATGGTTCCGTTCGGCATGCTGAAGTAGGGGTCGTACTCCTGCTCGTCGGCATGCTCGTCGGCGCCGGTGTCCATCTTCTTTACAGCATCGTACAGCTCCTCTACGTCCTCGGCAGCCAATGCCGAGCCATAGACACGTGCGATGGCAATATCACCGGTGAAGGCGTTGGTGGCGTTACCCTTGGACGAGGGGTCGGCACCGATGCAGAACCACACGCTGCCCTCCTTGGGCTCCTGGTACGTACCGTCGGCATCCAGTGTGGCGCAGAGCTTGCCATCGACATAGATGGACATCAGGCCCTCGTCCTTGTCCCAGGTGCCCACCACGTGGTAGTACTTGCCGGGCTCGGGCGTCACGCCGCTGTACACGTTCTTGTTTGCCTCACCGATATAGTCGGCATAGAAGAGCGAGAAGTTCTGCTTGGAGCCGGAGATGGACAGCGCGCCGCCGCCCGTCTGCTGGTTCGAGAAGTACTTGCTCGTCACGTCGTACTGCGAGGGATCGGCCAGCGGGCGGATGAGCGCCTCGAAGGAGTGGCTGCCGGTCAGCGCCTCGCGCACCTCATCGTTCCCCTCATAGTCCACGCGGAAGAACGTCTTGGGACTCTGTCCCCAGAGGTTGTTGCGGAAGCAAGCCTCGTTGATTCCATACTTGAGACTCTTCACCACGTAGGGCATGCCCACGGGGATAATCTCGTTTTGCATGTCGGAAACGTCTGTCGCCGTTCCGTCGTCATTGAAGACCACGTCCAGGATGTCGGCCTTAGGCTGTGCCGCAGCGCCGAGTCCCACCAGAAGTGCAATCATCAATGAATACAGTTTTTGTTTCATTTTGATTTTGTTTAAGGTGAATAATTAGTTTGGTTTATATATGTTTTTACTTTCTCTCTACAGCGTTCTCCATACGCATCGAGCGCATGTGTGACAGTGCAAAAATAGCAGTTTCTCTCAAAAAATGCAAAATAATAAACTTTTTTTTTACCTATGAGCAAGAAAACGTAACTTTTTGCCCCCCGAGAAGGTATATGTTGTTCTTTGATTCAAGCCAAATGGGTTGCTTTTTCCGCGACAAATGTCACACAGACGCCATCGTCCGAAATCTTCTTCCCTTCTTCGTACGACAATGGCCCGAAACAGTATCTTTCCCTACGAAGCCGACCTACCTGATCCACGTTTTCCTGCCGTTCACGATGTACAGACCCTTAGACAGCGACTTCAAGGGAGCATCGGTGGCTGCAGGCCGGATGCGGCGTCCGTCCAACGAATAGACGCCGGAAGATATTCTCCGTACAGCGGTTATTGACTGTGACTCCACGGCAGTGAGTGTGAGCAGGTCGTCCACAAGCTGCCGCAGGGCATCGATGTCGTCCTGGGTGCCCTCGCCTGCCTTTGCCACCTTCAGCTTTTCTGCGGCAAGCGCCGACAGGCGGTCCACAGCCAGTGCGACCGCTGCATCCAGCTCCTCGAGCTTCTCATAATCGTGGGCCAGCGCCTGTGCCTCCTCGATTAAGGCAAACAGGGCGGTGTTGGTCTCGCTGCTGTTTGTGTAGGCCCCGTTTCCTGTTCGGAGGACAATGGAGTGGTTCGTGTCCAGCACGGGACTATCGTCCTCGCCGAGAGTCTGATACCACACTCGTCCCGGGCCAAAGGTCTCGCCACCGTTGAGCAGATAGGCAATCTCTCCGCTTTCGAAGCGAGCCGCGCTCACCTGACTCTCACTGTGGCTTACATTGCTGGGATATCCATTGCTACGTCCTGCGCCGGTGACGTAACCTGAGGAATAGCAATTGATGACCGTCCCGACGCGCACACCTCTGTCGTCGCGTCCGTCGCCCACCAGATGGCCGGCCCGCGGGTAGGGTTGAATGTTATTGCCGAACTCGTAGCAGTTTTCCACTACACCGCCGTAGTTGCCTGCCGCAATGGAACTGACTATCTCGTTGGGATTGATGACGGTGGAGCCCGTCACGTAACAGTTCTCTATCCGTCCCTCGACCAACTGGCCGCAGAGTGCACCGAAGCGACCCGGGTATGAAGTCTCAGCCTCGCTCATGACGAAGTGGTAGTTCTCTATGCCCAGGTTTTTCACCGTGCCCGTAACGGTCCCGAAGACTCCGCTGGAGGCGAAGTTGGCATCGTAGGTCGCCCTGAGGTTTCGGATGACGTGGCCCTGCCCGTCAAACGTGCCGGCATAGCCCGGATTCGTAATGGACTGACCCGAGGTATTCAGCTCGCTGTTCGGTGCATAGCCGATGGGGGAGTAGTAGTACACGCTGGAGAGGTCGAGGTCGCTCAGCAACACTGCATCCAGGTCTCGATAGAATCCCGAATTGACGATGGCAGAGAAAATTACAAAGTCCCTGGCGTTGGATATCTCGGCCACCCCATCAACGATGAATGGCATGAGGACGAGTCCTGTGAAGGGATTGGCATCCAGTGCCTCCTCGGGGGTGTAGTAGCCTTCGATATATGCATCGCAGATGGTACCGTAGGCACTGAGCAGGGCGTTGCTCTCCTCCACGGTGAGCGCTCCAGTGCTTACCAGGCTTTTATAGAGGTTCAGGATGACCTCCCCTTTTGCCAGCACGGCAGAGTAGGACTGTTTGCAGTCATAGACACGCTGCATCAGGCTACCCAGATTGCCTATCTGGGCATACTTGTCCTGCAAAGCGCAACTGTCCTCCAATGCTTCTTTTATCTCTGTCCGAAGCGACTGGCTGTAGCTGGGAACCACATTGTAGTCGAAGCTGCTGCACACATAGTCGTAGGCCAGCGTGTGGAGCCGGGAATGCTGGCAGGCAAGGGTTGCGTCGAAGGCCTTGTCGGCGGTCTCGGAATCGGCTGTTCCGCAATACTTCAGATGGAATGCACCTATCCATGTGTCGTTTGCCTCGTTGCATCCAAGCGTTTGGACTCCCAGCGTCAACTTTCCGTCCTCGCCCACTTCGCTCACGATGGTGCTCTCGTAATATCCCTCGCTGAAAGCGTAGCACATCGCTTCAGCGGAGAGGGGGACATAGCCTATGGCGCATCCGCTCTTGTCCTCGAAGAGGCTGTAGTGAACGAGGTGGGGACTCTGGCAGTACATGGGGATGACGTCTTCGGGGAACGTGGGCAGATATACCTTATTATTATTAGCAAAGAGGAAAGCCGTCTGGTTCAGGTTGGAGATGTCGGCGGCAGCGCGATAGATGGCATTCACCCTCACCTGATAGATGCCTGGGGCGAGTCCCTGGAGAGTCTGCGAGATGGTGAGCTTGTTCGTCGAGTGGGCCACGTGCCCTACACTGGCATCCACGGCGGCAGAGATGCTCAGCGATCCATTCTGTATGGTCCATCCGCGTGTGCCGCCGGAAAAGTCGGGGTTCACTATCAGGCTGCTGATGTCGGCGCCCTCCAAGTAACCGCTCTTGATGGCATCGTCGAGCATGGTCTGCACCGAGGCCGTCTCTTTCTCGAGGGCTTCGTTCCCGAGAGTGCGCGTCCGGATGATGTAGGCATAGGAGCCGTTGGGATACGTGGCGTTGGGACTGATGACTTCGTCCATGTATGTCTCCAGCAAATCGCGCTTGGGGCCGGAGAAGTTGTCGTTCTCGCTGAGATAGGTCCTCACCTCGTCCACCTTGGCCTGATAGGCTGCGTAATAGCTGGCCGAGCGCACCATCTCTGCCTTCAGCGCGAGCAGTGCCTCGTAGGCATGAAAGAATTCCTCGGCCGTGAGAGCGTTGTTCAGGATATCGAGCAGTTCCTCGTAGGAGTCGTTCAGGCTGATGAGACAGATGACGTTCGCATTGAACTCCGACTCGTCCCGATAGATGCCATCGCGAGCGGTGTCGAGATCTCCGTCCGAGAGATTGATGTAGCCTTCGCCGCTCTGCATCACGAAGCCGTGGGTGCGGTCCAGGACTGGTGCTTCGTCTTCGCCAAGGTCTTGTCTCCAGACAGCTTCGACATCGAAGGTGACCCCGCCGTTGAGCAGAAATGTAATCTCGCCGCTCGCAAAGCGGTCGCCACTGACGCTGGCCTCGCAGTTGAGGGTCGAGCCGGCCTGCGTGCTTGTCACGCGCTCGTGGTCAGTGTAGCAGTTCAGCACCGTGCCGGTCCATCCGGCATCGTTCCTCGTGTCGCCTGCCACGCCGCCGAAGCGTCCTCCGGAACCCGTAAGCTGGTTATTGAGGCCATAGCAGTTCTGCACCGTGCCTCCACACACCGCACCCACCACTCCGCCGCAGACGCGCTCGCTGGTCAGGATGCTGGAGTTCTTCACGAAACAGTTCTCCACGAGGCCGGCGTTCCATCCCGTGGCAGTCACCACTCCGGCCAGTCCGCCTGCCCGACAGTCTTGTGCAGCGCTGTACGAGGCATTGATAATGCCCATGTTACGCACCGTGCCCGTCACCACGCCGAAGAGGCCTGCAGCCTCGCTCGTTCCGGCGATTCGGAAATTTGACACCGTGTGGCCCTGCCCGTCGTAGAGACCTTCGAAGCCCCCATTGGTAATCTCGCCCGTTCCGCCCGTCTGGTGATAGATGGGGCCGTTGCCGATGGGTGTCCAGTTGACTCCACTCATGTCGATATCCTCCGTCTGGCGCACTCGGATGTCGCGCACGGAGCCGTTGTTCACTATCCTGGCCAGCTCCGCCAGGTCGTCTGTATTGCTCACGAGATAGTAGCCATCGGCATCCTTCTCCAACTTCGTCGTGCCGTCATCCGCTCCTCGCACACCGGGAACCAGTCCCCACAGGAGGAATGCCGTCAGCAGATAAATATTACGTCTCATTGCCTGTCTGGAAAAATTAGTCATACGCCTTCGCGCAGGGCAAAGTTACAATAAATCTCGTGTTTGGCAAAAGATGCTGTCATTTTTTATGCTGCTTTGCGACGAAAGGAAGGATAGAAACCTGTAAGGATTGCCATAAACCGCACACACGAGTGTCCCTTTTCGCGCAAAAAGAGGGCAAACGCTTTGCAAAACAAAATAAATGGCTTATATTTGCAACGACAAACGACACAAACGCTTTTCGACTATGAGTACAGAAACCATGCAAGAGAAGATTGCCGAGTACTTCAAAACGCAACCCGTCCTGAAGGCATGGCTGTTCGGCTCCTTTGCCCGTGGCGAGGAGACCCCCCAAAGCGACGTAGATATTCTCTTCGTGCCGGACCGTTCAGGCAAACCCTTTACGCTCTTCACCATGGGGGGTATGTATATGGACCTGAAAGAGATGCTCGGCCGCGAAATCGATTTGGTAGTAGAAGGCTCCCTGCGTCCGTATGCTGTAGAAAGTGCCAACCGCGACAAGAAACTGATTTATGAGAGAAAGAGCGAGGGATAAGGGAAGGCTGGAGAATATCCTTGAGTATTCCGACAACGTGACCATGCTTATCGAGGGGTATACCTTTGATGAATTGGTGACAGACAAGCGCACATACTACGCCGTAATGAAGAACGTGGAGATTGTGGGTGAAGCGGCCTATATGTTGAGCAAAGCTTTCAAGAAGGCACATCCTGATACTTCATGGAAAACGGTACAAGGCATGCGCCATGTTCTGGTGCACGACTATGCCCACATTGTCTCGGAAACTCTTTATGACACAGCCATCAACGGCATTCCAGAACTGCGTGAGCGGGTGGCCAAGTACCTCGCCGACACCGATTGGGAGGCTTGGGAGTCTGCTCCCGACGACTACGAGGACTCCGTCGACGATGAAATGGCGAAACTTGCCCGCCGCATGAAAGCCGATGGATTGATGCCTGAATTGATT
>ODAI010150548.1_pt1 | contig 11046 bp, 11 predicted proteins | sample 1539321 | NCBI WGS metagenome assembly ODAI01 (sample SAMN02144231, study PRJEB22623) | gut metagenome | biome: sheep rumen | host: Ovis aries | place: New Zealand | reverse complement strand
CCGGACTGGCCATCTACGACACCATGAGATTCATAAAGCCTGATATCAGCACGATCTGCGTGGGTATGGCAGCAAGTATGGGAGCAGTTCTTCTCGCAGCCGGAACAAAAGGCAAAAGATACGCGCTTCCTAATGCAGAGATTATGATCCACCAGCCTCTCGGAGGATTCCAGGGGCAGGCATCGGATATCAAGATCAATGCCGATCATATTCTGGCAATCAAAGATAAGCTGAACCATATCCTTGCAGATGCAACTGGTCAGGAGCTTTCCGTTATCGAGAAGGATACGGACAGAGACAATTACATGACTGCTGCCGATGCTGCAGCCTACGGGCTGGTCGACAAGGTCATCGAGAGGAGCACAAATGCCGAATAACGAAGCAAAATGTTCATTTTGCGGTAAAACAACATCTCAGGTCCGAAGCATGATGGTCGGACCTGATGTCTATATATGCAATGAATGCGTCGATCTGATCAAATCCATGATGGATGAGGAGATCAAACCGGTACCGAGGAAGCGCTCAAAGAAGCTGCCTACTCCAGAGCAGATAAAAACAGAGCTCGATCAGTACGTGATTGAGCAGGATCCTGCAAAGAGGAGTCTCGCAGTAGCGGTTTACAACCACTATAAAAGGATCAGACATCTGGAAAGATATAAAAACAGCGATGTCGACAAGGTGGAGCTCCAGAAGAGCAACATCCTTATGCTGGGACCTACGGGCTGCGGTAAGACTTTGCTTGCGCAGACCCTGGCCCGCATTCTTGACGTTCCGTTCGCAATAGTCGATGCTACATCGCTGACTGAAGCAGGCTATGTAGGCGAAGATGTAGAGAACATCCTTCTGAGGCTGTACCAGGCCGCTGACGGCGACCTCGACAGAGCGCAGAAGGGAATAATCTATGTAGACGAGATAGATAAGATTGCACGCAAATCTGAAAACACCTCTATAACCAGAGATGTCAGCGGAGAGGGCGTACAGCAGGCTCTGCTCAAGATTATCGAAGGAACCGTTGCAAATGTTCCACCGCAGGGAGGCAGAAAGCACCCGAACCAGGAGTTCATACACTTTGATACTAAAGATGTACTGTTCATCTGCGGCGGAGCGTTCACCGGACTTGATAAAATCATCAAGGTCAGACTCGGCAACAAAGTGATAGGCTTCAATAAGGAAGAAAAGAGAGTCGACCTCAATGAAGCTGACATACTTCTGAATGCACAGCCTGAAGACCTTCTGAAGTTCGGACTCATACCTGAGCTCATCGGAAGACTGCCTGTTACAGTAGCCCTCAGCGAACTCAGTGAGGAGGCTCTTATAAGAATCATCACCGAGCCGAAAAATTCCCTCGTGAAGCAGTATCAGACTCTGTTCGCTATGGATGATGTAGACCTCGTTGTTGAAGACGCTGCTGTCCGCGCAATCGCAGAGAAGGCGCTGGAGCTCAATACAGGAGCCAGAGGCCTTAGGGGCATCTTCGAGAAGATAATGGCAGATATCATGTATGAGCTGCCTTCAAGACCTGAAGTAGAAAAGTGCATCATAACCGCTGACGTCGTAAAAGGAGAAGCGGAACCGGTACTTATTCTGAAAGGCGAAGAGAGTGACAGCTCACAGACACAATTGGAAAAGGAAGCATAATGGGCGGAATGGAAACCATAAAAAGAGTCCCTTATATCCCTCTTAGAGGACAGACATTCTTCCCGGGAACTATAGTGGGATTCGATATTGGAAGAGATAAATCACTTGCCGCCGTTGATCTAGCGATGAACGGCGACAAGTATATTGTAGTGTCATCACAGAGAGATCCATCTGTAAGCGATCCGAAAGCGGATGACTGCTATATGACCGGTGTTATCGTCCGCGTCAGACAGGTGGTAAAAAAGAATGAAGACTATGTCCGCATTCTTGTTGTGGTTGAACAGCGTGTAAGGGTAGAGGATATCTATGAAGACGGAGATCTTCTGAGATGCGATTATACTGTAGCTGAAGATTACGACAATGACACTGATGACATTAGCATGCAGGCGAACATCAGAGTGCTCAGGCAGCTTTACATGAAGTATCTTGAGCTGACCGGGCAGGGCGAATCTGCCGGAAGGACTCTGATAGACGACATCGATGATCCTTCGCTTCTCTGCAGCCTGATCGCTAACGAGATAGATGTCTCGTTCGATACTAAACAGACGCTGCTTGAGATAGATTCGGTAAAACTGAGAGTCGGCCACCTTGTAGACATAATCGGCAAGGAAAATAACATTCTTTCTATCGCTAAGAGGATAAATAACCGTGTAGTCAAAAACATGAACCGCGGTCAGAGGGAGTATTACCTCAGAGAGCAGCTCCAGGTTATCAAAGAGGAACTCGGCGAAGATGAGGACACCGATGACGAAGCCCGTCAGTGGAGAGAAAAGCTTGATGAGCTTAAACTCGAAGAAAAAATCGATACAAAGCTGCGCAAGGAGATCGACAAGTTTACAAAGATGAGTCCTATGAGCCCCGATGCAAACGTATCGCGAACTTATATCGAGACCATTCTCGACCTTCCGTGGCACAAGGCTAACAAGATAAACCGCAACATAAACAAGGCCGAGAAGATCCTGAACGAAGATCATTACGGACTTGAAAAGGTTAAGGAGAGAATTCTCGAGTGCCTTGCGGTGCAGCATCTTACAAAGAATAACAAGGGCCCTATCATTTGCCTTGTAGGACCTCCGGGAGTCGGTAAAACTTCCATTGCAAGGTCCATAGCAAGAGCTACGAACAGGGAGTTTGTGCGTATGTCTCTGGGCGGCGTCAGAGATGAAGCTGAGATCAGAGGCCACAGGCGCACATATATCGGAGCTATACCGGGAAGAGTTATAAACGGCATAAGCGAGAGTGGCACTAACAATCCGCTGTTCCTGTTTGACGAGGTAGATAAGATCGGAAGCGACTTCAGGGGCGATCCGGCATCGGCTCTTCTTGAGGTACTCGATCCGGAGCAGAACAGCACGTTTACAGATCATTATCTTGAGATCCCGTTTGACCTTTCAGATGTGATGTTTATCACAACGGCAAACACTACTGCTACTATACCTGCACCGCTTCTCGACAGAATGGAAGTCATAGAGCTCACTAGCTACACAGAAGAAGAGAAGGTGCATATCGCAAACGGGTACTTAGTTCCTAAGAAGATGAAAGAGAACGGTCTAAAGAAGACCCAGTTCAGCATCACGAGCCCTGCCATCCGCGATATCATAGAGTATTATACGCGCGAGGCCGGTGTCAGAAATCTCGAGAGAGAGATCGGAAACGCCTGCCGCAAAGCTGCACGCAACATAGTCAGCGGCAAGCAGAAGAAAAACAACGTAACGCCTAGGAACCTAAAATCATACCTTGGAAAGAGAGTCTTCATAGAAGATATCGGATCACTCGAACCGGAAGTCGGAGTTACAACAGGCATGGCGTGGACTGCTGTAGGCGGAGTCACACTTACTATCGAAACAGTAAAGATGCCGGGAACAGGAAAGCTCATACTGACAGGCCAGATGGGTGATGTAATGAGAGAATCTGCTACTACAGCTCTCGGATACATAAAGTCTATCTCCGGCAAATACAAGATCGGCAAAGATGTCTTTAAGGATTATGACATCCAGATCCACATTCCTGAGGGAGCTACTCCTAAGGACGGGCCATCTGCTGGTATAACGATGTGCAGTGCACTGTTCTCGCTGCTTACAGACCGCAAGGCTGATAAGACAGTAGCGATGACCGGAGAGATCACTCTCAGGGGAAAGGTTCTCAGGATAGGCGGACTCAAGGAGAAGTCGCTTGCGGCATACAGGCAGGGAATCCGTCGTATTATAATTCCTAAAGAGAACGAGCCTGATCTGGAGGAGATACCTGCATCCGTACGCAAGGAGGTCGAATTCATACCGGTGTCGAGCTTCGAAGAAGTGATTCCGGTTGTGATACAGTAATAAAATGAAAATAAACAAATCAGAACTCGAAGCTGTTGCTGTAAAAGCATCGCAATATCCGCCAGAAGACATTCCGGAGATAGCGTTCGCCGGCAGGTCAAATGTAGGGAAATCATCGCTCCTGAATCTCATCACAGGCAGAAAATCCCTTGCCAGAGTCTCGGGAAACCCGGGAAAAACAAGGACTATTAACTTCTACAGATGTGATGACCTTTTCAGGATCGTTGATCTGCCCGGATACGGATTCGCGAAGGTCAGCAGATCTGAGAGCGAGAAATGGGGAGCTATGATTGAAGGCTACCTCGAGAACAGAAGCAATCTGCTGAAAGTCGTACAGCTGGTAGACATAAGGCATAAGCCTTCCGCACAGGATGTGCAGATGTATGAATATCTTAAGTACTATGGGCTGGATGGCATAGTTGTTGCAACAAAGGCCGACAAAGTCGGAAACAATCAGAAGGCTTCCTGTATCAAGACAATACGGCAGACGCTGGGTATGAGCAGGGAAGATAAAGTCATACCTGTGTCGGCACTCAAAAGGACTGGAGACGAAGAACTGCTGGAAGTTATAACTGCTCTGCTTTAAAGCTTAAGGAGGCAAAATGGCAAGCGACAAATTTGGAAAGATACTTTACACAGAGGAACAGATCGCAAACAGGGCTAAGGAAATCGCCGCTCAGATCGACAAAGACTTTGAGGGCGAAGAAGTAATCCTGCTCTGCACACTGAAGGGCTCGCTCCTTTGGATCGGAGATGTAATGAAAAATCTCACGGTCAAAACGAAACTGGATTTTATTTCTGCAAGCAGCTACGGCGCATCCAAAACCAGCTCAGGAGTAGTTAAGATCAAATTCGATCCTGAGATCAACATGTACAATGCAAATGTAATCGTTGTGGAAGACATAGTAGATACCGGCAATACGCTTAAGTACGTGCTTGGCAGACTGCAGGAGAGAGGTCCTAAATGCGTAAAGGTCTGCACCATGCTCAACAAGGAGTCGCGCAGGACTGCAGACTTCCATGCTGATTACGTAGGATTTGAGATCGATGATCTCTTTGTAATAGGCTACGGCCTCGATTTCGATCAGAGATACAGAAATCTGCCTTATATTTCATATCTTGAAGAGGACGACGTTGAAGCACTCTGAGACACTTGGCCCAAGATTTGAGAATATTGAAGACCTCAGGAATCTTATTGAATCAGATCTGAAAAAAGACCTGCACATGCATACCTGTTTTTCAGACGGAGCTCTGACACCTAAAGAACTCCTTGACTGGAGAAAATCTGAGGGATATGAACTGCTTGCGATAACGGACCACGATGGTATCGAAGGCACGATTTTGGTTGCGCCTTATGCTGAGTTCATAGGTGTAAATTTCATATATGGTATCGAATTCGATTCCGAGGATGAAATCGGAAAGGACATCCACATACTTGGATATGGCTTCGATCCTGATGAACCACAGCTTAAAAAGGCGCTTTTCGAAATCATCATGGAAAGAGCACGGCGCAATGACAAATTCATGGCTGCCTTAAACAGCAGGGGATACAACATAACCCTTGATGACATAGGATCGGTCAATGAAGGACGGTTTGCAGGCAAGCCGACTTTTGCGATCATACTGATGCAAAAGGGGATAGTCAGCAGCGTCCAGGAAGCGTTCAACACAATATTCCAGGAACCGGACATAAAGAGCATTAAGAAGAAAACTCTTTCCAGCAAGAGGGTAATAGACCTTATACATGGAGCAGGAGGGCTCGCTGTTCTTGCTCATCCTATTGAGCAACGCCACAGAGGAGAGACTTTTGAAGAGTTCAGGCCCAGAATGTATGAGCTGCTCGATAAAATGGCAGGCTATGGGATAGACGGAATCGAATGCTATCACCCGTCTGCAGACGAGACCCAGCAGGAGATGCTTGTAGCCTATGCAAAAGAGCACGGGCTGATGATCACGAGGGGTTCGGACTTCCACTCCAACGAGAATATAAGGGACTTCAGCAGATATCACTTACCATAGAAACTGTAAGGGACGCCATGTGCGTCCCTTTTATACTGCGGGTAAAAACACGAAATCCTGCAAAAAATGACCTTTTTTCGACATCAGATGACCTCCTCACACAATCGTCATAAACCGTATTGAGCATGTCTATAGAATGAGTGTACACATGCTGATGCGAAAGGAGGAAAAAAATGGGAAAAGGCAAATACAGTGTACCAAAGCCGGTCTATTATCAGTGCCTCTGGCTGATTAAAGATATGGACAGACTGAGAAAGCTTGAGGCCGTCAGCAACTACGCGGCAAAGGATGATGAGCTGGTTTTCTTTGTGGATGACGAAGAGGTGATCAGAGATGCTGAAGTGCTGAACCAGGCAAAGTGGAAGCTAAGCTGCATAAGAAAAGCGCTGATCAGGATTCCCCCGGAATACAGGCAAAGCACCCTGGACTGCATAAGTTACAACATTTCTTATACAGACATGGCTCACGAGAATACCTGGCGAAAGTGGCGACAGGTATTAATCTGGGAATTGGCAAAAAACCTATTTTTGATATGATCTTCAAGTGATACAATTACATTTAATAATAAGATTATTGTAAAGGGTATGCCATGATATTCGAAGAGAAGACAATAAGCAGCGAAATAGTGTACGAGGGACCCGTTTTTAAGGTCCGCAAACACCGTGTAAAGACTGTAAGCGGTGAATCCGTAAGGGATATTGTAGAGCACAGCGGAGGGTCAATACTGGTGGCAATAACCGATAATGGTAAAGTCCTAATGGAACGCCAGTACAGGAAGGCTTTTGAGAAAGCTCTGCTCGAACTCCCTGCAGGTAAGGCTGATCCGGGTGAAACTCCAGAGGTAACAGCGGCCAGAGAGTTCCGCGAGGAGACCGGATATACTGCCGGATCAATAAAACACATGCTTACTTTCTATCCTACATGCGGTTACTCTGCGGAGACACTTCATATCTATATATGCAGAGACCTGACTCCGGGTGAAACGCAGTGGGACGAAAGTGAGTGCATTGAGCTGCTGGAATTTGATCCTGATGAGCTGATCGATATGATCATGAGAAATGAGATTAAGGATGCAAAGACAATAATTGGGTTGCTGTTTGCACGGCAGGCTGGAGAGATTTAGGAGGGGTTTGAGATGCGTGGATTCATTGAGTACATGAAGAATGATAAGCATAAGGCTGAGAATACTCTCATAGCTTATGAGAGGGATCTTAAAGCTTTCGAAAAGTATCTTGCAGGGCGCGGAACAGATTCGCTTGAGAAATGCACAGATAACGATGCGATTTCATATGTGCTTCAGCTAAGCAATGAAAACAAGTCCAAGCCTACTATAAACCGTAAGGTATCAGCTCTGAGAACGTATTACGAATACCTCATATCAAAAGGAGTTATCAGCGAGAACCCATTCACCAGAATAAAGGCAATAAAGACTGACAAGCGCCAGATAGATTATCTGACGGTTGAGGAAACTGCAAAACTGATGGAGCTGCCTGCAGATGACACTAAGGGCCTTAGGGACAGAGCACTGCTTGAGTTCATGTATGGCACAGGAGCCAGAGTTACAGAAGTTGTCAGACTCAGATTCAGCGATATCAATCTCAGAATGAACTTCGTTACGCTCAGAGACGTGAACGATGAGAGCAGAATCGTACCTCTTGGCAGTTATGCTTCAGCCGCTATGAAAGACTATATAGAAAAGTCATATGATGTCATCAGAGGCAGGGAGCATGATGAAGACGATTTCATATTCGTGAACTTCAGAGGAGAGCCTCTGACAAGACAGGGTATATGGAAGATCCTCAAGGATTACGGAAAAATGCTCGGAGTCGAATCCAGAATGACACCTCAGATATTGCGTGACAGCTTTGCGGTCCATATTCTCAGAAACGGAGGAGATCTCAGAACCCTTCAGGAGCTGATGGGATTTGAAGATATGTCAGTTGGCATCGCGTACCTGTCGGTTATAGATATCCGCGTTAGAGAAGTATTCAGAAGCTGTCATCCAAGAGCTTAGTACCGCTGCGTCCGAAAGTACTGCTTTCTTTTTCACCACGGCGTTGCCGTAGGGGCGAAAGCAGTGATCTTCGTCGGCAAGCTCCTTCGATAGCAGCGAGAGCGTGCATGACGATAGTATTTATACCGCTTATATCAAAAAGTTCTTGCATAAAATGAATCTGTATAGTATTCTATTAGGGCTGTCGGCTTGCCGGCAGCCAAAGTTATTACGGGCGGTCCTCTGGGGACGGCAATAGGCCGGTGGCTCCAAGAACGTCTTGAGAGGAAGGAGAGAATAACGTGAATATTTTAGATCAGATCACAATGGATTACAAAAAGAATGACATCCCTGAATTCAAGGTTGGTGACACTCTCAGAGTGCACGTAAAGATCATTGAGGGTCAGAGAGAAAGAATCCAGGTCTTCGAAGGCTATGTACTTAAGAGACAGCACGGCGGCGTTAACGAGACATTTACAGTAAGAAAGCTGTCAAACGGAATCGGTGTTGAAAAGACTTTCCCACTGCACTCACCAAGAATCGACAAGATCGAGGTTGTTAAGAAGGGCAGAGTCAGAAGAGCTAAGCTCAACTACATGCGCCAGAGAACAGGTAAGGCAGCAAGAATCAGGAGCGCTGAATAGTGATCTCAATGCATACCGGAAGCAGGAGCCGACGGTGTGCATTTTTTTTACTAATTGAAATAATTTACAAACCGGAATTATTTACAAACCGAAATTATTTACAAACCGAAATTATTTACAAACCGGAATTTTTCAGAGAATAACGAATCATGATAGATAATATTAACTGGTATCCGGGTCATATGAAGAAGACCCGTGAACTCATCAAGGAAAACCTCAAGGCTGTGGATGTTGTCATAGAAATCATCGACAGCCGTATTCCTGTGTCAAGCCGCAACCCCGTTATAGACGAGCTCATTTCCGGAAAGAGAAGGATCGTCGTAATGGGTAAAGCCGATCTGGCGGATGACGGCGAGACCGCTAAATGGAAAGAGAAGATCTCACAGGAGAAGTCGGTCACAGATGTTCTTGATCTTAATCTTCAGTCAGGAGAGAACATCAAGAGACTTATTAAAGTACTCGAGAAAGAGCAGGACAGGCGAAATGCTGAGAAATCCATCAAGAGACCTCTCAGGATCATGATAGTCGGGGTTCCGAATGTCGGCAAATCTTCGCTTATCAATCGCCTTACAGGAAGAAAATCCGCTTTGACAGGTGATAAACCGGGTGTAACCAAAGGCAAACAGTGGCTCACCCTGACAAATGGCATGCAGCTTCTCGACACTCCGGGAATCCTCTGGCCAAAGTTTGAGGATCCGAATGTAGGTCTCAATCTGGCCTTCTGCGGAAGCATCAAGGATGACATACTCGGCGTACAGGATCTCGGGTATGAGCTCATAAGGGTTCTTGGCGAGTCATATCCTGAACTTCTGATGGAAAGATACAAACTCGATGATATATCTGAGCAGGCGATAGAGAACATGGACAATATCGCACTGAAAAGAGGATTTATTATGTCGGGTAAGAGAATCGACTATGAACGTACAGGCAGGACCGTGCTGGATGAATTCAGAGGCGGAAAGATAGGAAAGATCACTTTGGAAAATGTAAAGTAATCTTTACATCGCGTGGAGACACATGACTAAACTTGAGAGACTCGAGAGAGATAAGAACAAATTGATTGAAATGAAGGCTCATGAAGATGAGCTCAGAGCTTCCGGCTGCAGATACATAGCCGGTATTGACGAAGTCGGAAGAGGCCCGCTTGCCGGACCTGTTTATGCTGCGTGCATCGTTCTTCCGGATGATTTTGACGTCCTCGGAGTCAACGATTCGAAGAAGCTCTCCGCAAAGAAGAGGGATGAACTCTCAGCAGTCATTCTTGAAAGATGTCTTGCTTACGGCATCGGGATCGCGGATAATGACGAGATAGATGAGATCAATATTCTCGAGGCGACAAAGAATGCGATGAAAAGGGCTGTCGCAGCCTGCGGTAAGATGCTGAAAGAGCGTTTTCCTGAAGATCCGGAGGCATGCATAGACATGCTCCTGATCGATGCGGTAAAGCTCGATGCCGGCGTTCCCTGCGAATCCATAATCAAAGGCGATGAGAAGAGCCTGAGCATTGCAGCTGCCTCGATAGTTGCAAAGGTTGCAAGAGACTCGTACATGACAGAGATGGATGAGAAATATCCGGGATATGACTTTGCGGGTAACAAGGGGTACGGAACGCCAAAGCATTACGAAGGCCTCAGGACACTTGGCTACACACCAATACACAGGAGGACTTTTCTCAGAAAGTTTGAAGAGGAGAACAGGAAAGTGAGCGGCAGGAAGAATAAAGTATATGCGGTTAAAGCCGGAAGGAATACGGGAATCTTCCGGACCTGGGATGAATGCAGGAAGCAGGTCGAAGGTTTTCCGGGAGCAGAGTATAAGAGCTTTGCCGATCCGGCCGACGCTGCGGCTTATCTTGGAATAGAAGCGCCGACGGAAATTACTTCCGGGAAAGCAGCTTCTGAGATTTTTCCGGAAGGTGTTCGCGCCTATGTTGACGGCAGCTATGATGCTTCAACGGGAAAATTCTCATGTGGCGTAGTCATGATCAGGACGAACGCCGACGGAACGATGAAGACTAAGGAGCTCAGTTCGGCTTTTGACGATGAGGAAGCAGCAAAGCAGAGAAATGTTGCCGGCGAGATCATGGGCTCGAAGCTTGCCATAGAACACTGCATGGCCAATGGAATTAAGGCTGTTGAGATTTACCATGATTATGAGGGCATCGGAGCATGGGCTGATCTGCGCTGGAAAGCAAATAATCCATTGACACAGGGCTACAGGGATTTCGTGGCCGAAGCCAGAAAGAAGATCAGTATAAAGTTTCTGAAGGTAAAAGCTCATGCAGGAAATAAGTACAATGAAATTGCCGACAGTCTCGCAAAAAAAGCTCTCGAAGAATAAATAAAAATAGGGGTGGTAATTGGTTCCGTTCTTCAGTATAATAGAGAACGGCGACACGGTCCATTAGCTCAGCTGGGAGAGCGACAGGGTG
>ODAI014823768.1_pt1 | contig 11047 bp, 3 predicted proteins | sample 1539321 | NCBI WGS metagenome assembly ODAI01 (sample SAMN02144231, study PRJEB22623) | gut metagenome | biome: sheep rumen | host: Ovis aries | place: New Zealand | reverse complement strand
TAGCTCCGTCATAAGCGGTATCATCCCAGATTCTCCCGCTGATCACGCCTACCGGCACGATGCCTACATTCATGCTGGACACATCGGCACCGGATTCAATGGCGAACCGCTCTGTCGTCGCTTCACCGGCATCTTCCTGCGGAACGCTGCTCACCCGCGTCTTACCCGCCGCCTGCTTGGTAAACGCATAGCCCTCTTCCAGCGTCACATGCAGTTCGGCATCGCCCGGCATGACATGGTCAAACCGGTAGTTCCCGTAGTGATCGACTCCCGTCCTGCGCACCAATCCCGTATCACCGCCGGAGAGCATACGCAGTTCCATGACCGCAGACGCCTTCGGGTCGTAGGCTTCGGTATACTGTCTGTAGCCGTCGCTGTTGATGTCCACCCAGACGCCGCCGGATACTGTTTCGGGGAGCACCGTACCAATCTTCACCGAATCAAGATGTTCTCCCATTGCCAGTTTGCCGAGATTCACCGTCTGCTGGCTGGCGTCGCTCCTTGCAGTAATGGACTGGCCGCCATCCAGCGTAAACACATACCCATCCCGGAGCGTCACCTGCAAAGCGTGTTCTCCAGGAGCAACGGCACTGAAGGAAAACTCGCCGTTTGCGCCCGTTCTTGCGCTGTCAATCTGCTCGCCGGCCCCATCCAGCAATGCCACCGCAATGCTGCGCATCCGTTCCTCGCCATCATCCACTCTTCCGTTGTAGTTCGAATCAATCCAGGCAAAGCCAGAGATGGATCCCTGCAGCTGCAGACCGTAAGCCACATGGTCCAGCGAACTGCCGCCGTCCAGGCGGAATTCCGCTGAAAGGCCGTATCCGGAGCGCTGGCTCTCAATGTGAGCAGCCATGGCCGCGTTTTCTGTATAGGTATAGTTATCCGGTGTTTTTACACGAAGTCTGTAGCTGCCAGGCATCAGCCCGTCAAAGCTGAACTGTCCGTTTGTGTCCGTGCTCACAGAGGCTTGCGCCGTCCGGCCAGCCGCGTCCATCAGTTCAACCTGAATCCCGGAAAGCGGAGTCTCGTCTTCTCCACGGCGGCCGTCTCCATCGCCGTCCGTCCAGATTTCTCCCGAGACAGCAGCCAAACGCACGACAGAAGCATTTGCCGTATCCACGCTGGCGCCCGCAGCGACAGTGAGCATGCGCGTCACCGAAACATTGCTGCCCGTCTCTGATGCAGCACCCCGGCTGACTTCCCTTGCGTTCCCGGTGAAGCCGCAGCCTTCCGGCGCTGTAAAGCGCACAGAATACCGTCCGCTCTCCAAACCTTCGAACGCATAGTTTCCGCTGCTGTCCGGTTCTGTCTCCGCAAGCCGCACGCCCTTATCGTTCAGGAGTTCGATACGGACTTCTTCAAACACTGACTCTCCATTGTCAAGCGCGCCGTTGGCATTCCGGTCTTCGTATACGGTTCCGGATATCGTCCCGGAAAGCACCGCGCCAATATATAGCGTTTCTTTTTGTCCTGCGGTCAGCGCAAATTCTGCGCTTCTCCCTGTCCGCATAGAGGACTGCGGCACAGCACTCACCGGATACGGAGTCGTATTTCCGGATACTCTTTTGGTCGTTCTCCACTGCCCGGGCATTTCGTAAGCCAGAACAAAGCTTCCCGGGCTGACGTTTGCAAAGGCCGCCCCGCCTTCTTTATCCGTGACTGCAGAAAGGATTTCCGCATCTTCTCCGTTTTCCTGGCGGATAAGCGTCACCTGAACGCCATCGAGTCCTTTTTCATAGGGTCCTTTGATGCCGTCGCCCTGATCGCAGAAAACGATCACCGTCATCTCCGCAGGGATCGTCGCTCCTGCGTCCACATTTGCAGCGCGTTCTCCGGCGCCCAATTCAAACGGAAGCGTGCTGCCGACATTGTCGGCCGCTCCGTATACTTTGGAACGGTTCCCTGAAGCAGAAAACCCATATTGATCTGCCAGCTCAAATTGTACGCAGTACGTGTTCGGATACAGATTGACGAAACTGTATGCTCCGTTCTCCTCCGTATTCGTCTCTGCGACCATTTCCGTGCGGTCGCCTTTGATCTGGATAAGCGTCACCTTAACGCCCGCAAGCCCCGGAGCGTCGTCATCAAAAACGCCCATTCCCGCCTCGTCCAGGCGTACAAAGCCGCTCACAGACGCCGAGCGTGTCATTTGCACCTCTTCCAGCGTGAAGCTGTCTCCTTGACCGATCCGGCACGTTTTTTCAATTCTGCCTTCCTCTGCTTCACTGCAAAGATAACCGTCCGGCACATGGATGCCGATTCCATAATCTCCAGGTTTGAGGCCTTCAAAGACATAGTTCCCTAAATCATCGGTCGTGACGACTGTCAAATCGTCATCCCCGTTTCCTTGTACACCCCGCAGCTCAACACCAATGCCGCCGACGCCATCTCCTTCGTAAGAAAGGATGCGGCCATGAATGGATGCGGCAAAAACGCATCCTGCATTCAGCACATAATCTGTATGCTCTGCGTTTATGGTGAACATTTCCGTCGTCCCTTTGCGGTAATCTGTCACTGCACTGATCACATGCTCGGAATAAAGCCTGCCCTCAGAGAACACGAGATCGGATGACGCAAACTGGAGCCGATAGGTGCCTGCAGGGATACGCGTGAAGCTGTATGCACCGGCAGCATCTGTTTTGCATGCATCAATCACGCTATCGTTCTCGTCGAGAAGGCGCACATTGAGCCCCGCATACCTTCCGCTCTCATCGGCTTCCAGAATACCGTCTGCGTCGCTGTCCAGGAAGGCTGTACCGGTGATTCTCCCGTCCTTGCCGCCGGATTCTGTCCCGGGGATTTGCGATGTGCGGACAAGCGCCTGACCTGCAATATCCGTATGCATGCGCATCGCTTTCGCCGTACCGTCGATGGAAGTGCGGTAGAGGTATATCCCTTCCATAGCCGCCTGAACCGACAGCGCAGCCTCTTCTTCTCCCTCTGCGCGGACTGTCAGGAGAATCTCTCCTGGCATAAACCCGCTTGATATCGCTTCCTCGCCGTTTTCCGCCTGCAGATAGGTCACCCGGATCGCGTTCACATCCTCTGCCGCTTCCGAGAAACTGGCTGTCACTGGCACATTGCTGATTTCCACCATTTTCGCATCAGAAGGCTGCCAGCCGCCGTTTGCAATCGCATATTCCACGCGCGCCAGGATCTGCTCCCCGCCCGATGCTTTGGCTCCGGAAAGCGTCACCCCTGTAATGTCTATTCTCCTGTTCTCCTGAGATGAAACGCGTATCGTCGCCTGCGGCCGCAAAAGTCGGACGCCGGTGCCTTCGCTGTTCATATCCAGCCCGACGACAGGCAGCTCCTGATCAGCGGACGCCCAAAGCTCCAGCTGAACGCCCTCCACTTCATCTGAGTCCGGAATACGCCGGCAGGTCATCTGCGCCTTTGTCTCCCTGTTTTCAGAGAAATAAGACTCAATCCGGAGGTCCTGAATCGGTTCTGCTGCCAGCGCATAACCCTCCGGCGCCTCCCGCTGCTCCAGTCGATATGTGCCGACCGGCAAAGCCATCTCGTTTCGATAAGCCTCTTGACCCATCTGGAACTCCAGACATACGTTTCCATTGGCATCGGTAAGCCTGTATGTTCCGCCGCTCAGATGCTCTCCCGTCTTTTCGTCCGCCGCTTCAAGGCTGAAGAATCCCCTGTCGCAGGCTACCATAAACTGCAAGTTCACGCTTTGGCCTGCATAAAGAGTCACTTCATGTGTCTCCTCATCCGCAGTAAACCCTGCCGCACGGCTCGTTTCCTTCAGATAATAGATGGTGCCGTCCTGAGAGGCGGGCAGCCGTATGCTGTTTTGTCTCTTCCCGTCGTCATCCTGGACATTTGCCCAAACGGACGCCTGTTCTTCCTCGTTGGGATAGGGCAGCAGCACGCCGCCCTGGTTCGTATATACAGCATACTCCCCTTCCAGAGGAACGACATAGGTCTGCATCGCGTCGTTAAATGTAAGGCCTGCTTTTTCTACGGTAATAACGGCAAATTCATCCACCGGCGAAAGGACCTCTGTCACTTCGCCGCCCAGAATCTCAACACGCCGGGGCGCAGCCGGAGAATACCCCGACGCAGCCTGTGCTTGCACGACCGTATATGCGCCAGGCGCCAGGTCAGAAGCGATGAAAACGCCTTCATACAGACGCGTCGGGATTTCTTCCCCTGAAGGCGCAGACAGCACGAAGCGCGTCTGGGAAAGCTCTGCAGAACTCAGGGCTTTCCCTGTCGGAAGAATCCGGAGTCCGCCCGTCTTCCCATAAGCGACGACAGAAACGGTTTCCTGCTGCATATTTTCAACCGCGAAGGATACCGGCTGATTTCTTTGCGGTTCTTGCAGCCCGTCTGCAATCACTGCGATATACTGTCCGGCGGGCAAAGCGATCTCAACGCAGCCCGCTTCATCGCTCGTCACCTGAATTGCACGGCTTTCATCCGCCGCTCCGTTTTCATCAGGCGCTGTGACAGTCACATTCACATCGGCCATGGGCTGCAGTACAGTCTGCGCAGCGCTGTCAACCCTCTGTTCGCGGGTCAGCAGCGTCACCCTGCCATAGCGTTCGTGCCGCATGATCTGTTCGTTCATTTCACCGGGAAGAATGGTCAGTTCTGCTTCCGGCGCTGCATCGCAGCCATCCGGTGCAAGCACTGTACGAATGTGAATCTCTCCCGGCTGCAGGAGGCCGGTAACGCCTTCCCCATCCGGTCCGCAGGTTACCTGCCGGCTGACGCCTGTGCTGTCCGTCACCTCATATATTGCGTCCGCAAGAGAGTTGCCCAGATCGTCCTGTGCCCTCAGCACAAGACGCGCTTGATTGGCGGAAAACACCACGTGAAGGGATTCATTTTCTTCCATTCTGAACGGTTCTGACACAGCGACAAGTCCCAGCTTATCAGCAGTTTCCTGATCCAGGCGCAGCCTGTATTCCCCTGTTAACGCGGTAATCGTCGCTTTTCCGTGTGTCAGCTGAACCGCCGTCACTGCTTCTCCATTTTCATTCACCAGTTCAGACGGTGCACTCTCCTGCATGGCGTTTTCTGCAAGCGTTCCTTCCTCGGTCCATTCTGACGTGAAGATCTCCGCCTGTTTTGTGATCGTCGCGAGCATTTCAAAGCGGATTTCTTCCAATTGTCCTGGCTGAACCCTGACCGTGACGGATTCTGCGTTTGCCAACAGTTCGTCCTGATAAGCCGCAGAACCGACCGACAGTCCCTCCGGTATCTGGAACGACACTTCATAGTCTCCCGCAGGAAGGCTGTCCGTCACTACAGCGCTGTCTTCTGATATGCTGTATGGACCGAACTGTTCCCCTGAGCTTTCCGCAGTCAAAGCGAACGTCATCCCCAGCGCATCTGCTCCCTCTGTAACAATTCGCACTCTGCCTGTCGTTTCGACGGCAGACAGGGAGATCAGGGTCAGCGCCCCGCTCTGCACCACCATTTGTCCGTCTCTGACGGGAAGTTCTATACTCTGATCCCCAATATAATTGAAATGTACAAGGTACGTTCCTTCCAGAAGAGAAGTTTCTGCGCTTCCTTGTGCGTCTGTCACCAGAGCGGGAATCTCTTCTCCTTCAATCTCCATCACCACGTCCGGCAATGGTTCACTTACCGCATTCCCCTTCCCGTCGAGCCTGGAAAGGCTCATCTCTAGCTGAACAGAACCCGGCGCTGCGTGTATAAACTCTACCTCTGTCCGGTGCGACAGCGCTGCCTGAATCGGTTCGCCGTACACCGCCTCTTCCCCATTGACTTCCATTCGAAGCAAGGGAAAAACGCTGTCAGGAAGCCGGTCCTCTTCCACCTGGATCTGCTCTTCTCTGCTGACAGGCAGCGAAACCACGCCCATTGCGTCCGTCTCATAGGTTTCTTTGCTCCCGTCAGGCTTTGTGACCGTGACAGCAGCAGAAGCGACCGGACGCCTGATCGAATCCCGAACAATGATTCGCAGCTCGCCTTCCTGTTCGTTGCTGACGGTAATTGTCTTCTCTTTTATGGGAATCAGTTTTTCCGCATCAAAAAGGTATCCCTCCGGCGCAGATACCTGTTTCAGGTAAAAATCGATTCCGGAGGGAAGCGAAAAGCTCACCGGTTGGTTTGCAGAAAGCACCCGCATCGGTTCTGTCGGATAGAGCGGATTCGCCCACGCCGCAGGCTCCCCGTTCCCGGAAATGACATATACGCCAAAGAGCGCGTTCGCCAGGGGGACCGCGCTCTCTTCCCCGGATTCCGAAAGCTTTTTCCCTTGTACGATCAGCGTATACGCATCAGACTGATCCGTCACCTCTGCCGCAGGGACGTAGATGAACTCTCCGTGACGGTGTTCTTCTGCCGTCACAGCAGAAAAAGTCAGCACCATCAGGAAAGCAAGCATTCGAAAAATGGCCTTCTTCACTGTATCTTTCCGCCTTTCGCGTTATAAACTCTCATAAAGGAAAATAATCTGTATGATTGTAATCCTCTCCCGTCTGTCTTGTCAAGAAAGCACGGTTTATGCTATGCTAACGATTATTGATTAAAGGTTCAATGGAGGTCTCTATGGAGAAAGCAAGCATCTCTCCTTTTATTGTGAGAGCAGCAGACTGCGATATCCGTGCGCGAATGCGGATGGACGCCTTATTTGTTCAGATGCAGGAAGGCGCAGAGGTCAATGCGTCCTCGCATGGCGCATCCAGAGAAGACTTGCTGACGCGTGGGCTCTTTTTCGCTCTCGTCCGGACTTCTGTTCATGTATCGCGGATGCCGCGGGCAAAAGAAAGAATCCTGCACAAGACTTGGCCCGGCGTCGCCAATCGTTTTTTCTTCCCCCGTTATCATGTATTTTCTTCCGAAAGCGGTGAGGAATTGGCCTGTGCCTCTTCTCTGTGGGTGACCCTGAACCGCGAAACGCGGCATATCGTCTCCCCTCCAGAATCAGGGCTGTGTTTTCCTGACACCAGCGAGATCTCGCCTCCTCTGCCTTTGCCGACACGTCTCCCTTCTGTTCAGGGGGACAGTATATCGGAAGGCTCGCGCATCCCCGCTTACAGCGACTTCGATCTGAACGGCCACGTAAACAACACGCGATACATCTCTTGGCTGTGCGATATGCTGGGCCGGGAGCGGCTGGATCATGCTGTGATACACGATCTGACATGCGGATATGAAAAAGAAATTCCAGATACGCAACCTGTAAAACTCCGCCTGGTTCAGCAAGAAAACCGTTTTGGATTCCAGGTTCTTTCCGATGAAGATGCGCGCCACTTCCAGGCGTCGCTGACTTTGCAGGAGGAACCGTATGTGTGATGAACTGCTTCGTTTTCGCGCCATGGTGCTCGCAGACAACGATCTGCGCCGCCGTGTGCTTTTAACGCGCGATGCCGCAGATCCCCTGGGAGAGTTCTGCACACTCGCTCAGGCACGCGGGCTGAGCCTCACCCCGGAAGATGTCATCGGGAGCGGCGAGGAATACAGCTGCAACCAGACAAAATCTACTAACGGCGGCAATCCCATTCCGGCTGCCTGCTTCGACGACGACTATGAGATGTTTCTCTTTTCTGTCACCTGACGCAACCCCCTCCAGTTCAGAGGTTTTACGCATGAATCACTCTGCACAATCGATCCGCAGGAGCGGTATCCTGATGCACATATCCTCCCTTCCCGGACCCGAAGGCATCGGTTCTTTGGGTCCGGAAGCGTTCGATTTTGCCGACGCGCTAAGCGCTGCCGGCTGCTCGCTGTGGCAGGTTTTACCCTGCTGTCCAACCGGATACGGCGAGTCTCCCTATCAATCGCCCAGCGTTTTCGCCGGCAACCCATTGTTCATTTCGACGCAGCGGCTGATTCTGGAAGGTATTCTGCACCCGCCCGCCGCCATGCAAACGGAGCTTCCGCAGACGGAAAAGGTGGATTTTGAAGCTGTTCGTGTCTTCAAGGAGAAGCTTCTGCGCGAAGCCTTCCGCCAATCTGCAGCTTCATTGCAGGATGAGATCGACCGTTTTGCCCGTGAGAATCCGTGGGTTCATGATTATTCGCTTTTTACAGCCCTTAAAGCACACTTCGGCGGCGTTAAATACGCTGACTGGCCCGACCGCGGGCTCCGTTTCCGCAAGCGCGCTTCTATCCGTAAAGCCGAAGAAGAGCTGCAGGAAGAGATCTCATACCACACCTTTGTTCAGTATCTTTTTTTCCGCCAGTGGCAGGCGCTGCGCCGTTACTGTCACGATCTGGGCATTCTGCTCTTTGGCGATATGCCCATTTATGTCGCTGAGGATTCCGCCGATGTATGGGTGCATCCCGACATCTTCCAGCTTGATTCTAAGCGGATTCCAAAGCGGGTTGCCGGCGTACCGCCGGATTATTTTTCAGAAGACGGACAGCTCTGGGGTAACCCACTCTACCGTTGGAACTGGCTCAGATACTTTCACAGATACGACTGGTGGGTAGCGCGGATGCGGCATATGCAGCATATGTATGATCTCATCCGTATCGATCATTTCATCGGCTTTGCAAACTATTGGTCTGTGAAGCACGGAGAACCCACTGCCCGCTACGGCAAATGGGTCCCCGGTCCCGGCAAGTCTCTCTTTGAACGGTTTAATCGCGAATTGAAAGACCTGCACATCGTTGCTGAAGATCTTGGAGAGATAAACGATTCTGTTCTCAGCCTTCTTGCTTTTACAGGCTATCCTGGGATGCGCGTTCTCTCCTACGGCTTTGGCGGCGGGAGCGACAACATGCATCATCCAGACAACCTGAAAAAGAACGCCGTCGTCTATACCGGAACACACGACAACGACACACTCCGTTCCTGGCTGGAACATGCATCGCCTGAAGAGCAGACAAATCTCCGCAAGCTATGGCCTTACGAGACCATCGATGAAGGGATCGAAGCGATGGTGCGCGGGGCATTTGAGAGCCCCTGTGATGCCTGCGTCATCCCCATGCAGGATCTCCTCGGTTTAGGCGGTGAGGCCCGCATGAATCTGCCCGGTACGGTCGGCGGAAACTGGCTTTGGCGCATGCGTTCAGACGCCTTCACGCCCCAGCTCATTGCCCGCATCCATAAACTCAATTCAGACAGTGGAAGGCTGAAAAGATGAACATGAAAATTGATACTCAGGCGCTCATCGACAGGAGCCGTACGATTCTGCTTACCAAGGCTCACAAAACACTCTCTGAAGCCAGCGCAGTGCAGCTTCATGAAGCGCTCTCCTCCGCCGTGATGGAAATCATCACTCCGCTCTGGATAGAAAAAGAAGAGACACGCAAAGCTTCGAAGCAGGCGTACTATTTCTCCGCTGAGTATCTGGTGGGCAGGATGGTTTTCAACAACCTGTTCTGCCTGGGTATTCTGGATGAAGTCAGAGCAAAGCTGAGCGCATGCGGAGTCGATCTTGCTGTGCTTGAAGACATCGAGGATGACGCCTTTGGGAACGGAGGCCTCGGCCGTTTGGCCGCATGCTTCCTAGACAGCGCCGTCACGCACGATATTCCCCTGACCGGTTACGGTCTGCGTTACCGGAACGGTCTTTTCAGGCAGAGCTTCCAGGATGGCCGTCAGCGCGAAGAGCCCGACGACTGGTCGAAATACGGCGACCCGTGGTCGATTCGGCGCGATGATCTTTCCGTCGTCATTCCCATGAAAACCGGTGATGTTCTGGCCGTCCCTTATGATATGCCCGTCGTAGGTCACCGCGGAAGGAATATCGGCACCCTGCGGCTTTGGCAGGCCGAAAGCCTTTTGGATACAGACTTTGATCTCTTTAATCAGCAGAAGTACGCCAAAGCTGCCGCCCGGCAAACCTACGCAGAAGACATCACACGGTTTCTTTACCCAAATGATACGGCCCGCGCCGGAAAGCTGCTGCGCATCAAACAGCAGTATCTGCTGGTTTCCGCTTCTCTTCAGGACCTTCTGCGTCAGTTCAAAGCCCAGCATGGCACCAGCTTTGAGCTTTTCCCCTCTTTCCACGCCATTCAGCTGAATGATACGCATCCGGTTATGGCGATTCCCGAACTGATCCGTCTGCTGCGTTTGGAAGGCCTCAGCTTTGAGGACGCCTTCTCTATTGGCCGCGAAGTGTTCGCTTACACCAATCACACCGTAATGCAGGAAGCACTTGAAAAGTGGGATATTTCTCTGCTGAACGCTGTTGTTCCGGAGCTTGTTGAAATCATCCGGCTGGTCGATGAGCGCTTCATTGAAGAAATGCGCGCGCTGCCGCAGAACGCCGGAAAGAAACATCGGGATCTCGTCAAAGACAGCCTGTGTATTCTCCGGAACGGCAAAGTGCACATGGCACAGCTGGCTGTATACGCAACGCACGCCACCAATGGTGTCGCCGCCATTCATTCCGATATCCTGAAGAAGAAGCTCTTTGCGGACTGGTATGCGCTGTATCCGGAACGCTTTCAGAACAAGACCAACGGCATCACACAGCGCCGCTGGCTGGGCCTTTGCAATCCGGAGCTCTGCTCCCTGCTGACGGAAGAGCTCGGCACCGACGCATATCTTGACGATCTTTACCTCCTCTCCCGCCTCCGCAGCCGGATTGATGCCGATGCTTCCAGCGGCAATACGCTGGCGCGCTCGTTTATCGCTGTCAAGCACGAAAAGAAGCGTCAGCTTTCGGATGCGATTCGGAGGGAAACCGGTATCGATCTTCCCCCGGAGATGATCTTCGATGTACAGATCAAACGTCTGCACGAGTATAAACGTCAGTTTATGAACGCGCTGTCCCTTCTCGCCCTTCATGAGCAGCTGAAAGCAGGTCTGCTCCCCGACTGGCAGCCGACCGCGTATGTATTCGGCGCAAAAGCCGCGCCTGGTTACGCGCGTGCCAAAGCGGTCATTCACCTCATCAACCTCATCGCAGAAAAGCTGAACAGCGACCCGGAAACCAATTCTCTTTTGCGCGTCGTCTTTGTCCCCAATTACAACTGCAGCTGGGCGGAAAAAATCATCCCCGCAGCTGACATAAGCGAACAGATCAGCCCTGCCGGAACGGAAGCCAGCGGCACCGGCAATATGAAGCTCATGCTGAACGGTGCGGTTACACTG
>ODAI014281022.1_pt1 | contig 11047 bp, 10 predicted proteins | sample 1539321 | NCBI WGS metagenome assembly ODAI01 (sample SAMN02144231, study PRJEB22623) | gut metagenome | biome: sheep rumen | host: Ovis aries | place: New Zealand | reverse complement strand
ATCCTTTATCAATTATGTTTTTTAACATTCTTCCTACACCGCGGCTGTTGGTTACTAAAGGGTTACGTTTTTCCTTTGGAACCATGCCTAAACCGATGCAGCTTGCGACATCCATCACTACAAGATCTCTGTCCCTGCAGTAGGCATAACCGGCCTCTATTCTTTCTCCGTAAGCATCTATTGTATCTGTGACCTCCATTTCTCCGTTTAAAAGCTCACAGAAAACCTGAGCAGTTCCTTCCCCGCCATCTGCCATAGGAAAACAGAGAACCTCATGTTCAGGATTCGCTTTTTTAATTCCTCTTTCAATCGTGCCTGCTGCTTCCTTGGAAGTCATGCATGCTTTGAAAGAATCACACGCAACGACTATCTTCATACACTAATTATACATTTAAACAGTCTAAATTACTACAAATAACCGTTTTAAACATAAGTTACTTAAGTTACGTGACTTCGCTTTTTAACTATATATAAAGGGTTTGACAACGTAACCGAATGTAACTATACTAAAAATGGTGATAACATGGAAAATAACACAGGAACAATGATACGGGAATACAGAAAACAGAAAGGATGGACCCAGAAACGCTTATCCCAGGAGAGCGGAATCAATGAATCCTCCATCAAGCAGTATGAATTGGGTACCCGTAACCCGAAACCCGACACCTTAACAAAAATAGCCCAGGCTTTAGAAGTTGACATGGTTGATTTAATACCCCAGCAGGAAGCAGAGGTCATCTTAAAGCCGGTTGATGAAACTCCGGTCAATGAGTCCTTCTATATCAACGACACATTGGTTACAAAAATCGTTACACAGCAATTGGATGTAGATGCCCTAACCAAAGATATCGAAGATAAGCTCAAAGCCGATAACTTAACCGATTTAGTTAAACTGTTAGAAGCAGCCGGTATCTTTGTGAATGTAAACGAAGAATATCTAAAGGATGATATTCTATCTCTAGTAAAGTCTACCGATAACGGAGATATCTTTTATTCCGTTTCCAAAGATCAGTTAGGTTCTATGTATCAAAATATTGTGAAGTATTTAGAATTTCTTTTATTCGACTATCGAAAGTAATATATGCCCTCCATTCAGGAGGGCATATTTTTCATTACAGGTGGTCCATGTAATGCGAATATATTCATCTACTAAGAATACTTTCATCCAGAAGGAATTGCTCAATTCCAACATACTGAATACCATGTTCATCGATAATAGAATTCAAATAATCTTTTACAACCACTATTTTTTTGAACGAATCCGGGATCCGAATCAATGAGGCAATTTCCTGCTCTCGCTTTTTGGGGTCGGCTATTGAAAGTGCAGATTGAACATAAAAACGTTCTTCTCCCCTATTAACAACAAAATCAACTTCAAGTTGTTTTCTGATTTTCTTGTCTGCTACCTTGGTCGCAATTTCAACAACTCCAACATCCACGTCATATCCACGTCGTACCAGATCGGTATAGAGAACATTCTCCATCAAATGCGTTTCTTCGATCTGTCTGAACCCCAACCTTGCGTTTCTAAGCCCTGGATCTATGTAATAATACTTTGATGGGGTTTTAATATACTTTCTTCCCTTTACGTCATAACGCACTGCTTTCTGTATCAGGTAAGCATCCATAAAATAACTAAGATACTTGTCTATCGTATCTGGTGCGATTACTATCCCTCTTTCACTTTTAAATGTATTTGAAAGCTTGCTGGGGTTGGTTAACGATCCCACTCCAGAAGCAAGTACATCTAACAATATGTCCAGCACTTCCTTATCATTAAGTATTTTATTTCTCTCCAAAATATCTTTTATATAAGTGCGCTCGAATAAATCTCTTAAGTATTTACTTTTCCGCTCGTGGGAATCCATAGTTGTTACAAGCGGCATACCACCATATGTATAGTATTCCTGCCAGGCTCCCCGCTTATCCCCTTCGTACTTTTCATAAAACTCTGAAAAAGAAAGCGGAAATACACGTACCTCATCGCCTCTATCCCGAAACTGTGTCAAAACATCTGAAGAAAGCATCTTCGAATTACTTCCTGTAATGTATATGTCTGCATTTCGAATCTTCATAAAACCCATGACCACATCCACAAAGGTTATCTTATCCTCCGGATTATCCAAATATGGATTTTGTATTTCCGAAACCAGCTGCACTTCATCGATTAAAACATAATATTTCTGGCCATCTTCATGAATACGATTTCGCACGTACCGATCCAATTCCATCGGATTTCTGTATTTTAAGTTAGAAAAATCATCTAAAGCAATATCAACAATATGATCTCGTGGAATTCCCTCCTTCAGCAGATGATTCATAAACAAATCAAACAGCAATACAGATTTGCCACTTCTGCGAAGTCCGGTAATTATTTTCACGCGTCCATTATCCTTTAGACGAATCAGTGCATTAAGGTATTGTTTTCTATCGTACATAGCATTCTCCTCGTGATTTTTTTGCAGATTGGAACATTTTTTTCACATCTACAACAGAATTTTATCAAGGATAAAATAGAGCAGTCAATCTTTACTTCTGAAATTTTTGCAGATTGGAACATATTTTTCACATTACGTTCCACAAGTATATACTCCAGAATGCCCTGCACTACTTTAATATTGGTTACAATCAGCATCAATTCATACAAAACCCGCAACGAACAACAGATATCGATTTACTGAATGAAGAATTGCGAACGATGATAACAATAACAAAGGTATTTTTAGGCTCAAAATCATCTGTTTATTTATACTCAATCTCCAACGTATCCAGCAGCTGTTTAAATGGTTCCTGCCCATCCAGGCAGGTATCGATCAACCAGCACTTTTCATCCTTCCATTCCGATAAACCTCGGTAATAAAACAGTTTTTTGGTATCCTCAATAATAAATGGAACAATGTCATAGCGAAGGCATTCTTTTAACGCAATCAAACGTCCAACTCTCCCATTACCATCTTGGAATGGATGAATATATTCAAAATCAACATGAAACGCAATAATATCATTTATAGTCACTTCTGTCTTTGTACGATATATTTCCAACAATTCCTCCATCCGTTGTGGTACATCCTTTGGCTTTACAGTTTCCTGTCCACCAACCATATTCGGACGGGTTTTGTAGTCACCTACCGCAAACCGGGAAAACTTTGAGGCAGCTGTATCATGTTTCAATATATAGTGCAGATGTTTTATTATTTGATCTGTTAATTCCATTTCCGCCACATCGATCACATAATCGACCGCTTGGAAATGATGAACCGTCTCTAATAGATCATCTATCAAAAGCCCCTCACCTACATCAATGGTGTTTGTTTCGAAAATCATTCTTGTCTGTTTCTCTGTTAATTGACTTCCTTCAATACGGTTAGAGTTGTATGCCATTCTCACTTGAAGCTCATGATAAAGGCCTCCGGAAATTCCTGCGCTTTTCTCATCCCTTAAAAGCTGCAATATTTTATTGTCGGAAATGTACCGACTAGAAGCTTTGCATCACAATCGAGATACTCAGCGATTTTTTTAAGCATGATATTTCCAAGCTTTTCTCCCTTTGCGATTTTGGCGATAGTGCGGGAAGAAATCCCAAGTTCTCTAGAGAGCTGAGTTTTAGCGATTCCTTTTTTTGCGAGCACGACATTTAAGCCTTCATACGAAATCATATAACCACATCCTCTCCATGGCATAACCTTTACTTATTTATATTTAACGAGCACAAAGGTAAAGCTTTTAAGAAAAAACACTCAATAACAGTAAAGATTAACTTTGAATGTCTTTTAACACGAAGGTGAAATCTTGAAATAATGACATATTTGGGCATATAAACATTTGAAATAATGCATAACAATTACGAGGAACCATGCCATTCAAAAGGAAAATATGCTTTATAGTAATGGCTTCTTCGGGTAATATTATGTTTTAACCTTATTAACTTCATTGGTAAATATCGAAGTTAAAAAGTTAAACTGAATCCTATAAATGCATTGCCACTTCTCTAAAAAAATGGAGTACTATCTCCATCCCTTAACCTTCCAATACCCTTTCTTAGAAGATCCTATTCTTTCAATCAAATTCTTTTGTTTCAAAGATTTCAAATACCCTGCAACCGTCTTTCGCGACACATTCATTAAAAATGAAAGTTCTGTAACCGTGTAACCGGGGTTACGTATTAAATAATCTAACACCACTGTTTCTTTCTCTGCCAAATATACACCTATACTATCATTCACCTTATCATTCACCCTATCGTTCACCCTAACGATACGGTATTCCGGGGCAGTAAACTTGACCGTAATATCTCTTGGAAAAATCACATACTGTGGCTTATTGACACCATCTTCTAAACATGCCCTGCAGATTTTCTCAATACCTCTTCCCCAGCTTTCAATAAATCCAGCCAAATAAAATACATAGGCAATATTAGGATTATATGGTATTGAAGCATGTTTTTGAAACAGCTTATCTAAAGTCCAATTCTCAGGAAGACTGCCTTGATTGGCAACATATAACTTATCTTCATACACACTGATTTGAACAGGTATTCCATACTGGTATTGTTTATGGCACACTGCATTAAAAAGAACTTCTCGTAATGCTTCTTCAGGAACAAAATATCTCTCTATCCTCTGCAATCCTTCATAACTGATTTTTGCCTTCATATATTTTAAGTAGATGAGCTTTACAGCCTTATCCACCTGCTCTAAAATCGAGCCATGGATTTCATCCTGATATATAAGATCTGCATCGGATTCAAAATAGCCGATTTTTATATAAGCACCTGTCTGATATTTTTCCGGATCCTCACTAAATAACAGCATGGCAGCATTGGTCAAATATCCACCATTGGTTAAATGAAGCTTTTCCATCAATATCTCTTTGGGATCTTCCAATAAGCCGGGATCGATTCGTCCTTTCTTATAAGCCGCCTCTTTGAACGCATCAACCACCCTGTTATCTACATCATCAATTTTAAATGCTGGTAATGGGGCGTTATCCCAGGTTACTCCCCGCTTTTGTAGAAGAAACTCTTCTAAAGCCGGCCCTGTTAAGATTTGGTTTGAGCTTCCACTTCGATAATAATAAATTCCTTTGCAGGAAATCCCGATTGAATAGGGCGGAACATCAATTTCAATGTACTCCTTTCCCTGCTTTACCCTGCGGTTGACTGCCACAATAATTCCCAGAACAGATTTAATTTTAGGAGGGATTTTCTCCAACAATTCTTTACAATTCGCTAATCCAATCGGATTACCATGATCGTCGCAGCCAATATACAATTTTCCTCCCTGGGCATTCGCAAAACCACTTATCCACGCTAAATAACGATCATCCCAATTTTCTTTCCATTCAATATTTTGTTGTTCGGGCATTTTAACACTCCTTTCCCTTTAATTACCAATACGTAAAAATGAGAAAAAAGGTAAAAAAAAGCAATTAAGCATATCGCTTAACTGCTAATCTAATCTTTATGCTGTCTTTTTCTTTCTTTCGTAATACCAGACAATACCTACGATCATAACGATTTGTACAATGGCTGCCATAAGTGCACCTTCGATTCCAAACGAAGTGCTGTAGGCAAAGCTGTCTCTTGCGGTTGCAGCATCTAAGCCAGAGATTGATTGGCTTCTCGTATCTTTTTCAAACTAGTAACAAAGGTGGATTTGCCAACAGATTCTCAACAAGTTCCTTATAGATATCCACTCTGTCAATTTCTGTCATAGTCGTAATTTTCTTTCCAGCATCCTTACTGCTGGCTCCACAATGATATATTTTCATATTCCGTCCATAATCGAGTATGATATATCTGTCATGAACTTTATTAGCGGATTTCAAGAAAGTAATATTTCGTTCGGGATATTCGATCAGGAAATCATTATATTCTGTTATCCTTAAGGGGTTGTATCCTTTATTATCGCTTATTATAGTTATATCTATTGTCGCTTCTGCATGAGTCAAATGATGAAGCGTCTTTATACCAAGATAATCATCGACTATGATAATACTCTTCTCCGCCTTTTTATAAATGGTCTGATATGCCATATCTGCTTTAAAAGGCTCACCATCAAGTATCAGAATCTCCTCTGATTTCATCTCGTTATCAAATATCCTCATAAAATCCGATAAACTTTCTCTGGTGAGCATATTATCTTCTATATGTTGAACTTTTTTTGACAACTGACAATGTTTAATTTCAAGAGATTTTAATCCATCATATGGTAACAACCCTTGCCTTATGTAATGAGACATTTCCACAAAAGCCTCCATAATAAAGACGCTGGCTTGAATAGCTCTTTCAGTGTGTAGACAAGATGTGAGCATCGCTACCCCTTGTTCTGTATAAGCATATGGCAAATATTTAATATTTGAACCACGCCTGCCATTCAAGATTCCAATTTGGAATCTTGAACACTCTTCACTGGTCAGTTGAAAACAAAAGCTTTTTGGAAATCGCTTGATATTACGTTTCATAGCCTTATTAAGATTACCGGTTGCGACACCAAAATAAGCAGCAATATCTCTGTCAATCATTACTCGAGAACCTCTTATCTCATATATATGTGCTGCAATTTCTTCTTTGTCGATTGGCTCGACAACGTCCAATCCTGTTTTTTCACTCATATTTAATAATCCTCACTATTTGAAATTCCAATTTAGAATCATAATCGCTTTATTTACCTATACGTAAAAATGAGAAAAAAGGATAAAAAAAGCAATTAAGCATATCGCTTAACTCCTATATTGAATCTTTATGCTGTCTTTTTCTTTCTTTCGTAATACCAGACAATACCTACGATCACAACAATCTGTACAATGGCTGCCATAAGTGCACCTTCAATTCCAAACGAAGTACTGTAGGCAAAGCTGTCTCTTGCAGTGGCTGCATCTAAGCGGAAGGTCGAATACGGAACTACGATACCGCTGTTCGGTAAACCTAATAAGATATTCTGAGTAAAGTTCCATCCGCAGTGGCATGCCATCGCACACCAGATGCTATCCATATACATAACCATTAAACTGAATACTACTCCACTTAGGAAGATATTTAACATCGAATATACCGTTAGTCCCGGATTCATTAAATGCAAAGCTGCAAATACAGCTGCATTTAAGATTGCTGCAACCCATTTTTGCGGATAGCGTGCCAAGTATTTTTGATACATATAACACCGACAGAATGCTTCCTCTGCCGAAGACTGTACAAATACCAATAACAATAACATCAAGAACGGTATGATATTGAATCCGGCAAACGATAATTTAATATCATTATGGAGCATAGCTGCAGCTGCACAGCTGAAATTCATCAAGAATCCTAATAAAAGGCCAAACAAAAGCATAAATACTGTATTCCCTTTTCCCGGATACATCTGCTTGATTAAGTAGCGATTTCTTTTCGGAATCAACACCAGCATAAGAAAGGCAACCCATTCACCGATTGTCATTCCATAAAGCGCTGCCGTTGTCCATATATCTCCCCACAGTTCATTACCTGCATTGTAGGCCGCAACGGCAAGTCCTCTTAGAAAGCCTTCCGGAATAATACCGATCAGCTGACCGACTATTGTCATCGCAAACGCGATAATACCAATCAATAATACATATACAACTCCACCGAAACCAGTCTTGTAAAACCGATCTCTTTTACTAACTTGATTTTCCATAGATCTCTGTCCTTTCATAATTGTTTTTACATCTTAAATATAATATAGCTTATATCACACAAAACGCACACTAAAAGAATGATTGGGTTTTTAGTTTTGTTTTTATCTAATGGATTGAAGAAAATCTATAATTTTTTTGTGTGTTTCTATTATAGATACTTTTTATGCATAATAAAGTCGTGTTACCCATTAAATCTTTCCGTTTTATTGATTTGTTTGGTCGAGATTCGTATAATCTAAGTAGCACTTTGGTGGAGGTAAAAAAACATGGCAGACATTAATGAAATCGTTGTTCATAATATCCTAAACCTAATGAAAAAAAATACAATCAAACAATTTGAACTGGCCGATGCAATCGGTGTCTCTAAACAAACAATGAGCAAAATGCTTAACGGAAGCCGGTTAATCAATGTATCAGAACTAAAATTAATCTCAAAGTTTTTTAACGTATCCGTAGATGAACTCGTGAAAGAAAATATCGAAACTGATGAAATTAATGTCATCCGTGCATTTATGGGTAAAGTAAATTCGGATACCGCCCGTAAAGCACTTCAAACCATTGACGAATTGGCAGATATGATTATTTTTCATGCTGATGTAAAAGAAAATGCCAAAGAAATGTCGAAAACATGGGAGATGTAACTATGACTACTTTAACAGATAGAATACTTTTTCAAAAGGATCCACAACGATTCGAAAAAATACGGCAGGAAGCAGCTGGATTTTCCAGCCTATTTATCGGTCCAAATATTATTCAAGATGATATCTTTTCTATCATAGAAAACTATGTAGAAATAAAAGGGTTGACTTTGGAATGGATCCGCTTTCCTATGGAAGATGACGAATTGTGCGCTTGCACATTTATTCGAAAAGGACGCATTTTTTTAGCAATCAATACATCGTTACCTTTATCAAAACAAATTTTTGCCGCTGCACATGAGTTATATCATATTCACTGCTATCTGAATGATAACAATTCTGATTTAACCGTCTCCGGCTCTATACTGGAGGCAGCCACGATAGATCAAGGAACTCTCGAGTTAGAAGAAATGGAAGCAAACGCGTTTGCAGGCTTGCTGCTGGTTCCAAGCAATGACTTACTGCAGCAAATCCGTATATTCCGAGTAAATAATGATTTTAGTTCTTTTGAAAACATATTACCTCTTATGGATATTTTTGCCATTCCTTATAAAGCGATGACCCTGCGACTATATGAAGAAGGAATCATTTCAGACAAACAGGCAAAAGATTTACTTTCTGTACCCTCCAAAACAATAAAAAATCGCATTCATCTAACCGGTAAAGCAAAGCGCTGGGAAATGAAACGAACCGGAAATGACAAATTGGGAAGCTTAATCGAAAATCTCACAATCAATACCCAAAACGAATCACTCCCTAAGCAGCGTTTGCAAGAAGATTGGAATCGATTAAATCAAATTAAGCATGAATATGGAATCGAGTGAAAAAAATGAAAAAAGTTAAATATGGAATTCTTGACACTGATTTCATTTCTAAGGCAGCAGTCATTAAGGCAAACAAGCATTCGCTGGCAGATGAAATTCTATCTTTTCCTAACTATCGTTTCTTTTGTCACCAGTATATGAAGCAGGAAATATCAAAATCCAAAATCACAGCCTTGCAACAATGGCTTGGAGAAAAAATCGACAGGGGCTACATAATCTGTTACTCCGACAAACAAATCCTGCTTCAACTGAGTCGGCATATTTCTCATCGCTGCTTTTCATATTATCGCTCTTTCCTAAAAAAAGGATGTGATATGTTTTCGGCAAGCTTTTACATCAATCATTTCCAAGCTCTCGATGACTTTGACTCAGATATTGTAAATAAAGAACAAATTGATGCATTCCTTGTCATATTGAAAAACTGCGAAGCTCAAATAAAATCACAACAAAGTTACGGTGAAATAAAAGCTTTTGTTCTAGCACAATTCCTCAGATTCGTATTTGATGCAGAAGCTTGTGTTTTCTGTTCTGATGATTACGGAGCCAGATATGGCTTTGCGAATTTAGGCCAAATCCCCTGTATCAGTATTCTAAGCGTATTCCTCAAATTAGTTTTTATCGGTTATCCCAAAGAAAAAATTGATCCATATTTCAATAGTTATATCCACTGGTATACAGAATCTGTCAATTACCAAGGGTATGTCAAAGTATGGACTTTCTCATCAGGGACAAATAGACGCATAAAAGTAAACCTAAATCCTATTCTCGATGATATGTTTGCAGGAAAATATGCAGCTCGAAGAGATGGTGATTTACAAAAAATAAACTAACAAACATGTTTCGTATCTATATCCGATCCTTTATAATCCATTAATCAAGTATATGATCAATAATATTTCTCATTTCTACAAAATCGCCACATCAATTATTTTCCCGCTCTAAAACACAATCATGAAATATAAACAATCTAGAACATGAATCAGCTTATGGATGTTATAATCAAAAAAAAGGAGAACATCATGTATTTTGAAAAATCAAATGGATTCCCAAAAGATTTCTATTGGGGAGCTGCTTCGGCTGCCTATCAGGTAGAAGGAGCATGGAACGAAGACGGAAAAGGAGTATCTGTCTGGGACAAGTTTGTACGCATTGAAGGAAAAACCTTCAAAGCTACAACCGGTGATGTAGCCGTAGACCATTACCACCGCTATAAAGAAGATGTCCGCCTGATGAAAGAAATGGGTTTAAAAGCCTATCGCTTTTCTGTGGCATGGACAAGAATCTATCCGGATGGCAATGGTGAAGTCAATGAAAAAGGCTTGGAGTTCTACGATAATTTAATCAACGAATGCATCGCCAACAATATCACTCCATTTATCACTGTATACCATTGGGATCTGCCGCAGGCACTTCAGGACCAATACGGTGGATGGGAAAACCGTCAGATTGTAGATGACTTTGTCCGTTATGCCACTACCTTGTTTGAGCGCTATGGAGATCGTGTTAAACATTGGATCATCATCAACGAGCAGAACATCTTTACAGGACATGGATGGTTGATGGCTTCTCATCCTCCTGGAAAATTAGAAGATTTTAAAACCTTCTATCAGGTAAACCATCACGCCTTTATGGCACACGCGAAATCGGTATTGGCGTTAAAGAAATTATGGCCGGATGCTAAAGTAGGCTCATCCTTTGCCTATGGACCATCCTATGCCGTATCCAACAAGCCGGAAGATGCGATGGCTAAATTCGACTTTGATGACTTACAGAACTACTATTGGATGGATGTCTATGCCTATGGACGCTACCCAAGAGCAGCCGTGGCATATCTTGCCTCACGTAATCTTACCCCGCATATGGAACCGGGTGATGAAGATATATTAAAGGAAGCTGCTTCCAAGGTTGACTTTATGGGTGTTAACTACT
>ODAI010352938.1_pt1 | contig 11047 bp, 10 predicted proteins | sample 1539321 | NCBI WGS metagenome assembly ODAI01 (sample SAMN02144231, study PRJEB22623) | gut metagenome | biome: sheep rumen | host: Ovis aries | place: New Zealand | reverse complement strand
TTCTTAATTTACCCGCAAATTGAAATATCATTTGCGGGTAATATTTTTGTTAGCAATCACGAGTAGGCTGTCAGATTAACTTAAAATTGAAAAATGATCATTGCCGAGAAGGCCCATGATTACTGGCTTCCTCTTTTTTTGCTTTTTTCAAAAATGACCGTTCAGCTTAAAATTTTTAACATTAAATTGTATAGATGCCGAATGTTTTAAGGGATTTTTGAAAAAAGCCGAACATTTTAAGTAAAAACTGAAAAAAGCCGAACTAGCTGTAATTGCCTAAGCCATCGTAACAGTCAAAAAAGCATTCACCACTCATTTGCCGGCATAGTTTTTGTCTCTATATTTTTTTTGTGTCATACCTGTGATATCTTTAAACACAGCAATAAAGGAGCTCTGTGTTGAAAAACCGAGCGAAGTTGCTATGACAGAATAAGATAATTCTGAGTATTTAAGCAGATTTTGTGCGGTGTCAACCCTGGCTTCTTTAATGAACTGTTTCAGGGGAATGCCTACCTCTTCCCTAAATAGCCTTGATAGGTAGGTTGGGTTCAAATCTATTCTCCTGGCAAGTGCCTGTACTGAAAGATCACTGCCAAGATTTTCATAGATGTGATTAATGCATTTTCTAATATGTAGTGACATGACCGTTTCTCTACGGATTTCATTCATTCTTTCAGTAAAATCCATGCACATATCATCATATAGCCGGGGAAGATCGGCTTCATTTTTGCATCGGTCAGCGTTTTGTATGTATATATCTGCCAAGGCATATGCCTCTGTATATCCTCTTATTCCGATGATTTCCGGCATTGCAGAAATGGTACTAAGGATAGCCACAATAATGCTTCTGATTCAAAACATCGGCTTCCAGGCAACAGCTTTTGCTGATGCAGTCGCTTGGGCAGGTGCTTTGTCACTCAATGGATTCGCATTCTGGGTTTATTATAGGAAAATGGTGAAAGCTGGCATATCCCACAGCTCGGATATGTCAGAGTAAGCTGAAGCAGAACGATGCATGGGAAGGGAGTCTTCCCAGTGCATATATAATCTCTTTATATTTCAGGAAACTTATCCGGAGCTCATAATCATGGGCTTCTTTTTTTGCCTTCAATCTGAACTATTTTTACCAGCGGAACATACGCCGATATTATTATCGTAATATTGTTCGCTGACGAACGGAAAGGAGACAAAATGTATCGTTACGAAAAACCAATTGAAAGGCCTCGCAGTTCCAAATATGGCAGCAACTACTGGCTATTCCACAGCCGGAAGGTTAGAAGAAGGGTCGCTGTGTTCTCAAATCTTGAGTATGAAAACATACTTACCCTGGAGATGAACCCAGAAGTAGAGTGGTACTGTGAGTATCCGCTTGAAACAACAGTATATGTAGGCGGAAAAGAGGAATCCATTCTGTTCGATGTATGGATTCAATATGCAGACGGACGAGATGCTTTTCAGGGAGTGGCATATAGTTCCGCGGAAGAATCACATAAAGGTATAGCGCTTCAGGCGAAATGGTGCATCCAAAATGGCCTTGAGTATGAATACCGGAATGAAAAGAACATCCAGAAGGGTAGGTTTCTTGTAAGAAATTTGAGCATACTGGCATCAAGAGCCAGACGTTTCAGAACGCCTTCAGTCAACGCAGATCAGATGATAATTGGCTATCTGGCTGATATAAGGAGAGCAAGTATATCTGTACTTGAAGAGAGTGGTAGGTTCGATACAGGAAAAACTCTCGATTACCTTGCAGACCTGTATTACAGAGGGATAATCGATTTCAGGCACATCTCTGATGAATGCATATCTGGGAATATGGAGGTGATATACAGTGGCAGGTAAAAAAAGAAACTTGGATGAACTGAAGAACAGCAGAAAAACATGGCCACAGCCTGCAGCCGGGAGCCTGGATATATCTGCCTATGCGAAGTATCTGTTGCGCAAGCAGGCTGTAGATATGTATATAGATGGAGCGAAAGTTATGCAAATACAGAAAACAACTGGAATCCCTGCATGCAGAGTTGGGGCTCTTGTGGATGAGTGTACAGGAACTGGTGAGAATGGCGAACTGATCGGCTATTGCGGGCTTCTTGGCAGTAAACACAATAGCGCCGGAAAGACAGAACGTCGCAGCGGCGAGTTCGCAAAGCTCCTTGATAAGCACCCTTCACTGAAAGAATTTATCCCCGGAAACTATTTTGGAGACAAAAAGTATACATCTGAAAAGAACATGAGTCTTATAACACTACATGGAAAGTTTATCGCAGAGTGCAAAAGACTTGGCGTAATGCAGCATGAATACCCGTTCAGCACGCTTAATCAGGGATATGTTTCTTTATGTGCATATGTGCATCATATTGAAGAACAGAATTTACAGCTCCAGATGAGGCGTTCGGACAAGGACAATGCTCAGAAGCTTGCATCCACAGGTATAGGTGAAAGGTACTGCCTAAATCCGCTATACCCGTTTTCGGCTGTTCAGGTAGACGGCCACATAATCGATATGCTTTATACTGTCGAGATTCCTAACGATGACGGTTCAGTAAGCAGGATAGTTGCTACAAGGGCATGGCTCATCGCAGTCATTGATATTGCTACAAGGTGCATATTGGGATATTCGGTATCGCAGGAATACAATTATAACCAGTATGATGTCATGGATGCTGTAAAAGATGCTGTCATACCAAAGACACTGAAGGAACTGTCTATCAGCGGTATTGCTTATCCGTCTAATGGGGGCTTCTATTCAACGGCATTTCCAGAGCTGAAAAATGCTGTGTTTGACAGCATCATGCTTGATAATGCAAAAGCGCATCTGTCATCCTTTACCCTCAGTAAACTTGTAGACGAACTGAAGTGTGCGGTTAATTTCGGATCCGTTTCCACACCTGAGACCCGCGGCATTGTTGAAAGATTCTTTGGCACTCTGGAATCACGCGGTTTTCATAAACTTCCTATGACTACCGGATCTTCTGCAGATGATCTCAAGAGAAAATCACCGGAAAAGAACGCATTGAAATATGAAGTGACTTATGACCAAATTGTAGAGATCATGGATGTGCTCATTGCTGAATACAACAACACCCCCAATAAAGGAATAGACAACCTTACCCCACTTGAGTGCATGCGTATAAAGGTGTTTGATGCAGGGATGATGCCTTATACAACAGACGCTGATGAGTCTGCTGCTGTCATCGACAGGCTCAATATGCGTATGGATACAAGATATGTAAAAGGACATGTCAAAAAAGGGAAAAGGGCTTATATACAATTCATGGGAGTCGAGTACCGCAGCAGACTGCTGTCATCTTCAGAAGTATACATAAACCAGAAGATTCAAATACTGTATGATCCCAGAGACATCTCGACTGTGGAGGCATATACCATGGATGGTATCTACATTGACACCCTCACTGCCCGTGGAGAATTCGGAACAAAGTCTCATTCAATTAAGACCAGACAGCTTGTCCTGAAACTGGCGCGTGAGCGCGGCAGGAATAAATGTGAATTCGATACCCCTATAGAAGCATATGTTGAGCATCTGAAAAAGACCGGTAAAAGGAGCAGAAGAGCAGCGACCCGCTCTGACATTGTAAGGCGGGAAATCGGAAGATCCGCTCCATCGGAAACAGTTCTTAGTGATAATATCATACATTTTGAACAGGCTACTGATTCTGATAAAAAACTCACTTCTGAAGATATAAAGGACCTCAATCCTCAGGAATTATACAGTTTACTGTTTGAAGAGAGGAGGAATTGATGAATGAGAACGGTTGATAAGGCTATGAAGACTGATGGCATAACGCCACATATGCTGTCAGAAATGACCATAAGGTATATCACTTCACCTTCTTTTGTGATACCGACAAAGGGGATTCTTGATACAGAAGCGAAAATACGGACATGGATTACCATCGGGGCTTGCGGTGGAATTATCTATGGCAGGCCAAGGATAGGAAAAACCCGGTGTATTTTCCACCTGGCAGAGACTTTGCAGTCTGATGAATGCGGTAACCTTCCTGTTGTAATCTGGAACATCACCGACCATCCGGATACCGAAAAGAATTTCTATTCCTCGTTTCTCATGGCAATGGGCTTTGAATGCCCGAAGAGCATTACAGCGCTTTACCTCAAGGATCGGATTCTCAATGAGCTGATTGTCCGTGCTTGTGAGACCCCGTACAGAAGGATTGTACTGCTTGTAGATGAAGCCTGGAAATTTCATGAAAAGGACTTTTCATGGCTAATGGATCTTTATAACAACCTGCTGTCCGTAGATATACAGCTTATGGCGTTTATGTTTGGAACAAGGGAACTGAGGGATCTTAAAGCATCTTTCAAGCAGCGTGGCAAAGATCAGATAGTAGGACGGTTCATGATAAATGAGATTCAGTATGCCGGAATAAAAAGTGAGAAGGAGCTTTGTTTCTGTTTGGCAGCTTTGGACAAGCTTCATATGTTTTCATGCGGATATGAGAAACTTATCGACCATCTGCTGGATTTCTATTTCCCACACGCAGATGGGAAATGCTTTTTTGATATTGGAGAAGAATACTACAGCGCATTCAACAGGGTCCGGGAAAGACATGGAATCGTATCAGAAGATATACCTATGAAATATCTTATTGATTCGTTTGTTATATGTCTTAATCTGTATGGTTTCTACAGCACTGCAGCTGTGGCATTCCCAGGTATAGAGGAACTGGAGAACTGCATAGAAATGAGTGGATATGGAGAATCTGATGATGAATATGACAGAAGAAAAGTTGTGTGAAAAGAAGATGTTTGCTAGGAAATATACCTGGAAGAAAGAATGGGTGCGGCCATATGAATCGTCATTCAGCATACTTTTGACTTTCTGTAAAATAAATACCATCGATGCAGTGAAAGCGAAAAGATTACTGGGAGACCCTGATTCTGACAAAAGATACGCTGATATATTCCTGCCAGACTGGTATGTGAGGCAGATGCAGCCATTTTTGAATCTGGACGAAAGGGCCAGAGATAAAATGATGGAAAACCGTATAGTTTATTGTCCAATATGCAGATTATCCGGATATCATTCAGTATTTCACCAGTTATACAATATGAGAGTATGTCCATTTCATAATATTACTCTCGAATATGATATGCCTGAATCAAAATTTGGGGTCAGTTACAGCATTGAATCCATAGTGTATAAAGAAGATTATAAGTCGCTGGCTAACGCGCATAATATTCCGCATCCTTCATTACGTACGGAGGACGTGGCTGTGCAATGCTTTGTCTTTAAAGCGCATAAAATGGTAAATAACATTTCTAGCCATATATTCTTTCCGGTTTATGAGGATGGCGGCAGTGAAAATATGGAGTTTCGTAAAAATACTGTGTTTCCCTATGATTTTATGCGCGATGCAGAATCATATAAATGTTTTAGAATAAAACATTTTGAGGGTAATGATAATGATTTGTTAGCAGCTCTTCAGGCGGGTCAATATGCTCTGCCTGCAATACAGAAATATGAAGCAGACAATTCGACAAAACTTACATTGATGGGGTATTGGCATTGGATTTATAGGCAGGTTACATTTTTGTCTGACCTCTATATTTGTTGCCTGTTCAATAATCTTATTGGAGACTCGTTAGAAAAAAAAGCAAATCAGCATCTGTATGCTATGTATAACGACACATTGTATTATTATGACACGGTTGAACTAAAACTAAGTTTCATCTGGGCTATTAAAGGTTCAATGAATTGGCAGGACGCACTGTCATTTTATTGGACCCAGCACCAGGACAGCGGTATTAACTGGAATTATCGACGTATACGCCATGGAATCAGATTAGAGTCGCTAGACATATCTCTAGGACATGGTTTCTCTGATATGGATGAAACTTTGATAAGGCTGTATATTATTGATGACCTGTTCAAATGCTTATGGAGGCAATACAAAACCCTTGCACGTCGTCCACAGGGAGTAAGCGTTAAAGATGGCTGGCGTGAGCTCAGAGTCCCTGAATATTATATTTGCCAGAAAAGAAGAAACGGCACTATGTATCTGTACAGAAAAAAACAGTTTTAACAATCAATGACGATTTTGATAGGGGCTCATTTCATGAAGCAAGCCTTGTTATTGGCATATTATCTTTCCATTAAATGCGCGTTTTGTTAAAAGATATGCTATAATTTGATGGGAGGGTGATTATGAGCCACGAATACAGAGACCAACTTGATATTAAGAACAATGATAAAATAAATGAACTTCTTAATGACATGCCTGAATTTGTTGAGTATTTCTATGACCATATGGTTGCCAAAGGACGCTCGACGAACACAATCCTTGGATATATGTATGAAATAAATGTTTTCCTCAGGTTTGTGCAGGTAATTGCCAAAAAGAATTCAGTGAAGCACCTTGAGGTATCAGATCTTGAGAAATTACGTCAGAACAACATAGAATCCTATATTGCAAAGTCTGAAGACGGCAAGGAACTTTCCAATAATGCAAAATGCAGGAAGCTTTCTGTGCTCAAGACGATGTATACATATTTTATTGGCAATGAAATGATTACTAAAAATCCGACAGCTCTGACGGAAGGTCCAAAGATTAAAGCTCATGATGTAATAAAGCTATCGGATTCCCAGGTGGCAGCTCTTTTAAATGCAATCCGAACCCAGGATAAAATGTCTGAGCATGCTGTCAGATATAATGAGCGCATGGTTTCCCGGGATATTGCAATCATGATGACACTCCTTGGAACTGGCATGCGTATTTCTGAGCTTGTTGGCTTAAATGTTTCCGATATCGACAAAACTGATGAAAAAAAGCGTTATCTGCGGATTGTAAGAAAAGGCGGTGATGAGGACAAAGTTCGCATTATTGATCCTGTTTTTAATGCGATTACTGATTATCTGCTGGAATCAAGATCTCAGTTGGTGGGTTCTTCGAAGGAAACCGCTCTTTTTATCTCAACCAGAGGAACTCGTATGTCTGTAAATGCTATACAGAAAATGCTTGAAAAGTATTGTGCAAAAGCCGGGCTACCTGACAACATTTCACCTCACAAGATGCGTGCAACCTTTGCAACAAAGGTATACGCAGAAACAAAAGATATCTATGCAATCAAGGATGCTCTTCATCACAGTACTATCGACACTTCCAAGCATTACATATCTGATAAAGAAGCTCGAATTGATGCAGCTGCTGAGGCTGCAGGGAAACTGTTTGAATGACAGATCAAACTGTAAGAATGCATTATATTGTGCAAAATGAAATATTCGGCTTATATACAGATTTCACTTAAAAATATTCGGCTTTTTTAAAAAGTCACTTAAAAAGTTCGGCTTTTATACATTTTTCACTTAAAATATTTAAGTCAAAAAAAGAAAAAAGCCGAACTTTTGACTTTTTTCTCTTCTATCTTAAAAGATTTTTCATGTTTCACTTAAACCGACAGTTTTTGCCAACAGTTGGCGGAGGAGATAGCTTGGTATACGCTTATGCCTATGCGTATAATTTAAGTTATGTAGTATTATAGTATAATAAATCTGAAAAGGTCAAAAAATTGGCAATTTATATCACAATTTAATGCTTTGAAATTTGCTTATATATTGCCGATGCACTATAATATTTTCATAGTATTCACTAAAACCATGACTGTGAGGCCGATTATGACATATATGGATGTACAAACAGCTGCAAATAAGTGGAATTTATCCGAACGCAGCGTCCGAAATTACTGCAGCGAAGGCAGAATCCCAGGTGCTGTAATGAAGGCAGGCTCATGGGCAATACCTATGGATGCAGAGAAACCTGTACGCAAGCAAAGAGCCGGCAAGATTCCAACAGATCTTTTACCCAGACTTCGGATGGAAAAAGAATCCGGAATAACCGGTGGAATCTATCATAAAGTCCAAATTGAGCTCACCTACAATTCCAACCATATTGAGGGAAGCCGTCTGACACATGATGAGACCAGGTACATATTTGAGACAAATACCATCGGGATAAAAGACGAATCAGTTAATGTAGACGATATCGTTGAAACTGTAAACCATTTCAGATGCATTGATCTTGTGATCGAGCAGGCAAATTATGCACTTAGTGAGACCTTCATCAAGCAGCTCCATCTACTTCTTAAGTCCGGAACCTCTGACAGCCGTAAACCCTGGTTTGCTGTGGGTGATTATAAGAGACTTGCAAATGAAGTTGGAGGAATTGAAACCACAGCACCAGGCGAGGTTGCTGCTTCAATAAAAGCCCTTTTAAAAGAATATAACAAGTCTAAAGCCAAAAGACTTGAGGATATAATCGATTTTCATTATAGATTTGAGAAGATCCACCCCTTTCAGGACGGAAATGGTCGTGTGGGCAGACTCATCATGTTTAAGGAGTGCCTAAGAAACGGCATAACCCCATTTATTATCGAAGATGATATAAAAGAATTCTATTACAGAGGCCTTAAGGAGTGGATCCGCGAAAAAGGCTACCTCACGGACACAGTACTCTCCTGTCAGGATAGATTTAAAGCATATATGGACTATTTTGGTTTAGAATACAAGGATTGAAAAATGGCAGAAAGAATACCCGCAAAAACAAACACGCAGAAACTAAGGGAAGTCACTGATTCACTACCTGAATTTACCCAGCAATATTTTTATTCTGGAACGTCAGGCAAGGCAATCCTTACAAGGCTTTCATATGCGCTGGATATTAGATATTTCCTTGAATATGCAGTGAATTTCTTTCCTTATTTCCCTGATAAGCAGGTAAAAGAACTATCGCTTGAGGATATTAAGCAGATTAAAGCCACAGATATTGACGATTTCCTCACATGGATGGACGAGAATCAGAAACTGTCTGAGAGAACAAGGGCCAGGCGCAGATCTTCTGTGTCAGGTTTGTACGAGTACCTTATTAATACAGAGAGAAAGCTGGAATATAATCCTGTTTCCGGATCTCAGTCAGTAGAAATTCCGGAAAATGAGTACGTTACATACCTCAATCTAGATGAGCAGGAACAGCTTCTAAACTGTATTAGATATGGAACTGGCCTTACCAAGGGACAGCTTGCAGTTCATGACAAGTATAAAAGACGTGATCTTGCGATTATATTTCTTTTCCTGGATACCGGTCTTAGAATTTCAGAGCTGCAGGCTCTTAACGTGAATGATGTCGTTATATATGAGGATGCTTTTGATGAATCCAAGAACGAATGCTATGTAACAGCCCTTCGTAAGGGAAAGAAAAAGAGTGGAACAGTCTCAAAGGTCTTTTTCTCTGATGAATCCAAAGAATATATACAGGATTACCTTGAATCCAGGCAGATTCAGGGCGAGCAGTTTACCGAGAGCACTCCCCTCTTCACTACTACTACCGGAGAGCGCCTCTCAATCCGAGAGATACAACAGATGCTCAAGAAATATGTAAAAGTCTCATTAAAGCGCAGCGATATCAGTGTCCACAAGCTCCGATCCAGCTTTGCCATGGAGTTTTATAAGCATGAAAAGAATATTCTAGTGCTCCAGCAGCGTATGGGGCATAGATCTATCAATGCCACCAATATCTATGCCAGAGCCAGTGACCGTGAGGAAGCGGTCAAGAATTCCAGGAATTGGAGAAATAAATGATCTATGGGCAGAAAAAGTAAAGAGCAAATTATACAAGAAAAAAATAGTCGACAAGCATATTTTGATCAATATAGAGAAAATAAGGACGGTTGGAAAAAAAACTTTGATACAGAGGCTGATGCTCTTTCAAGAGATATTTTTGCAAATCTGTTTAAAAAAATGAGCGATGGCAGGCTGAGTGAAAGCGCTTCTATAGACCAGAAATCTATTAATATAAAATTAGCTGGAGGCACCGTAAATAAATATTTCACGTTTGACGTAATGAATAATCCTAATCATGCACAACCACATGATCAAGCGGTATATAAAGAATACTTGCCTGACAAAAATGCCCATATGGCATTTTATGATCTTTATCACACAATAGGTAATTTCGCTCCAATCCCTAGAACTATAATAAGCAAGAATTTTGGGCCCAACCTCCAGATGATTCACCGCTATCTAAACGAACTCTGGCCCTGGAATTTAAAATTTATGAAGGACAATTGGAAGGAATTCCCAACAAGCGTCAATGAATTATTGAGTTTTGAGGAATATATGACATATACATGCCAAAAAATGTATTATAAAGACATTTTTGAAAATGTATTTGCGAAGAACCCTAAATGGGACGATCTTTTCAATATTATTGATGAAGCAAACATAACCAGCGCGTCTCCGCTCATATCTTTCAATGAGCATTTTCAATCCCAAGAAGCAATCAAGGCTCTAGATGAAAAAATACAGTTCTTGATAGAACTGCGAAGTAGATACATTTTCAATAAACTGCAAAAAAAGTCTAACTGAATGCTAATCTTTTCATTAAAAAATCTCCCGGCACTATATGAGTGTCGGGAGACTAGGTTAAAACTTATGCTATCAGCCTTCTATGGCTATCAGATTCTTTTCCGGGATCTTCTTTTCCAGGGCTTTCTTTGGAACTGTAAGTGTCAGAACGCCATGTCTGTAGGTGGCTTCAATGTCTTCCTTCTCTACATTCTCACCGATATAGAAGCTCCTTGTCATGGATCCTGCGTATCTCTCCTGGCGAATGAGTTTACCTTTCTTATTGTTCTCATCCTTATCAAAGCCCTTTGCTGCATTGATGGTCAGGTATCCGTTTTCAAGTTCTACTGTTATCTCTTCCTTCTTGAAGCCCGGCAGGTCAACTGATACTTCGTAGTTGTCATCCTTTTCCCTGATATCGGTCTTCATCATCCTGTTTGCTTTTCTTCCATAGAGCTTTCTCTCCATGTCGTCAAATTCCTTCATTGGGAATCCAAACAGATCGTCGATAAAATTCTCTTCAAAAATACTGGGTGCTAACATAATACATACCTCCTTTGCATCAAAAACATTATCTATGTTAATGAGCAATGGGACGGAGGGTTTAGATCTTAGGAAAGTTAAGTCCTAACGGTCTTCTCTGTTCCTTTGTTCTACGAACACTATAACACC
>ODAI014690613.1_pt1 | contig 11049 bp, 10 predicted proteins | sample 1539321 | NCBI WGS metagenome assembly ODAI01 (sample SAMN02144231, study PRJEB22623) | gut metagenome | biome: sheep rumen | host: Ovis aries | place: New Zealand | reverse complement strand
TGCATTATTCTCTGCAGACAGGGATTCTCAGGCCGCCCTCTTCCCGGAAGCGTTGACGATCACAATGCCCGCGCTGACCAGCAGAAGGGCAGCAAGACCTGTCAGGGAGAATTTTTCCAGGAACCCTTCTTCGGAATCAAGGCCTTTTTGGCCAGGACCGACCCGAAGATGATCGTCATGGAGCCCGCGATCACGAACCGGGTGCCCGCCAGCATGATCCGGGAGGCCGTCTCATCCGGCCCGATCTGAAAGAGCTCATAGGCGATCTTGATGGCCGGCGAAGCGCTGCCCCAGAGCACGCAGCAGAAAACGGCTGTGAGCAGGGTCACCGGGAACCAGGCCCAGATGGATTGTGCTTTATTTGACGAAAGATTGCTTGTCTGCATTTGCTGACCTCTTTTCGATAGATTGGTCTGCCCCGTGACCGGACGGGCAGACTTTGCCTATCTTACTTCCTAAAAGCCTTTTAGGCAATCGTAAAAACAGATGATAACAGGTAAAAAATGAACACACGCAAAAAAACAGCCATCAGACCTGAATCTGATGGCTGTTCGTCTTTTCAGTATGTCGGAAAATCCGTTGACAGGCCGTAGCCGAATCAATAATTGCTGTCGCTGTAGACAGTGGTGGAATCTTCCTGAGCGGCTCTCTCCTGCTCAAGCTGCTTCATGGAAAGAGAAATCTTGTGGTCGGCAGCGTTGAAATCAACGACGCGGGCCTCGATCTCCTGACCGATCTTGAGGATGTCAGAGGGCTTCTCCACGTGGTTGCGGGAGATCTGGGAGACATGGAGCAGAGCGTCCACGCCCGGGAGCAGCTCGACGAAAGCGCCGAAGTCTGTCATACGGGCGACACGGCCGGTGACGACAGAGCCGATACCGAACTCGTTCTCAGCCTTGATCCAGGGATTCTCCTCCGGGAACTTGCGGGAGAGGGCAATCTTCTCGCCGCGGATGTCCTTGATGAGGACAGTGACTTCATCACCGACATGGAAAATCTTCTTGGGATTCTCCACGCGGCCCCAGCTCATCTCGGAGATGTGGAGCAGGCCGTCAGCGCCGCCGAGATCGATGAAAGCACCGAAATCTGTGACGTTCTTCACGACACCGTCGACAACATCACCCGGCTGGATGCGGGCAAAGAGAGCCTCGGCAGCAGCCTTCTTGCGCTCGATGAGGAGCTGGCGGCGGTCGCCGATGATCCTTCTTCTGCGGGGATTGAACTCGGAGATGACGAACTCGATCTCCTGATCGGCATACTTGCCGAGATCCTTCTCATAGGAATCAGAAACAAGGCTGGCCGGGATGAAGACGCGGGTGTCTTCCACGGTGACAGTGAGGCCGCCCTTGAGGACCTGGGAAACCTTGGCAGTGAGGACTTCTCTGTTGTTGAAAGCCTCTTCAAGTCTCTTGTTGCCCTTCTCGGCAGCGAGACGCTTGTAGGTGAGGATGGTCTGGCCTTCTCCGTCGTTGACCTTCAGCACCTTGACCTCAAGCTTGTCGCCGATGTTGAGCACGGCGGTCATATCCTTGCAATCGTTGCTGTACTCTTCCCTTGTGAGCACGCCGTCACCCTTGCAGCCGATGTTGAGGTAGGCGACCTCCGGCTTGAGGGCGATGATCGTACCTTCTACGATCTCTCCATTCCTGATAGTTTTGAAGCTCTCATCGAGCATCTGCTCAAAGCTTACTTCTTCTGACATGTGTTGAAACCTCCATGATAATATTATTTGGGGTTGAAGCCCCCGCAGTAATACCTACACAACTATCGGATTGGATAACGACGGCTACCAGATCATCAAGTTTCTGAATGTAGTAAGTATTGTTACACTGGCTCCTGCAGATATCGTAGAGCTTCTGCGTGTTGGAGGAATGCTTCCCTCCGATCACGATCATCACGTCCGATTCCCGGGCCAGTTCGAACGACTCTGCCTGTCGTTCTTTTGTTGCGTTACATATGGTATTAGTAACTATTACACTATAACCTTTTTTACCCACGATTTCAACAATTTTATTAAAGTTTTCTAAATTAAACGTGGTTTGGGACACGACCCATAGGCGTTCTTCCGGTGAAAATGAAACCCTTTCTGCTTCCTCCGCCGATGCAATGACCGTGCAGGGCCCCTGGGCCCAGCCTCGGATGCCCCGGACCTCGGGATGGTCTGCATTTCCCACGATGACGATGTGATAGCCTTCCCGGCTCTTCTCGTCAACGATGCTGTGGATTTTGGAGACGAAGGGGCAGGTCGCGTCGACCACCCGGCAGCCGAGGCCCCGGACACGCTCCACCATCTCCCGGGAAACGCCGTGGGACCGCAGGATCACCGTATCCCCCGGTCCCGGCTTCTCACCCGTCTCCTCACAGAAAAGGTCGTCGTCAATAATGCGGACGCCGCGCCCCCGCAGGTCATCCACCACCTGCTCGTTGTGGATGATGGGTCCCATGGTGTAGACCCGGCCGGGGTTGGAGGCCGCTTCGTCATAGACCAGCTTCACCGCCCGCTTCACGCCGAAGCAGAAGCCGGCGCTCTTCGCTACCCTGACTTCCATAGGCTGCTCCCCCTCAGGCGCCTGCCTTGCGCGCCAGGTCAAGTATGGTCTCGGTGACCTCGTCGATGGTCATGTCTGAGGAATCCACCAGCACAGCGTCCTCCGCCTGACGAAGGGGCGAGATCTCCCGCTCCATTTCCTGCTTGTCCCGCCTTATGATGGCCGCCTCGGTCTCCTCCAGCGTGGGCGCCGGCTGGCCGGCGGCCTCCGCTTTGGCAACGTCCTCTTTATAGCGCCGGAGGGCTCTGGTCCTGGCGGAAGCCGTCAGGAAGACCTTGACCTCGGCATCCGGTAGGACCACGGTCCCGATGTCCCGGCCGTCCATGACCACGTCCTCTTTTTTGGCCAGGGCCTGCTGGAGAAGGACCAGTTTCCGCCGGACCGCGCCGTTGGCGGAGGAGAGGGAAGCCATGGCGCTGACCTCCTCGGTCCGGATCAGGTCCGTCACATCCTCCCCGTTCAGCAGGACATGCTGGCTTCCGTCGCGGTAGGCGATGGTGACGTCCGTCCGGTCAGCTACCGCCTCCACGGCGGCTGCGTCCGACACGTCCGCGCCGTTCCTCAGAATATTGAGGGCCATGGCCCTGTACATGGCGCCTGTGTCCACATAAATGTAACCCAGAGCGCCCGCCACCCTTTTGGCAATGGTGCTCTTGCCGGCACCGGCCGGCCCGTCAATGGCTATGTTCATTGTTCATGCCTCCTAATTGCGTTCATTTTCTTCAGCCGTCCCGGCAGCTTCGCCGGTCTGTGTACTGCTAAGGCTCACGCCTCCTCTTTGGCCAGAATGGCCTCCGCGCAGACGGCAGCCGTGGACCAGGCGATCTGCAGGTTGAAGCCGCCGGTCACGGCATCCAGGTCCAGGACCTCGCCTATGAAATAGAGGTCTCCGACCTTTTTCGATTCCATGGTGGCAGGCGCCACCTCCTTCACCGAGACGCCGCCCTGCGTCACGACCGCTTCATTGTAAGGCCGTAGGGACGTGAGGGTGAGCGGCATATGCTTGGTCACCCGCACCAGGGCCTCACGCTCCTTTTTGGAGACGTCGTGGACCTTTTTTTCTCCGTCCACGCCCGCAAGGGCCGGAATGACGGGAATCATTTTGGCCGGATAGAGTTCGCCCAGAACGTTCCGCAGGGTCTTGTTCTTATTTTCCTCGAAAATGCGGACCAGCCGCGCGTCCAAGGTCTCCTCCGTGACCGCCGGCTTCAGGTCGATCCAGGTCGAGAGGGGCTTTTCGCCTATCAAGCCGCCCACCCTCGCGCTGGCCGTCAGGACCAGCGGGCCGGTGATGCCGTAGTGGGTAAAGAGCATCTCGCCGAACTCGGAGTAGACTTCCTTCTTCCCGCTCTTAATGTGGAGGGCGACGTTCTTCAGGGAAAGGCCCTGAAGCTCCTTGCAGTACTCCTCCGCACACACCAAAGATACCAGGGAGGGTCTCGTCGCCGTCACCTTAAGCCCCGCCTCCCGCGCGAACCGATAGCCGTCGCCCGTGGAGCCGGTGGAGGGATAGGAAAGGCCGCCGGTCGCCACGATGACCGCGTCAGCCCGGACTTCTCTCTCTCTGCCGTCCGCCAGGACCTTCACGCCCGCAGCCCGGCCCTCCTCAAGGATCAGGTCTTTCACCTCAGCGTTCAGAACGCCCTCCACACGGTTCTTCTTCAGCTGGCGGCGGAACATATCCAGCACGTCGGCGGACTTGTCCGAGGCCGGAAAGGCCCTTCTGCCCCGCTCCACCTTGGTCCGAAGGCCCCAGGATTCAAAGAGGGCGATCACGCCCTGGGGATCCAGGGTATCCAGCGCGCTGTACATAAAGCGCGGATTGGAGACCATGGCGGCCAGGAATTCGTCCCGGCTGCAGTCGTTGGTGAAGTTGCAGCGGCCCTTGCCGGTAATGTAGAGCTTTTTGCCGAGGCGCTCATTTTTCTCGTAGATGGTGACGCGCTGTCCCTTCATGCCAAGAAGGACGCCGGCCATCATGCCGGCGGCGCCGGCCCCGATGATCACGATATCTTTCAACTCTTGTCCTCTCAGTTTCACCGATGGTTGTTGGTGTAGGCAAACAGAAGCGCTGCCGCGGAAATGACAACAATGCCCAAAATGGCGCTGCCGACCGTACTCATAAAGTATCCTCCCTTTCAGGAATTGATCCCTTGTCTTGTTTCAGGGTAAACAGCAGCGCCAGTCGATTGCTCGGCTGGCGCATGATTTCTGTCTGCAGGGCACTTTCCTGACGGTCGCGCCAGGGAACTGCCTTTATTTCCCTATTATACCGGGTAAGCCTTGTTGTCAGCGTCAGCGGACTTGGCGTCCACGCCGGTCTGCTGGGCGTCGCGGTACTTGAAGAAGTCCATGGCGACCTCCGGGAAGAGGGCGTAGGTCAGGACATCCTCGTCCATCTGCTTGTAGGAAGCAATGGCCTTCTCGTACTCATCCAGCTTCGGCTCGAGCATGTCGGCCGGACGGCAGGTGATGGGCTTCTCGTCGCCGATGACCTTCTTCTGGATCTCCGGATCGAAGGGCTTGGTGGACTTGCCGTAGCGGCCCAGGAACATGTCCTTGGTCTCCTTCGGGACGACCTTGTAGCGCTCGCCGGTGACGACGTTCATAACGGCCTGGGTACCGACAATCTGGGAGGACGGGGTGACCAGAGGCGGCTCGCCCATGTCCTTGCGGACGCGCGGAACTTCCTCGAGCACGTCGTAGAACTTGTCCTCGGCCTTGAAGTTGGCCAGCTGGCTGGTCAGGTTGGAGAGCATGCCGCCCGGGACCTGGTACTGGAGGGTCTTGATGTTGACGCCCATGTTCTTGGGATTCATAAGGCCGTTGGCCAGGTACTTCTCGCGGATGGGTCTGAAGTAGTCGGCGATCTCAGCCAGCTTCTTGAGGTCCAGACCGGTATCGTACTCGGTGCCCTTGAAGGCTTCGACCATAACTTCGGTGGCCGGCTGGGAGGTGCCCAGGGCGAAGGGAGAGATGGCGCAGTCAATGATGTCAGCGCCGGCCTCGACAGCCTTCATGTAGGTCATGGAAGCGACGCCGGAGGTGTAGTGGGTGTGCATCTCGATGGGAAGGGAGGAGCCTTCCTTGAGGGCAGTCACCAGCTCGCTGGCAGCCTTGGGTACCAGAAGGCCGGCCATATCCTTGATGCAGATGGAGTCAGCGCCCATCTCCTCGATCTCGCGGGCGATGTTCTTCCAGTAGTCAAGGGTGTAGGCGTCGCCCAGGGTGTAGGAAAGGGCGATCTGGGCCTCAGCGCCTTCCTTCTTGGCGGCGTCGACAGCCGTCTTCAGGTTGCGCAGGTCGTTCAGGCAGTCAAAGATACGGATGATGTCAATGCCGTTGGCCACGGACTTCTGAACGAAGTACTCGACGACGTCATCCGGATAGGGCTTGTAGCCGAGGATGTTCTGGCCGCGGAAGAGCATCTGGAGCTTGGTCTTCTTGAAGCCGTCACGGAACTTGCGAAGGCGGATCCACGGATCCTCCTTGAGGAAACGGAGCGCAGCGTCAAAGGTGGCGCCGCCCCAGCACTCTACGGCACGGTAGCCGATCTCGTCCAGCATGGGGACGGCCGGCAGCATCTCGTCTGTCGTCATTCTGGTGGCGATCAGACTCTGATGGGCGTCACGGAGAATGGTCTCTGTGATCTGAACAGGTTTTTTAACAACTTCTGCCATTTTATAACCTCCAAAGGTGAGGCGCGGGCCCAAGGCCCGTACGCCTCGTAACGTTAGTCTAAATCAGATTCCGAAGATAGCCATGAAGGTACCGGCGGCGACCGCAGTACCGATAACGCCGGCGACGTTGGGGCCCATGGCGTGCATCAGCAGGAAGTTGGTCGGGTCGTTCTGGGCGCCGACCTTCTGGGATACACGGGCGGCCATGGGCACGGCGGAGACGCCGGCCGAGCCGATCAGAGGATTGATCCTGCCATGGGTGATCTTGCAAAGAAGCTTGCCCAGCATGACGCCGCCGAAGGTGCCGCAGGCGAAGGCGACAAGGCCGAGGACGACGATCTTCAGGGTGTCGACATTCAGGAAGGCCTCGGCGGACGTGGTGGCGCCGACGGAGGTTCCCAGCAGGATGACGACGATATACATCAGAGCGTTGGAGGCGGTCTCTGTCAGCTGGTGAACGACGCCGCTCTCACGGAAGAGGTTACCAAGCATCAGCATACCGACCAGCGGCGCGGTCGTCGGCAGAATGAGGCAGACGACGATGGTGATGACGATGGGGAAGAGAATCTTCTCAAGCTTGGAGACAGAACGGAGCTGCTCCATCTTGATCTTTCTCTCCTCCTTGGTGGTGAAGAGGTTCATGATCGGCGGCTGGATGATGGGGACCAGGGACATATAGGAATATGCCGCGACCGCGATCGGGCCAAGAAGACGGGTCTGACCGAGCTTGGAGGCCAGGAAGATGGAGGTCGGGCCGTCGGCGCCGCCGATGATGGAGATGGCGGCAGCGGCACGGCCGTTGAAGCCAAGGGCGATGGCCAGGAAGTAGGCGATGTAAATACCGAACTGAGCGGCCGCGCCCATCAGGAAGGAGATGGGGTTGGCGATGAGGGGACCGAAGTCCGTCATGGCGCCGACGCCCATGAAGATGAGGGACGGAAGCAGCGACCACTCATCCAGCGTATAGAAGTAGTAGAGAAGACCGCCGATTCCGTTGGACATCTCGGAGGGTGCTGCGATAATATCCGGATAGATATTGACGAGCAGCATACCGAAGGCGATCGGTACCAGCAGAAGCGGCTCATAATCCTTAGCGATTGCCAAATACAGGAACACCAGAGCGACAACGATCATAAGATAGTTGCCCGGCGTCAGCGAGGTGAACGCCGTCTGCTGAACCAGATTTGACAGGGTTGATAAAATATCCATTTATCTTCCTCCGTTTAAAGAGCTCAGTTCAGAGTAGCCAGAAGATCACCGGACTCGACGGCATCGCCGGTAGCGACGTTGATGGAAGCGACAGTGCCGTTCTGCGGAGCGACGACCGGGATCTCCATCTTCATGGACTCAAGGATGATGACGGTGTCGCCGGCGGACAGGCTCTGGCCGACAGCGGCAGCGATCTTGAAGACCTTGCCCGGGACCTGTGCGGTAACTTCAATGCCGCCAGCAGCAGCGGGAGCGGCTGCCTTGGGAGCGGCTGCGGCCGGAGCCGGAGCAGCTGCCACCGGAGCCGGAGCGGCGGCCACCGGGGCCTGGCCAGCTGCGGTCTCTTCCACTGTCACGTTGTATGCGACGCCATTCACTGTGATTGTATAGTTTTTCATTTTCAATATCCTCCTGGATTATTCCGCGCGACTTGGGCGGAGTATGTATTACTTATTGTAGTGTCTTTGTGAATACGCGCCGTATCAGCGCCACTTGTTGGTCTTGGCTCTGCGGATGGAACGGACAACGAATCCCTCGGCGGGCTTGTCCTCCGCAGCGGCGATGGCGGCAGTAATGACCGCGATCAACTGGAGATCGTCCATGGGATCGGGCGCAGCTGCGACCGGAGCCGGAGCGGGCGCTGCCTTGACGGGAGCCGGCTTCTTCTCCTCTGCCGCTGCCTTCTTCTTGCTGGGCGGAATTGCTGCAGCATTGACAAAGCGGAAGCAGTAGATGATGAGGGCCAGCAGGATAAGGACCGCGAAAACGGTGGCCAGACCGATGATGGTGTTGCCGCCGGCCTCGGCCATCTTGTCGCCGAAGGTCTTGTTGGACTCATCCACGTAGTCGGCGATGGTGGTCTTGTAGGGCTGGCCGTTCTTGTCATAGAAGATGGTCATGGCCATCTGCTTGCCGTCCTCGCCGGTCATGATGATGCGGGATGTGTACTCGTACTCCTCACGCAGGGTCTCATCGACGACCGCTTCCACGCACTCTCCGTGGTTGTCCACGAAATACTTCCATCTGTTGCTGAAGTCGTTCATGAAGGGCAGGGAAACGAAGACATTCCCCGACTCAGCGTAGATCTGATACTGTTCAAAAGGAATTCCTGTGAGGACCGCCGCGAACTGATCCTGGGTGTAGGTCGCGATGCTCTCTAGGGTCGCTTCCCGGATTGCCTCCACGGCCTCACTCTCGATCTGGGAGGAGGTCTTCTCGCATCCCGTGAAGGCCATCATGCACATGACGACCGCCAGGAGCGGAATCAAAACTTTCCTGATATGTTTCATCTGTGCCGCCTTTCTTAGACCGTTCCGTGCTTTCTGTCAGGACGGTTCTCCCTCTTTGTGTAAAGCATCTCAAAAGCGCCGATGACATACTTTCTGGTGTCGGCATCTTCGATGATCGTGTCCACATAGCCTCTCTGAGCGGCGGAGGCAACATTGAGCTGAAGTGCCGCGAAAGCGTCCGCGTTCTCCTTCACGGAAGCGGCGTCGGCGGAAATGATCTTGGCAGCCGCCCTGGCGTCCATGGCGCCGATCTCAGCGTTCGGCCATGCGTAGACCATATCCGCGCCCATGGCCTTGGAGCCCATGATGGCGTAAGCGCTGCCGTAAGCCTTGCCCGTCACGACAGTGACCTTGGGAACGGTGGCGCTGGCGTAAGCATGGATCAGTCTGGCAGCGGCGGCCGGAAGGACGCGCTCGATCCTGGCCTTGCGGGCGAAGCCTGCCGGGCTGGCCAGTGTGAGGACCGGGATGGAGAAGCTGTCGCAGAAGGAAATGAAGTCAGCAGCCTTCTCCGCGCCGCAGCCGCAGATGACAGCGCCCTGGGCCTTGTTGGCCACGACGCCGACGGTGGAGCCGTTCAGGCGGATGAAGCCGGTGACGATGCCCGTGGCATGGTCCTTCTTGGTCTCGAAGAAGAGGCCGTTGTCGGCGATCTGCGCGATGACATCCTTGGCGCTCTCCACGGAGGCGATGGCGCCGCAGGTGCGGTTCAGGTCGTCGGTGCAGGCGATCTGCTCGCCCTCGTCCTCGTTGTTGGCCGGCAGATAGCCGAGAAGGTCACGGATAGAGGCGAAGACTTCTTCCTCGGTGCCTACCACGTCCACATTGCCGCTCTCAGCCTGGAAGTCAGCCTTGCGGTTGTCCATCTGCTCGACGGTGTTGCCCTCGATGGCATCCGGCGCGTTCACGAAGAGACAGGCCTTGTCAGCCATGAAGGTGAAGTCGGAAAGGGCAGGGATAAAGGCGAGACCGCCGCCGCAGTTGCCGATGACGGCTGCGATCTGCGGAACTACGCCGCTGTTCATGGACATGGCCCTGTAGATCTCGCCGAGACCGTTCAGGCTGTCCGTGGACTCCTCGAGACGGACGCCGCTGCAGTCAAGGATCCCGATGACGGGAGCGCCCATGCGGCGGGCCATCCTGAGGATATTGACGATCTTCCTGGCGTGCATCTCGCCGACGGACCCACCCATGACGGACGCGTCCTGGCTGTATACATACACCAGGCTTCCATCCACTGTCCCATAGCCGGTGACGACACCGTCCGAGGGAGCCTTGGCGGAAGAGAGATTAAAATCTGTGCTGCGGGCTGTCACCTGAGCGCCGATTTCTACGAAGCTGTTTGCGTCAAGCAGAGTGTTGATTCTCCTGCCTGCTGCACCTTGTGTATCACTCATCTTAACTCCTCCAATTGAATTATTATAGCAAACGGACATGCCCGGCCCGTCTTCCGCCCGGGAGGCTGCCCTGCCAGGTCAATTCCTGAAGAGCCTCCTTCCGCGCTTTCGCCGGAGTCCGGAATACATATTACTGCTCGCTAAAATCAAACGATTTCCATTCTATTCTACGATAAAAGCCTGCTTTTTACAACCGTATAGATTGGCTAAATTCCTGTCTCTGGCGTCCTCACTTTGAGCATTTTTACCTATATATGGTACTTTGCGGCTTCCCGCTTACACGAAAATGTACTCACTTCCCGAAATCTGCCTCCGTGTTATCGTAAACACGCATACATAAGACCGGCAGGGACATGCCCGCTTTCCGCGAGCAAATTCCCTGCCGGTCCAAATGCATAAATATATGGATGTATGATGTCGGTTGATACTGCGCAGCCTCCTCCGCCGTCCTCGGACATCTGCCTTCCGGCTTGACGCTGTGCCGCGAAGGAGCATTCCCCCGTCAGACCTCCACGCCGGTTGCTGCCGAAATCCGCCTTCCGGCTTGGCGCCATGGTCCGAAGGGGCACCCCCGTCAGACTTCCACGCTTACTCCTGCCTCGCTCTCGGCCTCGGACTTGAAATCCTCCACCATGACCGCGGATATTTCAGGCAGGTCCTCCTTGGAGGAGAGGCCGAACCTCCGCAGGAACTCCTCTGTGGTACCGAACAGCAGCGGACGGCCGGGCAGCTTGGCCCGCCCCAGCTCCTTGACCAGCCCGTATTCCAGGAGCCGGTTGACCGCGTGGTCGGAATTGACGCCTCGGATCCGCTCGATCTCTGCCTTTGTCACCGGCTGCCGGTAGGCAATCACCGAAAGAGTCTCCAGCATGACGTCCGTGAGGCGAGGCTTTCTGGGCTGGAGCTCATAGCGGATCAGCGCTCC
>ODAI010847918.1_pt1 | contig 11049 bp, 8 predicted proteins | sample 1539321 | NCBI WGS metagenome assembly ODAI01 (sample SAMN02144231, study PRJEB22623) | gut metagenome | biome: sheep rumen | host: Ovis aries | place: New Zealand | reverse complement strand
TGGGATCGTCGGTGTCGGTCAGTTGCACGGCGGCCGAGTTCACCAGGTTGATCATCTCGTCCTTGGCCTCGCGAATGCGTGCCCACAGAGCCGCTCCGAGATATACTTGCTGTGAGAGATTATGCTCCCACTCGTCGCGTATGTTCTTGGTCATCACCCCCTGCAGCAAACGCAAGTCCATGCCTGGCTGGTAGCAGCGCAGCACCAGCGAGTTGGGACTGATGCGCTCCAAGAAGAGGGCCATTCGCTCGTAGGCCTGCAGGCGGATGGGGGTCACCACACGCAGCGTCTCCTGCCGCTCGTCGAGTTTCATTTGCAGCAGTTGTTCCTTCTGATGGTGGTCGAACCAATGCCGGGCTAGCAGGTAGAACACGCCACCTGTCAGGGCGAGCGTCGCCAACATGGCAACTATCAGAATTGCAATGTAAACCAGTGTGTTCATATTCAGTCTTTCATCAGTTTCTCAACCAGTTCTGTCACCCCTTTGGTGGCCACCTCGCGGATGAAGGTCACCTGCCGGCTGACCGGCACCTCCTTGGGATCGACCACAAAACATTCCGCCGCACGCGGCACGTAGTGAATCAACCCGGCGGCTGGATAGACTGCCATCGAGGTACCCACTACGATAAAGATGTCTGCCTCCTCGCACAACGCGGCGGCAGGTTCGATGTTGGGTACAGCTTCGCCGAACCACACGATGTGCGGCCGCAGCTGAGTGCCGTCGGGTGCCTTGTCGCCTAACTTAATATCCCTGTCGCCCACCTCTACGATGAGATTGGGGTTGCGGTCTGAACGGCCTTTGGTGAGTTCGCCGTGCAGGTGCAGCACATTTGTCGAGCCGGCACGTTCATGCAGGTCATCGATGTTCTGTGTAATAATCTGGACGTCATATTTCCCCTCCAACCTCACCAATTGGCGGTGCGCCTCGTTGGGCTGCGCTTGGAAGAGTTGACGGCGGCGCTCATTGTAGAAGTTAAGCACCAGTTCGGGGTTGCGCTCATAGGCTTCGTGGGTAGCCACGTCCTCCACACGGTAGTGCTCCCACAACCCGTCCGAGTCGCGGAATGTAGAGATTCCACTCTCGGCACTGATGCCTGCGCCGGTCAGTATCACAATCTTTTTCATGCCCTAATAACGCAATTTTGCCCTCAAATATTGTATCGCGTGAAGGTGAAAATGCCATATTCTGACAGAATACACCTATTTACCACATTACCACCGACTTTTAGTTGGGGTGAGAGTCCGACTGCGTTCAGGCTGGCTGCAGAGGGAACGGCTTGCTAGCGGAGGGGTGTGAGGGTGGTGCGGCGGTTGGCGGCACGGCCTTCGGGGGTGTCGTTGTCGGCCACCGGACGGCTTTCGCCGTAGCCGTGGTAGGTGAGCCGCTGCGGATCCACGCCGCAGAGTATCAGGTAGTCATAGACTGCCTTGGCACGTCGTTCGCTGAGCAGCAGGTTGTCCTCGTCGCTGCCCACGGCATCGGTGTGGCCACCCACCTCGAGACGCAGGTGAGGATGCCGCTTGAGGGCTTCGGCCAGCCGTTCGAGTTCGGCCAGCGACGTCTCGACCAAGGTGGCACTGGCGGTGTGGAAAAAGATGTTTTTCAGGGTCACCGTGTCGCCGAGGGTAAGGAGGTTCTCGGCCTGGCGCACCGGGTCGATGAAGGTGACGCGCTCGGGTCGCGCGGGTGCGGGCATGACAAAGGAGTAGAGATCCTGCTTGCCGTAGCCGCCGTAGCGGTCGCTGGCGAACAGGGCGGTACGGCCGTCGGGAGCCACGATGAGGCTGGCCTCGTCACCGGCGGTGTTGATGGGATAGCCCAGGTTAACAGGACGGCCCCACGTGCTGTCGTCCACACGTTTGGCCATGTAGAGATCCGAGCCGCCCATGCCAAGGTGCCCGTTGGAGGCAAAGTAGAGGGTCTTGTCGTCGAAGTGGATGTAGGGCGAAGTCTCGTCGCCGGCAGTGTTGATGGAAGGTCCCAGGTTGCGGGGTTCGCTCCATCGGCCCTCCTCGAGGGTGCAGCACCAGATGTCGGTGCCCCCGTAGCCGCCACGCCGGTTACTGGCGAAGTAGAGGGTGTAACCGTCGATGCTGAGCGAAGGGAAGGACTCCCAATAGGTGGAGTTGACCGGCTTTCCGAGATTGCGCGGCTTGCTCCATCCCTTGGCCGTGCGCACGCTGAGGTAGAGGTCGCAGCCTGTGGGCTCGTTGTTGCGTCCGCAAGCGGTGAAGATAACCACACGGCCGTCGTGCGACAACGTCTGTGCACCTTCGTTGGCGTTGCTGTTCAGCGGTTCCGGCATACGCTCCGCCGAGCCCCAGTCGAGCGCCATGGTATCATAGAGCGAGATGAAGAAGTCCTCTTCCTGCGGCAGATCGCGCCGGGTGGTGCTGCGACGCGGCACACGGCGGGTGAAGACCAGCGTGCGGTAGTCGGCCGTCAGGGCCGGCATGTATTCGTCGGCCTCGCTGTTCACGTTGGGTCCGAGGTTGATGGGTTTGAACGGCACAGGGTTCTCCACGGCATGTTGCCGGAAGTCGGCCGTGCGGATGCCGTCATGTGCCTCCTGCTGCCAGCGGGTGCTTGCAGGGTTGAGGTCGAGACAGTGTCGGTAGCAATCGCGCGCTGTGGCATACTGCTCCAAGGCCATGTGTTGGTTGCCCAGCAGGAGCCACGCCTCGGCATATCCGGGGTCGATGTCGATGGCTTTGTGCAGCAGCCTGATGGCCTCTTCGTACTGCCCCACGATGCTCTTCTCCACCGCCTGCTCGAACAGCGGCTCGCTCTTCTTGGTCTGCCCCGTCGCCACCAAAGGAAGGAGCAGGAGCAACATCAATGACAACCTTTTCACGTTATAGTCGCTTTTGCATCCTGAATCACTTCTTATTTTTTAATCACACGATGGATGGTCTGCCCGTGGCGTAGCAGATAGACGCCGGCCGGGAAAGCGGTGAGGTCGAAAGTGTCGCTTCCATGCACGGTGCGGGTCGTCAGCAGGCGGCCCGTGAGGTCGTGCAGGCTGACCTCGCCCTCGGCTTCCACGGTCACGCGCTCTGTCGCCGGATTGGGATAAATCTGCAGGGGAACCCCTTTGACAGCGTCGATGCCGACAGTGTTGCTGGTGGTGAGGGTGACGCAATAGGTGTGCATCGTCACACCGTCTTCGGCCGTAACGGTGATGGCAACCAAGGCCGTGGTGTCGTCCAGCCGGCTGCGGTCGATGCGCAGGGTGGCATCGCCCGCCTCAGGTGTGGCCGTCACCTCGCAGGTGGTCAGCTGTGCCGTGTCGCTCACGCCGACCGTATAGTCCATCGTCCCTTTGCTGAACCACGATATAGGCTCTCCATCCACGCTGATCCCCTTCAGCCATGAACTGTAGATGAACTCGATGTCGTCGATCGAGAGCGAGTCGTTGGCGTCGCCGCTTCCCGGCGACGAGTTGGTGGTGAGGTTGATCAGCATATAGGCCGGCGAAGCATTGCCGTCATAGACAAACGGCACCTTTATCTGCTGCCACTGCATCGAGTTGGTCGATGAGGTGGTGCGGGTGAAGGCGGCCGTGGCTTTGGCGCAGTAGAGGCTCGGGTCGTTCTCCTGGTTGGGCGACTTGAAGTCGTTGTCGCCATGCAGTATGGCCGACACCTGTGCCTGCGACCCCTCCGACTGGGCATAGAAGCTCACCCAGAGGTACATCGAGTCGGGGGTGCCGCTGAAAGGCTGGCTGTGGTCGCTGTTTCCGCGTTCGGTGTAGTTGTAGTTCTCGCTGCTGGCGGCTGTCATCGCCCCTGCGTGTATGCGGCCTGTGGTCATGTTGCCGTTGGCCTTGATGCCGAAAATCGACAGGGTGTAGATGGTCAGGTAGTAATTGCCCGTCGAACCCGGACGGCCGCCTCCGCGGCGGTAGTGATGGGGCGTGGAGGCTGCGGCGGCGAAGGTGCCGTCCGACGAGGCGAAGGAGTTCCAATAGACAGGCTCCGACGTGTTGCCGCCGTCCCACTGCTCGAAGCCCGGATTGGGCAACTGATACTGGGCGTTGGCCGCGGTCGCCACGGCCAACAGCAATGTGAATGCAATGACAATCTTTTTCATAGTGGAAAAATAACGCAGCACGGTCGCGTTTATTGTGCGACCGTGCTGCCACGGTATGGGTTTTCGGGTGCCCCCCCCTTATTTGGTCACCAGTTTGTAGGTGTCGCTGGCGATGACGTACTCCTCGTCGGTGGTGCAGACCACGGTGGCGACCTTCGAGTCGGGCGTCGAGAGGATGACATCCTCGCCCATCACGTTGTCGTTCTTCGAGAAGTCGATCTTGATGCCGAGGCACTCCAGTCCTTCCAGGATGGGCCGGCGCATGAACCAGGCGTTCTCGCCGATGCCGCCGGTGAAGAGCAGCAGGTCGCATCCGCCCATCTCGGCCATGTAGCCGCCGATGTAGCGCTTCACGCGCAGGGCGAACATGTCGAAGGCGTAGGTGGCGCGTTCGTCGCCTGCATCGCGGCCGGCGCGGATGTCGCGCATGTCCTGCTTGTCGCCGCTGATGCCGATGAGGCCGCTCTGCTTGTAGAGCAGCTTGGTCAGCGACTTGCTGTCGTAGCCCTGGTCCAGGAGGTAAAGGATGACGCCGGGGTCCACGTCGCCGCAGCGCGAGCCCATGATGAGGCCCTCGAGGGCGGTCATGCCCATGGTGGTGTCGAAGCTCTTGCCGTGGTCGATGGCGGCGATGGAGGCGCCGCTGCCAAGGTGGCAGGAGATGATCTTCAGGTCGTTCCAGTCGCGGCCTATCATCTTGGCGGCCTTCTCGGCCACGAACTTGTGGCTCGTGCCGTGGAAGCCGTAGCGGCGTATGCCGTACTTCTCGTACATCTCATACGGCAGGCCGTAGAGGAAGGTCTTGGGCGGCAGGGTGCTGTGGAAGGCGGTGTCGAACACCACGGCCTGCGGCACGCCGGGCAGCACCTCGCGCATGGCGTAGATGCCGGCCAGGTTTCCGGGAGTGTGCAGCGGGGCCAGGTGCTCCAGGCTCTTGATCTGCTCGATGACCTTGTCGGTCACCAGGGCGCTCTCCTTGAAGATTTCGCCGCCATGGGCCACGCGGTTGCCCACTGCGCCGATTTCCTTCAGGTCCTTGATGACGCCGATCTTCGGGTCGGTCAACGCCTTCAGGACAATCTTGATGCCCTCGGTATGGTTGGGAATGGGCAGCTGCTCATAGTGCTTCTGTCCGTTCCACTTGTGGGTGAACTCGCCCATTTCCAAACCGATGCGCTCCAGCAGACCCTTGGCCATCACCTGGGCGTTGTTAGCCATGTCGATCAACTGGTACTTGATCGACGAACTTCCGCAGTTTAAAACTAAGATTTTCATACTATTTATATAATTTTAACTTACTTTTGATGGTGCAAAGTTACAAAAAAAAACGACACGGGGTATTTTTTTTTTCGACCGATGCCTTTTTGCCGAGGCGGAGGGTGGGAAGCCTGTCCGTGGTTGGTCCGTGGTTGCTCCAGGGTCGGTCCGTGGTTGCTCCGGCTGCGGACGGAGGGAGTCTGGCGCCGGGGCGGTGCGCCGGCGGAGGGAGAGGGATGGCAGGGAATGGTTACTTATGCTTACTTATGGTTACTTATGCTTACACAAGGGAACGATTTGAGCCTCCGGGGGAAAAACGCCGTATATTGCAGGGCATGGAAACATCAAAACATACAGGTTATGGCAAAATACGATTCTATGGCGACGGGGTTCCTCCACGGGAAGGTGGGTGGACGGGTTTATTATGTGCTGAACGGGAGCCAGGTGGTGCGCACCTTGGCGGCGGCCCGCAATCCGCGCACGGCGGCGCAGCAGCGGGGACGCGCGGCGTTCGGAATGCTGTCGCGTCTGGCGGCCTGTCTGAAGCATGAGTTGAAGGCCGGGCTTGCGGTCGAGGCGCGGCGCCGCGGTATGGGGGCGTGCCACCTCTTTGTCAGTCTCAACCGCGCGGCGGCGGGGCCGGAGGGGATGGACTACAGTGCCTTGCAGGTGGCCTGCGGACCTCTGCAGGCGGCTTCCTACGGTGTCCCGCAGGCCACGGCGTTGAGGGTGGAGGTGCCGGTGACGGCCACGGGCGCGAACCAGGGCGGCATGGTGTTCCTGCTGGCCTATGCGCCGTCGGCCGGGGAGGGCTGGATGTCGGAACCGCTGCCCATGCGCGGCGGGGTGGCGGCGGTGGAACTCCCCGGGATGTTTGCGGGCCGCGAGGTGCAGCTCTATGCCTTCGGCGGATGCCTCGACGGGAGGGTGTCGCCGAGCACATGGGTGGGTGCCCTGACGCTGTCAGAACTGGAAGTAGATGAAGGGTTGCAGGTCGGCCGTGATGAATTGATAGACCACGAAGACGGTCAGCACGGCGACCACGCCCATGAGCCACAGGGGCATGGCGGCGAACCACAGGCGGTAGCGGCGCTTGAAACGGTCGGGCAGCCAGTGGATGATCATGCCGAGGACGAAGACGAGGAAGGGAGCCCAGTAGTTGGCGACGATGTCGGGCACCTGGGCGAGGTTCCAGTGCGACCCTATCTGGCCCACCATCTGCGAGGCGGTGCGCCAGGCCACTTCGTTGGCCTCGGCGGGGTCGAGGTTGGAGCCGCTGCGGAAGAAGAGGCGGGTGAAGCTGATGAAGACAAAGGTGAGGCCAGTGGCCCAGACGGTGTTGAGGGTCCGGTGTCTGGTGTTCAGCGCCACGACGGAGAAGCCGACGAGGCATACCAGGGAGATGAAGCTGAGCATGTTGAGCAGCGGCGAGGAAACGAGAAACCGCAGGAGCCAGAGGGCTGCGGTGACGCCGGCGAGGGTCAGCAGGCGGGTGCGCCACGACTGACGTTTCCACCACTTGTTGACCAGAATGCCCAGTCCGTTGAGGCCGCCCCAGGTGATGAAGTTGAAGGAGGCGCCGTGCCAGAGGCCGCCGAGGAGCATGGTGTCCATGTTGTTGACGTTGGTGCCCATGTCGTGGCGGTGTTTGCGGTCGAGCAGCCAGCGGAGGGTGATGGCGGCGGCCACGGTCAGGATGATGACGGTGAAAAGGAGGTTGTGGAGCCGGAAGGCGGCGATGGCCATCATGGCGGCCAGGATCGAGTAGCTGAGTATGCCGGCGCTGCGGTTGCCGCCGAGGGGTATGTAGAGGTAGTCGCGCAGCCAGCGCGAGAGCGACATGTGCCAGCGGCGCCAGAAATCGGTGGGGGTTTGTGCCTTGTAGGGCGAGTTGAAGTTGACGGGCAGGTAGAAGCCCATGAGCAGGGCCACGCCGATGGCGATGTCGGTATATCCCGAGAAGTCGGCATAGACCTGCAGCGAGTAGAGCATCAGCGCCGTGAAGTTTTCGAAGGGGGTGTAGAGCACGGGGTTGTCGAAGATGCGATCCACGAAGTTGACTGCCAGATAGTCGCTGAGCACCAGTTTCTTGACCAGTCCGTTGAGTATCCAGAAGATGGCGATGCCGAACTGGCGGCGGCTGAGGTGGAAGGGCTTGTATAGCTGGGGTACAAACTGGTCGGCGCGCAGAATGGGCCCGGCCACGAGCTGGGGGAAGAAGGAGGTGTAGAAGCCGAAGTCGAGGATGTTGCCCACGTGGGCGATCTTGCGTTTATAGACATCCACTATGTAGCTGATGTTCTGGAAGGTGTAGAAGGAGATGCCGACAGGCAGGAGTATCTTGATGGCGATGCTGAACTCGGTGCCGAAGGTGGCGTTGAACAGGTCGGTGAAGAAATAGGCGTATTTGAAGAATCCGAGGATTCCGAGGTTGACCGTCACGCCGGTGACCATCAGGGCTTTCCGCTTTCCGCGTGAGGTTTCCCGCTTATCCATGCCGATGCCGAGGAGCCAGCCGAAGAGTGTGGAGAAGACGAGCAGCAGGACGAAAAGGCCGGAGGTCTTGTAGTAGAAGAACAGGCTGACGGCGAAGAGGTAGGCGTTGCGTACGGTGAGTCGCCAACGGCGGGTGGCAATCAGGGAGAATCCGACATAGACCAGCAGGAAGAAGACCCAGAAGTGGATTTGGGTGAAGAGCAGAGGATGCGAGCTGTCGAAGCTCAGCAGTTGGCGGAGGTATGTCAGCAGGTCGGCCATTCGTCAGGGCATAAACGGGGGCAGTGGGGAGGATGGTGAGTTGGTGTCGGCTTGCTGTGTGGCTGCAGGGCGGACGGGGTTGTCCTTGTAGGCTTGAAGGAGGGCGTCGGCAAGGAGTTGGCCAAGGAGGCGGTAGCCGGCGGCGGTGAAATGCACACGGTCGGGCCGTCCGAGCTTGGCTTTGCGCCAGAGGTCCATGGACTTCAGTCCGCCCATGATTTCAAACTGGTCCCACACGGCACCATCTACGTCGCGAGCCAGGCGGTAGAAGACTTCGCGAGCCAGGGCACCGTTGGTGTTGACGCTGTAGCGGCGTCGGCCGGTCTTGCGGAACGAGTCGTTGTTGGTGACGAAGATGAAGGCGCAGTCGGGATTGACGGAGCGGATGGAGTCGATGAGTTGCAGGTAGTTGCGACGGAAGACGGCGGTGTCGAAGTTGGGACCCGAGGCATCGTTGATGCCGATGCCGAAAATGACGGCGTCGGGATGGAGGATGCGGAGGTCGCGGGTGAAATGGCGGCAGCGCAGGTAGTCGGGCACGGCGGCTCCGTTGACGCCGATGGAGCTGAAGGTGAGTCCGTCGCGACGGTTGTCGAGGTAAAGGCCGGTGAGAGTGAAGCGTTGGCCAGGCTGGCAGGGTAGGAGGACTGCGAAGGAATCGACGGTGGAGTTGAGGTTAAAGACAAAGCGGTCGGTGTGCGGGTCGGCGTAGGAGGGGTAGATGTCGCGTCCGTCGGTGCGCAGGAGCGGCACCACCCCCTCGTCGGAACGGCCGAAGACGACGATGCGGTTGGTGGCGTAGTTGGCGCAAGGGTCGGGGATGACTACCTGAATCTCGGTGACGGTGTCGGAGGCTGTGACAGCGATGCCGCAGAGTCCCAGGGAATAGGCATGCTCTTTGGCCACACAGCGGGTGAGTTCCATCCGCTCGACGCAGTGGATGCGGTAGTCGGGCGGGTTGTTGCATTTGGCTGCGGCGGAGTAGGGGAACAGCATGCCGCGTGGACCTACACGGCCGGGAAATGCCTCGAGGAGACGGCAGCGCACGGTGTTGCTCAGCACACCGGCCTGCACGTGGGAGCCTCCGATCTGCATGATGTTCAGATTGCCCGCGCCGGTCTCTGCCATGCGGTGCCAGCGGTCGAAAAAGGCCGTCATGCGGGGCGAGGCACTATCGTAGTGCAGGGTGTTGGCGCTGTAACGGATGAACTTGTAGTTTTCCCCCTCCTCCTGTGCGTGGCAGAAGAGGCAGGGAAGGAGAATGATGAGAAAGAGGCTGACGCGGCGTTTCATGTCTTACTTTACGGCTTTTTGACTTTTCGACTTTTTGGCTTTGCGTTCCAGCAGGTAGAGGCGGTAACTGTTGTCGAGGGCTTGGCTGAGACGGTCGCCCATGAGGTCGGCACCGCGTTGCGAGAAATGGATATAGTCCTGTCCGGCAAGCCCTTGGCGGCTCCACTCAGGCATGGAGTTGTGCCCTCCCATGGCATGGTAGATGCTCCAGAAGGCGGCGCCGTGGGCGGTGGCGGTGGCGGCAAGGCTGTCGATGAGTTCGGGAATGATGGGGTAGGTCTGCAGTTGGCCTTTCAGCCGGGTGCTCATGTCTGATGGACCGATAAAGAGCACTTTGGCGCTTGGGCAGCAGAGATGGATATGGTCGATCTGGCGGCCGAGGTTCTGGCAATAGGTGCTGACTTGCTTCGAAGTCTTGAGGTAGGGCACCGAATTGCCGCCGAACTGGAGAATGATGAGGCCGATGTCCATCTGGGCATAGGCGGCGGTGAGTTTGTTATCGGGGATGAGGGTGAACTGCTGTCCGGAGCAACCTCGCATGGGGATGTTGTCAACGGCTATGCCGGGGCCGTCATCGACAAGGACCGCGTATAGGTCGGCGTTGCCGTTGACGCTGAGACGTACATGGGTAGTGACGGAATCGAGTTGCCACACCATGCTACCGATGCCGCTTTCTGTGGTATTCTGTGGGTAGTTTGCTCTATGTTGACGGTCGGTCAGTTCTGCTCCGAGGCGGTTGCCACGGTTGTTGTGAATGAGGGTGATGCGGGAGAATTGCTTGGCGTGGTCATCGACGCTTTTGTGCTTTGAGGCGCGGAGGGTGGTGCTTGCATTGCCGCCGAGGCGGAAGCATTGCATCATAGGGCCGTAGTTGCCGCTGGAGCGGACTACCGTGCTGTCTCCAAAGGAGGAAATATGAATGAGTTCGCCGTTGGTGCTTTGGCTGACGGTCAATGTGGGAGTGATGGTCCGGAAGGGTACCATGCCTGGTCCGCCGCCACCGAAAGTGCGCTGCATGTGGGCTCGCAGGCGTGAGGTGATGTGATCCATCTCAATCTGCGAGTCGCCGTAATGGAGAATGCGCACGGTGCGGCCTTGACGGCGGGCGCTGATGGCGGTGCGCCAGAAAGCGTCCAGATAATGGGCGTCGGGCAGCCAGAAACGCATGTCTCCCTCATTGACGAGTGAACGATAGTAGGACACCGAGTCGCGCAGTTGCAGCATCTCAGGAGGTTCGGCTTCGATGGTGATGTCTTTATGATTCTCGCGTGCAACTACTAGGCTGTGCAGAGAAGTGAAAGACAGGTGACGGTTGCCCAAGGCGATGCCATCGGAAGGAAAGAGTTCCCCAATGGCAGCCAGCGCGGCAATCACGGAAGTCAAGAAGAGTAGTATTCCTCGCGGCTTCATTTGCCTTTTTCAAGTTTCTCGATGCGTGCCACAATACGGTCGAGGTTGCGGAAGAGTACCTCCACCTTACGACGCTTGGTGGCTTCAATGGCGGGACTTCCGAAAACTGCCATTCCTTCAGGCACATTGCGCGTGACGCCGCTTTGGGCTGCTACTGTGACGTGGTTGCCCAATGTGATGTGCCCCACAATGCCAGCTTGACCGGCGACAATGCACTGTTCTCCGATGTGACAGCTGCC
>ODAI012846449.1_pt1 | contig 11050 bp, 12 predicted proteins | sample 1539321 | NCBI WGS metagenome assembly ODAI01 (sample SAMN02144231, study PRJEB22623) | gut metagenome | biome: sheep rumen | host: Ovis aries | place: New Zealand | reverse complement strand
TTTTGGCGGATTTAATTTTATGGAATTTAATGGAGATAAAGTTCTTGTAAATCCATTGCGAATAAGAAAAGAATACACTAATGAGTTAGAACTGAATATGCTTCTTTATTATACAGGAACAAGTCGTTTATCAGCAGAAATAATCAAGAGTCAAGCAGAGAATGCTAAAAACAAAAATGAAAAAGCAATAGAAGCAATGCATAAGATTAAACAATATTCTTATGATATGAAAGAAGCTTTGCTTACGGGAAATCTTTATAAAATGGGTGACTTGTTAAATGATGGTTGGAAATACAAAAAACAAATGTCATCATCAATCTCTAACCCTGTCATAGATAATATTTATGAAACAGCACTAAAAGCAGGAGCAACAGGTGGTAAAATATCCGGTGCCGGAGGTGGCGGTTTCTTCATGTTCTATTGTCCTGACAATACAAGATATCAGGTAATTACGGAACTCCAAAAACTTGGCGGTGAGTTCAGACGTTTCCGTTTTACAAATCTCGGAGCTGAAAGCTGGACTGTTAAATAGTTTAATCTTCAATTGGAGATATATCATCCATTGGTGCGTTATAAACTTTTCCATCAATATCTACACATTTAGCAAATGGGACATCACCATCTGCATATGTATTTGTCCAAGTATAAAGTAGAATTCCTGTTTTATCGGTTTTGTAATTATAAATTTTTGTTCCAAACATTGTTGTATCTTTATCTTTTAAAGCCATTGTTTATAAATAATCGCTCTGATGTAGAAAATCGTAAAAAAATATTCAAAGAGCTTTTAATTGCAAATTACCCAATAAAGGATTTACATGAGCGATTACATTGAGATAAAAATTGACAGTAAAGAAGTTGAACAAAAACTGCAAGAACTTGCTAAACGAAGTTCTGACCTCAAGTCTCTTATGAAAAATATTGCCGGTATCTTTGCTTCTGCTGCCGAGGATAATTTTGCAGTAGAAGGCAGACCTGATAAATGGCAGGATTTATCAATGGTTACAAAGAAGTTACGAGAGAAAAAAGGAAAGTGACCGGGACAAATCTTGCAAGTTTCAGGACAACTCGCATCATCAGTAAATACTTACTATGATAATGATTCTGCCGTTATTGGTTCAAATCTCGAATATGCAGCAATACATCAACTCGGAGGGCAAGCTGGCAGAAATAAAAAAGTTAATATTCTTGCAAGACCTTATTTAAAACTTACAGATAATGATTATGAAGAAATTATAAATCTTTTTGAAAAATACATTTCATATTAAGCTTTTTTGTGGTAGATTCTTCATATATTAAGTTAACTTATAAAGAGGAGTATTTATGAAGCGACCTATTATTATTGCTGAAATTGGATGTAATCACATGGGTGATCTTGATATCGCACATCAAATGATTAAATTATTAGGTACATTTAAATTATTAAATGAAAAATCATCAATAGATATTGTTAAATTTCAAAAGAGAACAAATAAGGAACTTTTATCCCCAGAGGAATATAATGCTCCGCATCCAAATCCAAGAAATAGTTATGGCAATACTTATGGTGAGCATAGAGAATTTTTAGAATTTGATTTGGAACAACACAAACAACTAAAGAAGTGGTGTGAAGAAGAAGGCGTAATTTATTCTACATCAACTTGGGATTTAACAGCAGCAAAAGAAATTGTTTCTTTGAATCCAAAACTTATAAAAGTTCCTTCTGCAAGCAATTTAAACTTTCCAATGCTTGAATATTTAAGAGACCATTATTCTGGAGAAGTACATCTTTCTTTCGGAATGACAAATCACGAAGAAGAAAAAGAAATTATTGAATTTTTTAAAGCTAAGAATAGAGCCAAAGATTTGGTAATCTATTCTTGTACTTCAGGTTATCCAGTTCCTTTTGAGGACATATGTTTAAATGAAATAGTAAGGCTAAAAGAAACATATGGAAACGATGTTAAAGGAATCGGATTCTCAGGACACCATTTGGGTATTGCGGTTGATATTGCAGCACTGGCTCTGGGAGCAACATATTTTGAACGTCATTTCACTTTAGACAGAACATGGAAGGGAACTGACCATGCAGCAAGCTTAGAACCACAAGGATTACAAAAACTTGCCAGAGATTTAAGACAAACAGCATTAGCTCTTTCATCAAAAGAAAAAGAAATTTTGGATATTGAAGAAGTCCAGAGAAAGAAACTAAAACATATCATAAAATAAGGACTAAAATGACAAATATAGCTTTTATACCAGTAAGGGGTGGAAGTAAATCTATTCCGCTTAAAAATATAAAAACTCTTTTCGGCAAACCTTTGGTTTATTGGACTGCAAAAGCTGCTAATGATGCAAATTGTATTGAAAAAGTGATTATTGCAACTGATAGCATTGAGATTGAAAACGCTGTTAAACAATTTGATTTACCAAAGATTGAATTATATCAACGTAGCAAGGAAAATGCTCAAGATACTTCGTCCACTGAAAGTGTAATGCTTGAATATATTGAGAATGTAAAATTAAGTGATGATGATACATTCTTTTTAATACAGGCAACGTCGCCACTTTTAAAATCAAAACACATAGATGAAATGTACGAAAAATATTTAAAGACCGGTGCAGATTCTTCTCTATCTTGTGTTATAAATAAAAGATTTTTCTGGACAAAAGAGGGTACATCCATAAATTATGATTACAAAAAACGTCCTCGCAGACAGGATTTTGACGGATATTTTATGGAAAATGGTGCTTGCTACATCAATAAAGTAGAAAATATTTTAAGAGATAAGAATAGATTATCAGGAAAAATCTCAATTTATGAAATGCCTGAATATACAGCTGTTGAGATTGATGAGCCAGATGATTTTCTTTTATTGGAAAGATTGATGGAGAAACACCAGAATGACTGATATAAAGCTTTTTGCCACAGATGTTGATGGAACAATGACAGATGCTTGTATGTATTATGCAGAAAACGGAATGGAATTAAAAAAATTCAATTTTCGTGACGGAATGGGGTTTAAATTACTTCGTGATGCAGGTATAAAAACTGCTATTATCACTTCAGAAACAACAAACATAGTAAAAAAAAGATCTGACAAGCTAAAAGCCGATTATCTTTCAATGGGCACTTGGACAAAATTGGAATTTGTAGTAAATATTTGTAAAGAACTAGGTATTACATTAGATGAAGTAGCATATATCGGTGACGATATTAATGATATAGAATTGTTATCTAATGTAAAATATAAAGCCTGCCCTAATGATGCCGTTGATAAAGTAAAAAACATTGACGGAATAAAAATTCTTGAACATAAAGGTGGAGATGGTGCCGTTAGAGAATTTATTGAGTATCTGTTAGGTTGAAAAGATTGTACTTTTTTATATAATAAATTCTGTGTAAAAACATAATAAAATATGTTGAAGAAGCAAGTATTGCGACAGAATACAGATTAATTGAATGCAAAGAATATAAAATCAGCAATCCTATTGCATTATATATTCCGCCCAAAATATTCCCCATATTTGTTTCTTTTACATAGCCAAACGCTCCAAGCAAAGGGAATCCTAATACATCAACAAATATAAAGAAAGTAAATGAAACAATAAAGATTCTTAAAATATTAACAGCTTCAAGATATTTTTCCGAATAGAAAATAATTATTAGTAATTTAGATATAATTAGTAAAAATATGGATGCCAGAATCGAAAACATAATCAGATATTTTATCATTTTTTTAAAAAACAAAATATCTTTATTTTTTGACATATAAGGGAAAAGAGCATTCACAAAAGTTATACACAGAGCCATTGCTGCACAAAAGATTCTGTCCGCTGACACAAAATACGCAACTATGGTTGTTGTTGTGACCAAACCCAGAACAAAAGCATTTGTTTGACGATATAATGCCATCGAAATTCTTGCAACAAAAAAACCGCTGCTATATTTTAGTGCATACCAAGAATCTTTTATTTTTGGAATAAAAAATTGAACGTTAAAATATTTTTTTATAAAAATTACACTTATAATTCCTGCAAATATAAGAGCCGAAGAGTTAAACAACGGATACAAGACATAATCGTCGGGTTTTTTGATACAGGTAAAAATAAGGATTAATGAAATAATGCGTGCTATAACGTTCAAAATGGTTATAAATTTCATTTTTTCCATTCCCTGATAAAACCAAGTAAATAAAAGCACTTGACCAATTAAAGAAAGGAATGTAAAGAAATAAATGATACCGTCTTGTCTAAATCGTGGAATAAAAATAATAATTAATACTAAAGCAATAAAACTAATTGCTAAAAATACTATTTGTACGCTTAAAACAGAATTGAAAACTTTGTTTACTTCATTTTTATCATCTCTATTAATTGCAATCGTTCTGACCCCTGAAAGTTCAAATCCGAACATTACAAATCTCATAAAATAATCCATCAAAGCTTGGGCAAAAAATATAACACCAAATTTATCAACCTCAAAAATTCTTGAAACGTAAGGAAGTGTAATAAATGGTATAACATAATTTAGCACTTGTATTATCATTAGTGCAACAGTGTTATGTGCAAGAGCCTTTTTATCTCCTTTTTTAGCTTTTGAATCTTTTTGCATAATCTATTACTCTTTTATTTACCGACAAATCCGGTTTATCCTTAAGGTAGTTATCATATATCTCTTTTATTTTTGTTTTAACTTCTTCTCTTGAAAGATTTTTTGTATCAATTTTTAATAATTCTCTGTAATCAGGAGAATACTCTTTTATAATAAATCTAAAAATATTAATACCTAATTCATTATTTTGTTCCAATGAATATTCGGAAATATCAGAAAAACATGGTATCCCCCAATAGTGGGCAGGAGCAATACAGCAAGTTGATGAAGAAACTATTGCCAGTACGTCTATATTGCATAATTCTATCGGGATAACAGAATCCAACATTTGGACATTTGAATTTTTGTCCAATCCGTATAATTCCTCCGCCCTCGGATGAGGTTTATAGTATATTTTATATCCGCAATCGGTTAAACTATTTATCAGTTCAAGCTGTGATTGTTCAAATTCTTCTTTTGGAGGGTCAAGTCTGGGATTCCAATATGTTCCGCAAAAAATGACTGATTTATCTTCGTTGTTAAAATTAATATTTAACGGATATTCTTGTGTAATTTGCTCTGCAATTTCATTGAAAGCTTTTGTATCTTGAAATTGCATTTTTTCAGACACATTTATAGGCATATTAAGTCCGTCAAGTTTGTCTAAATATTTGTGGGTATAGAATTTATTGATATTTAAATCGTTGCAATTTTTAAAATTAGCAAGACTTCCAGCACCTTCTTCATAGAGATTAATTATTGTTGATGGCAATAATTCCTTAATTGTTTCTATTTGGTCTTTTTTATTTAATACAAAGACTTCATCAAAGTCAAAAAGATTGTTAAGAATAAAAGCAGTATCGAAACGAATGCTGTAGAATAAAAATATTTTTTTAAACTTATATTTTTTTGCAATATTAGAATTTATTTCCCAAAATTTATTTGTTCCTGTGGTACTTTCAATTATTAAATAATCTTCATATCCATCATTTTCTAAATTATTTAATAATGCTAAGATATTAATTAGCGAAATATTGCCTGTTGTTATAAATAATCGTTTTTTACATGATTTGCATTTTTTTAATATTTTTTGTTCAATTTTAAAAACAGGTTTCCACAAAAAAGCAAAAAGCCATAAAATTTGTCTATATACCTTAATTTTATTTATTTCCATCATTTTCATTAATTAAATTCCTTGTTTGTATAATAAAAGCTCTGTCCTTTGCAACCAAAGCATATGAACAGAATAAACCATATAAAAAGCACAAATACGTTACGCTAAAATTATTGGAGTAAAAAGACGTTAATATAATAATCCAAATAGAACCAACCATTCCAGAAAGAAATTGAACTTCAATTCCAGTAAAGTATTTCAGCATTAATTTTGCATATTCAATATTTTTGAATAAAAATTTAAAGTATAAAAATGTTCCAATTATACCCGTTTCTGCAAGTAATCCGAATAATAATGACCTATTGTACCAAACACCAATATTGTCAGATAAAGATGCAATCATATTATTGATATTTTCTTTGGTTAGCGGTAATGGCGAATTTAAAAATTGTTTATACATATAAAATCTTACATTGTCATAACCATATCCATATATAGGACTTTTTAAAAATAATATAAACGAATTTGTCCAACTGGTTATACGGCTTGCAAGGGAACCCTCTATCTCGACAAATAGTGAATAATCTCTAAAAGCATCACCCAGAGTCAATATTCTGGATAAAAATGATTTTTGAACCAAGCTTGCTATATTTGCCAAATCAAATATAAATAAAAATATTACTGCTGTAATAACAGAACCAACCATTATAAGTAGAAGTGAAATATATTTTTTTATATAAAACACTATTCGTTTTGCAAAGAAAATAACAGAAATTATTATGCCAAAAATTAAGGAAATTGGTGAAAATGTACATATTAAGCAAATCCAAGCAAGCGGAATTAAGCTATTTTTAATAATTCTATTAGTAATACGATTTTTATATATACAATATTTATTAAACCCTAATTTATATATAATAGGTAACATTATTGTTATAAATTGTCCTAAACCGCCGGGTTCAGAGAACACCCCCCTCGCTCTTGGTAAACCAGTTGTATCATCTTTTATTACATCTACTCCTTCTGCTAAAAATTTTACATTAGAAATGGCGTTTAATATTTCTTTTAAAATTTTAACATTATACAATTCACCCAAAAAACCAATTAAAGCAATTACCAAAATACCCCAAATAAGTGATGTAAAAAGTTTAATGGTTTGTTTTACAGATAAATATTTAGGAATAAAATATGCTGACAATAAATAACATAATAAAAATACCGGAAATAGTTTAACAAATATATAATAAAATATTGCTATACTTGCTTTTTTTAATACTAAAACAACACATGCTGATATAATTAACCAAAAAATAAACCAAGCATAATACTTAAAAGGAGTATATTTATATAGTTTTATAAGAGTCTTTATAAAATGTTTACTGTAAAAAAACAGAACATATATAAACAAAGAAAATAATAAGAGATAAAAATAAAAAAAAGGACGATTTGCAATTAAAAATACACAAGCATTACAAAAAATTGATATTATAGTTATAATAATAAAATATATAAAGATTCGATTTTTATCATTTATCCTTTTCATGATATATTTATATTACTATAAACAAAGGGAAGTATAAATGAAAACACTTACAGTAAATTTGTTTTTTTCTCATTTTGGTGGAGCTGAAGTTATAGCATATAATACTTATAAACTTCTTCAAGAAAAAGGACATGATGTCTATTTCTTTGCTACAAACAAACAACCATATTTTGAAAGTGACTATACTTATGCAAAATATTTTCCTAAATATAATAAATCCTATTTTGATTTGTTAATCCATCCTACAAGATATTATTGGAACAAAGAGGCTCAAAATAATATAAAAAAAATGATACAAGAAATAAAGCCAGATATTATACATTGTCACAGCCTTCATTGGTTAACATATTCAGTTATTGAACCATGTACAGAATTAAATATTCCTGTCATACAAACCTTGCATGATGCGGCATTTCTCTGTCCAGTGACTACATTGCTAAAAAATAATAAAAATTTCTGTGAAGAAAAAAATTGTAAAAAAGGAAATTATACACAATGTATCATTAATAATTGTGATAGAAGAGGAATTGAAGCTTCCACAAGATTAGCACTATTTCAATATACTGCCCTAAAAACCGGTGCATACAGAAAAATATCAAAATTTATAACTCCGTCAGAAGCATTGAAGCAATTAATAATTGAAGCAAATCTCGGAATTGAAGAAGACAGAATTATTGCAGTAAATAACTTCCTTGAAGATTCATTTATTCAAACACCTGTTGATTATTCAAATAAAGGATATTTTTTATTTAGTGGTCGATTGAGTGAAGAAAAGGGAGTTCAGTACCTTCTTAAAGCTGCCAAAAAACTTCCTAAAGAAATTGAATTTCATATTGCGGGATCCGGTCCGCTGGAAGAAGATTTTAAACAATTTGCAAAAGATAATGACTTAAATAACGTTAAATTTTTAGGATTCATGCAAAGAGATAAACTATTAGATGAATATAAAAACTGTATTGCAGGTATTCACCCTTGCAACTGGTTTGAAAACTTTCCGACAAGCAATATGGAATTTTTTGCACTCGGGAAACCCGTTATCGGCTCTAAAATGGGCGGAATTCCTGAACAAATTGAACATGAAAAAACAGGGCTTTTATTCGAACCTAAAAACGTTGATGAACTTGCAGAATGTATTTTAAAAATGTATAAAAATCCTGATTTTGCAATTGAACTTGGAAAAAATGCTAAACAAAAAGCTCTGGCTCAATATTCAAAAGACAGATATTACAAAGAACTATTACAAATATATGAAAGTGTGATTTAAATTTTTTGGTATTCTTTTAATATAATCTCAGCTGTTTTTTGCCAACTGAATTGTTTTAGTCTTTCCTGCCCTTTTGATATCAAATCTTGTCTTAAATCTTGATTATCTGCTATAAGTTTGATTTTTTCTTCAAGCTCTTTTTTATCTCGTGGATTAAAATATATTGCTGCATCACCTGCAACCTCAGGCAAGCATGTTGCATTTGAACATAAAATGGGGCTCTCACTTTTCATTGCTTCCAAAAGCGGAATTCCAAAACCTTCATATATGGATGGGAAAATAAAAGCTTGTGCATTTTTATAAATTCCTACTAAGTCTGCCTGAGATATATATGGAACGAAGATTATATTTTTGTAATTGCAATATTTTTTTGCAAAAGGACTTATTTGAGGTTCTCTTATTCCAGCAACAACAAGATTTGCAGCTTCATTTTTTGTAAAAATTTGCAACAGTAGTTCAGTATTTTTTGAAGGAGCTTCTCCACCTAAATGGAAGAAATATTTGTTAGGTATTTTATATTTTTCTTGTAATTCTGGGAAATTAGTACTTTGAATTGTATCAAAATGTTCATGTCCATTTGGTGTAATTTGAAAATCTTTATTTTTTATATTTAAGAGTTTTATTATATCTTGCTTAGAGAATTCCGATACAGTGAAGAGAGAATTAGCATTTCTTGTATTTAATAATGCAGTTAAACAATAATAAATCCGACCTAACAATTGTTTTTTGTTATTTGGAAGAGGAATGTCTTTTTTTAAAAATATTACATCATGTATAGTAACAATTCTTTTTATTCTTTTGTCCAAAAAAATCGGAGAAGTATTAGCAGGAGAATGTAGTATTTGTATTTTGTCTTTTTTGCATTCCGATGGAAGAACAAATTGTTCATAATGAAAAAGTCCTTTTGAGGGTAATTTTCTAAATTCAAAATTTTCCTGTCTTGGTAAAACATTATGTTCGTCTTCAACATCTGCATATAAAATATATTTTGTTTCCTTATCAAGTTTTGCAAGTTCTTTAAGAAAATTTATTGTATAAACACCCATTCCTCTGGGATTATGCAAAGCAGAATAAACATCAATACCAATTTTACTCATTTATTACCTCTTGAATAACATTGTCCCAATCATTTCCTACTTTTTCCCAAGAAAAATTGTTTAAAATGAACTCTCTTGATAGTTTTCCAATCTTTTTTTGCTTTTGAGAATCCTTCATTAATTCAATAACTTTTGACGCATATTCTTCACTATTTTTTGCAACAGCTAAAATATTTTCATCAGCTCCTATTCCCTCTGCACCTTCCGGAGTAGTAACAACAGGAATGCCAATTGACATTGCTTCTAAAATTTTATTCTGAATGCCACCTGCTATTCTGACAGGACAAACAGAAACTTTGCAATCCTTCATATAATCTCTCACATCTTCTACTCTGCCTGTTATTTCTATACCGTCAATATCTTTTGTTGAATTAAATAGTTCTTGTCGCGGGTTTGCTCCGATTATCTTAAATTTTGCTTCAGGAATTTCTTTTTTTACAAGCGGAAAAACTTCTGTTGCAAAATACATTGCAGCCTCAGAATTTGGAATATATTGCATTGAACCTACAAAACAGATATTATTTTTCTTTTCACATTCAATCGGTTTATAATATTCCGTATCTGTTGCAAGACCTATAACCTTCATTTTATCTGTTTGAGTAAATTTATTTAGATAATCAAAATCAGCATCTGATATCATGATTTGAGCATCCGAATTTTTGCAACATAAATCTTCATAATTTCTAACTTTTATATATTCAACCCCTATTTTAAATTTATCAAACCAACTCTTTTTCTCTTTGATTCTGCGTTCATACATCATAGAAATAGAATCACATAAGTGAATAATTTTTTTTATGTTTTTGTATTTCTTAATATATGGTAAAGAACGAATTATATATCCAATTATTACATCATAATTTCCTGTTTTTATTTCATTATCAATAGCTTTTTGCATCACTTTTGAATAAAAATATTCAACAATAAATGGTTTGTCATTAAAAACTGCTTTTGCCGCATTAAGATATGCAAGTTTTTTATTAAATTTTATAGGAATCAGTTTTGTATAAAAACTATTATCTTTTAAAGCTCCATCTAAATCATCATCATCAGAAATTAGGGTAACAAGTGTAATTTCATATCCTCGATTTTTAAGTTCTGATAGATAATGATAAATATGCAGTCTATCACCGCCGATAAGAGGATAGGGGAGTCTTGTTGTAACGTACAATATTTTATTATTCATCAAGCACACACCTTTCCTTGTTTTTGGTGGTGTTCAACCATTTCTCTTATGCCTGTTCTTATATCAATAGATGGTGCGAAGTGGAGTATAGATATTAGTTTTCCATTGTTAAGAATAGATTTCTCAATATCTCCTTCTCTTGGTGCGGTGTATTTTGGTTTTAATTTGTAATTCAGTTCCTCTTTCAAAACTTCAAACAAGTCATTAATAGAGGTTCTTGAATTGGTTGAAACATTAATTATTTCATCCTGAATGTCAGTTGTTATTGCTAAAACA
>ODAI014536101.1_pt1 | contig 11051 bp, 13 predicted proteins | sample 1539321 | NCBI WGS metagenome assembly ODAI01 (sample SAMN02144231, study PRJEB22623) | gut metagenome | biome: sheep rumen | host: Ovis aries | place: New Zealand | reverse complement strand
GGGGGGTTAGGAGAAACTTCAATAAATGGCGGAAAAAAAGACCACAATTCAAAACGATGAACAGATATTGACGGACGCGAACGTCAAAAAGGAGTTCAACGCGATCAAAAGGATGTTCCGATCGGTCAAGGATGACGATCCGGACAAAATGAAACTACTTGAAAGAATCATCGAGGAAGTCGCCTTCCAGAAGGTCGCAATGAAAGCGGCGAAAAGGGAACTGATCCTTCACGGACTGCAGACGACAACGAAAAACGCGTCACAGAAATTCGTCAAGGAAAATCCCGCCGTCCAGACATACGACAAATATTCCAGATCCTACACATCGAACATGAAAACCCTGATCGATATGTTACCGCCGAAACAGAAGAAAGAGGTTTCGCGAATAATGGCGTTACGCGGGGACGACTAAAGGATGAAAAGAAAACAGGCGCAGCAGGCGATCGAAAACGCCGGAATGAAAGACAATTATATATTCCAGTATTACGACGCGATCGTCCGGATCAAGAACGGCGAAAAGGTCGAAGGGGTTCGCGCCGCCGGATTCTTTATTCACGCGATTTTCCGGATCCTGACGGAAGGGATCCAGTCGGGGGAATATCTTTTCGACGCCAAAAAAGCAAAACGGGCGATCCGGTTCATTGAAAATTTCTGTCATCATTCCGAAGGACGCGCGGATCTTTTAATTCTGGAACTATGGCAGAAGGCGATCGTGTCGGCGATATTCGGAATCATGGATCCGGATCGACCAAACTGTCGAATGTTCCGGGAAGTCCTTCTGATCGTCGCAAGAAAAAACGGAAAGACATTATTCGCCGCCGCGATCATGGCATATATGGCATATATCGACGGGGAATATGGCGCGAAATTATATTGTCTTGCGCCGAAGTTGGATCAGGCGGAATTGTGTTTTGACGCGTTTTATCAGATCGTCCAGTCGGATGACGAACTGAACCAGATGACAAAGAAACGCCGGACGGATATCTATATTCAGGACTTCAACACATCCGTGAAAAAGATCGCCTTCAACAGCAAGAAATCAGACGGATTCAATGTCTTTTTCTGCCTGAATGACGAGATCGAAGCGTGGCGCGGCGATTCAGGATTGAAACAGTATGAAGTTATCAGTTCCGCGACGGGCAGCAGGGAACAACCGTTGATTATGTCAACGGGGACGGCGGGATATGAGAATGACGGAATATATGACGAACTGATCCGACGGGCGACGGCGTTCCTGAAAGGGCGAAAGATCGGCAAGGAAAAAGAACGGCGTTTCCTGCCGTTTTTGTATATTATTGACGACGTGGAAAAATGGGACACGCGGGAAGAACTGGAAAAGTCGAATCCGAATCTTGACGTGTCTGTCCGTTGGGAATACTACAAGGAGCAGATCGCGATCGCACACGCGAGCCTGTCGAAAAAGGCGGAATTCCTGACGAAGTTCTGCAACGTCAAACAGAACAGTTCGATCGCGTGGTTGGATTTTCAGGACGTCGAAAAGGCAGTCAGGAAGGATCCGGACGGCGTTCCTGAACATTATTCGCTTGATGATTTCCGGGGATGTTATTGTGTCGGCGGAATCGACCTGTCAAGAACAACGGACTTGACGGCAGCAGGCGTTGTGATCGAACGAAACGCGGTCAATTATTGTTTTGTCCGGTTCTTCATGCCTGAAAAGCGTTATCAGGTCGCGATCGACGAAGAAGGCGTCCCGTATAACATTTACAAAGAACGGGGGATCCTGACAATATCCGGGGAAAACGCCGTCGATTATAGGGATGTGTTCAACTGGTTCTTTTCGCTTGTCAAGGAATACAAGATCAAGCCGCTGAAAGTGGGTTATGACCGTTATTCCGCGCAGTATCTTGTCAACGACATGAAGGACGCCGGGTTCCACATGGACGACGTTTATCAGGGAACGAACCTGACACCGATCCTGATCGAGTTCGAAGGCAAATTGAAAGACGGATTGATCCAGATCGGGGACAATGGACTGCTGCAGTCGCATTTCCTGAACGTCGCCGTCGATATCAACATGAACGACAGCAGGATGAAGCCGGTCAAGATCGACCGACGCGCCCACATCGACGGATCCGTCGCAGTATTCGACGCCCTGACCGTAAAAATGAAATACTATAACGAGATAGGGCGACTTCTGGAAAACAGGGGAAAATGATCCCGACAAGATGACATAAAATTTCGTCATTCTGTCGGGGTTTTGTTTTGTATGATATGGCTATGATAGGCAAGAAATAAGCACAGAAAGGGGGCGCAGTCCGTGGGACTATTGCGTGATTTATTAAATTTAAGACGTGCAAAATTCGCGCCCTTCGTCGCCCTGACGGGCGATTATCAGGCGAACGGAAATCTGCGCGATTCTGACATCGTGGGATCCATAGCGAACGCGATCGCGTCGAACGTCGGAAAACTACAACCGCAGATCATCCGCCGGACGGATGACGGACTGAATGTCCGAAGCGATTATCTGTCCCGGATATTGTCGCTTCGTTGGTCGCCGGAATTAGACACATATTCCGCACTTTACAGAATGGCGTCCGATCTGGTTTACAACTCAAACGCCTACGCGGTCATATTCTACACGCCGGACTTCACAAGGGTTCAGTCAATCGTCCCCGTCACGGCGAAAAATGTCAGGATATGGGAATCCGAAAACGGGATCCTTTTGTTCCGGTTCGTCTGGGACTATGACGGCAAAGAATACACCCTGCCGTATATGAACGTGATCCACATCCGGGCGCGTTACGACAAGAAGCGATTCATGGGAACCGCGCCTGACGGTCAGTTGAAAAACACGCTTGAACTGATCGACACGACAGGCGAAGCCCTGCGGTCAGCGGTCAGGAATTCGGCGAACCTGAAGGGATATTTGAAATATAACAATTTCATCGACGACGACGAACTGAAGGCGAAGGTCAAGGAATTTCAAGACGCATATATGAGCGTCGGCAATACCGGCGGCATTGCGGGACTTGATAATTCAATGGATTTCAAAGAAATCAGTCAGACAACGCCGCAGATCCCGGTTGTTCAGTCACAGTTCCTGCGCGACAACATATATCGTTATTACGGCGTGAATGAAAAGATCCTGACATCCAGTTTCAACGAAGCCGAATGGAATTCGTTTTATGAAAACGTCATTGAACCGATTTCGATTCAATTATCCCTTGAATTCACGTTCAAATTACTGTCAGAACGTGAACGCGGATTCGGAAACAAGGTCATTTTCACAGCGAACCGCCTTCAGTATGCGACGCTTCAGACCAGAATGTCGATCGGCGGTCAGTTATATGACCGCGGGATCATCACGATCAACGAACTGCGCGAATTGATGTATTACGAACCGATCGAGGACGGGGATGTCCGAATGGTAAGTCTGAACTATGTCAAGGCGGACGATCAATCGCTTTATCAGGTCGGAAAAGATGACGATCAGGATCCGGGACAGGAACAGATCCCGGAAAACAAATTGAAAAATGCAGCAGTCTATTTCCTGAAAACTAAAAGAAAGGGGGCGGCGGACAATGGCAGCAAAGAAAACAACGTCTGAAACAACAAAAAACGGCGGGATCGAGATCGTAAAGGACGGAAACGTCACAAGTCTGATCCTGCCTGACGAAATAGCGTCGGCAATATGGAAAGACTGGAAGCCGGGAACAGTAAATGTTTGCGTCGGATCAAAGGACAAAATTGTCGGGACGGGAACATTCAACCGAATCGGAATCCGCGCGGCGTTCTATTTCCAGAAAAACGAAAGGGGGAACGCGTAACAATGCCGAAAATTAAATTTTTCAACTGTTTCGAGGTCAAGAACGAAACGGCAACATCGGCGGATCTGTATTTTTACGGCGATATCGTTTCGGACTATTGGGGCGCGTGGCAGGAAGAAGATCAATATCCCGAAGCGATCAAAAACTTTTTAAGCGGGCAGCAGGGAAAATCCCTGAATATTTATATCAATTCAGGCGGCGGAAATGTATTCGCCGGAATCGCGATCTATAACATGATCCGTCGATTCGCTGAAACCGCGTCCGTGAAAGTCCATGTTGACGGATTAGCCGGATCGATTGCGTCCGTGATCGCTTTTTCCGGATCAGAACCGCCACAGATTCCTTCAAATGCGTTCCTGATGATACATAATCCGTGGGCGTTGGTAGAAGGAAACGCCGCTGATCTTCGCAAAATGGCGGACGATCTGGACGTCATCACGGACGGGATCGTGAATGTATATATGGAACACGTCAAGGAAGGCGTGACAGAAGAACAGATCCGCGAACTTATGGACGCGGAAACATGGATGACGGGGGCAGAAGCCGCCGAATATTTCGACATCGAAACATCCGAAAGCGTCGCCGAAATCGCGGCGGCAGCGGGCGAATATGTCGCCCGGTCGCGCAATATGCCGAAGGATCTGATTATCCAGAAGGCAGCAGGCGCGGCAAAGAATGAACAGTCTGAAAATCAGGACGCGCGGTCGGCGGTACTGATTCAGAATAGCAAGAAGCGCGAAGAAATCGCGCGAACAATCATCAACAGTTTGTGAAAGGAGATTAAAAACCATGAAACACGATGAACTTGTGAAACTCACAAAAGACCAGTTGAACGCGCGTCTGAAAGAGATCGGCGTTCAGGCAAAAACAGCCGAAGGCGAAGTCCTTGACGCTTTACTTGCAGAAGCGCAGGACATTTCCGACATTTTGGATCAGGCAAAGAAGCGCGAACAGTTGGCAGGATTCGCCGACAGCGCAGAGGATCCCGCAACCGGCGAAGGCGAAAAGGACGACAAGTCCGAGAACAAGGACGTCAAGGCGTTCGACAAGCGCGGCGGACAGTTAAAGGCAGGATCAGGCGTAATGATGAACGCCGGAATCGCAGTCAAGAATGTGAAGGACGCCCTGTCCGTATCACAGACCGCACCGGTTAAGCATACCGCGCCCGATCTGAATCCTACTGTCAACCCTGTTTCCGCCCTTGTGGATCTTGTCAAGGCGGTTCCCCTTCAGGGCGGCGAAACCTACGAACGCGGATTCATTAAGTCCTATGAAAACGGACAGGGTGGCGCAACAGCAGAAGGCGGCGCGTATAACGACGTTGAACCTTCATTCGGTTATGTGACCATCGAGAAACAGAAGATCACAGCGTACACCGAGGAACCAGAGGAAATGCAGAAACTTCCTAACGCTGATTATGACAGCGTTGTCGAAGGATCTGTTTCAAAGGCGATCCGCAGATATCTGTCCCGTCAGATCCTTGTCGGCGACGGAACCACAAGCAAACTGAAGGGAATCTTTTTCAATCCACAGACCGCGTCAGAACAGGTCATCGATCCCGCGACTGACATCACAACGATCACAACGATCGACGAAACAACCCTTGACGAAATCATTTACAGTTTCGGCGGGGACGAGGAAGTCGAGGGTATCGCGACACTTATCCTGAACAAGAAGGATCTGAAAGAGTTCGCGAAACTTCGCGATCTTCAGGGGCGCAAGGTTTACACCATTGTGAACAACGGTCAGACCGGCACGATCGACGGCGTTCCGTTCGTTATCAATTCCGCTTGTAAGGCGGTAAGCGACGCAACAGCCGCTTCCGGCGACTATCACATGGCGTATGGATATCTGCAGAACTATGAACTTGCAGTCTTTTCCGACATCGACGTTCGTCGTTCCGATGATTACAAGTTCAAGAACGGTCAGACAGCGTTCAGGGCGTCAATGTTTGCGGGCGGCGCGGTCGCAGCATGGAACGGATTTATCCGCGTAAAGAAGGCGTAAAAAGGCGAAAGGCAGGAATGAAAGATGACGATCGAAAAACTGTATGAAGCGGCGCGGCTTCGCGTAAGAAAATCAATATCGGATGATCTGGACGCGGATGTTCGTCGCCTTGCGGACACAGCGATCGGAGATCTTAAACGAATAGGCGTTGATCCGTCGTGGTTGGAAAATCCGTCGGATCCGCTGATCGTTGAAACCGTCCTGTCATACGTCAAGGCGAATTATTCCATTGACACGACAGCCTATCCGATATTATCGGGGATTTACGACATGAATGTGACAAAGATCAAGGGCGACGGGAAATATTTCGACGTCGCCCCGGATCCTGATCCAGAACCGGATCCCGATCCGGATCCTGATCCGGAAGGGGGCGGGGACTGATGAAAGAATGTCAGATCACATTGATTCATCCGGGCGATACGTCAGACGATGACGAAAGGACATCCGTTTTCGCGGAAGTCTATCCCGTGGGACGGGACGAATTTCAGTCGGCGGGCGTCAATGGGTATAAAGCACAAAATCAGTTCGTTGTGTGGGCGTCAGAATATGACGATCAACCGGAACTTGAAGTCGGGGGAAACCGTCTGACGATTTACAGAACATACGGCGAAAGACCTGACGGAAAAGTCGAACTGTACGCGGCGGAGCGCGTGGGAAATTATGGTCGTTAAGATAAAGCCGGATCAACTGGATCAGGAGATCCGGGAACAGTTGGAAACATACACGGAAAGCATACAGAAAAACGTCAACCAGAACTTGAAGGATGTCGCAGACCAGACGGCGGACACGCTAAAGAAGGGCGGATCCTACAAAGAACGGACGGGGAAATACACGCCGGACTGGACGGTCACAGAACGACCGGGAAGGTCAGCATTGCAGGGTGAAACACAATCGGTTCACAACCGCCGTCATTATCAGTTGACGCACCTTCTGGAAAAGGGACACGTCACGCGCAACGGTAAAAGAACAAAGGCATATCAACACATCCTGCCCGCTGAACAGGCGGCGCAGGAATTAGCGGTTGAAGCGGTCGAAAAAGCCGTCAGAAGCGCGAACGGGGGTATTTGATGATCGGAATCACTTATGAAAGGATAATCGAACGATTGAAGGCGTTGGGACTGCCGGTCGCTGAATATGAATTCAGGGACACGAAAAAGAATCCAGTCCCGAAGCCGCCGTTCCTGATCTATTTTTCGTCAGAGGATCAGACCGGAACGGATGATCTGAACCGGATCAGGAACATTCAGGCGTCAATCGAGTTATACACCGACAGGACGCCGGATCACGATCTGGAACACCGGATCGAAACGGAAGTCCTTTTTGACATTGATTTCCACAGAACAACCGCCCCGATCCAGTCAGAAAATATGTATCAAACGGCGTATGATTTCAACGTCGTTCAAAAAATGAAAGCGTAAACCACAGGAAGGAGAAAAAGGAAATGAACAAAGCACCTGAACGTATCATTTTAGGATCCGGCTATATTCATTTAGCCGTATTCAACAAGGGAATGACGATTCCGGAGCCGCAGACATTCTGCACCGAAGAAAACCGTTATTCCTACATCAAGAACGGCGCGTCCCTTGAATATTCAAACGAGATTCAGAACGTGTCGGATGACATGGGAAAAGTAAAAAAGACCGTCATCACATCCGAGGAAGTCAAGCTGAAGGCGGGACTTATGACATTGATCGGCGACACGATCGAGAAGTTGTGTGATACCGCCCGCGTCAGCATTTCACAGGACGGAAAGTATCGCAAGACAAAGATCGGCGGCGTTGGAAACAGAAAAGGCGCGAAATACGTCATCTGTTTTCATCATGTAGATCCTGAAGATGGCGACATCTGGGTAATGATCGTCGGAAACAATCAGGCAGGGTTCACATTACAGTTCGCGCCTGCAGACGCGACAGTCGTTGACGCTGAATTCACGGCACTTCCGAACCTTGATGACGAAGGAACCCTTGTCGATTACGTCGAGGAAATCAAGGACGCAGAACCCGTTGTGACAACTCACAGCGTAACGCAGAACCTGACACACGTCACATCCGATTTCGCAGGAACAACCGTTGACGACGGCGAAGTGTTATCCGTTACCCTGACAGCGGATTCCGGTTATACAATCGGGACACCTACGGTCAGCATGGGCGGCGTTGACGTGACTTCGACTGCGTGGGATTCAGAAACCGGAAAGGTTGAGATCGCAAGCGTAAGCGGCGACGTCATCATCACAGCGTCCGCAACAGACTAAAAGGCAGCAGGACAAACAAGGAACCAGATCCGGCGGTCGGGAACGAAAAAGAAACGCCCGCCGCCGGGTTTTTGTTAAAAAACAGATATTCAGGAACAGAAAGGATCGGATCATGGCAAATTTATCATTCAATTTTAACAAGATCAAAAGAACATTTTTCAACGTCACATTGAAGGACGGACAGGAAATTCAGGTCAAAATGCCGACAAAGAACACCTTCGAGAAGGTCAAGGCGTTGACGGCATTACAACAGGACGACGACGCGAGCGTTGATGACGTTATCGACACAATGGCGGGCGTCATGGCGGACTGCCTGAACAACAATTTGAACGGGTACAAGGTAGATCCGGACACAATCGCGGCGGAATACGATATCGAGGAAATGACGGCGTTCATTGCGGATTATTACGAAAAATTCGTCGGCGGAATCCAGAACAACCCAAACTGACAATCCCCTATTATCCGGGGGATATTAGCGACAACAATCTATTTTATACACCGGATAGCGTGGGGGAAAAAATGGTCGCGGATTATACGGGACTATCGATCCCACAGTTGGGCGAAATGGATATCGACGAATATTTGTATTATTTCCGGGACGCCTTTATTCATAGCATGAACCAGACTGAAGAAGGTCGGAAATATTTAGAAAATGCCTACTATTACAAGCAGACGAAACCGGATCGCGGACGTCTGCGCGAAAAGTTCGGCAAGAAATAAGAGGATCAGGACATGGCGAACAACATTAAAGGAATCACAATCGAAATCGGGGGCGAAACTACAAAATTAGATCAAGCCCTAAAGGGAGCGGACAAGGAAGCAAAGTCACTTCAACGCGAACTGAAAGAGGTTGACAAGTCCCTGAAACTGGATCCGAAAAATGTTGATCTGCTGAACCAGAAACAAAAGATCCTGACGGAATCCATTCAGGCGACAAATGAAAAACTGAAAACCCTGAAAGAAGCGCAGGAACAGGCGAAGGCGGCGTTTGAGCGCGGCGAATTGCCGGAAGAAAAGTATCGCGCACTTGAAAGAGAAGTCGCGAACACAGAAGCCGAACTGAAAAATCTTGAAGCGCAAGTCAAAAAGACAACGCCGTCCCTTGAAGAAATGGGGACAAAGGTTCAGGCAGCGGGGCAAAAGATTGAAGGCGCAGGGAAGGCGTTAATGCCTGTTACGGCGGCAATAACAGCCGTCGCCGGGGCGTCAGTCGCCGCCGCTATGGATATGGATCAGGGATATGACACCATAATCACAAAAACCGGGGCAACAGGGGACGCGTTGGCGGATCTGACGGAGCAAATGGACGATGTATTCGGAGATCTACCAACAGACGCCGAAACAGCGGGAACCGCAATCGGAGAAGTCAACACGCGTTTCGGTAAAACCGGGGATGAATTGGAAGATCTGTCAAAACAGTTCATCCGATTTTCAGAGATAAACGGAACCGATCTGAACAATTCGATCGATTCCGTGGATTCCATTATGACAAAATTCGGCGTTGATTCTTCCCAAACATCGAAGGTTTTGGGATTGATGACAAAAGCCGGACAGGACACAGGCCTGACAATGGACGATCTTTATCGTTCACTTGAAACGAACGGCGCAACCCTAAAGGAAATGGGGTTAGGACTGGAAGAAAGCGTTAATTTGTTAGCGCAGTTTGAATCATCCGGCGTTGATTCATCAACAGCACTTGCAGCCCTGAAAAAAGCACAGCAGAACGCCACAAAGGAAGGGAAAGACCTTGACGACGTTCTGAATGAAAACATCGAAGCAATCAAAAACGCCGGATCTGAAACAGAAGCCCTTCAGATCGCGACGGAATTATTCGGGAAAAAAGGCGCGGCGGAAATGACGCAGGCGATCCGGGAAGGACGTTTTTCTGTCGATGACCTGTCGGCGTCGTTGGATGATTACGCGAACACGGTTGAAGATACATACAACGCAACCCTTGATCCGTGGGATCAGATGAAAGTCGCGACAAATAATCTGAAATTATCCGGGGCGGAACTTGCGAAGTCGATTCTGGAAGTTGTTCAACCGGCGATCGACAAACTTGTCGAGAAGGTCAAACAGTTCACAGAATGGTTCAAAAACCTTGATGACGGTCAGAAACAGTTGATCGTCAAGATCGGGGCGGTTGTGGCAGCAATCGCGCCGGCGTTAATCGTGATCGGGAAAGTAACATCCGGGATCGGGGGCGTAATGACGAAGATCGGCGGAATTACGACGAAGATCGGCGGACTTATGACAAAGATCGGCGGATTAAAGGGCGTCCTTGCGGCGGTCACAAGTCCGGTCGGAATAGTTATCGCGGCGATCGCGGCATTGGCGGCGGCGTTCATCTATCTGTACAAAACAAATGATGAATTTCGGGAAAAGGTCAACAAGGCGGTCGAAAAGGTCAAGGCGGCGTTTCAAGATATGGTTCAGAAGGTCAAACCATTACTTGAAAAGTTGGGCGAAGCCTTCAAAAACCTGATGACAGCACTTGAACCCGTGTTTGAATTCATAATGACGGCGATCATGGCGGTTGTGAACGGAATTATAAACGCGGTCGCCCCTATAATCGCGGCAATAACGAACGTCGTTGATTTCGTGACAAATATCATCAACGCATTGATCGCCCTATTACACGGAGATTTCGACGGATTTTTCCAGTATATCGGCGCGGCATTGCAGAACGTCATTGATTTCGCGAAAAACATCATCAACGCGTGGGTTTCATATGTCGTCGGATTTTTCGAAGGATTCGGCGTTGACGTGAAGAAAATCTTTTCTGATATCTGGACGGGGATCTGTTCCATATTCCAGAACGTCGGACAATGGTTTTCTGATAGATTCACGGAAGCGTACAACAACATCGTGAACGTGTTCAAAAATATCGGACAATGGTTTTCTGCCCGTTGGACTGATATCAAAAACGCGCTTGCAACCGTGGCGACATGGTTTCAAACCATGTTTCAAAATGCGTGGAATAATATCGTGAACATTTTCAAAGC
>ODAI011926030.1_pt1 | contig 11051 bp, 11 predicted proteins | sample 1539321 | NCBI WGS metagenome assembly ODAI01 (sample SAMN02144231, study PRJEB22623) | gut metagenome | biome: sheep rumen | host: Ovis aries | place: New Zealand | reverse complement strand
CCAGGAGTTCTCACCGATACCACCTGTGAAGAGCACAGCATCAAGGCCGTTCATAGCAGCAGCATAGGAACCGATGTACTTCTGGATCTCGTAGGTGAGCATATCAGAAACGAGCTGAGCTCTCTTGTTTCCTTCGAGTGAAGCAGCCTGAACGTCACGGTTATCAGAACCAACACCGGAAACTCCGAGGAATCCTGACTTCTTGTTCATGTACTCGCTCATCTCAGAGGGAGTGAAGTGGTGCTTGTCAGCAACGAAAGTAACAGCAGAGGGGTCAACAGAACCTGTTCTTGTACCCATTACAACACCGTCAAGGGGAGTGAATCCCATTGATGTATCAACGGACTTTCCGCCGTCAACAGCAGTGATAGAAGAGCCGTTGCCGAGGTGACATGAAACTATCTTGAGGTCCTTGACATCCTTGCCCATAGCCTCTGCGAGAGCCTTGGAAACGAATCTGTGGGATGTACCGTGGAAGCCGTACTTTCTTACGTGGAGCTTCTCATAGTCATCGTAGGGAAGGCCGAACATAAATGCCTTGGGAGGCATGGTCTGGTGGAAAGCAGTGTCGAATACAACGACCTGAGGAACGTTTGCAGGAATTACATTCTTGCAGGCTCTGAGAGCGAGAGCATGAGCGTGGTTGTGAACGGGAGCAAGCTCACGGAGCTCGTCGATCTTGTCGATAACTTCATCTGTAACGAGTACGGACTTATCGAAAACGTCGGCACCCTGTACTATACGGTGACCAACTGCGGATATCTCATCCATGCTGTCGATGACCTTGGCATCTCCTGTAGTGAGAGCCTCTACCAGCTTCATGAAAGCCTCTGTATGAGTGGGGAAGCTGCAATCCTCATCAAGGGTCTTGCCGTTGAAGGCTTTGTGTGAGATATGACCGTCGATACCGATACGGTCGCAGTTGCCCTTTGCGATAACGCTCTCATCGTCCATGTTGATGAGCTGGTACTTCAGTGAGGAACTGCCTGCATTAACAACTAAGATTATCATGTTTTTTATTCCTTTCGATGTGATTTTGCCGTCCGGAGGCCATTCTGGCACGGCCATCCCTCCGGCGCAGAGATTGCACATAATATTATAGTACCATTTTGCAGAAATTGCAAGTGTTTTCTGAAATTTGTCTTAAACCCTCCAGAAAACAGGCGGAATTATGACAAAACATCCGCTAATATGCTAAAAAATATGTGAAATAAGTGAAACTTTATTGAAAACCATTGAAATTAATGAAAAGAGGTAGTAAAATGAAAATCAGCGGAATCATATGCGAGTATAACCCTTTCCACAACGGACATCTCTATCACATACGTGAGACACGCAATAACGGAGCGACTCACATAGTGGCAGTGATGAGCGGAAATTTCGTGCAGCGTGGAGACACTGCCATTATGGACAAGCTCGAAAGAGCCCGTCTTGCAGTAAGGTCAGGAGCAGACCTTGTCATTGAGCTGCCGGTACAGTACTGCCTTTCATCTGCGGAGAATTTTGCCGCAGGTGCAGTGTACCTTCTGGATTCACTTGGAGCAGTTGACGAGCTGTCCTTCGGAAGCGAGTGCGGAGACGTTGAAAAACTGCGTCAGGCACTTGAAACTGTTGAGATAACAGCAATGGTCCACGAGGACGAGATACGTCAGATAATGGAAAAGGGATATACCTACCCAAGAGCCCTGAATTCGGTGATAAACGGCACAGACCCGGAGATAGCGGAGATAATCTCTTCTCCAAACAATCTCCTTGCGATAGAGTATATGAGAGCATTGAAGAGATTCTCCTCAGCAATGGCTCCCTTCACTATCAAGAGGGTCTATGCACCTCATGACGGAGCCGATGCAGAAAACGGCTATGCAAGTGCGTCCTATATACGTGAGAAACTTGCCGCAGATCACAGTGCAGAGGATATAAGCGAGTACACAACGTCCATATGGACTGAGGCCATATCCAACGCCATAAGAAACGGCAATACAGCCTCACTCAGCAGGCTTGAAAGAGTCATGCTATATAAGCTAAGGAGTACCTCTGCGGAGGAGATAGCAGGTATCAGCGATGTCGGACAGGGACTTGAGAACCGCATATACGGCGCAAGAATGGCAGGCTCACTTGATGAGCTCCTCTTTACAGTAAAGACCAAGAGATACACCATGGCACGAATCAGGAGGATAATGCTCTCTCTCCTCATCGGGATAACCAAAGAGGATATGAAGCAGCTCCCGCCTTACGGCCGCATCCTGGCTTTCAATGAAAGGGGAAAGGAGATACTTGCGCAGGCAAAAAACAGCGCAAAGCTGCCCTATGCGTCGTCGATAGCAAAACTGTCACAGCTTAGCGATACAGCCGAAAGGTTCGCAGAGCTTGAGATAAGAGCCTCTGACCTCTACGGACTGGCCCTTGAAACGGTCACCTCCGCACAGAAGGATTACAGAGCTAAAATTATGATAGATATGGAGTAATTCCCGGATGATAAAGAATATCCTTACCCTCTCAGCAGCGGCAGCCCTCTCACTGACCGTTTTAAGTTCATGCGGCTCAAATGTCAAGCTGGCCGAGGTATCCGAAGAGATACCGGCCTATACCCAGACAGGTGAGATAAACAGGTCTGCTGCTCCCGACTGGGATGATGAGACAGTCATGACCTCTGATGAGGCCGCAACAGAGCCGGATCCAGAGGTGCTTACAGAGCCCTTTTCACTGGACGTGAGCGTACCTGAGAACTACAGCATCCCACAGACATATGTGCTTGACAGCTTTGAGGCCGTCCTCCAGAATCCTGAACTCCCCACAGGCTGCGAGGTAACGTCACTGACAGAAACACTCAATTACCTTGGATTTGACGTTGACAAGATAACACTTGCTGACGAGTTCATGCCCATAGACTTCCAGGGAGCGGTTGTAATGGATGAGGCTTACGTAGGAGATCCACGCCTTGACGGCTTTGGCTGCAATGCGAATGTCATTGTCCAGACAGCGGATAAGTATTTTGCCTCTGTTGATTCACCATGCTATGCTGAGGAACTGACAGGCAGCAGTCTCAATGAGCTTTTCTGGCAGCTCTCCCAGGGCAGGCCGGTCATCGTATGGTCCACTATAGGACTCAAGATAACTACTCCTGAGCTGGTATGGACAGCCGGAAACGGTAAGGACTTCATTTTCAACTGGTATCAGCACTGCATGACAATATACGGATATGACCTTGACCAGGGCATCGTATACGCCGCTGACCCTCTTGAAGGAAATACTACTTATCCACTTGACCTGTTTGAGGAGGCGTATGACCTCATGGGCGATCAGGCTGTAGTTATATGCGGAGATGCCTCAACAGAAGGTCACCACGTTACCACTGAGGCTGAAAAGAGCGTGACTATGCATACTCTGAAGGAATATAACGAGGAGAAGGCAGCGGCAGAAGAGGGTGCTGAGTCCTCAGCCGAGGAATGATATGCAGCGGCTCGGCACTATAAAAGGAGTCATCTTTGACCTTGACGGCACTCTCATAGACTCAATGTCAGTGTGGAGCCGGATAGACAGGGAATTTCTACTTGAAAACGGTGTTTCCGACCCTCCGGGAGACATCTCGGAGATAATGAGGAAAATGACTGTAGAAGAGTCCTCACAGTACTTCATCGACCATTTCGGCATAAAAATGACTGTGCCGGAGATAATCGTCAGGATAGAGGAGCTCGTCCGGAAGGAGTATGCCGAAAGGATACAGCTCAAACCCGGAGCCTGTGATATTCTGGACAGCCTTGATGATAAAAAGATACCCTACGGAGTAGCTACTGCGACCTACAGGTCACTTGCATCATCGGTGCTGGAAAGATGCGGTATTTACGACCGTTTTCGATTCCTGCTGACGGATGCTGACTACCCAAGGGGAAAGAATTTCCCGGATATTTTTCTGGGAGCAGCAGGCCGGCTCGGCACCCAGCCAGGAGAGACGCTGGTCGTGGAGGATTCCCTCCATTCGATAGAAACTGCGGCCTCTGCCGGCTTTGTTACAGCGGGTGTATACGACAATGCCGCACGACAGGAAATGGACAGGATTAAGGCAGCGGCTGACTGCTATGTCATGTCCCTTGAGGAAATAAAGAATTTAATATGATAGCGGATCTTGATGCCGGTCCACTGAGCTGACAAAGTAGGCAATGGTTCACGGAAGGCATGGGGGTCCGTTTTTTAAAAGGTGAGAATATGAAGAAGGTTATGGTGGGAATGAGCGGCGGAGTTGACAGCTCCGTAGCGGCAATGCTCCTGAGAGACCAGGGATATGAGGTCATGGGAGTCACGCTGAAGCTCTTTTCCGATGAGGATATTTCACAGGCACAGAAGGAGGGAAAGACCTGCTGTGCCCTTTCAGATGTAATGGATGCACGGAGCGTGGCCTACAGGCTCGGCTTTGAGCATCTGGTATTCAATTTCAAGGACAATTTCCGTGAGCACGTCATGAAGCAGTTTGCGGACAGCTATCTCTGCGGCAGGACTCCCAATCCCTGCATAGAGTGCAATCGACACGTTAAGTTCGACAAGATGCTCCGCAGAGCGTTGGAGCTGGATTATGACTATATTGCTACAGGACATTATGCAGTCAATGAGTACGACCCGGAAAGGGGCAGGTATCTGCTGAAACGTCCTGCTGACAGGAGCAAGGACCAGACCTATGTTCTGTACTCCCTGACTCAGGAGCAGCTCTCACATACGCTTTTCCCGCTTGGGGGACTTGAAAAGTCACAGGTCAGAGAACTGGCAGAGAAGGCCGGACTGGTGAACTCTTCAAAGCCTGACAGTCAGGACATATGCTTTGTGCCTGACGGCGATTATGCAGGATTCATCAGGCAGTTCACCGGAGCAGATGTACCATGCGGAAATTTCGTGGATGCAGAGGGAAAAGTTCTTGGTGAACATAAGGGCATCATAAATTATACCGTAGGCCAGAGAAAGCATCTTGGCATCTCTCTTGGAAAGCCTGCGTATGTGGTCCGCAAGGACGTGGAGTCCAATACAGTGACCCTTGGCGATGAGGCTGACCTCTATACCCGGTCTCTGATAGCCGAGGACTTCAACCTCATTTCAGTGCCGGAGCTGACAGCTCCGATGAGAGTAACAGCAAAAACGAGATACAGCCAGACAGACCGTCCGGCAGTGGTGTCCGCCCTTGGGGACGGCCGCTATATGGTGGAATTTGACGAGCCGCAGAGAGCAGTCACAAGTGGACAGGCTGTAGTGCTTTATGACGGTGACATAGTTGTGGGCGGAGGAACGATAGTATGATACTGTTCAGACCTGTTGGCAGTGCCGAGCTTGAACTTATAAGAAAAAGCGGATATAAGAAGTTTCCTCCGAGACTGCCGGAGCAGCCTATATTCTATCCGGTGCTGAACGAAAGGTATGCTGCCGAGATAGCTGAGAGGTGGAACGCCAGCTCAGCTCCTGACTGCATAGGTTTTGTGACAAGGTTTGAAGTGGATGACGAATATGCCTCAAAGTTCGAGGTCAGAACAGTTGGCAGAAGCTATCATCAGGAACTGTGGATACCTGCTGATGAGCTTGATATATTCAACAGTCATATAATAGGAACGATAAGTGTGATACGCACATATTCAGGTGAATAAGGAACTAACATGGAATACAAATACGAAAAGCTGACAGATAAGATATACGTCTGTGCAAGCTCGGACCACAGATTCGGCACAGATGCCTTTCTGCTCACGGACTTTTCCGGATACCGCAGAAAGGACAAGGCCTGTGACCTGGGCACAGGCTGCGGTATAATACCGCTGATAATGCAGAAAAAAGAGCCTCCGCAGGTGACATATGCCGTTGACATCCAGGAGGGAGCTATCGAACAGCTCAGACTTGGACTTGAACGCAGCGAGACTGCCGGCATAGTCCCGGTCTGTGCAGACCTCAAAGTCCTCTGGGAGGGCGCTCCTCTCGGACAGCTCGACCTTGTGACCTGCAACCCTCCGTATAAGGCGGCGGATGCAGGCTTCCAAAGCGTGATAACCGCCCAGAAGATAGCCAGACATGAGATAATGTGCAACATAGGTGACATCTGCGCCGCAGCACAGAAACTGTTGAAATATGGCGGAAGGCTCTGTATATGCAACCGTCCGGAGCGGCTCAGCGACGTGATATATGCAATGAAGGAGCATGATATAGAACCTAAAAGACTGCGTATGGTCTCAAAGACTCCGGAAGATGCACCATGGCTGTTTCTCATTGAGGGAAAGAAAGGTTCAAAGCCGTTCATGAAGGTCGAACCTCAGCTATACATACGCAGCGGAGAAGGCTTCTCTGACGAACTGAAAAGGATATATGACACCGGAAAGGAGCAGCAATGAGCGGTATATTATACTTGATAGGAACTCCCATAGGCAACATGGAGGACATAACTCTCCGTCAGCTCAGGATGCTGAAGGAGGTCGACTTCATTTGTGCCGAGGATACCCGTGTGACAGTCAAGCTGCTGAACCGGTATGAGATAAAGAAGCCTCTTGTGAGCTTTCATGAGCATAGCTCCCAGGCAGATGCCCGGAATATAATCGGCCGGCTCCTTGACGGCGAGAACGGAGGAGTCGTTACAGATGCAGGTATGCCCTGTATCTCAGACCCCGGCGAGGTCCTTGTAAGGCTTTGTGCAGAAAACGGTATCGATGTAAGAGTGGTTCCCGGCCCCAGTGCAGTTGTATCTGCGGCGGCGCTTTCGGGACTCGGCATAAGAAGATTCACCTTTGAAGGCTTTCTGCCGGTCCCGAAGAAGGAGAGGCAGGAGCGTCTTGAGCTCCTCAGGAACGAGACCGCAGTAATGATATTCTATGAGGCACCTCACAAGCTCAGGAGCACACTTGCAGACCTCCGGGACTTTTTTGGCGGAGAACGGAGGATATCCCTCTGCCGTGAGCTCACCAAGGTACATGAAGAGGTACTGAGGATGACACTCGGCCAGGCCGCAGAGTACTACAGCGAAAATGAGCCGAGAGGGGAATTTGTGCTGGTGCTGGAGGGAAAAACAGACGGCGATGACAGCGGCATGAGCCTTGAAGAAGCCTTAGAACAGGTGAAAGCGCTGGTAGAACACGGCGAAAAGCCTACAGACGCCTGCAAGGCTGTAGCCAAGGAAACGGGCTACCGTAAAAGCGAACTCTATGCTGCCTTCTGTGAGGACTGACAGTCGCAGTGTGATGAAAATGTGAAAATTTGTGCAGAATACTTGCAATCTTTTAGCAGTTGTGTTATAATTGTTGTTGGTTTTGTATATAATGTCTTGAAGGACATCAATTATATATTTATCCGTCCTCATTCGGACGGAGAGGAGTACACTATGATTTGCGATCTGCACTGTCATACCAAGCTATCTGACGGCTCCCTGGGTATTGAAGATATCATCGCTCAGGCACAGCGTACAGGTATAGACTGGTTATCTATCACTGACCATGATACAATGGCCTCTTTTTCCCGTGCAGACGTTCTTGCTGAACGTGCCGGGATAAAAATCCTCCACGGTGTGGAGCTTTCAGCATGGGATAAAGACAGAAACAGCAAGGTACACATTCTCTGTTATGCGCCTTCCAAGCCTGACAGACTCGAGGGCCTGTGCCTTAAATCCTGCGAGATAAGAAAAGAATGCTCAAAGGAAATGATCGACAAGGTAATGGAGAAATATCCGATCACTCTCGAGAGCGTATTGAAACACACGACCTCTTCAAAAAGTATCTTCAAACAGCATATCATGAGGGCACTCATCGACTACGGCTACGCTCTGGAGTTTTACGGTGACCTTGACAGGGAGCTCTTCAATCCGGAGGTAGGAAGCTGCTATGTTGAGCGTGAGTACCCGGATGTTAATTTTGTCATCGACCTCATCCATACGGCAAAGGGAGTGGCTGTAATGGCTCATCCGGCGCAGTATGACAATCTTGAGCTCCTGGAGGAGCTTGCGAAGAAGGGGAAGATAGACGGCGTCGAGGTGGGACATTATTCCGCCGATGAGGACTACCGCAGCAAACTCAGGGATGTTGCGGAGAGATATGACCTTATACAGACCGGAGGCTCGGACTTCCACGGCCTTTATAACAGTGTCCCTACACATCTGGGCAGTGAAACAACGACTAAGGAAAATCTGGACAGGATAATAAAACTGGCCGCAAAGATGAAATAGGAGTAAAATGAGCAAATTTATGGAGATCACAGAAATGAGAGTTTTGCCGACTCTCATTTCTTTTGTATTACTGATAATTTTTCTTGTGCCTGTGGAGCATGGCATCATAAATCTTGGAAACATTGCCGGAGCAGCAGTATCAGCCGGACTTACAGCTGTTTTCATGTTCTTCCGGCCGTTCAGAGAGCTTGTCAGCAGGCTTTGGGACAAGCCTGCCGGCAGGGCAGCAGTCTGCGTTTGCGGAGGTCTGTTTGCTGCGTTTGTCATAATGGGGATAACGGTCAGTTTTTTCATGGTCAGAGCCATGAACGACCGTCCTGCCGGCAAGGAGACTACACTGGTGGTGCTGGGCTGTAAAGTCAAGAACGGCAGACCGAGTCTGATGCTGAAAAAACGTCTTGACGCAGCTTACGGCTATCTCGCTGAAAATGATGAGGTATGCGTTGTGGTATCCGGCGGAAAAGGCAATGATGAGGCCATAAGCGAGGCACAGTGCATGAAGGAATATCTGACAGAGAAGGGCATAGCACCTGAGAGGGTATTCATGGAGGACAGGTCTGTGGATACAGAGCAGAACCTTCGTTTTTCACGGGAGATAATACAACGTGAAGGCCTTCCGGAGACCATAACTATAGTAACAGACGGCTACCACCAGCTAAGAGCGGAGATGCTTGCGGAAAAGCTGGGAATGGAGGCTTACAACATTTCTGCGGAAACGTCCTGGTGGCTGGTCCCGACCTATTGGGTCAGGGAGTGGTTCGGAGTGACATATTACGCATTGAAAAAGTAACGGAGGTGCCGGAATGAAGTGGGTAGTCAGGCGAAAATCGGATAACAAGTATTTCTGCTCAAGGTATATGCTGGTGTATATGCCGCAGTTTGCGAGAAAATTCAACGACAGAAGAATGGCCAACCGCCTTGTGAAGAATCTTCCTTACGATCCAAAGGAGCTTGCAGTTGAGAAGCTGGAGGAAACGGGCACAGGGCTTATTGACGGGCATATTTGAGAATAAGATTTAACGCAGTATAATGTATAAGGTTAAATTTGTATAAACCTATTGCAATTCTCTGAAATATGTGGTATAATGTGACTTGATATATTTTTTCTGAAAAGGATTGATAATGATGAAGATAAGCTTTTCTACACTTGCTTGTCCGGACTGGTCATGGCCGGACATCTATTCAATGGCTAAGGACTTCAAATTTGACGGTATTGAGCTGAGAGGCCTCGGAAATGAGATATTCTCCGTAAAAGCCCAGCCCTTTACTGAGTCACAGCTTCCTGCTACTATCGCAAAGCTAAAGACTCTCGGACTTGAGATACCATGCCTTGATTCCGGTGCTTGTCTTAAATTCAAGGATAAATTTGCCGAGGCTGAGGCTGAGATAACTGCATATGCTCAGCTCGCAAGCAAGCTCGGTGCCTCATATATAAGAATACTTGCAGACCTTGGTCCAAAGGCTGTTGACGAGGTGGACGATGACTATATCGTTGAGGCTCTTCAGAAGCTGGTCCCTGTGGCAGAGGAGTACAATGTGACCCTGCTGGTGGAGACAAACGGTGTCTACAGCGACACTGCCAGACTTGCAAAGGTGCTCGGCAGAGTAAAGAACCGTAAGGTCGCCGCCCTCTGGGATATGCATCACCCCTACCGTTTCGGCGGAGAGTCACCTGAGCAGACAGTTGCAAACCTGGGCGAGTACATAAAGTTCATCCAGGTAAAGGACAGCGTTGTAAATGCAGAAGGTGAAGTTGAATATCGCATCATGGGCAGCGGTGACATCCCTGTAAAGCAGATGATAGAGGCTCTTGATACTATCAATTACAACGGATACATCTCTCTTGAATGGGTAAAGCGCTGGGCAAGAGACCTCAGCGACGCAGGTATCGTTATACCTCAGTTTGCCGAGTACATGGCTCCCTATAAGAAAAAGCACAAGCACTCCCTCCAGACAAATATGAGAGGCGATGGTCAGTATCCATGGCCTAAGGAGAGGATACTTAACTATACCTTCCCTGATATTCTCGACCGTATCTGCGAGCAGTTCCCGAATCAGTACGCATTCCGCTATACTGAGCTGGACTACACCAGAACATATCCGGAGTTCAGGGACGATGTTGATACATTTGCCCGTTCACTTCTGGCAATGGGAGTAAAGAAGGGCGACCACGTAGCTATCTGGGCTACAAACGTTCCCCAGTGGTACATAACATTCTGGGCTACCACAAAGATAGGCGCAGTTCTCGTTACCATGAACAGCGAATACCGCATCCACGAGGCTGAGTACCTGCTGAGACAGTCAGATACTATGACTCTGGTCATGATAGACGGCATAAAGAATATCAAGTATGTGGACATCATCAAGGAGCTCTGCCCTGAGCTTGAGACCTGTGAGCCCGGAAAGCTGGAATCTGCAAGACTCCCTTATCTCAAGAACGTTATCACAGTTGACTCCAAGAACAACGGATGCTACACCTGGGACGAGGCAGTTGCACTTTCAAAGAACGTTCCCTACAGCCAGGTAGAGGCAGTCCGCAAGACAATAGATATACATGACGTTGCAAATATGCAGTACACCTCCGGAACAACAGGCTTCCCCAAGGGCGTAATGCTTACACATTATAATGTAGTAAACAACGGTAAGGCTATCGGAGACTGTATGGACCTCTCCACAGCAGACCGTATGATGATACAGGTGCCTATGTTCCACTGCTTCGGAATGGTACTTGCAATGACAGCATCAGTGACTCACGGAACCACTATGTCTCCTATAACAAGGTTCTCTCCCAGAAAGGGACTGGCTTGCATGAACAAGGAGAAGATAACGTGTTTCGACGGAGTTTCTACAATGTTCATTGCAATGCTTGGACATGAGGACT
>ODAI010659169.1_pt1 | contig 11052 bp, 6 predicted proteins | sample 1539321 | NCBI WGS metagenome assembly ODAI01 (sample SAMN02144231, study PRJEB22623) | gut metagenome | biome: sheep rumen | host: Ovis aries | place: New Zealand | reverse complement strand
TTCTGGATATTTTTTTACGCCATATGAAGACACCTCATACATTTTGTCAATCTGGTTTGTAGCATATAAAGCAAAAGAATATGCTTCAAGGTCACCACGTATCATGTCCTCTTTATCTACCTTATCATAGGATGCGGCCATCTCAGCGTATGGTTCCATTCCATATTTATCCCATAATTGAAAATAAAGACGGCCTAATTGAAGATCCACAGGAAACTTCGGATCACGCTCTTTCAATAATTTCAATTTAGCCACAGCAGCATCAGCATCTGTTTGTGCCAACAACTCTGCTGATGATATATATAGTGACGAGTCGGTGGGATTCTGAGCAATTCCACGATCTAACCAACCCATCGCCTCGCTTCTTCCTGCTGATCCTTTTTCAAAACTCAAGATGTCACTGGCAAGAATATAGGAACCAGAAAATTTGGGATCAATAGTGATAGCAATATTGATATACTTAAAGGCTTGTACTGTATCTTTTTTGTGGAAATTTCTAAAGATAGGCGGGTCCACCTTGTTATAATTATAGTACGACTTAGCGATGCGGGTGGCTAAGTATGCAGACTTGTGTTTCTCAAAGATTTCATCAACGAACTTATTGACGATATCCGCCTCTGTATATGTACGAACAATGGTGTCGATGGCAGCGGCAAGGGCACGCTCGTCGTTTTGGGCATGAGCCATAGCGCTAAAGGCGAAGAAAAGGGAGAGGAACAAGGCTTTTTTCATAATGAGTAACTATTTTGTGACTTTTTAGAATCCATACTGTACACCGAGGTTGAAGGTCTGCATTAGTTTCATATTAGCAAACTCGATGCCAGGCATCTTAGTGCTGCCCAGTGTGTATAATGTAGAGACAAGGAAAGTAGAGAGCCTGGGTTTAATGCGGTACTCCAGCTTCACTCCCAGGTGTGCACCAATACCAAAGCCCACCTTTTCGGCATTGACAGGTTCAGCCGTATGGTGCTGCATCAGTCGCTCTTTGGGTGAGAGCGTATAGGTATACTTCATTACATATACCAGCGTAGGTCCGCCGAAGGCATAGAGGCGCAGCGGTTGCGCCTGGTAGTGCATGGTCAGGTAGTTCATATCCACCTGTCCGCTGGCCGATATCAGGAAGAACTGGTATTTGTGGTCCCATAGTCCATTGCGCAGCACGGGCGAGTAGTCTACGTCGGGATTATCCATGTTATAGTCTGTATAATCCGTCATCGACGTACGCTTCATATTGATGAAATCCACGCCCAGACGTACACTCTTCAGGCGGTCGAAGTGGTACTCGCCAAAGAGTGTCGCATTCAGTCCCAATCCACCACCCTCAGCCATGGCATTCTCCGTCTGCAGGAAGTGCAAACCGCCACCCAGTCCGACCTTTATTTGACGCAAGCGGTCCGCTACATATTCCTGATAGTAGCTGTGCGAATAGTATCGTGCGTCGTCACGCACCTCCACAGCCACGCCGACGTTCAGCGTCAGGTAGTTGTCTGAGTATCGTTTCACCCTGTCGACATTTGTATAAGGAATATTATACTCATTGTGCATGAATCGCGGTTCTACAAACAGTTTCGTACCCGGAGTCAGCTGATACCAGAGGTTAACACCTCCACCCCAGCCTATCATACTGCAGCTCAGCTGGTCGGTCTGTTTCTTCAACAGCCAACCCATTTCTGCGCCACCCACTAGGTAGAAACCGAAGGGTGCGTCCCAGTAGAAATTCTTCAGGAATCCCAATGGGTTAAGCATCGCTTCCAAGCGTCCGCCAGCAGTGATGTTATGCAGATTTACCTCATAGCCAGGCTGGCCAGACTCATTGCCTAATATGATTTGCCGATTCCACACGTTTGTTCTGGAATAGCCCGTCAGTCGGAGTCCCATTACGGGCGACAGCCACTTACCCACCGTCAGTGCCAGTTCGCTGCCCATTGTCTTCGACATGCTCATGTTCGGCTGTGACGCCATCATGGCAGCACCTGTCGACACCTGTACCATCCAAGGCTGCTGCCACCTCTCCATCAGCGAGTCCTTCGACAGCTGGTTGCGCTCACTGACCTCACTCGTCAGGCGGCGGTGCGACTCTGGCGAGAGGTTATTATTCAAATAGTACACAAAGTTAAGGTTAGCGCCATAGAACACATCGGCCTTACGCCAGTTGTGTGTTCCGCTGACATCCATCTTGTCGCCTCCAATACCCACATAGGGTTCCAGGGAGATATAAGCCTTGGGACCTGTAAAGAATCGGAACTGCAGTCCGAAGTGTCCTTCGAACGACATGCCGCTGCCTTCGTTTTCCAATTTCGACGACTGCAAGCCTACACCCAAAATCGTTGACAGACCCCACAGTCGTGAAGGATTATAGCCTGAAAAATAGGACGAAAGGTTATACATGTGTTCCAACTTGACGCCATACTTGCTCAGTCTCAGCTCCTTAAAGCGCTCTGTTCCCCAGGCACCATGAAGTGTCAGACGTGCAGTGTTGAGCTTGTTGAAGTCCTTACCCACCGACAATTGTGCATAGCTCATCGGGCTGATGCGCCAGTCGCTGGTGGGAGCATCAATTTTCTCTATACCCACGCCACCCTGCACGAAGATGTTGCGCAGCCATTTGTTTTTGTTCAGAAAGGTCTCGCCAGTTGGTACATAGCGGCCTTCCATGACGTCATTGATAGCATTATGGCCGTTAACAACATAGTTTCTGGGCTCATGTTTGGCACGCTGTTCAAAGGTACCATCCTCATCTTCCTCCGTATCTTCACCATAGCGTGTAGTGTCGGCAGGAGCTGCCAGAGAAGGCATAACAACTGGTCGGGCTATTGCAACGGCAACACCCCACAGACACAGAGTCAACAACAATACGGCACGTCTTCTCATGAAACTTTTTCCTCCTTCTTTTCAGTATCTGTAGCAGTCTCAGACTGTTCGTCCTTCTCTGCTTTCTCTTCCGCATCGCCCTGTGACTCGTCCTGCTTGCTGAAAGACTTCATGCTGTCATCGCGTTTCTTCAGCAATTTAAACAGCTCGCGATAGAGCGGACGTTTCTTGAACTTATACGGATACTTCTTGCGCAAGTCCTCCGAGACATTGCTCTCATTGCCATAGTAACGGAAGTACTTCTTGGTTTCATCGAGGTCAAAGGCATGCTGGAAGTAACCAAGATACTGCGGAATGCCCTGGAACTTATTGACATCAACCGCTGCTGGTGCATTGGCAGACTTCTCCGCCGCTGCAGGAGCCGAAGGCGGATCGTCTCCATTATGACTGTCTCTATATTCCAACAGTTTCTTCATGTATTCCTCGTAAGCAGCAACCTTCTTCGGATCCTCCGACCACTGGTAGTCTGCCATTTTATCCTCCGACCACTTATAGAACTCACCGTCGTCTTCTGCCTCCTCGTCATCGTCACTGGCAACAACAAGCGGTTCCTCCGTCTTTTCTTTCTCCAGTTTCAGCGCGGCAAGCATGCCCTTCAGGTACCACTTGCGCGGATTGCCATCGTCCATCTGGTCCACATACTGCATTGCCTGGTCACGCTGTCCCCAGTCTTCTATCTCCGTATAGAGGATGGCTTTGTTGTCGTTGCTCATGGCCAGCACAGCATTCTTGGCACGCTTATAGTCAGCCTCCTCTTTGGCCGTTCTGCGTCCCTTGAAGTGTAACTTCTTCAGGTTAATGAGATTCTCCAGTTGTTCAATGCCTTCATTCTCTATCTTACACTCCTTCAGCCACTCTATCAGGAACAGGGCGGTATCTACTTTCTGTTCCATATAGTAACATGCTGCCTGGTTGGCAACTATCTCCTGGCGGTTGAACTTAATCTTGCCACGTCCTGCCACATACTGGTCTACATTGATGCCATAGCCACCACCTATCTTACCACGACGCTTGTAGTCAATAAACGGCTTTAGTATCTCCACGTTTGGTGTTCCGCGCTTCATCTGCTGAATAGCCATTAAGTTGCAGATATATGGTGAGATGGGCACTTCCTTCTCATACTCAGGAACGCTGATAATTTCACGATAGGCTATCGTTGTCAACGTGTCAATCTCCAGGCTGTCCTCCAGCATGTCGTACAAGTTATAGAAGTCGCCATTAGAGAAGTGCTTGTCTCCATCCCAGTATGCCTTGCGATACAGGCGGAATGCCTGTACGCACTCTTCTGGCTCCATGGGGCGGTTGTTCTGGTACATATACTTACACACCATGGCACGCTGGCCATTCAGCACAGGCACGATGTCGAAATCGTAAAAGTTCAGCTGCTTGATTTTCTGATACTGTGCCATATCATCGCCACCAGCCTGCACAATCTCTTCTATCTTCTCTGCCTGCAACTCCTTTCCTAGCTCACGTAGCGTATTGGCTACGTCTGTCCACGTGTACACCTGCGTGGTTACTCTTGGCGTAATAGCTATTCTTCCCAACATGCCACGAGCCACGTTGGCACGCTGTCGGGCCAGTTCCTCGTTGTGCTTCATTGAACCGTCTGGCGAGGCACCTCCCACAATAGTCAGCTCTACCAGTGAGTTGCCGTAGGACGAAATCTCTCTGACAAACTTATTCCTTTCCACATAGTTCAGCGAGTCCTCTATCATTTTGCTCGTACCCACCTCAAAACGCAGGTTAATCTTCGTATTCTTCTTCTGGAAATTGGCTTCTGCCTGTTCGTAGAACTCCTGAGTCAGTTCGATATCATGAAGGGCTGCCGTGAAGTCAAGCATCTTAAAGGGACGTCGTTTCAAGCAGCTGCCGTCCATGTCGGTGCGGTAATAGGGATGGTGGAAGTCTTCAAAAACGTAGGTAAAAGGACCACGGAACGAGCGGTCTTTCATGCCGGCAGGCTTGGGCCATATCAGTACGGTGTCGAGCACAAAGTACTTGTCTTCTTTCAGCACGGCATTGCGACGATAGAACTTGGCCAGTTTGTCGTTCTTGTCGTAGTTGTAGGCCATACGCTTCTCCTGCATCTGGTGATACATGTCGCCCTCGAAGACCAGCGAAGCCAGATAGCCCAATGTATCCTCCGTCTGGCAATCGACAGCGTATGTCTGGATAATCATTCGTGAATCCGTACGCGCTGTGCCAGGCGGTAGTTTTATCTTGATGCCAAAGCGTTCGTTACCGTCGTCAGCATCATCGGTAGATGCCACGTTGATAGCAACTTCCATGGCCTCACCAGTGGCAATAATCGTCTTGGTTTGTTTCAGTTTCATCACCAGATCCTTATATTGCGTCTTGCCCTTCTCGATGTCGACCATCAGCACCTCTCCGTTCTCCTGATCGACAAAGATGATAGCCATGGAGGGTAGTGCGTTCTTCTTGAACTGTCCTTTCTTGGCACGTGAGTCTATGGTATACTCCTTGCGTATTTCCTCCATAGCCACTTCACGCTCGGCTTCGTTATCTATCAGCTTAGCACGCTGCAGTTTGTTATAGGCCTCGCGAGCAACTTTCTTGTCCTTCACGCCATACCATAGCACCTCAGGACCTTCCACCTGTTCACCGGCATCGTTCAGAAACTTAACAACACCTCTGACCTGCATCGTCTCATCTTCTTCCTGCGCACACAGCACCAGCGGTGTAATCAACAGTAGCAGCATTGCAAGAATCTGTTTCTTCATATATCGTGTGTAATGAATTGTCTTATTTAAGTATGTACGACACCGAGACACCAATCCTGGTAGGCAGCAGGTAGTAACCGGTGGCATTGGCCCGCTGTGCTCCATTGTCGGTATAGTCCACATCGTAGTTGTCTCCCTCGAAGTATTCCTTGCGGTTATAGAAGAAAGCTCCGAAACCGCTATGCACTTCTATGTTCAAACGGTTGGTAACGTTCCACACGTAGCCATAAGTAAGGCCAAGGCCAATGCCGTAGCCGTCATAGTACTTACCCTTAAAAGGTCCGCTAAACATGGCACCAATGCCGCCAACGCCCACGAACCACTTGTTGACTGGTCGGTAAGAGAACCAGTAGCGATATTCCGGCTGTATCGCCGTCAGCTTAAGTCCAAAGCCAAGTACTTTTGGCGAATAGAGAAAGTTTACGCCTACTGAAGAGTGGTTGCCGGTGACGACTTCCAAGCCAAGGTTGGGAGCCATCAGCAGGTCGCTGGTTGCCTCCGTATTGACAACAACCAGTTGGGCCTGCAGTTTATTACAAGCTATCGTTGCCAGCATAATCAGTATGAGTAGTCGTTTCATTTCTATCCTTCTTGTCAGAAGTGAGTTAATATGCCCGCACACGTTTTTCAGTTAGTGCGGGCATGTTGTTTCTATTTGTCACTGGTCAGAGGGGGAGCAGCAACCCCTCCTCTGAGTCGGGCAGTTAAAAATCAACATCTATTGGAATTATTCCGTCAATGCCAGTATCTGCATCCCACTCAAGCACCGATCCACGTGTTTCGTCCATAAAGTACTTCGGTGGAGTTACAGTAATGGGAATAGTATAATGCTTTCCTGCTTTCCAACCTGCATCAGAAGGTTTGTTCACGACAATGGGCTTAGTGGAAGTAAAGCGATTTCCATTCTCATCACAGAGGAAGATATCTATCGTCAACGTCGTTGATGAGGTTGGAATAAATATACCGCCACCAATAGTTTTTGCTTCAGTACTCAGGAGATACTTATATTCATTACCAACCTTTAAGTCACGAATGCTTGTGCCATCCTTCTCACGCATCCAAAAGTTTCCTTTTCCCGTCACTCCTTTTTCTGCGAGTATTGGCCTTATCTCATCAGGAATACTTGTGCTATTTATATCGGCAAAACATACCATGCTACCATCTTCTATGGTGCCATCGCCAAGATTTGCGACTTTTAGGCGTCCAATGTTGACGAGATTTCTGATAGAGATACTGTCAACACGGAATGTGTGATCAGAAGTTGGCGCACTCGCCTTTAATTTAATATCGAAATTTACCTGAGCCAACACATGTCGGAACGTAAAATACGGCTTGTGGTCAGCTGTGATTTCGCCTGTACTGGCAACCTCTTCAAAATAATGATTTCCATACGAGTAAAACGCTAACTCCTCAGTAACGACGCCATTGCGCGGCTTATCTGAAACTGCATACATAACATCGTCATCGCCATCCAATATCATCCAAGCATAAATGGTCTTTTTCGCATATGCAATAGCTTCAGTATAGGGCTGATAAGCGGCAAATTGATATGCGAAGGTATCGTACTTCGGATAATAGTGCGGTGTATTTGGGTCGTCCCATACTAATGCTCCATCAGTAGCATTAGTGAACTTGATATGAGCCTTTGCATTATCTTGCCACCTATTAAGCGTTTTATACTTTCCATCTGTCCAATGAAAGTAACTATCTCCAAGTTCATTGTCCAATTTCCTATAACTCAAGCAGAAAACACCAATTCGTTTGTTTTCGCTAACGCCGCTAACATTGCCACGGGTTACCTCTTCTACTTCAAATTCAGCATCTTCTTGCATTTTTACACCAGCAAACTCAATGGGCAAAGTACCCACATAGTGCTCATAACTCAAATTCTCATCATCTATAGGGGCATCTGTATTTACACCTGTAGACTTCTGAGCAATGGGATTCTCTTCGCTCGAGCAGGCAGCGAATGTCACCACAGCAATGCCTATTAAGATCAAATACTTTTTCATAATAAGTAGGGGTATTTGTTTTATATATTGTTTTATATTATAATCTATCCAAAATGTTGAACCACCATGTTTCGTCAGCGGTACTCGTCTCTCCTCCTATTCACCATTTTGCATTGCGCCCGGTTGGGTTATACTATTTTTTTGAATATTCCTAAATATTCATTAGGGGCATACTCCATTTTAAATCAATTAGTTTTTTTGAGTAAATGGGCAGCAGCCCCCACCTACGGGGTGCTGCTGTCCATTATTAGAGGGATTATTCAAACTCGTAAGAGTCATCCAGTTCGTTATCATCATCATTAGCCCAGTCAGTAACGGTCGTTGTAGACTCAGCTGTACCATTCTTGAAGAGCTCGATGGTGATGTTATACTGCTTGCCAGGCTTCCAGGGCTGTGCAGTCTGAACACCAGTCTTATTCTTCAGAACAATCTGCTTAGAAACCTTAGCGCCAGTAACTTCAGTAGAAGTAGTTGCAGTCAGCTTCTTCCAGTAGCTGTAAGTAACAGTTACCTTATAGCCATTAGCATCAGCAGGAGCTGCCATGATTGCCTCACCAACAGGTGTAGCGACAGCACCGCCTGTTGCAGGAGCTGTCTCAACAACCTTCTTGTAGCTAACTTCGTCAGCATCCATATTAGTATCGTTGTTAGTATCAGCAAGCCACAACTTTGCAACACGTCCTACGTTAGCTGCAATTGCATCAGCATTATCAACGTTAGTACCTACAGTAGTTGTAAGATCCTGCTTGTCAGCAGCAGCAGTATATTCATCCTCAGTAGCAGCTACCCAACCATAAGTTGCAGGAGAACCTGCACTCCACTTGGGCTGAACAGGAATCAGAGTCTGCAAATTGTCATTGAGGTTGACATCACTCAAATTTGCTTCATAAGGAGTAGTCTGTCTCCAATAATGAGCAGCTGCAGTTGGAGAGGTGGCCTTCCATGCTGAGAATGTCATCGAAGTACCATCAGGCACATTGGTGCTTGGATGATTAGATTCAGTCAGATATACCTTGGTGTCAGCAGTAATAGTTACAGAACCTGCAGGAGTTGAAAAGTTAATTTTATCACCTACGTTTGCTGTGGTAGGAATCTCATACCACTGACCTGCCTCGGCTGTCTGCACGCCATAAGCACGGCTCTTCAGTTCAAGCTCGGTCAGAGTAGTAGGATCACTCCAGTCTACAACATCCCACTCCAGTACGCCTGCAGTAACATCATAAGTAGGCTTATAGGCTGCTACCAGTTTACCAGTAGTGTTAGACATCACAGAAATACCTGTCACCTTGAAACCAACATAACCACCATCAGCAGCGGCAGGAAGAGCTGGGACGGGTGTTGCTTGGTCACTAACCTCGATGCTGGCAGCCTTTACCTTGAAGGTCAGACGAGTCAGCTGGTGCTTGAAATCGAGTTCAGCCTTCACGGCACGACGGCCAGTATAAGCAGAATACAACTTGTCTTCCCATTCAGTCTGATACTCTGCACTAGGAGTAACAGTTGCAGTCATAATGTCCTGAGTACCATCAATCTCGAATGGAATCTTGATAGCATCAGCAGTAGCGTCATCATAACCTTCGACAGTACCACCTTTATAAGCATCGTCCAAGCGATATGCCCAGAAGTCATAAACGCCCTCTGTAGGATAGTAAACCTCCAGAGCAGAAGTCAGACCAGCAGGAGCCATGCCAGGATTACCTGCCTGATCAGGAGTTGTAAACTCAGCACCCTTACCATTTTTTACTGTAGCATCTGTGGGATCATCAGCAAACACAAAGTAAGTAGTAGCATCTTGGTAAACCATGTGAGCATACTTCATCGTTCCCTTTTCCAGCATGAAAGCATTGAACTTCTGACCAGCCCAACCATAACCGGTATTGCCAACACCATCAACGCCAACAGAACCAGTACCACGGGTCTCAACAGAAGTACCCATGCTACCAACACTCAGCTCAATCTTTGCAGGAGCATTCTCATCAATAGTAGCTAGCCTAGCTGTCTGATTCTCTGAAAGATTGTCAGACGAACAACTTGCGAACAGACCTGCTGTAGCAGCAAGTGCGAAATACATTTTTTTGTTCATAAGCTTTAAAAATTAAGTTAATAAAAAAGTGAATTAAAAAAGTAATGTTCTTGTTATTAAAATTTGATTATTATTCTTCGAACGGGTCAGATGGGAAAATAATATCTCCATCGACCTCCCAATCACTCAGTCCAACGAGAACCACAGGTGCGCGTCCTCCGTAAACGCCCATATTAACTGCATACGACTTGCTGGGCAAAAAAGAATACCTACCCGTAATTATATCCACAGACTCCTCTAGTTCTGGAGCCTTTAATAAATATTCTGCACTCACCTCACGATAGACATCTTGCTTCAGTTTCTGTCGATAGGTGACTTTCATGCGGAACGTTTCTGCAGAAGGTAGCATCATGTCATTACCAATATGTGCACGTGCTTCTTTATTATTAATCCAATTCTCAACATCCATGCCGTCTTTCCAGTCTACCTTGTATTTATCAGGTGTCAAATCCTGAAATGTTCCATCTTTACCACGTTCTTTCAAGGAGATTGCCTTTGGTTCAGCATTTCCATTGGTTTCAAACTTGAGGCCACTCAAATCTTTTCTTACCACATAGAGTCTTCCTTGACAGTGTGCCGTTATCTCGACATTCGTAAATTCTATATCCTTAGCAGATTTATCGGCAGGATAGGCATAGAATTCCAACTTTGTCAACAAGTGGGTCATGTGAATGATGGGGTTAATATCGTAGTTGGCTGAATAGGCACTAAAATTACCAATATTCATGATATGGTTGCGCGTTTCCAACGATAAGTCACTGTAGCCTGGGTAGTTATTGCGAAGCACCTCATCGGTAAATCGAATGGAGTGACCCGTCATAATGTCCTGTGTGCCATCCAACTCCAAATCGTAGCAGATGCCTGTCTCGTCACGATGAGCATTGGTAGCATCAATGTTTACATCATCAATATGATAAACAAAGAAATCATAACCAATGTCTTGATGACGTGTACCATAATAGAGTATGCTGTCCACACGAAGATTCTTGCGTAACATGTGGATGGCTCCCGACTCTATGTCTATGCGAGCAGGCATGCCTAACCACTCGTTGTCGCTGTCGTCAATTAAGCAGTCGGGGTTGTCGTCCTTAGAGTGCTGCTTAAACGATGGGTTATAGGCAAATGGTCCCTGGTCGTCAGGGTTGTCGCGGAAAGCAAAGACATAGAAGCGCGCATCCTTGAAACGAGCCACATTGGCGACATCGTCCAATGGTCCTTGACCACGTGACACATTAGCGATTTGGAAAGATGGACCTGAAACTGACAGCGAGACCGGCAGTCCTTTACCAGTAGAGCGCCCACTCTCGTCATTGCGTAGAGCATCCGGTATCTCAGGTTCATA
>ODAI013039404.1_pt1 | contig 11053 bp, 9 predicted proteins | sample 1539321 | NCBI WGS metagenome assembly ODAI01 (sample SAMN02144231, study PRJEB22623) | gut metagenome | biome: sheep rumen | host: Ovis aries | place: New Zealand | reverse complement strand
GATGCCCTTGTCGAGGAGCTTGTGGATGCCCTGGATGGCACGCTCGCTCGCGGGGATCTCGTAGGCGACGAGCGTGTTGTCCATATCGGTGGGTACGAGCTTGATCATGTGAACCCCTTGCGTTGTTCCTACTGGAATCGATTCCATGGTAGCAGGCAAGGGCGCGCTCTTCGCAGGCTCATAGGCAGACGGCGCCATGCGCGCGCCGATGCTCCCACTCGAGGCAAGAAAAGAGGAGGTCCCGGAAACCCGAGACCTCCCCGATGGCACGATCTTGCTACTTGAGCCTACACGACACCCTGAGCCATCATGGCCTCGGCAACCTTGAGGAAGCCAGCGATGTTGGCGCCGGCAACGTAGTTGCCCTCCATGCCAAACTGCTTGGCTGCGTCATCGCAAGCATGGTAGATGCCGCGCATGATGGATTCGAGGCGAGAGTCGACCTCCTCGAAGGTCCAGGAGATGTGGCCGGCGTTCTGACTCATCTCGAGACCAGAGGTGGCCACGCCGCCGGCGTTGGCAGCCTTGCCGGGGAAGAAGGCCACGCCGTTGTCCTGCAGGTACTTGGTGGCGTCGAGCGTGGTGGGCATGTTGGCGCCCTCGCCCACGATCTTGCAGCCGTTGGCCACGAGCTTCTCGGCATCCTCGAGCAGCAGGGTGTTCTCGCGAGCGCAGGGAAGAGCGATGTCGCACTTCACGCCCCACACGCCGCGACCGTCCTCGGCATGCCACTCCGCGTTGGGATGGAACTCGGTGTACATGGCCAGCGAGACGCCCTTGTCGTTGCCAGAGCGCTTGCGCGCATAGATGGCCTCGAGGGCGGACACGTCGATGCCCTCGGCGTCATAGACCCAGCCCTTGGTGTCGGAGCAGGCCACGACCTTGCCGCCGAGCTGCTCGACCTTCTGGATGGCGTAGGTGGCCACGTTGCCGGAGCCGTGCACGACGACGGTCTTGCCCTCGAAGGAGTCGTCGTGGCACTTGAGGTACTCATCCACGTAGTAGACCAGGCCATAGCCGGTGGCCTCGGTGCGGGCCAGCGAGCCGCCGAACGAGAGGCCCTTGCCGGTGAGGACGCCCGTGAAGGTGTTGGAGAGACGCTTGTACTGGCCGAACATGTAGGCCACCTCACGGCCGCCCACGCCCAGATCGCCAGCGGGAACGTCGGTGTCCTCGCCGATGTGGCGGAAGAGCTCGGTCATGAAGCTCTGGCAGAAGCGCATGATCTCGTTGTTGGACTTGCCCTTGGGGTCAAAGTCGGAGCCGCCCTTGCCGCCGCCCATGGGCAGGGTGGTCAGGCTGTTCTTGAAGGTCTGCTCGAAGCCCAGGAACTTGAGCATGCCGAGGGTGACGGTGGGGTTGAAGCGCAGGCCGCCCTTGTAGGGGCCGATGGCGGAGTTGAACTGCACGCGGTAGCCACGGTTGACCTGGACCTTGCCCTCGTCGTCGATCCAAGGAACGCGGAAGATGATGACGCGCTCGGGCTCGACGAGGCGCTCCAGCAGGGCTGCGTCCTCGTACTCGGGATGGGCGTCAACGGCGGGCTGGATGGTCTCGAGAACCTCGGTAGCGGCCTGGATGAACTCGGGCTGGTCGGCGTAGCGCTCCTTGAGCTCGTCGAGAACTCGCTGGGAATACGACATAATGTCTCCTCTCATAGACATGTGCTCGCAAACGGAACAATAGTAGGGTACGGCGCAAAGTTAACGCTCGTGTTTCGCCGAAAAGGTCGTAACAAACCCGATACGCACCTGCAACGCGTCATATTCGTTTCGGAAAGTGTGCGAAACAATCGCGAGCAGTTACCAAGCACAGGATCTGGGCGCCAGCACGCGCAGGACCTCGGGCACGACGCGCACCTCGAAGCGCGAGCCACGCAGCTCCTCCCCATCCACCTGGCACGGCGGCTCTTCGTCGAAGGCCAGGCTCAGGGTCTCCGCCTGACGGAGGCACACGACGCGAGATCCGACATGGCGGCCGAAGCGCGCGAGGCCCAGAAGGAACAGCAGATGCGGGACCCAGGGGGGGCGCACGTTGTAGCAAACGTCAAGCATGCCGTCGGTCGGCACCGCGGCAGGACAGATGCGGAACCCCCCGCCGTAGGTGGGGCCGTTCTGCACGGCGAAGACCAGCTCGTCCAGTCGCTGCTCCTCTCCCCCGTCGATGCGCACGGTGCACGGATTGCCCTTGTGCGCCCGCGCGACCAACTTGATGCTTGAGGTAAGGAAGAGCGTCGAGCCCTCCTGCTTGGTGCCACCGGCCCGGCGGTCGGTCGTGTCCAGCGCGATGGCAGCATCGAGGCCAAACGAGAGCGTCTCGGCGAAGTAGACGCCCTGGGGCCTGGCATCGCTCTCCACGTGCCCGAGTTCGATCGTACGCTCGGCGCCCGTAAGCAGCTCGTGCAGCGCGGCCTCGGGGTCGTTGAGGGTGAGCCCCAGCGTGCGTGCGAAGTCGTTGCCCGACCCCATGGGGATGACGCCCAGGCGCGGGCGCACTTCCTCCGGCAGCTCCATGAGCCCGTTGACCACCTCGTGGATGACGCCGTCGCCGCCGAGCACGATGAGGGTGTCCACGCCGGCACACGCGGCCGCCATCCTCCTTGCATCGCCCTGCTCGGCAGTCAGGCGCAGCTCGAAAGAGCTCGTCGACGTGTCGTAGGCCTCAAAGAAGCGCCTGACAACCTCGGCACCAGCGGCTCCCCTGCCGCTGTGCGACGTGGGGTTGGCAATGACAAGCGTGTTGCCGAGCTGCATGACCGACATGGGGGACCTCCATCGATGGCAGGATGTCACACCATTGTAGATGTGGTCCCAACAGCAGGCACGCCCCAATTCTCTATAAGACGAGAATTGATATCCTCCGGCAGCTGCCGCACGCAGGTATTGGGGTTCGTTCTCCGCCTGTTCCAAAGGGGGTGGCCCCTTTTGGAACAAAGACTCGGGAGTGAACGCCGCACTCTGCGAATCGCCTATGTATATGTCGATCCAGTTCGAGGAGGACCCGGTATGATGCTCCTCAAGATGCAAACCAAAGCTCCCGGCAGCCCTACCAGATGAAGTTGCTCTTGAGCATCTCCCCGTTGTCGATGAGGATGTCCTCGCCGGTGATGGAGCGGTTGACGACCGTGAGGAAGTAGACGAGGTCCGCGATCTCCTCGGGCTCAGCCCACTTGCCCAGCAGCGCCTCGTCCAAGACTGCGCGATAGAGCTCCTCGCTCTCGAGGATGTGCGCGTTTGCAGGCGTGATGACCCCACCGGGAGACACGCTGTTGCAGGTGATGCCCCGCTCGGCCACGCGCAGGGCGAGGTTCTTCATGTAGCCCACGATGCCCGCCTTGCTGGCCACGTAGAGCGGGAACTCCGCGCCGTTGCGCGCGCAGGCCGATGCCACGAAGAGGATCGAGCGCAGCGAGGGGCTCTCCAGGTAACGGTTGGTGAAGTCGATCGTGCCCGTGAGGTTGACGCTCATGGCGTCGCGCTCCTCGAGCACGCCCGCGTTGTTGACGAGAATCTGAGGGTCGGGCACGTCGGGCAGCTCGGAGCTGCGGATGTCGCACTGGTGATGAACGTAGCCGGGGCGCGCGAAGGGGGCCTCCTGCACGTCGAAGCCAAAGACCGCGTGCCCCTCGGCAAGGAAGCGCTCCGCGACGGCCTTGCCGATGCCGCTGCTCGTACCCGTGACGATGACGTTCACGTCTACACCCCCTGGGATGCCGGCTCAGCCCCGCGGACAGCCATGAGCCTGCGAGAGATGCGGTATCCCATGGGCGAGAAGAGCACCTCGAAGAGCAGCTCCATGATGGCGCCGGTGAGCGCGCACGTCACGCACTGCACGAGCGACCAGCCAAAGAAGGTCCTGCTCACCAGGAGCGCAAAGACGATGTTGTCAGTGAACTGAGCCAGGGCGGTGGACACGTAGCTGCGGACGGCGAAGGGCACGAACCCGTCCTCGGCAGACCCGATGCGCTCGCCGATGCCCCAGTTGAGGAAATTGTTGAGCACCGAGGAGACCGCGAAGGCGATGGAGCTGCCCAAGATGATGAACCACGTGCCACCGAAGGTGTTGTCGAGCGCCTGGTTGAGAATCTGCTCGCTGCCAGGCACGTAGCTCTCTCCCCATGCGCCCGGGAGCCTGCTGGCAAGGAAGAACATCAGGGCCATCAGCAGGTTGATCGCCAAGGCGACGAGGGAGCCCGCCGTCGAGGCGCGCGGCCCGTAGCAGTGCGTGAGGATGTCCATGGCGAGGAAGGTAAGCCACGAGAAGAGGATGCCACAGTCGAGCGCAAGCCACGGAAGGCCGGTGTCGATGCTCTTGTTGGCGAGGAGGTTCATGCCTACGACAGACAGCACCAGAAGCGTGAGAATGAGCGGCGGAAGGGTGTCGACGAGGCGGGCAAACTCGGCAAATGCTTTCTTCATAAGAAAAGACTCCTTGTTTTTTAGAGGTGGTTATCAAGCAACACCTGGCGGAACTCTTCAGTTGGTGACGCGACGAACGAATATAGCATAGGCTCGCCGCGCGTGGACGATGGGTTTTGGCAATTCAGATTTCGCAGATCGAGATGCATGACAACTGAGAGACACGTCTTTTGTCCGTCGGGCAAATAAGGGACTGCCTCCCAATTGTCTCCTGATTGCCACCGTATCGCGGAGAACCCTGCAAGGCTTGGCCGCCATACGGTCCGGATGGGGCGACGCGTCACCAGCGTATGCCTGCGGAAGAGGCATCCGTTGGGGCAAGCCGCCATGAGGCACTCCGCTCCTCCCAGACGTAGACGCTCTCCGCATCCTCGCCAGTACCACCGCGCATGCCGAGAAGCCGCGTCACGCTGAAGCCCCCTTGGGCATCGACGACGAACGAGAAGTCGAGCCAGCAGTCGCTGCCGGAGGTGGGAATGTCCGCCTCGACGTAGTAGGACCAGCGCCCCTGCGCGTCGCGGCCCTCCTCGAAGAAGCGGTAGGACCCGTCCCCCCAATCGCGTACATCGGGCAGCGCCCGTTCGACGAAGCCGCCAATGATCGCTTCGACGGCATATCGTTGTGACAGCATCATCTGGGCACCCCGCTTTCCCCTGTCGTCCCATCTCGGACCCGCCGCGGGCCATGCGCGACTATCTATAGGCAATTCTACAGACCTATGGACGCGATTTCCTTAGCTGTCGGCTCAGTCGGAAGGGCCACAAGCAGCGACCAGATAACGGAACAAATGTACGTCCACCCTTGCGTCGCACATTCCCGTCGCCCACTCGTGGCATACTATCGAACAGAAGTTCTAGAGTGGGAGGCGATCGTATGGGAATCTATCGCGAGGCGTTCAGCGAGCCGCAGCGTACGAAGAAGTACGTGGAGGTCATCGCCGACCACTCGGAGGAGGGCGAGGTGCGCCCCCTCTGCATCATCTGGGACACCGGCGTGCGCTATCAGATCGATCGCGTGCTCGAGGCGCGGCAGGCCCATTCCCTCAAGACGGGAGGCACGGGCATCCGCTACAAGATACGCGTGGGAGGGCACGACACCTTCCTCTGGTACGAGGGGCCACGCTGGTTTGTGGAGGCGCGCACGGCCTATATGCCCGAATGAGCGGACAGGCAGGCGCAAAGCAGGACACGGCCTATGCGTCGGTGAAGCCAGCGTTGCCGAGGTAGTACAGCTTGGACTGCTGTAGCACGCCACTCCTCCAGCGCGCCTTCACCCACTGCGGCATGACCGTGAACGCGTAGGGGCCGAGCGTACCGTCGTCGCGCTCCATGGGAATCGAGCGTGCGAAGGCCGCCTGCGGGGCGAGCTTCCAGCGTTCGTCGGCGGCACCCCACCGCTCGAGGAGCCTCATCGCGAACCCGGCGACACCGGTGTCGAAGTTCTCGCGCACGGCATGGGGCTGCTCGATGCCAAACTGCACGTCGAGGGCAAAGGTGTCGCCCATCCGCCCGTCCGGGTAGATGTCGAACTGGAAGTCGACGGAGAGGGGTCGTGTCGCCATCAGCTCGCGTGCCTGGGCCAGCATCTCCTCGTCATACGCCTCGAATCCAATGGCGTCGAACACGGCCGGCAGGCGCGAGGGGTCCTGCGCACAGGTCCTCACCTCGGCGTCACTGAGGTATCCGCAGACGCGCAGCGGGGAGCTCGGACGCCCGCGGAACATCCCGAAGAACGAGAGAGGCCACTCCTGGGGCATGCGGTCGTGAAGCCCGAGGTAGAGGTAGGCACGCTCAGGTTCGCCGGCAGCCTCGCAGAAGGGACGGACCAGCTCGGTATGCTTCCTTGGCTGGAAGTGAACGGCAGCCGCCGGAAGCTCAGGCTCCTTCGTGTCGAGCTCGTAGCCAAAGGATATGGCTTCGTACGAGTCGCCCAGGCTTGCGAACCAGTCGCAGATGCCCTGGGTTCCCGCTGCCGCCTCGGACTCGATGCGCGTGCCGGCGGGGAGGCTGCCATAGAGCAGCGTCACGTCGAGGAAGGGCTCGCCGATAAGGGGGAACTCGAGGTAGACGCTGGGGAACTCCTCCCCCACCACGAACGGGCGGACGGCAGTGCGGGCGCGTGCGAGGCTGTCGCCAAAGAGCACCGGCCCGCGACCATCGCTGGCGGCTTGCAGGCAGAGCACCTCGAACGAGTCGGCATATGACGGCGGTAGCATCGGTCCGTCTCCTTACCCTTCCGTTGGAATCCCCGCGGCCTCGGTCTGCGCAGGCTCTGCCGTGGCGTCTCCGGCATCCTCAAGCCGCGCGAGCGCAGCCGGCGTCTCCGCTGCTGCAGGCTCGCTCGCCATGACAGGATCTTCGGACGCCAAGGCTGGCGCGCTCGCCTCGACAAGCGCCTCGGGCGTGTCGATAGGTTCTACGCCGCCATCGGGTTCGCATCCCACGGACTCGGAGGATTCTTCGCACGGCGCCACAACGTCCTCGGTCGCGCTGGGAACGTCACTCTCGTCCGCCCCCTCCCCTGTTGCCGCATCCTCTTGCGCGGAGGCCTTGGCGGCCAGGGGCAGCGCGTCGTCAGCCTCGTCGTCCGCCGCCGCCTGCAGCGACGGGTCCAGTGCCGACTTGCCGCCGCTCGCCAAGGCCACACCGTCGGGAACCGTCGAATCCACGTAGGTGTTCGACTCCACGATCTTGAGGTAGTCGCTCTGAGCCTCCTTGCTGCGGTCGAGCGGCGTCGTGAAGTCCCTGTAGAACTCAAAGAGAATCGATCCGTTGGGATGGTACTGGTAGTCGTCATCGTTCTCGAGCGCGTTCATGAACGTCAGGAAGTCGGACACGAACTGCGTCGAGTCGTCGAACACGTAGTAGGGTCCGTCGTCGCGCTCCTCGACCGCGCCCTGGATGAACTTCCCCTCGAACTCGTCGACGTTCTTGTAGGGCGATATGTCGGCGATCACCTGGTCGAGCGTCTCACCGTCGTGCAGGCGCGCGAGGATGGAGTCGAGGCCAAGACGAATCTTCTCGCTCGAGAACACCGTGAGTCCGCTCGCGCTTGTCCCCACCGACGTCCCGATCTCGGGCGCCTTGCGGGCGGCAAGCTCGCCGAGGTACAGAACGGCAAGGTAGCCCGTCACGTAGCGCGACGCGTCGGCGTCGATGATGTCCCCATCCTCGTCCCGCTCGCCGTCATGGGCAGCATAGGTCAGCGGGAAGTAGAGGAAGTCGCCGTCGAGCTTGCCCGAGAAGTAGTTCCAGTGGATGGCCTCCTTGCTGCACGCGGCACCCCTAGCGTTCTCCTGCATCAGTACCTTGAAGGTGTCCAGGCGGTACTGGAAGACGTTCTCCACGGCCGAAGCGGTCCCCTCGACGAACCAGAGCGGGTAGTGCACCGCCTCCCAGACGGCGTTCTGCCTGGTCGAGATGTTGTTGAAGTCCGTGATGGCATCGCTCGCCCTGACGGCGCCGGCCATGCCCGTTCGGTTGAAGTCGTCCATCAGGGCGTGGAACAGCTCATGGACGATGGTGTTCTCGAGGTTGTTCATCGTCGAACCCTCGCGCACCAAGACGTTCCTGCCGTCCCGGTCGCGCGCATCCTTGTGCACGAAGCTACCGGCATTGACGCCGATCACATAGCCATAGCGAGGCACGTCGCCAGAGCGGGAGAGGTATTGTCCCGACACGTAGGCGAGCGCCTTCCCGCTGGCAGACTCGTGGGCAGGGTCGCCGTCCCGGTCTCCCTTTTTGTAGTAGATGTACAGGCCGATATCCGTGCCGATCTCTCCGGCCTTTCCGCCTGCGGCGAGGGATGGGAACCGGTCAAGCAGGAGATTTACCGCCTGGGGCTGCAGCTTGTTGATGATGAGGTCGATCAGGAACGTGAGGTCGTCGTCGGACAGGGCATCCTGCGCCGACCTCGCGCAATAGATGTCGATCAGGCGGTTACGCGCGGGCGGCTCGACCTCCGGGTCGGCGTCGGAGTCGGGCTCGGCCTCGGGCTCCTCGGTGTCGGGCTCCGGTCCGGGCGTGGTCTCGTCGGACGGGGCGGGCTTGGCCACTTGGAACTCGGTCGGGTCTGCCACCGTGGCCTGCCCCGCCTGTGCGCGGTCAAAGAAGGAGCGCAGCGACGCTGGCAGAATGTAGGTGATGCCGGTCGCCTCGTCATAGACCGAGATGATCTCACGGCCCCGGAAGAGCCTCATCAGGTCGTCCTCAAGCGTGACGACGAATCCACCAGTCTGGTCCACGTCCCGCACGGCAACGTCACTCGGCAGGAAGAATGCCAGCACGGGCAGGTACGACTCACCCTCCCTCGCCTCGGTGGCAATGTCGAGGCCGTCGCTGACCCACAGGACGGGAATGTCCCAGCCCTCCCCTTCCGCCGTAGCGACCCGGGCGGTATCGTCGAGGCGCTCTCCAGCCTCAGGGGCGTCGACGTCGCCGATGACCAGACCGCTCACCTGCGCGGCCCGCGTGCCCTGCACGTGGTTCTCCACGCGCACCTCGGACTCGGCAGCAAAGGCGAGCGAGGGCAGGAAGCACGTCGTGACGAGCACGAGCGACATCAGAGCCGAAAGGATCTTTCTTGCGAACCTGTAAGCCATGGGAACTCCCTTGAAGACGCACCGACGCTCCCATTGTACGAAACGCCAGCAGCGTTGAGCGATGGCATCGGGCAGCGCGCGACCGAACGGCACCCACGTCTCCGCCCAAACCCATCGCGTGGCGGAAGTCCTGTCCCTGCGGAATCGTCGGGGCGGAAAGCCCCACCCGAGGCTCGATGCACGACAGGCGCTCTTGCCCGTCGATGGACGACCTTGTCGCGTCGCTTGCCGAGCGCGCGCAGGCAAAATGCCAGCTCTTGTCACATACGTGATACCCTTCGGCCATAGGCACCAGAGAAAGGACCAGACATGAGCAACCAGCACGCTCGGTTCGTGCCCACAGCACTGCTCGCCCTCGCGCTCTGCGCCGCAGCCATCACCGGATGCGGGTCAAGCGCACCTGAGGGCAACGCAGTGGAAAAGGAAGAGGACGTGGTGCTGCAGGAGGACACGTCGTCCGTCACCGAGAAGGACACAACCGATTCGGAGGAGGCCACGACCGCAGACGAGACGTCTGACGCGGCGGTCTCGGGCGAAGCCGCTGCGACGGAGGACGACGCGGACGCAACCGCGATCACCGACACGCAGGCTCAGGGAAAGCGCGTGGGCAGCGATGGCATCGGCTACGTGACCATACCTGCCAACTGGGTGGATTTCGAAGACACGGACGGCAACGCGTCGCTGCAATGGTGTGACGGCACGCCCTACACCGTGATCTCGCTCAACGTCTTCAACATGGACAGCGTGCCAGAGGACCAAAGCGCGAGCTTCGGCCCCGAGCAAGCCGCCGAGAGCGTGTGGATGAACATGGTCAACGACGGAGCGGACGAGGAGAGCATCCAAGGCGCACATGTCAAGCTTGCCGGCCGCGACGCCGTGCAGGTGTACGGCGTCTATCCCGACGGCTCCTTTCTCGTCACCTGGCTGCTGGCAGACGACGCAGGCACGATCCGCTACGTCGCAGCAGAGGGCACGCAGGACACGATCATGGACACGGTCAACATCGTCGAGAGCACCTACGAACTGTAGAGAACGCTCGCAGAGCGCAAAGACCTCCATCTGGCGGATCGACAGCTTGCAGAGATGCCAGACGCACAGGTTGCGTCATGGCAAATCCGATTGGAGCACATGATGAAACGCACCACCACGGTAGCAGCAGCCCTATCCCTCATGCTGTGCGCTTCGCCCCTCCTTGCGGCGTGCCAAGCCCAGCAGGGCGCTGTAGAGCAACCGGCGGCTGAACAGCCGACCATCGCCACAGGCACCGCGGAGGTACCTAAGCTCGACGGCGCATGGAAGCAGGTGGGAAATGAGCTCAATGACGATGGCATGGTCGCCGCCATCGATGGTGACCTCATAGCCATCTGGATGCGCACCGCAGACAGCGACCTGCTGTACTGGGTCGGAAGCATCGAGCAGCCCACCTCGCCTGGAGCCCATGCGTGGAGCTCGGTCGCCGATGACGCCCTCATGCGGGGCCTCCTCACATCCGGCTCCCCGAGCAAGCAGTTCACGTATGCCGACGGCGTCCTCTCGTTCGAGGCAAGCTTCATGGGGGCGTCGCGCGTCTTCGAGCTCGAGCAGGCCAACACCAACACGGGGCTGCTCGAGGAGGCACGCTCGCGCGAGGGAAGGCCCATCGATGCCGAGGAAGCAGGCGTGCAGGAGCTGACCGTGGCCGACTACGGCTATGTCCTTCTCAACGGAAGCGTCCACTACGGCGTCGAGCTGCAGAACCCCAATGCAGACTACGCACCCGCATCCTCCGTCATTCACGTGGTTGGACGCGCTCAGGACGGTACTATCAGCTTCTCGCATGAGGAGGTCGTCGGTACGACTCTACCAGGGCAGCGAAGCTATTGGGCGGGCACTGTGAGCAGCGAGATGGTGGCCGAAGGCGACACCATCGAAGTCAGCGTTTCTTCGCCCTCGTCGTCCTGGTATGCCACCAGCAGGACGAGCGACTTCGATTCGCTCGACAACCCGTCAACCACGGTGACAGACGACACCGCCAGCCCCGCTACGCCGGGCGAGG
>ODAI012924539.1_pt1 | contig 11053 bp, 9 predicted proteins | sample 1539321 | NCBI WGS metagenome assembly ODAI01 (sample SAMN02144231, study PRJEB22623) | gut metagenome | biome: sheep rumen | host: Ovis aries | place: New Zealand | reverse complement strand
TTGAGGCCTGCTTTTTCCTCTGTAATCCGGCCACCTCATCGCTACCGTGGGTAGGAATGTAAACTACCCCAGTCGGGTCACGGCGGTAGAGTACCGGCACGCCATTAGTGAAGCATTTGCACTCGGTTAGTTAATTTTTGTTGAGTTTTCCGGTTCCTATTGTTATGCGGACGCTGTTTTTATTGGTGCCAGCCGATGGTTAGGACGACACGATGGGTTTGTGATTTAGCATCAAACGGTTCGCCAATATTCTCATGCGCATAGAGGTCCTGCCTATTCAAGCGGTACTGGTATGCCGCCTGCACGATGACCTGCGGGCCGCGGTAACCAATAGCAAAAGACGCATAATGCGTGATATTTGGGTGCATGAAATAGGTGTCCTGTCTATCGAATTTCGGATCCATGGGGACCGTCTTTTTACTGCGTTTGAAGGGACTCTCGCAAGCATACCCGGCGTTGATATACATACCCATTACGGGGATGACCTCTATTCCAGCCCTAAGCGAGTGAATGGGGTCTGCCGTATGTTGGTGGTACAAATCGTACTGCAATGCAATCATGCCATATGCGCCAATCTGGAAAGCCGCCGATGTACTGAGATGAACCGGCATATGGAAATTACCATCTCTCCAGACCGCATCGGGTGCATACGAGGAACGGACACTATCCGTCTTGGCCGTAAAAGTACCGGTGGTGTAAGTGGATAATCCTCCTATTGAAGGGGTTTCTATTCCAACGCCTAAGCGCATCCATCCCGTAGGGCGGTAGATCATGCCTGCTGACATCGAAACCGAGGTACCGGTATGCAAGATTGTCGTCTTGTTTCTGTTATACATAGAAGCAAAGGTCTCTTCATAAGTAGCATCGGAACTCATCCGGTATGATTGTATATTCAGGCCCAAGCCCAGATACCACTGATCCGAGATATTCATTGCCCATCCGATATTGAACTCATTCACGGCACCGGCTTCTCTAATCGCCAGGGACCAGTTATCGTTTGTCCTGTCCACACAGAAAGGTATGTCCCATTGGGTGTCCGCATGCACAATTAGAGCGCCCAATGAAGGTGCGTTCTGCCCTGACGCCAATATCTGGCGGTTATAGGTATGAAGCCGACGGTAAGAGAAGAAGAGATTGTTAAATCTCACCTTACTCCCTGCCGCATAAACCGGCAGACTCAGCACAAATGAAGCCTGCGGGAGAGAAACTGTCGTCAGCGGTGCATTATGCGCCACCTCCAGGGAGATCAATCCCTCCGCACGGCGGTAGAGCCCTATACCGGCGATATTGTCATGTGCCGCAGAGGGGTCACCGCCAATCGCCGACATGGCACCGGACATACCGACATACCGCGCGGTACCCATAATCGTCCGCTCGCCAAGGCGCAGGTAGTCCTGAGCTTTCGCGGGGACAAAGACCGCTACGCAAAAGGACAAAAGACAAAAGACAAATATGTATCGTACGTTTCTCATTTCTTAATACGGATGGTGACTACAGTGTCGGTGACGGATGTGTATTCGATGGGGGTAGTAGGAGTAGTCGGAGTAATTTGAGTACTCTGAGTAGTCTGAATAGTCGTGGTGCTCGGAGCGGATTTGTCGGGCCAGTAATAGGCATCGTCAATCGGCAACTGATTCACTCCACAAGCAGTGAGGACTACCAAAAGGAAGCCTACCCCAACCCTCCTTAAAGGAAGGGAGAAAGACGATACTATGTGAAACAATTTCGACATCATATCTTTCTAAAACCGATTATCTCGCGTACTTCTTCTATTGTTTTTTCAGCGCGTGCAGATGCAGCTTCGGCACCTTGGCGCATGATTTTATCCATAAGTGCATCATCGCTCGAATATGCGAGAATGCGCTCACGGATAGGCGCAAGAAGTGCATTCGCATCCGCCGCCATCTGTTTTTTCATATCTCCGTAACGGATCTCCATGCGGTTGTAGAGGTCGTTGTAATACTCCGCAGCCTCCTTGCCGGAGAGCAGTTCGCAGAGGGTGAAGAGGTTTTGGATGACCTCCGGCTTCTCCTGGTTGAGTCGGGTCGGTCCCTGATCGGTTACCGCCCGCATGATCTTCTTGGTAACCGTTTTCTCATCGTCACAGAGATAAAGGCAGTTCCCCTCCGATTTACCCATTTTGCCGGTTCCGTCCAGTCCCGGTACCTTCACCGCTTTGTCTGCGAAATAGAAGGAAGCGGGTTCCTTGAAATACTCCACATTGTAGATTCTGTTAAATCGTCTGGCAAAGAGGCGCGCCATCTCCATATTCTGCTCCTGATCCTTCCCTACCGGCACTTTGTCCGCCTTGTGCATCAGTATGTCCGCCGCCATGAGGCAGGGGTAAGTCAGCAGGCCGGCATTGACATTATCGGGCTGTTTGCGCACTTTCTCCTTAAAGGAAGTCACGCGCTCCAATTCCCCCAGATAAGCGTTCATGTTGAGGTACAAATAGAGTTCCAACACCTGTTTGACATCGGATTGCACGTATATCGGCGCTTTCTCCGGATCTATACCGCATGCCAAATACTCACTGAGGATTGTTTTGACCGACCGGCGTATATTCTCCGGCGTAGGATGCGTCGTGAGCGAGTGCCAATCGGCAATGAAAAACATACAATCATACTCGTCCTGCATCTTCACAAAACTCTTCACCGCCCCGAAATAGTTCCCGAGGTGCAAATTGCCCGTAGGCCGTATGCCGCTAATGACTCTTTCCATCTTAAATCTCAATCGGTAATTGACGATAGATCGGCTGCGAGAGAGCGGTCAGGGTAGTCGTATCCGCCACACCCGGGATTGCCTGAATTTTCGTATTGAGCAATGCCAGCAAGTGCTCGTTGTCATGTGCGTACACCTTGATAAGGATACCGAATGCTCCCAAGGTATATTGCGCCTCAACCACTTCCGGTATCTCCTGAAGCGCCGCAATCACCTGATTGTACATCGATGCCTTCTCCATCATGATACCGATATAGACGCACAACTGATAGCCAAGCATTCTCGGCTGTACGTGGTAACTTGATCCCGTGATAACACCATTGTCAAACATCTTCTGAACGCGCTGATGAACAGCCGCTCTACTCACTCCGCATTGCTCTGCCACCTCTTTAAACGGGATGCGTGCACTCTTGGTGATAATCTTAAGAATTTTGCGATCTAACTCGTCTATTTTTTCCATTATTATACTAAAATGTTAAAAATCTGCTGCAAAATTACTAAATTATTTTGATACTTGCAAATTTTTTTGTACTTTTGCAAGAAATTTATAGCAAAATGACACTTGAAGAGTATATTTCTATCCATTCCACCCCAGAAAATGCGGTTTTGGAAAGCATAACGCGCGACACGCATAACCATATATTGAACCCGCATATGTTGTCCGGGCACGTGCAGGGGCGCGCGTTGAGTATGTTCAGTCACATGATCCGCCCGAAACGTATTCTGGAGTTAGGTACTTTTACCGGTTACAGTGCGTTGTGTCTGGCGGAGGGACTGTCAGAAGGAGGCAAACTGATCACCATCGAGCATAACGACGAACTGGAAGATACCATCCGGAGGAATCTCTCCAAATCTCCTCTCGGCGAGAAGATAGAATTGGTCATCGGGGATGCAAAGGAAGTCATGAAAGATTGCGCATTAATACACGATACCTATGAACTGGTATTCATCGATGCGGACAAACGGGAGTATTGTGCGTATCTGGAAGGCGTTTATCCTTTGGTGCCGGTAGGTGGATTCATCTTGGCGGACAATACCCTTTGGGACGGACATATAATCGATCCTGCGTACGACAAAGACAAACAGACCTTGGGTCTGAGGGCTTTTAACGATAAAATAAAAGAAGACGACCGTTTTGAAGTGGTCATCCTCCCTTTACGAGACGGCCTTACGATGATCCGCAAGATCAAATAGCTCTCAGCCGTCAGTATTCAGTCATCAGAGATCAAGGGCTTCTTCCCAAGTATAGTCGCGCTCCTCTGTATCCGACGGCAGGTACCCCATTTCCGCTACCGCTTTATCCTGCGGGAAGGTGAAGTACGTGCAAACGCACTCGCAGAGCAGTTCTCCTTTGGCGGAGTACAACTCCCCTACTACGATTGCCACGTTGCGGTGCATTTCTTTGAGATAGCCGCGGAGTTTGATATAGTCTTGCAGCGTGGAGACGGGTTTATGGTAACGCATTTCCATTTTGGCAGTTACGCCGGCAGTTTTCAGTTTATGGAAAACGACCCATCCGCACACTTCGTCCAACAGCACAGCCTGAACCCCGCCATGGAGCGTATTGATCCATGACTGGTGGTTCTGCGTCGGACGCCAGAAGGAGATGATATCATCGCCGTCCTCGAAGAACCGCATCCGCGTTCCTATGGGATTATCCGGACTGCAACCGAAACAATTGTATTCCGGCATGGATGTCCAAGGATTTATAATTCGTTTCATTAGAAATTATATTTCGTCATTAGTTGTACACGATGGTTGGTTACCCAATGGAGATCATCCTTGGCCAAGCCATCGAAACCTAAATTCTTGCCATATTGAACCGAAGTAATTTCATACTCGCAGCCGAGTTGGAACTTACCAATCGTCCAAAGGATAGTCGGCGAGAGGCGGTACATTTGATTCATATTATCGGCACGGGGCATGAAGAACTCCTCTTTGCCTATTTTACCGTCGCCGTTCACATCGACCAAAGCCTCTTTTGTTCCGAAATTCCGGATATAGCCGGCAAAGAGAATACCTTGCAGTTTCTGCGGATGTTTATCCTCCTGCTTTCCTACTCTACCTCCATACACAAGGCTTATCCAGGACGAGGAATTGCGGGTTGGTGTATATTCCCGGGAACCATCGGCATTCACTTTCTTTACGCCGTAGCCTCCATTGAGATTCATATGTTCTCCGGCTTCTGCAAAGATCGTTTTGGCCTTGATAGAGAACTCTCCTTTCCGGTATTGCAGATACAGGAAGGGCGAAGCCGTCGTAATACGGTCCGAGACCTTAACGGCAACCGGCGTAACGCCATCAGCGGCTAACACGAAGCCCGTATGGCGCGGACATATACTGAGCACATCCGCTCCGGCACGCATGAGAAAACCATCCGTATGGAAACTGAGTCCGAGATACGCCTCCGGTGTTTTGGAATAGGCGATATACTCTGCTGACTGTCCGTCCGGTCCTGTAGAGTTATACTGCATCTGCCAGATGAGCGCGCCCGTGAGGGTAACATACCGACCGAGGCGTGCGTCCATCTTCACTTGCGGAGTACGAGAGAAAGGTCCAAACGGAGCCCCCGAGTTAAGCGCGATGACATCGCTCAGGTCTATTGCCATAGGATGCCATGTTTGTCCGAGCAGCAGATCTACGCGCGCATAATCCTTATCATTCATGCGCAGACTATCCCAGCCTAAGGTGAGGTAAGCTTGACGCAGACGAAATTGCGCAACACCTGAGAGCTTATGCGTTTGCGTCCCCACTCCGTTCAAACCGGCATAGAAATCCGCCTCAATCTTACCGCCGAACTCCGTTCCTCTCCATTGGTATCCTACAATATTGAGTCCTACGCGGGTCGTCAGCGATAAAAAACGGAATGTAGAAACGGCATTCAGGTCCTGACGCTCTACTCCGGAAACAGTGGCTTGTGCTTCCGTCTGATTCCAGTTCTCGTCTTTAGGCTGGTAGTTGTATAAATCACCGGTACCGGAGATCGATTCACGGCTATCAAACGCAAAGTAGTTACGGATAAATCCGTAGGGTTTGTAATGCTGCCTGAGATGCGATTTGATTGCCTCTTTCTTCTGTTGCTTTACATCGGGCTCTTGTGCCAATGCAGAAGAGAATGTCAGCGCGCAGAGAGCGATGGCGACTCCGCCGCGCAGGGCAGATATACAAGGAATCCTATGTGCCTTTATTGCAAACATTTATCCAATGCGTCCGTAAGGGCTTTTTTGTCCAAATGCTGACCGATGAAGACGAGTTTCTGCATTCTGTCTCCGTATTGGTCATCCCAGTCTTTTTGGAGTTGCGGATCTCCTGCCATAAGTTGCATCAGTTCCTCTTTGGGCATCGTAGCAAACCATTCCCCCGCCTTACGCAGATTGAACTGTTTGCCGGCCTGCTCGAAGAGATAGCACATATCATACTCCTCTGCAAAGTAGCACATGCCCTTGCAGCGGATCACGTTCTTCGGCCAATGGGCAGCTACGAACTCGTCAAAGAGTCCGAGATCGAACGGCCGGCGGGCGAAATAGACATAAGTATCTATACCAAACTCCGCCAAGTGGTCGTGCTCGCCATGCTCGTGATCATGGTCATGGTCATGATGATGGTGGTGGTGCTCATGTTCATCGTGGTCATGGTCATGTTCGTGCTCTTCCTCCTCGTCATCATCATCGTCATCATCGTGATGATGGCGTGCATCCTCAACTTCCTGGATCCAGGTAGCCGAAGTAGCGGTCTTATCGAAGTCGAACATCTTGGTGTTCAGGAGCAAGTCCAGATCCACATCGCAGTAGTTCGTTTCGATGATTTGTGCCGTGGGCTGAATGGCGCGAATAATGGATTTAATATGCGCCAGCTCTTCTTCGCTCACCTCGGAAGCCTTATTCAGTAGTACAATATTGCAGAACTCAATCTGCTCAATGACCAGTGCGGCGAGGTCTTCTTCCTTGGGCACATAGTGCGCCAGTTGCTCGCCGCCGTCAAACTCGTCGCGGATGCGAAGTGCATCTACGACGGAGCAGATACAATCCAGCACGGGCATGCCGTCCTGCGCAAACTGCGGTACCATCTGCGGGTACGAACAAATGGTTTGCGCAATAGGCGCCGGTTCGCAGATACCGGAAGCCTCAATTACGATATAGTCATACACCTTCTGGGCTGCCAGATCGTGCAGTTGGTTAATAAGATCGGTCTGCAGCGTGCAGCAGATACAGCCGTTCTGCAGGGCTACCAACGAGTCGTCTTTCTGGCTCACCACTCCGCCCTGCTGGATCAGCGAGGCATCTATATTGACCTCGCCGATATCGTTGACAATGACCGCAAAACGAATCCCTTTCTTGTTGGTCAGAATGCGGTTAAGAAGTGTTGTTTTGCCGCTCCCGAGGTAACCCGTCAGCAGCAAAACCGGAATTTTAGCAATTTCTTTCATTTTTCATCATTCACTTTTCATCTTACATACGCGGCATAGTCGCCGTAATATTTATCCAGTAATTCTGTTTGGTGATAGCGCTCACAGGTCTGCAGGACGTATCCCAAGATAGCGCCCTCGCGGCTCGTAGTACTCTCCATCAGGTTCTTCTGCCTCCTATCCAGCGAAGCGGCAAAGCGCAGATACTCCACGCAGGTGTTTGCCACCTGATCCATGATAGCTACCGCCTTCTCGTTCTCGCCGAGCAGGAAATACATGCTTGCCATTGACGCCGAGGTATAGTCGTACGGGATATTATAACCCGGCAGCTGCTCCTCTGAATAGTCGAGCACTTCTTTTGCTTTCTCGCGCTTTCCCTCGCGGATGAGTTGTTCCGCCAGTTGGGCAAACATCATCCGGTGGGTGCGGCACATACGCATCAGGTTCTCGTCGATGTAAATACCCGGGATATTCATGTTACCGAACTTGAATTTATGCATCATGTTCTCGTACATCTTCTCCGTATTCACACGCGGCTGACCGTCGGCACTACGTGTCGGCGTGATTTGGTATGCCAGACCCGTCAGCTCCATATACGGCTCGAGACCGAGGTAATAATCGTTACCTACAGTTGCGCAGAAATAGATCGGGCGCTCCCATTTATTAGTGGAAAGCATCTCCATGATCATCATCTCCGAGCGGGTGTACATCCGTTTCTTGCGGAAGTTGATCTGTTCGCCGGACGGTGTCTCTACGTACAGCTGGTCGGACGGAATATAATTATCCCCTTCGCGTGTTTTGGTACGCGGATCGTCTGATTTCAAGAAATTGAATGCTTTCTCGACGCTGATCGGTTGGCCCAAACGGTTGTCCACACGGGCAATCTCATTGGAGCCGGGCATGAAGTCCTTATACTCCCAAGAGATAGGCAGCGCTGCTGACTCATAGTACGGACGCTTCATCTGGGAAATATACCAATCGGTCTGGAGATACGAGAGGTTGCACACACGGATGTCCGTTCCGACCTCCTCTACCTCCTGGTTGTACCAGAGAGGGAAGGTATCGTTATCTCCGTTGGAGAAGAGGATCGCCTGCGTCTCACAGGACTTGAGGTAGTTGGCACCGAAATCGCGGCAGGAATAACGCTGCGAGCGGTCGTGGTCATCCCAGTTCTGTTGCGCCATCAACGCCGGAACGCCGAGGCACAGGATGCTTACGCAAAGCGCTATGACTGCATTTCCGCTCTCGCTCTTCAGCGTATTGTTGATCCAATCGATGATGGCGAGGACGCCGAGACCGATCCAGATACAGAAAGCATAGAAGGAACCCGCGTACGCATAATCACGCTCACGCGGTTGGTAAGGCGTCTGGTTGAGGTACATCACGATTGCCAGACCCGTTAAGAAGAACAGCAGGAAAGTCAGGGTGAAGTTCTTCCATCCCTCCGCCTTACCGTCCTTGTCTTTCTTGCCGCACTGCCATACAATACCGATGATACCGAGGATGAGCGGCAGGAAATAATAGACGTTATGGCCTTTGTTCTCCTTCAGTTCGGTCGGCAGCAGGCTCTGGTCGCCGAGCATCGCGTTGTCAATGAACGGAATACCGGATATCCAGTTGCCTTTGGTGATGTCCCCGTAGGATTGCAAATCGTTCTGACGTCCCACGAAATTCCACATGAAGTACCGCCAGTACATGAAGTTTACCTGGTACCGGAAGAAGAAACGCATATTCTCCGCAAAGGTCGGACAGTAGTCCGTCTTCTGCTGGCCGCAGTAGTCATAGCGCACGCGTTTGCCTTTGACATTCGCCCACTCTTTGTAGGCACTGACATGACTTCCCTGGCTCGAATACATGCGCGGGAAGAGCATGCAGAACTGAGACATGTACTTGTAACTGGTCTTGTAGCCAGTTACTACGTAATGATCTTTCTCACCTTCTACTTTAGGAGCCGGAGCGTACTGTGCATGCCCTTTTTTCTCCACGGGGATACACATGTTTCCCTCGATCCGCAGTTCTACGGGCGCGTTGTAGGTCTGTCCGTAGAACAGAGGACGGTCGCCATACTGCTCGCGGTTCAGATAATACTTGAGACTGAAGACATTATCCGGGCTGTTCTGATCCATCGGGGTGTCAGCCGCCGAACGGATTACCAGCGCCGCATAACTGCTGTAACCGACAAGAATGACCGTCACCATCACTGCGGCGGTGTTGAGCCACCGCCACTCGCGTTTCTTGGTGTACCAGATTGCCCAAACGAGGAATGCGGCAATCAACACCAGACATACCGCCATACCCGTATTGAAAGGACATCCGAGACCGTTAACGAACAGCAACTCGAACCATCCGATGAGCGTCGGGACACCCGGGATAATGCCATACAGGATGACCAACAGGATGGCGCAGGACGCCAGAAAAGCATAGATGATTCCCTTCCAACTGAACTCGTATTTGCGGAAATAATACACCAGACCGATTGCCGGAATGGTCAGCAAGTTCAGCAAGTGGACACCGATGGAGAGGCCCATGAGGTACGCAATGGCAATGAGCCATCTGTCAGAGCCCTCTTCGTCCGCCTGCTCGTCCCATTTGAGGATCAGCCAGAAAACGACCGCCGTAAAGAGGGACGAGGACGCATATACTTCGCCCTCCACCGCCGAGAACCAGAACGTGTCGCTGAACGTATATGCCAACGCGCCTACTGCTCCTGCGCCAAGCAGAGCTATGCCTTTCCAAAGGGAATCCGTCTGAACCAGTTTCCTCCCTAACGCCGTGATTGTCCAGAAAAGGAACAGGATCGTGAAGGCACTCGCCAATGCCGACAGGGCATTCACGCACATCGCCACGTGGGCGGTGTCACTTGCAAAAAGGCTGAAAAAATGCCCCATGAGCATGAAGAACGGTGCTCCGGGCGGGTGTCCTACGTCTAATTTCCAAGCACTCGAGATGAACTCCCCGCAGTCCCAGAAGGACGCCGTGGGCTCCATCGTGAGGAGATACGTGGCAGCGGCGATGGCAAAAACCACCCATCCGCACAGCGTATTCCAAAGTTTAAAGTTTTTCATTCCTTATCGTTGTTAATTGTTGTTTTTAGTAAAAACTAGTCAATCCAATTGAACTGGTTCAATCTAATTAAGCCGAAATCGGCAAAATCGAGCGCAAAGGTACAAAAAAAAAATGACATGTGCAAGAAGCAAGTAAGAAATTAGTCACAGACGAGTACGAAAATATCACACGTGTCACGCACTAAATTTTCCTACCGATTGGGTATTACTTGTACTGTATATATTATATATATACACTTTTCGTTGATAATTCGGGCTTGTTAAAAAGCGAAAAAATATCACATTGTAAAAAAAAATCGCGCGCACTTGCATATGTAAAAAAAAAGCAGTAACTTTGCGCGCTTTTTGAAAAAATTTAAAATCTTTATATATGATTAACGTTGGAATTATCGGATGCGGCTTCGTAGGCGGAGCCCTCAAAAACTGGTTGGAACACAACAACCCGGAGTGCAAACTATTTATCAGTGACCCCTACAAGGGTTATAATGATGACCTGAGCAAGATTGACATTGCTTTCTTGCAGATCCATGTCCCTACGGAAGAGGACGGCACGCAGGACCTGACGCTCATGAAAGAGCTCATCACCAACCTGCCGGACGTGCCGGTTTTTGTACGCACAACGATCCTGCCCGGCACCAGCGAGCGCCTTTCCAAAGAGACCGGACACCGGGTTTGCTACATGCCCGAGTTCCTCACCGAGCGCACGTTCATTGAGGACTTCAACAAACAGACCATGGTCTTCACCGGCGCGCAGGAACTGCTCACCAAGATCTTTGTCGGTAAGAAATTCACCGTCATGACACCTCTGGAGGCGGAGCTGACCAAGTACATGCACAATGTCTTCGGTGCCTACAAAGTAATG